>Ga0302220_10000220_pt1 | contig 51485 bp, 46 predicted proteins | sample II_Palsa_E1_3_FD_194572 | JGI IMG/M metagenome (GOLD analysis project Ga0302220, IMG submission 194572) | Peat permafrost microbial communities from Stordalen Mire near Abisko, Sweden - II_Palsa_E1_3 | ecosystem: Environmental > Terrestrial > Soil > Palsa > Peat permafrost | place: Sweden...
CAGATGCACCACCGCTTCGGCCACATGAAACGGTGCAGGTTTTTCCACGCCCATGCGTGCCAGCTGCTCGTTGATGCCGGCGTAGTCGGTACGCAACGGACGGTTGCGCGGCAGCACAAAACGCACGGCCGTGACGATGTAACGTCCTGGCTCGTGCTTGAACAGCGAGTCACGATAGGCGAACGCGCAAGTAGTCTGGTCGAGCGTCACCACGCGGCGTTCGCGGGTGTCCCACGCTTCGACGCTCTCGATGAACTCGGCGACTTCGCAACCATAGGCACCGATGTTCTGGATCGGCGCGGCGCCTACCGTGCCAGGAATCAGGATCAGATTTTCGAGCCCCGCATAACCCTGGCCCAGCGTCCATCGCACGAAATCATCCCAGCGTTCACCGGCGGCAACGGCGATACGGGCGCTCTCGCCGTCGCTCTCGACCTGGACGCCTCGCGTAGCCATCACCAGCACGGTGCCGTCGAAATCGCCGGTGAACAGGACGTTGCTGCCCTCACCCAGCACTAGCAGACGATCATTGCGGATGGCCGGGAAGTCCAGCAATTCGGGCAATCGGCTGGCGTCGCGAATTTCAGCCAGCAACTTTGCCCTCGCGGCAACGCGCAGCGTATTGCGGTTCACCAACGATGCGTTTTCGATGAGCGTATAGCCGCCCATGTCCACGCGCTCAGCGACCATGGCGATACTCATCCGATGCACGCTCATCCGTTGCGCGGCCGTCGAGTGCGTCTTCCCGTTGTCGGCGGATTTCATTGACGCACTCGCCGACCAGTTGTGGTCCACGATAGATCAGCCCCGAATAAACCTGCACCAATGCCGCACCGGCGTCGATTTTCTCGGCCGCATCGCTGCCGTCCAGGATGCCGCCCACGCCAATCAACGGGATGCGTCCCTGAAGCCGCTTATGCATACCGGTCAGCACCGCCGTGGCACGCGCAAACAGCGGCTTACCGGACAAGCCACCCATCTCGTTACCGTGGGGATCATCGGCCACCGCGGCATGATCGATCGTGGTGTTGCTGCAGATCACTCCATCGATGCCGGTACGCAGCAGCACTTCGGCAATCGCATCCAGTTCCGCTTCGCTCAGATCCGGCGCGATCTTCAGCAACATCGGCTTGCGCTGACCATGCTGCGAGCCGAGTCGTTCCTGCGCTTCGCGCAATATCGAGATGAAGCGGCGCAAGGTGGCTTCTTCCTGCAGATCGCGCAGACCCTGCGTGTTCGGCGAGGAAATATTGACGGTGATATAGCTGGCGTGTTCGTAGACGCGGCCGAGACATATCAGATAGTCGTTGACGGCCTTCTCGTTCGGCGTGTCTTTATTCTTGCCGATATTGATGCCCAGCACGCCGTGATAGCTGGACTGCTGCACGTTGCGCACCAGTGCATCGACGCCGTCGTTGTTGAAGCCAAGCCGGTTGATGATCGCCTCGTGTTGCGGCAGCCGAAACATCCGCGGCTTGTCGTTGCCCGGCTGCGGCAACGGCGTCACCGTACCCACTTCGATGAAGCCAAAACCGAGCGCGTCCAGCGCATCGAGATGTTCGGCATTCTTGTCCAGGCCAGCGGCAAGCCCTACCGGATTCGGGAACGTGATACCGAACGCCGTGGTCGGCAGATCAGCCGGTGGTTTGGCGATCCAGTGCGCGAAATTGCTGCGCTGAGCCACACCCAGCCCATACAAGGTGGCGCGGTGTGCCGTCTCGGCATCGAGTTTGAACAACAACGGGCGCAGGTAGTCGTACATGGTTCAGACCATATGGCCCGCGAAAATGCGGGTGTCGTAATCGAAGCTTATCGTGCCGTGCTCTTCGCAGGTATCGAACAATTCGCGCAAGGCCTGCAGCATGGGCTCATGCTGAGGATGTCCCGCCTTGGGCGCATATGACGACGACATCAGCCGGCCACGCAGCGCCTCGAAGTTCAACAACTGGCTGTGCTCGAAGCTTGCACTGCCCCGATAACCGCTACCGAACCAGACGCGCATCTGCGCATCATCCGCATAACGTTCGGCGACACTGACGTAGTCGGTCCCAAACTTCAGCAACAGCGCCTCGTAGCCTTCCAGAAAACGCGTGCCGGTCAGCCGGCGGGAATTCCACCAGATCGCGGCCAGTCCAGCGGGACGTAGGATGCGCGCGAATTCGCGACGCGTTGCCTGTTCGTCGAACCAGTGAAACGCCTGCGCTACTGTCACCAGATCCACGCTGGCATCATCCAGCCCAGTCGCATCGGCCTTACCATCGACGGTAGCGAAACCCTCGTAAGCTTCCAGCCAGAGCTCCGCGGCAGAGCGCATCGGCGCGTTCGGCTCGACCGCTGTCACGCGATAGCCGGCGTCGAGAAACATCTTTGACGAGATGCCGGTGCCGGCACCGATATCGGCAACCCGCCAGCTGCTGTCTACACCCTGCTCGCACTGCAACCGGTCGAGCAAGGCCGGCGGATAATCCGGCCGATAAAGTACGTAGTCGTTGACGCGGTCACTGAAACGCGCGGTGGAATTCAGCTCACTCATGTGATCAACCTCGTCTTCATCAGCGCCCGCCTCGTCAACCGTTGAGCATCTGACCGCCATCGACGACCAGGGTCTGTCCGGTGATCCAGCCTGCCCAGGGCGACGCCAGGAACAGTGCCGCATGCGCAATTTCCTCCGGCGCGCCAAATCGGCCGAACGGAATCCTCGCCAGGATCGCGGCGTAACGCTCCGGATCATCATGCTTGCAGCGATCCCACATGCCACCAGCAAACTCGATTGAGCCGGGCGCGATGGCATTGACGCGGATCCGCTGTTCGGCCAACACCAGCGCTTGCGACGTGGTGTAGTGGCTAAGTGCTGCTTTCATCGCCGCGTAAGAAGGACCGCCGCCGCGTGGACGCAGCGCAGCGATTGAACTGGTATGCAGAATGCAGGCGCGCGTCGATTTCGCCAGGTGTGGCAGCGCTACGCGCGAGGCGCGCACGGCGGCCATCAGGTCGACATTGAAATCCGCGAGCCACGCTTCATCGTTGTCGCCGAAGCCATAACCGCTGGCATTGTTGACCAGCACATCGATGCCACCCAGTGTACTGGCAGCCTTCGCGATGTAGCTTTCGATAGCGGAGGCGTCGGCCAGGTCACAACTCTGCGCGTGCGCCGTAACGCCACAGGCCGCGATGGCTTGTCGGGTTTCTTCCAATGCTTCTTCGCCGCGTGCGCAAATCGACACGGCGGCGCCAGCCTGAGAGAACGCCAGCGCGATACTTCGACCAATGCCCCGACTGCCGCCTGCGATGACGACGCGATAGCCCTGGAAATCGTACGGAGGGGAAGCCGCTGAAGTACTCATCAATGCCAGTGCCAGTGCGTGAAGGCGAGACCGAAGAACAGTGCGGCAATGACAAACATGATCGCTATCACGCATAGCAGCAGATGCAGGTAGCCAAGCACCAAGCCTGCCACCGCCATGCCATCGCCTTCCAGCGAGCCAGCAGCCGCGTTGCGGATCTCGCCGCGCGCCAGATGGCCGCAAACGACAGCTACGACTGCACCGATAAACGGCAACACACACCAGGAAAAAATGCCAAAGACCAGGCTCACGATCGCCAGCGAACTAGTGGTCGAACGGTAGGAGGGTTGATAGCTCATCGGATCGCTCACTCAGGTTGAAGTGCGAACGGCGCCGTCTTGCACTCTCGGCACCACAAGGTCCCAGCCCTTCATCCCGTCATCCCTGCGAAGGCAGGAACCCCAGCGCCCCTGCTCTTTGAGAGCGTGGGACCACTGGGTCCCTGCCTTCGCAGGGATGACGAGCGCGGCGAGTGCGAGCTGGCATGAGTTTGTTGCCGGTAATTTAGAACTCGAACTTGATGCCTTGCGCTAAAGGAAGGGCATCGGAGTAGTTGATGGTGTTGGTCTGGCGGCGCATGTAGACCTTCCACGCATCGGAGCCGGATTCGCGACCACCGCCGGTTTCCTTCTCGCCACCGAACGCGCCGCCGATCTCCGCACCGGAGGTACCGATGTTGACGTTCGCGATGCCACAATCCGAGCCAGCCGCCGACAGGTACTGCTCGGCCGAGCGCAGATTCTGCGTGAAGATCGACGAAGAAAGACCTTGAGGTACCGCATTCTGCAGCTCGATCGCTTCGTCCAACGTTTTGAACGGCATCACGTAGAGGATCGGCGCGAATGTCTCGGTCTGCACCACGTCATCGGCATTCTTCAGGCCGGTGACAATGGTCGGCAGCACGAAGTTGCCCTTGCGATCGGTCAATGCCTTGCCGCCCGTGCGCACGTTGCCGCCAGCTGCCTTGGCCTTTTCTACTGCGGCAAGAAAACCCTGCACGGCTTCGGGGCTGTTGAGCGGACCCATCAGTGTGGTGGCAAGCGTCGGATCGCCGATCTTGCCTTCGACCTGCCCGTAGGCCTTAACCAAAGTCTCGACGACGTTGTCATGAATCGATTCGTGTACAAACAAGCGACGCGTCGTGGTGCAGCGCTGACCAGCCGTGCCGACGGCGCCAAACACGATGCCCGGGATCGCCAGCTTCAAGTCCGCGCTTTCATCCAGGATGATCGCGTTATTGCCGCCCAGCTCCAGCAGTGAGCGGCCCACGCGATGCGCCACGCGCTCGCCAACCATGCGGCCGACCTTGGTCGAGCCGGTGAAACTGATCAGCGGGATGCGCTTGTCATCGACGAACGCTTGCGACAGTTCGGTGCCGGCATCGTTGAACAGGAAGAACAGATCCGGAAAACCGCCGGCTTTCAGCGCTTCATTGCAGATCTTCATCGTCGCGATGGCCGACAGCGGCGTCTTCGGCGACGGCTTCCAGATGCAGATGTCGCCGCAGATGGTGGCCAGGAAGGTATTCCATGCCCACACCGCTACCGGGAAGTTGAATGCGCTAATGATGCCGACCAGGCCCAGCGGATGGTACTGGTCGTACATGCGATGACCCGGACGCTCCGAGTGCATCGTGGAGCCGTACATCATGCGGCTCTGGCCGACTGCGAAATCGGCGATGTCGATCATTTCCTGCACTTCGCCGTCACCCTCGGGCTTGATCTTGCCCATCTCCAGTGCGACCAGCGAACCCAGCGCATCCTTGTTCTTGCGCAGCGCCTCACCGCACAGACGCACCGCTTCGCCGCGCTGCGGCGCCGGTGTGGTGCGCCAGACCTTGAACGCAGCCTGCGCGCGTTTGACGATCACTTCGTAATCAGCGGCACTGGAAGCATGCACAGTACCGAGCACTTCACCGGTAGCGGGGTTCACCGGCTGCAACGCGCCGGCATCCGTGGTCTTGGACCACTCGCCCTGCCCGAGATAGCTGCCGGACTGCTCGCCGTTGAGGCCAAGCGCGGTAAGAATTGCGTGGGACATGGGTGTCTCCTGGACTTGCGTGGCGCCTGCCGGCACCGTGAATTGAAGGCTTATAAAACGCTGATTCTAGCAGGCGGCCCGTTATTCCTACTGGCTAGCTTATGGGGCTGCGCGTCTGCGCGGTGTGCTCCCTCCCCTGCCTGCCCCGAAGAAGGGACTCCCTTCGGTCGCAAGGAGGGTTGGGGTGGGTGCTCTTGAATCTGGCCCTTTTCGCCAAGCCAAGCACGTCGCCAGTCATCCATGCGAAAATCCCGCCGCTGCCCTCGTAGCTCAGTTGGATAGAGCGGCCCCCTCCTAAGGGGCAGGTCGGACGTTCGAATCGTCTCGAGGGCACCAAAAACTCTGAATCCAGGGGTCGGCCATGCCGGCCCCTGGCCGTTTCGGGCAGAAGCCGCACTCACGAACTGCACGACAGCATCGAGCAACCGGCTTTGTGTCGGGCCCAGTCCGGGCGCTTCTGCGCAAAAGCCTCCCGGTCGGGCTGATCGTCATACGGATGACGCATGACCTCGAGCAGCTCATGGATACCACTGGCATCGCCCTGCTCCGCACGATCGATCGCCTGCTGCGCCAGATAGTTGCGCATCACGTAGCGAGGATTGACTGCGCGCATGCCCGCTCGACGTTGTTCTGGTGACTGCGGATCCGTTGCAAGACGGGCGACATAGAGCACCAGCCATTCGTTGAGTTCGTCCTCATTCTCGGACCGCTTCGTTTCGTCGTAGAACGCATCATGGAATGACGCCAGTGTCGGCGCCTGCGCATCGACATCAGACAGCATGCGAAACCATAGCGTCATGTCGATCTCGGCTTGTTGCATCAGCGTCTGCAATGACTGCATCAATGTCACGTCGTCGTCGCGGCATTCAGCCAGACCAAGTTTTGCGGCGATGTTCGCGCGATCAGCGGCGGCATAAGTCGCGGCATAACGATCCAGTCCCGCCTGCAGGGGTTCGACACCCGCAAACAACGGCGCCAACGCGCCGGCCAGACGGCTGAGGTTCCACCACGCCACGTTCGGCTGTTGGCCAAAGCGATAGCGGCGACGTTGTGCATCGGTGGTGTTCGGCGTCCACTCCGGATCATAGTTGTCGACCCAGCCATACGGGCCGTAGTCAATGGTGAGACCGAGGATCGACATGTTGTCGGTGTTCATCACGCCATGTACAAACCCCACACGCATCCAGTGCGCGATCATCTTTGCGGTGCGTTCGCAGACCTGGGCAAACCACTCCGCGTAAAGCGCTTCACCCTGACCGCGCAGCAGGGGAAAGTCTCGGCGGATGGTGAAGTCGACGAGTTGCTTCAACAGCACGGTATCGCCGCGCGAAGCGGGCAACTCGAAATTGCCGAAGCGGATGAACGAGGGAGCCACGCGACAGACGATGGCGCCCGGCTCCTCTTTTGCATGGCCGTCGTAGAACATGTCGCGCAGCACCGGCTCGCCGGTGTCGACCAAGCTCAGCGCGCGTGTAGTGGGCACACCGAGGTGATGCATCGCCTCGCTACACAGGAATTCGCGCACTGACGAGCGCAGCACCGCGCGACCATCCGCGCCGCGCGAATACGGCGTCAGCCCGGCGCCTTTCAGCTGCAACTCCCAGCGCTCGCCAGAAGCATTGATTACCTCGCCCAGCGAGATCGCACGTCCATCACCCAATTGCCCGGCCCGATGGCCGAACTGATGGCCGCCGTAGTTCGCCGCATAGGGTTGCATACCATTCAGCAAGGCATTGCCGCCGAACACCTGTGCGAACTCAGGCGTGGCGACATCCTCCTCGCTGAAGCCCAGCACCGTCGCCATCTCAGCCGAATGTGCCAGCACGCGCGGTGCGGCAACCGGGGTGGGATCGACCGACGAATAAAGTGCACCCTCTACCTGGCGCAAGCGTGGTCCGTGCTCAGCATCACCTGGCACATCGCGGACGAACGCGTTGTCAAAACGAGGATTGAACATGCTGGCAAGATCTGGTGAACGGTCTAACCTTATATCCGGGCGGGGATCGATACATGCAAGACCGCACAAGACCGCCTCAAACAACCCCGCTCGTCATCCCTGCGAAGGCAGTGACCCAGCAGCTTCGTGTTCCTGGAGAGCAAGGGCGCTAGATTCCTGCCTTCGCAGGAATGACGAGCTGAGAGGAGCGGCTTTTGAAGGTCCCGGGAACCCCATAGCGCTATAGTCGCCGCCGCCAGCATCAAACCGAGAACCGCATGACCGACTCAACGCCCGCCAGTCTCAACGCCGACGCCCTGCCCGAGGATGCGCCGTTCATCGCCGCCACCACGCGCTGGCTGGAGCGCGCGGTGATCGGGCTCAACTTGTGTCCGTTCGCTCGCGCGCCGCACGTGCAGGGCAAGCTGCGCATGCGCGTGAGTCATGCGCGCGACACCGACGCGTTGCTGGATGATCTGTGCGGCGAGCTGCAATCACTCAACGCGTTGACGCCGGACGAATGTGAAACGGGCCTGCTGATTCATCCCTTTGTGCTGACGGATTTTCTCGACTACAACGATTTCCTCGATGTCGCCGATGCGGCGGTGCAGACGCTGGGCCTGGAAGGTGAATGGCAAATGGCCAGCTTCCACCCTGACTACCAGTTCGCCGACAGCGCAGCAGATGCGATCGAAAACTTCAGCAACCGTTCGCCCTACCCCACACTGCACCTGCTGCGTGAAGCGAGCATCGAACGCGCGATGGAAAGCATGAGCGATACCGACAGCATTTATCGACGCAATATCGAGACCCTGCAACGGCTTGGCACGGCAGGCTGGCAAGCGTTGTGGCGCGATACCAAGGACTGATTCCCGCCCATTGCAACGCGCGATTCATATTCGCAGCGGGCGAAGCTGTCATGCTGACGAGTGAAAAATCTTCCCGACATCTATGCCGAAAGCGTCGATCCAGGCGTGCACTGCACATCCTGCGAAGCTATCTGCTGCCGCCTCACCGTTGTCTTGATGCCCGACGATCATGTGCCGGCGTGGCTGGTCCATCGTGACTTGCACGGCATGGAAACCCTGGCCAAGGGCGAAGACGGCTGGTGCGCCGCGGTGAACCCGAATACGTCCGGTTGCACGATCTACGAGGATCGCCCGTCGATCTGCCGTAAATATGCGATGGGCAGCCCGAGTTGTCGTGACGAGCGGCACAAGTGGTATGGGACGTCGATTCCTACAGCGGTGCATTTGCTCTAGGGCACCTCGGATAGCCGGTGGCCTCCGTTAGCGCAAAGCGTGCAGAACGCTCGAAGAGCGGCCCCGAAGGGGCGAGCGAAGGGAGTAACCCAGTGGCCTTGCTCTTGAGGGGCATCGGGCAACTGGGTCCCTGCCTTCGCAGGGATGACGAGCAAAAGAGTGGCCTTTTTTGAGATTCCTACCAGTGGTGGAAGCGTCCCCTTCAGGGAGTGCCGCTGAAGATCAATGCGATCTCATCGGCGCTGAGGACGCGCCACTCACCCAGCGGCAATTCGCCCAGCGTAAGTCCACCGACCGCGATGCGCTGTAGCGTCTCGACGTGATTGCCGGTGGCCGCGAACATCCGCCGCACCTGATGGTAACGACCTTCCGTGACGGTAAGCCGTGCGTGACGCGGTCCCAGCACTTCAAGCGCAGCGGGTGCGAGCGGCTCCTTTTCTGATTCGAGCAGCAACGTGCCGCTAGCGAACAGCTCACCTTCGTCACTGCGCAGGTCCTGCGCCAGGGTGGCCTCGTACACTTTGCTCACCTGCGCCTTCGGCGAAATGATCCTATGCAGCAGCGCACCATCGTCGGTGAACAGCAGCAGTCCGGTGGTGTCGCGATCGAGTCGCCCCACGCTGGACAACACCGGAGTGCGCACGTTGTAGCGTGGCGGCAACAGGTCATACACCACCCGTCCCGGATCCTTGCGCGAGCAGGTGACTGCCAGCGGTTTGTTGAGCATCAGCACCAAGCCGTTCGGCGGATCGAGCGGTTCGTCATCGATACGGATGTGGTCGTGCGGCACGACATCGTCGGCATACAACACTTCACCCGCCAGATCGGTGATACGTCCGGCGCGAAACATCTGCGACACATCCTTGCGGCTGCCGTAACCCAGGTTGGCTATCAACTTGACCAACTTCATCCGCGTACTCCACTCGCTTCGATCACCTTGAAACCCTCTTGCACCACCACGCTGCGCACGTTGTGAAAACGTGCGGTCAGTATCGCCTCGTAAGGTAGATGCCGGTTCGCCACCAACCATAGCCGTCCATCTGCGTGTAGCGCATCGGCCGCCGTGGTGATGAACGCGCGACCCAGCTCGGGCAGATCGGCGCGTCCCTGATGGAACGGTGGATTGCTGACGATGGCGTCGTAACGCTGCGGCAGACCGCGGGTGACGTCGTGCCAGTGCACCGATACATCCAGCTCGCGGCCACATTCGCGTTGAGCACGCTGAAGGTTCAGCCGCGCCGACGCCAATGCGCGCGCCTCGGCTTCGTACAAGTCGATGGCTTTTACCTGCGGGCAACGCGCGATGACCTGCGTAGCGAGGTAGCCGTAACCGGCCCCGAGATCGGCGACGCGTCCCTGCAGGTCGTCTGGCAGTTGTGCCGCAAGCAGCGCTGAAGCGCGGTCGATGCGGTCCCACGCGAACAGGCCAGGCCGACTGATATAGCCATCCGCCGTTTGCCGTGGCGCATCCAGCGCCAGCCACTCGTTCAGCAACGGTTGATCGACCCCGGCCACCCCTGGCGTACTCCAGAACACCCGGCATTTGTGCTTGGATAAATGTTGGACGGTGCCCACAAGTTTCGCCAGATCCGCCTCACCCGACTTCGCACCCTCGGCATTCGGCATACTTGCCAACACCGTGCCACCGGGCGCCGTGTGGCGTACCGCACGCGCGAACAGTGCGCGCGCCTCATCGCGCTGACGTGGCGGCAGGATCAGTACCAGCGGAAACACCTCATCGGCTTTGGGCTCACCTACGTGCAGCCCGTTACGACCCAGCTCATCGGCAAACGGCATGAAGCTTTGCTCGCAGAGCCAGCCGGGTTGCGCCATCTCTCGCAAGCGCACACCGGCACGCGCGCGCAGAAATAGCACACGACCATCCGCCGGCAGACGCAGCTCTGACGAGTCGAAGGGAACAAACAAGGCGGCTAGCGCCGAATCCGGTGCTGCCGCAAAAATGCCGACTGCGGTCACGTGACTACTTCAAGCGTGAAACGAAGGCGGCATTGTACGTGGCCGCCAGTTCAGCTGCTGCTGTGTGCTTCAACAGCGTCCATGGCCCGCGCCGAATACACCAGGGCCGCGCCGGCATTCATCGCGATCGCCACACCCAACGCCTCGGCGATCTCCTCACGATTAGCGCCATGCTTCAACGCCTGGCCGACATGCACGGTGATACAGCCATCGCAGCGCGTGGTGACCGCTACGGCCAGCGAGATAAGTTCGCGCGTCTTGGCATCCAGATGACCGGTTTTCTCGCCGGCACCGGACAGGGTCTGGTAGCCCTTCACCGTATCCGGGCTCAATTTGGCGATGTCGCCAATGCGCCCCATCAATTCCTTGCGATAACCCAGCCAATCCAACATGGGAGTTTCCTCGCTGTCATGGCAGCCAGACACAGCGCCCGGCCGTGGCCTCCAATAGTGCGCCACTACGCAAAAAAATGCGCTGAAAGACCGGCTCGACCGCAGTCAGTACCAGGCTTTGTATCAGTGCGGACCGGCGGTCGACGCACTGGACGGCAACTCGTCCAGCATCTGCCGGGTCAGCGGCTGATAACCCCCATCGAAATGGTGGTCACCCTTCTTTGGGTGGACGACGACCCACGACGGCAGAGTGGGCTCGGTGCAGACCGTGTCGTCGGCGTCGTTGAGGCCGTAGTAGCAGATCACCGGCGGCTTGTTGTTCAATGCCTGCAAGGGTGGCATCGCATCGTAATCCTTGATCGGATTGAGGCTTTGCAACAGCGTCTTCAGGTGTTCCTGCCACCAGCCCTGCTTGATCATGTAGCCCTCGAGCGCAATCTCGAAGTTCGCTTCCTTGCTGGGTGCCAGCAGCACCATCTGGGTAATGCGGTCACGATTGGCCGGGCTCAGCTTGCCCACAATGGTCGGCAACACATCGGCACCAAAGGAATAACCCACCAGCCAGACGCGCTGCTTGCTCCACACGCCGACGTATTTTGTCATCAGCGCATCCAGTTCCCGCGCCGACTCGTCCGGCGTGCGGTTGCGCCAGTAGTATTTGAACGTATTGACCCCCAGCACGGGAATGCCGCGGTCGATGAACGCGATGCCCAGGCGTCGATCCAGATCAGCCCAGCCACCGTCGCCCGAATAGATGATCGCCATGACGTCGTCTTTGCCTGCCGGAGGTGCAGCGCTGATGCCGGCAACCGGCAACACCACGGTGGCCTGCTCCAGGCTCACTCGCGACCACGGACTCCACACCAGCACGCCAACCACCACGCAAACCACGATGGCCGTGAGAGTGATCCCTGCTCCGCGTTTCATCGACGCACCACGCCGGAAAGGCCGCCCGAAATCAGGCTGGCTACATTGGCCAGGATCATCGGCAGCGCAATACCCTTGGGTACCGCCATGTAGCGCGCCTCCCACTCGGGATCGAACTTATCCTTGTAGCGATGCAGTCCGCGGAAATTGTAGAAGCGCTCGCCGCGACCAAACACCAACGCACCGAATCGATTCCACAACGGCGCCTGTCTCCGGTTTTGCAATCCAGCCAGCGGAGCCATGCCCAGGTTGAACCAGCTATAGCCTTCCTGCCGCGCCCATTGCATCAGTTCCACAAAAAGATAATCCATGATTCCAGCCGGACCTTCCGGCAAGAAACGCATCAGGTCCAACGACGCTTCCTGCTTGGTCTCGTTGAGAAACAAGTTGGCGAAGCCCACTATCTGGTCGTTCTGCCACACCACCGCCATCGGCGTGCGCACCAGGTAACGCGGATCGAACGCACCGAGTGAAAAACGCTTCTCGCGAACCCGCTTGTCGAGCATCCACGCGTCGGAAATTTCCTTGAGCCGCGGCAACAGCGGCGCCACTTCGCTGGCGGGCAATATTTGCAAGCGCAAGCCGTCGCGCGCGAGTTTGTTCACCGTGCCGCGCAGGGTTTTCTTCGACTTGCCGTCAAGGTTGAACGTGGCTAGCCGCACGCGAGCTTCCTCACCGATTTTCAGCAGGCTCATGCCCACTTCGAGATACAGATCCAGATCCTCCGGGCTCACCTGATAGAACACCGGCCAGCCGCCAGCGCGTTCGCACTGGTCGAGAAACATCCACACCAGTTCGCGTCGAACGGCGTCGTCACCACCTACCGGATCACCCATGGTCACCCAGCTGCGACCTTCGATGTCGTACATCACGAACGCCTTGCAGCCGGGATCGAACAGCAAGGTCTTGTCGCCCATCAACGCAAGATGGGCCTGCGCGGAAGGGAACTGCTTGATCAGCGGCAGCGCCTGCGCCAGCTCGGCCTCGGTCGGTGGTTCCGGCGCCAGTCGCCTCGGCCGGATCAGGCTGGCCAGCGCAAACAGCATGCCGGCCGCGGCTGCACCCACCAACGCGCGCAATGCGCGCGGCGCGCCGCCTTGATAAAAACTGAATTCCCACCACAAGTCGCTGCTGTAGGCGACGTGCTTGTAACTAAACAACACCAGCCAGGTTGCGCAGCCAAACACCGCCACGATCGCCACGATCCAGCCGATCGAGAACGTCGTACTGAACAGCGACGCGCGCCGATAGAACAGCCAATGCGCCGGCGCCAACGCCATCGCCAGCAAGGTGAGCAGCGTGGCTTCTTCGTAATCGATGCCTTTAAGCAGCGAGAACACCGCGCCGGCCACCAGCAAGACCAGGGTCAACCAATACGCCGCATCCAGCCGGCGTTGCAAACCACGAGCAAGAATCAGCAGCATCATGCCGATCACACTGGCCAGCAGATGCGAGACTTCCAGCACCGACAACGGCAGCACGTCGCGCAGGATATCCATGCGCTTGGGCAATGCCCGGGTCGCGCCGGAAAACAGCAACACCGCACCGGAAACCAGCGTCAGTCCCGCGAAGAACGACGGCAGCAGTCCGGTGAACCAGGGCGTCAGCAGGGATTTCTGACGCAATCCCCGTGCCTCGCGCTGCAATACCAACACGGTGGCCATGCACAGCGGCAGCAAGTAGTAGATGACGCGGAACGCCGCCAGCGCACCAATGATCGGCGCAGCAAGTGCCTCGTTGCCGGTGGCGCCGAAACCGGCCAGCATCACCGCCTCGAACACGCCCAGTCCACCGGGCACGTGGCTGATCAGTCCGATGATCTGGGCGATCACGAAGATCGCCAGGAAATGGCCGAACCCGTTGTTCAATTCGTTCGGCATCAACACATAGAGCACGGCGGCCGCCAGTCCCCAGTCGAACGCACCGACCAGGATCTGCCGCATGCCAGTGGCGACTGACGGCATCGTCACGCGCCAACGCCAGATCCGCAGCGGACGTTTGATCAAGCCGCCGGCAAGCCACGCCAGCGGCACAAGGGTCAACAGCAATGCGCATGGGATGCGAAACGCCGCCAGGGGTAGCTCCGGCGGCAGCGGCACGCACAACAAGGTCACACCGGTCAGTGCCAGCAGGCCCAACCAGAAGCTGCTGGTGCAGAACAGCACCACTTTCGCCACCTCTTTCGTGGACAGGCCGCTCTGGATGTAGAAGCTGTAGCGAATCGAGCCCGACACCAGCAGCGACATGCCTACCGCATTGCTGAAGGCGTAGCTAATGAACGAAATCAGGGTGACCTGCCGCCACGGCAGTTTGCGTTCGATCGAGGCAAGCGCGAAACGGTCGTACAGCGTCATCACCGCGTATCCCATTGCGGTCAGCAGCGCTGCCAGCAAGAGCCGCACGCGGGAAATGCTTTGAATGTAGGTGCGGACCTGGTGGTAGTTCACCTCTTTGGCCAGCAGGTGCAATGCCCACAGCGCCAGGCACAACATACCCACCGACAGTAGCGGCCCGGCGAGCCTGCGCAACACCACCATGCGCTGATTCGGCGGCGCCAGGGTTTCCGTGGCGCTCAGAACCTGCTCGACCTTTTCTTGCTGCTCCACGCGACGACAGACTCCCTTGGTGACCGCCTAGTGTAGAGCCTCGACTGTTTCAGGTGATTAACGAAAAGCACATCGATTTCCGAATCCTACCGATGATCGCTGCAAGACCCTACACGGGCCGGCCGCCCTGGTGCTCGCCGGCCGGCCGCTATGCGTTCGTCGAGGCCTGCGCCAGACGACCCACCCAGCGGTACAGGAACACCATGACCACGACGAACGCCGCACCACCGACCCACAGCGCCGGTCCGTTCGCGAAGGCGTCGCCGACCAGCGCCAGCGGGTAATCCTTGCCGGAGAATGCGACGAACGCAGCGATGACCACACCGAGCAGCCCCTCGCCGACAATCATGCCGGATGCGAGAAGCACGCCAAGTTGCTTGGTCGCTTCGGGATTCTTAGAAGTGCGGTCGGCACGGCGATCGAACCACCAGCCGGCCACCGCCCCTACCACCACCATCAGCGTGCTCTGCGTCGGCAGATAGATGCCCAGACCCACCGCAAGCGGCGACAGATGTGCGGACTTGGTCGTGCGACGCAATACCTCGTCGATGATGATCATGACCACGCCGATTACCCCACCAATCTCGATCAGGGTCCAGTTGATGTTGTTCTGGATCACGCCCTGCGCCAGCGCCGAGATCAGGCCGGCCTGCGGTGCCGGCAACGCATGCTCGCGCTGCGGGCCGGGGGCACCGGCAAAGCCATAGGCGTGATTGAGCAAGTCGAGAATCGGCGGAATGATCGCCGCGCCGGCAAGTACGCCGATCACCAGCGCCCATTGCTGTTTCGATGGCGTGGCATCAACCAATTGACCGGTCTTGAGATCCTGCAGATTGTTGTTCGCGATGGCCGCGGCGGCAAACACGATCGAGGTAATGAACAGGGCGAACGCCACCAACGCGTTTTCGCTACCGGCAGGCAACGTCGAGCGGATGCCGAAGACCAGCAGCAACGCGGCCGCAATCACCACGATGATGCCGATGCCCGACAGCGGACTGTTCGACGACCCGATCAGGCCGGCCATATAGCCGCATACGGCAGACACGAAGAAGCTCATCAGCACCACGAAAATCAGACCACCGACGACCAGCGCCACGACATGGTCACCCAAGCCATGACCGGCGGTCGTCGCGAAGTTCGCGATCAGCCAGCCGATCGGCAGCAGCGATACCAGCGAGATCAAGCCGACCTGTCCGATTGGAATGTCCTGCTCGGTGCGCGGCAGCGATGCCGCATGGCCGGCGTTGCGCACGCGCGAAGCGGCCATGGCGGAAGTCAGCCCGCTGATGACCGGTTTGACCAGTTTGGCCAATGTCCAGATCGCGGCGACACCGATGGTGCCTGCACCGACAAAACGAACCTTGTGACTCCATGTTGCTAGTGCCAGATCAGCGACCGACCCGGCTGCCGGTGCCAATGCAGAGAAATGCGGCACGCCCCAGCCCCAACCGATCACCGCGCCCACGAGCATCGCGATGCCCACCCACAGCCCCACCAGGTGGCCGATGCCGAACAACGCAAACGAAAGGAAGAAATCGAACCCGCTGACGCCGCCTCTGTCGCCGACGCGGAAATACTGCACCACGTCACCAGCAAACACCCGCGTCGCCACGACGACGGCGAACACACCTGAAACGATCGAGCCCCACAGAACGGCAAGCAGTCCGGCGCGGTTGGTTTCGGCAGCCTCTTCGGCGCTGACGCCCTCACCGCCGCCCGAGCCTACCTTCAGCACCTCGGCGCAAGCCACGCCCTCTGGATACGGCAGTTCGGAATTGGTGACCAGCGCGCGGCGCAGCGGGATCGAATACATCACACCGAGGATGCCGCCCAGCGCGCAGATCGCGAACGACGTCCAGTAGTTGAAGCCGGTCCACCATCCGATCAGGATCAGGCCGGGCAACACGAAGATGATCGACGACAACGTGCCGGCCGCCGATGCGACCGTCTGCACGATGTTGTTCTCCTGCATCGTGGAGCCCTTGAAATAGCGCAGCACCGCCATCGAGATCACCGCCGCCGGGATCGACGTCGCGAACGTGAGACCAGCCCTCAGGCCGAAATAGACGTTCGCCGCCGTGAACACCAGGGTGATCAGGATGCCGATGATCAGCCCGCGTACGGTCAATTCGTTGCGCGGCGTCGCGCTGGACAATGGCTGTGCACTCACGTTTGCTACTCCCGGGCAGATGCTGCTGCGGAAGATAGCGTGGAATGGCCGTGCGTGGTTACTCCTGAGCCGAAAATCCCGGCCCGCCCGACGCCGTCAGAGCCTCAGCTGGCTCTCGAACTGACGTTGCTCGCCGGAAAGCGGATCGACAAACCGCAGGCTTTGCGCCAGCAGTTGCAGCGGACGCTGATAATCGTCCGCGGCCTTCCCGGTCAGTTGCGGATACAAGGTGTCGCCGATGATCGGTGCACCCAGTGCGGCCATATGCACGCGCAACTGGTGCTTTCTGCCAGTCACTGGATGCAGTACATAGCGCCAATAGTTATCGCCGCGCGCGATCACATCGATGGCCGTTTCGCTGTTTGGCGCCCCCTCGATTTCCTGCATGCGGAAAAACGGTTCTCCAACGACGATGCGCGAGTGGCGTCGCCATGGAAAATTCAGATCAGGCATGGGAGGCGCCAAAGCCTCGTACCGCTTGTCGATCCGGCGCTCGCGAAACAACGCCTGGTAGCGGTCGCGGCTGGCCCGGTTCGCCGAAAACAACACTAGCCCCGCGGTGGCGCGATCAATCCGATGCAACGGCACCAGATCGGGATTACCCAGCCGTTGAGTCAGTCGCCGCAGCAAAGTCTGCTCGACAAACCCACCCGCCGGTGTCACCGGCAGGAAGTGCGGCTTGTCCGCCACCAGCAGATGCTCATCGACATGCAGCACCGTTTCGGTGAACGGGATCGGCACCTCGTCCATCACCTCGCGGTAGTAATGAATGCGCAGCCCGGTTCGATACGGGGTGTCCGGCGTGATCGGCTCGCCTTGACCATCCAGTACCAACCCACGCGCCACGCGATCGAGCCATTGCGCACGGCTGATCGTGGCGAAGTGGTCGCATAGGCTATCGAGCACCGTGGCCCACGCGCCTGGCGATAGATGGACGGTGCTGGCGTGGGGCTCGCGGGTGAAATGTGGGGTGGGCGATGTCATGGCTGGGCCAGTGTAGTTCGGCCCGCGCGGGCTGGTTAAATCCCAAGCCCAGCCAGGGACGCCCTGGCAGCCGTCCAACTACGTCCCCACCACACCGCGTAGAATGGTCGGTTGTCGTCACAGGCACGCCTCATGGCCCTCAACTCCACCATCTACAAAGTCGAGCTGCAGATCAGCGACATGGACCGGCATTACTACGCCACCCATGCGTTGACCCTGGCGCGGCACCCGTCGGAGACCGAGGAGCGCCTGATGGTGCGGTTGCTCGCGTTTGCGCTGTATGCGGACGACCGGCTCGAGTTCGGCAAGGGCATCAGCGACGAGGACGAACCAGCGCTGTGGCGCAAGGCGTACACCGACGAAATCGAGCTATGGATCGAACTGGGTCAGCCGGACGAAACACGCATCCGCAAGGCTTGTGGACGTTCGCGGCAGGTGGTGGTCATCAACTATGGCGGCAACGCGTCGGATATCTGGTGGAATAAGATCGGCACCTCGCTGAGTCGCAACAAGAACCTGACCGTGCTGGATATTCCCACGGCCACCGTCACCGAACTTGTCGCCCTGCTGCAGCGTGGCATGCGCTTGCAATGCCTGGTCCAGGACGGCCAGCTGCAGCTGATGAATGATGCGAACTCGGTCACCGTGGATCCGGTACGTCGCCTGGCACCTGCTGAAACGGTCAACTGACGGGTAGTTCATCCGATCGATCGGCATGGCATCCATGGCCCCTATGACTGTTGGTTTTCGCGGATAATCGGCGCCCGACCCGTCCATCCTCTTCTGGAATCACGCCATGCGTTGGTTGTTGTCCTTGTTCGCCCTGCTCGTACTCGCCGCTTGCGGGGGCACACCCCAAGCCCACGCAACTGGCCACGTGGATAAACTCATCACGATCGATCAGAAGGTCGGGACGGGCGTCGAAGCAAAACCAGGCATGGAAGTGAAGGTTCACTACACGGGCTGGCTCTACGACGAAACCGCCAAGAACAAACACGGCACGAAGTTCGACAGCTCGCTCGATAGCGGCACGCCATTTTCCTTCACGCTGGGCCAAGGTCGAGTTATCGAGGGCTGGGATCAGGGCGTAGCCGGCATGCGTGTCGGCGGCAAGCGCACCTTGCTGATACCGGCAGCGCTCGGCTACGGCGCCAACGGTGCAGGCGATGACATCCCGCCGAATGCGTCGCTGGTGTTCGATGTGGAGCTGCTGGATGTCCACGCACCCTGAGGCTTGTCGTGGACTTTCTGTAGGAGCGCACCCTGTACGCGAAAAATCTGCAGCGCGAACAGGAGCCGCACCTACCGCTTCGTAGGCCTTTCGCGCACAAGCTGCGCTCCTACAAATCGTGCTCCGCACAGGCTACAGGGCGCTAAGCGTAGCCGACCCGTCAGTCGCCCTGCGCGGCCGCCTCGCGTCCCTGCTGACGGATGATCGCTTCCTCACGGGCGTCGATGATGGACTGCATCACGCTGTCGACATCGGCGACACTTTCGTCGAACTCGAAGTGACCGGTGAGTTCGGTGTCCGGGTGTAATTCACCCAACTCGAACAACGCCCACATTTCCTCGCCGTAGTGAGTGTCCAGCAGCTCCGCCGCAAAGCGCGACAGGCTGATGGTGATGTTACCCACGTCACGTCGCAGCATGGCTCGCGCCGCATTGTTGCCCGACGCGCTGACAACCTGCGGCAAATCGATGATCACCGGACCTTCCGGCGCAACCAGCACGTTGTATTCGGACAGGTCGCCATGGATCAGCCCGATGCAAAGCATGCGTGCCACCTGTTGCATCAGAAACCGGTGATAGGCGCGTGCCGTGTCCGCCGACAGCTCCACCTCGCCCAGGCGCGGCGCCGAATAGCCCTCCGCATCGGTGACCAGCTCCATCACCAGCACGCCGTTGAAATAACCATAGGGTTGCGGCACCCGCACTCCGGCTGCGGTCAGCTGGTACAGCGCGTCGACCTCGGCGTTTTTCCAGGCAGCTTCCATCTCCTTGCGACCAAACTTGCTGGCCTTGCCAATAGCGCGAGCCTGCCGGCTGCCACGTACTTTGCGACCTTCCTGGTACTGCACGCGCGCCTGGAAACTACGTTGCGCCATGTCCTTGTAGACCTTGGCACACCGGATATCGTCGCCCGCGCGCACCACGTAGACGGAGGCTTCCTTGCCGCTCTTGAGTGGCCGGAGCACCTGATCGATCACGCCTTCGTCGATCAGTGCCTGCAGGCCCTTGGGTGTTTTCATGCGTCGGAAAGCTTCAACAATGCGAGGGATAACCCCAATTATGGCCGATCAGAGGCCCTGTTCGCTGTTTTGCAGCAATGCCTGGTCAGCTGGTGTGCAAACTCTCCATCTTGAGCCGATCCCGTGCCGCCGCGGCAATCTCGAACGAATGACGCCGCGCCGCGTGCTCAAACACATTCGCGGTGATCAGCAGTTCGTCCGGCTTATGCCTGGCAATGAAGGCCTCGATACCGTCCCTCACGTTGTCCGGGTCGCCCACCACCGCGCAGGCCAGCGCGCGCTCCACGCCGATCTTTTCGACCGGTGTCCAGTACGACTCGATGTCGTCGATCGGTGGCGGGATCAACCCCGGGCGTCCGCGCCGCAAGTTGATGAAACTCTGTTGCTGGGTGGTGAACAGTCGTCGTGCCTGCGCATCACTGTCAGCAGCAACCACGTTGATGCCAAGCATCGCGTAAGGCTGTTGCAGGCGTGCCGAAGGCCTGAAATCGCGGCGGTACAGCGCCAGCGCCTCATCCATCGCATCCGGCGCAAAGTGCGAAGCAAACGCGAATGGCAGGCCGAGTCGTGCTGACAGTGTCGCACTGAACAGGCTCGAACCGAGCAGCCATACCGGTACCTCGATCCCCGCCCCGGGTACCGCGCGCACCGGCTGACCGGGCTTGGCTGGCTCGAAATATCCGAGCAACTCCATCACGTCATGCGGGAACGCGTCGGCGTTGTCGAAGTAGCGGCGCAATGCCTTCGCGGTAGGTTGATCGGTCCCCGGAGCGCGCCCGAGTCCCAGGTCAATGCGCCCCGGATACAGCGACGCCAGCGTGCCGAACTGCTCGGCCACCTGCAACGGCGCATGATTCGGCAACATGATGCCGCCCGCGCCGACGCGGATCGTCGAGGTCCCACCCGCTACATGTCCGATCAGCACGGCCGTTGCCGCACTGGCGATACCCGGCATGTTGTGATGCTCGGCGAGCCAATAGCGCTGATAGCCAAGCTTCTCGGCCAATTGCGCCAGATCCAGAGTGTTGCGAAACGCCTGCCCGGCATCGCTGCCTTCGGTGACTGGCGCCAGGTCAAGGACGGAGAAGGGAATCATGGTACGGCCTCGGAATATCTGAAGCCTCCAATCTGGGGGCATCCGCGCCAATTGCCACTGTCTGCGAGATCTTCGTGGAAGTGAATTCAGTTGAGATGCCTGTGGACGGGGGGCCGGTCTTCGTGGGATCACTCACTACTTGTCCTGCCTTCGCAGGGACGACGAGTAAAGGATGACGAGTAGTGAGTGATCTTGCGAAGACGGGACCCTCACCCCAGCCCTCTCCCAAGAGGAGAGGGGACAGAGCAAGGCTTCCCTCGCCGCAAGAAGCCCACCAAGGCGCCTACAATGCACCTTCCCTCCCCATGGCATTCCGATGACCGACCCCGTTCGCCTCGCCAAACGCGTCGTCGCCCTGGCCCAGTGTTCGCGGCGAGAGGCTGAGCAGTACATCGAGGGTGGCTGGGTGCGGGTCGATGGGGTGGTGGTGGAAGAGCCGCAGTTCATGGTTGACACGCAAACCGTCGAGCTTGATCCCCAGGCCGAGCTTACCGCGTCCGAACCGGCCACCCTCATCTTGCACAAACCGGTTGGCTACGACGCTGACGGCGGTCCGAACCCAGCCAACGCGCTTGTTACACCCGAAAACCGGTCGCTCGATGACGCGTCTGGCATGCGCCCGCTGAAGCGTTATCTTCAGCGACTGACTTCGCCACTGCCGCTACCGACTCACGCCAGTGGTCTGCTGATTTTTACGCAGGACTGGCGCGTCACCCGCAAACTCACCGAGGACATCGACCGGGTCGAGCAGGAGTTTGTGGTCGACGTCAGCGGCACGCTGATCCCGAACGGGCTGGCCCTGCTCAATCACGGTCTGCGCTTCAACAACTACGCGATGCCGCCGATTAAGGTGAGCTGGCAAAGCGAGCAGCGGCTGCGTTTCGCATTCAAGGTCTTGCAGCCCACTCAGATCGAACCGATGTGCCAGGCGGTTGGCCTCAAGGTGCTGGCGATGAAGCGCCTGCGCGTCGGCCGAATCCCGCTCGCCAAACTAGCGCAAGGACAGTGGCGTTATCTGGCTCCTGGCGACCGCATCTGAAGTTCCGCCGGCTGATATGCCGGAAGCAGAATTCTCTGCCGGACTTTGCGCAACAGGCCCCGGAACGGCTTAGACTTCCCTGCGCGTCAAACGCAGCACCCAACCACACCGCGGAGAGCGACATGAGCAAGGGTTTGGATTCAAAGAAAAGCGACAAGAAAAAGCCGGCCAAGACCATGAAAGAGAAGAAGGCCGCCAAGCAGGAAAAAAAGAAGAACAGCAAGTAACAGCCCCGCCTGCTCATATCGTTCAGGCGACCACGTGCCGGGCATGACCATCCTGCCCGGCACGAAACTGCCCTGCTACGAAAAGATCAATACTGCCCCATGTAGTCGCGCTTGCCGATCTCGATGCCGTTGTGGCGCAGCAGTGCATACGCCGTAGTGACGTGAAAGAAGAACTGGGGCAAGCCATAGCTCAACAGATAAGCCTGGCCATCGAAACGGCGCTCTTTCGGGGTACCCGGCCGCAACACGACCTCCCGCTGCGCAGCACCCTCAAACTGCGCCGCCGTCAAATTGTCGAAAAACAAGATGCTGCGTGCGATCAACTCGCGCAACTCAGCGAACGTGAGTTCGTTGTCGTCGTATTTCGGCACCTCGACCCCTGCCAGTCGTGCAGACACACCACGTGCGAAATCACAGGCAATCTGCACCTGCCTGGTCAACGGAAACATATCCGGGAACAGTCGTGCCTGGGTGAACGCCGTCGGCTCGATGTTCTTCTCCGCCGCGTGCGCATCGGCCTTGGCCAGGATTGCGGAGAGGCCGCCAAGCATCTGCTTGAAGACGGGGACGGAACTGGCGTAGATGGCGTCGGTCATGGAAACCCTGGCGAAGTGGATGATCGCAGTAGGGTAACCGTTTGGCGTCTCATCCATCGGTGCCGATAACCGTCGACTCGAACCCTCGGAACGAAACTTTCGCCCGTTCAACCTGCAACACGAAAAATCAAACTGCAACAAGTCACTGCACCTTCGGCTTTCTGCAGCTCGGAAACGTCTACGGCAGTGACGTTGAAACCGGCATCGACCAGTCGCTGCTGCGTGCGAGGAAAGCCAGCCGGCATCACCAGTGCGTTGCCAACGCGCAATACATTCGCGGCGTGCGGCTCGGCCGGGTCCACTTCCAACACGCGGAAGTCTGCAAACAGTGCGCGGTCCACCCATGCAGGTTGTAGCAGCAAGGTGTCATCTGCAATCTGGGTGACGGCGGATTTCAAATGAAGGCAGCCACGAGTCGGCACACCTTGCACCGCGTAACCATGCTCGTTCAGCAGCGCACTTAGCTGCGCAATACCTTCGGCATTGCTACGTGCAGATTGCCCTACGTACAGCGTGCGGCCTGCTCGCATGACATCACCGCCATCCAGGTTGCCTGGCGTCTCTATCGTCAGCAAGGTTCGGTAATGGCCCAGCGCCTTGGCGACGCTCGCCACCTCCGCACGGCGGGATAGCGCGCCGGGACGCGTCATGACCGCGACTTCGTCCAGCACGATGGCTACGTCTTCGACAAATACCGAATCCGGCAATGCCGGCTCAGCGGGCAAAATCACCAGGCGACAACCGAGCGCTTCCAGGGTGCGCAGATAATCGTGATGCTGCGCGCCGGCACGTTCGGCATCGATGGGGATGCGCGGGATATGCGACAACTCGCAGCTGGCGAGCGCGGGACTGACTTCACGGGTTATGGCCATCCACATGGCGTTCTCCTGGCGACTGCAATACTCGATGGGTGACTCTCAGGGATGACGTAAACGCCAAGCCGCCAACGCGACTTCATAGCGTTCGAGGGCTTCCTCGTAAACGTCGAACACGCAACGCACGCAGCCTTCGCCGCAACAGTCGGCCGCGTCGGGTTCGACCGGCCGCGTCGGCGTGGGGTCAGACGGATCGAAATCCGCTGGGCTCATCTCTGTTCCACCGTCGGGTTCACCACTTCATTATGCATCCGGTTGTCGATTCATCTCGAGGAAGCGGCGCAACCCTTCAGATTTTCGCTTGGGCATGCCTGCGGCAAAATGTGTCATCCGTCATTGGCGCAGTGCCTTGGCATAATGCCGGGCGACTGCGAAGATTCAGCACCCGCCGTCACCGCTGAGTGCCTATCGATGTACATCGGAACCCGTTCTGAGATACGACCGCTCACCAAGTGGCGCAACCTGTTGCTGGCGACCATGGTGGCTGGGCTGGCCGGCTGCAGTGCGCAAGCGACACAGCCACAGCACAACGCCGAGCACTACCGCGTCGTCGGCTACGATATGGTCCGCGACGACATCGACGCGAAGGACGCCGGCAAGCTCGATACGCTGATTTTCGCGTTCGCCCAACTGGTCAATGGAGAGGTACTGCTCGAACCTGACAGCACGCAACGCCTGCATCGACTCGTCGCGCTCAAGGCGGCGCATCCCCAGCTGAAAGTAGTGGTTTCGGTGGGTGGCTGGAGCGTGGGCGGTTTCTCCGAGGCGGCAAGCACAGCGGTGGGCCGACAGCGGTTTGCCAACAGCGCTGCGCAGTTGCTGGCCGCCAATGACGCCGATGGCCTGGACGTGGACTGGGAATATCCAGGCCATAACGAATCCGGCATCAAGAGCAGCCCACAGGATCGCAGCAACTTCACCTTGCTGTTGAAAACGTTACGCACGACGCTGGATCAGGTCGGCGACGCTCACGCGCATCGCGGCGCCAACCACTACACGCTGAGCATCGCCGCCGCCGACGGCGTATTCGTCAACGGTATCGATATCGCGGCGATCGCACCCAGCCTGGACTGGTTCAACCTGATGACTTATGACTTCGTCAATTCGATGACGTCCACCACCGGCCATCACAGCGGGTTGCACGCCTCGACGCTGGCACCGGCCGATGCACGCAGCACGGATCGTGCGGTAGAGCAGTTTCTCGCCGCTGGGGTGCCCGCGCAAAAATTGCTGATCGGCGCAGCGTTCTACGGTCGCGAGTTCGCCGACGTGCAGAGCGCGCATGACGGCCTCTACCAGGCCTACGGTCATTACCAGGGCGAACACTCGTGGCCACAACTCAAGGCCGACTTCATCAATCGCAACGGCTACGTCCGCCAGTGGGATGAGGTGACACAGGCACCCTACCTATGGAACGCGGCAACGCATCGCTTCATCAGCTACGACGACCCGCAGTCCCTTGCCGCCAAGGCCGCTTACGTGAAGTCCAAGCATCTGGGCGGCATCATGTACTGGGAGCAAGGCGAAGACCCGCAGGGCGAGTTGCTCGATGCGGTCTATCGGAACTTGCAGTAACGGGGATACTCCGTTCCAGCCGGAGTATCCCCGTCGCCAGCGATTACTTCGCCGGCTTACGGAAGCGATACATGAACTGATCGGTGTGGCCGCGTATCGACTTGTCGAACACCTTGATCGTGTGCGGATCGGCCGGATTGCGCAGCGCCTTGCTTTCGCCGACAAAGACAAAGCCGGCCGCTTCCACCTGCTTCTTCACGATCGCCGGATCGATGCGATGCAACGTGTCGGTATCTTCCATACCGCTACCAGCCGGTGCCACGTGATCGATGATCACCCATAGGCCACCCGGTTTCAGCGCGTCATAGACCTGCTTGTTGAGCACAGCAGGGTCGACCTTCCCCATGAACTTGTCCGGATAGTCGTGATAGTTCTGCGAGGTGAATACCACGTCGACGGGCGTGGGCGAGCTCAGCTGATTTGCAGGCTGCGTGAGCACGGTGACGTTGGCGTAGTGCGGATCGGCAGCGAGCTTGTTCGAGCCAGCGACATCATCCGCATCCTCTTTCGCATACTCGTTCGGCCACACCACATAGACATGGCCCTTTGGCCCAACGATGGCGCTGAACACGCGGGTGAAATAGCCGCTGCCGGGGATCAGTTCCAGGACGCTCTGGCCTGGCTTGACCTCGGTGAACTTCATCACATCGCCGATCTTGCGACGGGCATCTTCGGACTTGTCGGCCTGTCGCGCTGGATCGTTGACCGCATTGGGCACGAATGCCGGGACGGCGCCGATATGCGCATTGGAAACCTGAGCCATCGCTACCGAAGGCAGCGCGAGGGCCAACAACACAGCAAGAACGGTCGGACGCATGACGTACTCCGCTAATGAACCATGGGTGGCCGGAGTGTGCCCCTTGCACGGCGAAACTTCCCAGTGCCGGTTGGCATGCCTGAAACGCGATCTGGCGCTCCTCTTTTGCCAGCCGCGACAGCCTCCCGGCAAGTAGCCCACTCGTCACGCGACAGCCGACCCTCAAGGCTGGTACAACACGCATGCCGTCTCATCGATGACAAAGGAAGCCTTCTGATGTCGCTATTTCGTGCCGGACCCCTACTTGGCTGCGCGCTGCTTTTTGCAGGGGTGCCGTCGCCCGGCCACGCGGCCCAGTCCGCCGCCCAATGGCAGGCCCGCCAGATCGTTGCCGCGCAGAAGTCCGAAGCGATCATGCAGGACGCAGACCAGCGCAAAGGCCTGCTGGCTCAGTTTCAGGTGATGCGTTATGCCTATGCCAGCAACAAGGACCCGGCTTTCCATCTCATCTTCGGGCAGTACCTGAGCTGGTATCAGACCTTCGTCGGTGATTATCCGGATGCGTCGGCGAGCTTTTCCATCAAGCAGGTCCCGCTGGCCGATGACAGCCCCTCGCCGCTATCCAGCATCGACTACGTCGCCCGCCCCGCCTTGGAAGTGATACCCGAACTGGCCAAGAACGCGAAGGCGGTGTTTTTCAACGAAGCGCACAACGTGCCGATAACCCGCACGCTGACTGTGCAGCTGCTCACCAAGCTGCGCGCGGAAGGCTTCAACTACTTTGCCGCCGAGACGCTTTACCAGACCGACACCAAGCTGCAGTCGCGTGGCTATCCGATCAAGGGCAGCGGCTTCTACACCGAGGAACCCATTTGCGCCGAAATGGTGCGTACCGCGCTCAAGCTTGGCTTCAAGGTCATTGCCTACGAAGCGCTATCGGATGCTACCGGCGATGCGCGCGAGACCGAACAGGCGCGCAACATCTACGAGCAGGTATTCAAGAAGGACCCGTCAGCGCGACTGGTGCTTGATGCCGGGTACGCGCACATCCAGAAGACGGGCACCTTCCTCAATGGTTCGTCGATGGCCGAACACCTGCACAAGATTTCCGGCATCGATCCGCTCAGCGTAGAGCAGACCATGCTGTTCCCGCATCAGTCCAGCGATGACGATCACCCCTACTACGCCCCGGTCATGCAGAAACTGCAGCCGAAGGAACCGATCGTCTTCGTGGACAAAGCCGGCAAGCCCTGGTCGCTGCGCCCGGGTTATGACGTCAGCGTGTTCTTTCCCCCGCAGCAATTGCTGCGTAGTCGCCCCACCTGGCTCAGCCTCGGCGGTCTGCGCGTGCCTTATTTCATTGCCGGTGAACGATGCAACCGCTCGTACCCTTGCCTGGTCCAGGCTCGCTATGCCGATGAAAGCGCCGATGCCATACCGGCCGACCGTCTGGTGCTGGATCCGGTACCGCTGAATACCGTCCTCTACGAACATATCAACAACGGCCACACCGCACCTTCCAGTGAGCTCTACCTGCGGCCAGGCAAATACAAGCTGACATTTGTCGCCGAAGACGCCGGCCTGCTGTATCAGCAGGACATCACAGTGGGTGAGCAGCCCACCGCCGATGCACCGCCAGCCCAGCCCGGACCGAGCCAGACCGTTCCGACGCAGCAGCCTTGACAGTTGCAGGCGCTTTGCGTTGCCTGTCACGACTCGGCCGCTCCGGACCAGCATGCATGACTACCGCCCTACGCAACCCGCGAGACAGCCGGGTATAACCAAGTTTCCACGTGGCTGGCGATTGATCGCCGGCCCGGAGAGTTCTGGCTGTTTGTTTGACGATCAACTGATGGGGATGAAACCGCATGACTCGATTGAAAGTAAGCCCGGTGCTGGCATTGGCGTGCCTGCTGGCAACCTTCGGCAGTGCCGCAGCCGCTGGTGGTGATGCCCACGACACCGGCCCCATGTTTGGATTCAGCCCTGCCAGCGCCGCCGCGCAGCAGAGTCTGGAGCAACGCTTTGATGCACAACTCAATCCCGCCGACTTGCGTGACTGGCTCAAGCAGATGTCGTCCCAGCCTAACCAGGTAGGGTCGCCGCATGATAAAGCCAACGCTGAATTCATGCTCGCGAAGTTTCGCGAATGGGGTTGGGATGCGCATATCGAAACCTTCAACGTGTTGTATCCCTCACCCAAAAAAGAGGGTCTCGAACTGCTGGGGCCGCATCCGTACACCGCCACACTCAGCGAACCTCCGATCGCTGGCGACTCCACCTCCAACATCCGCGAAGGCGCGTTGCCGCCCTATAACGTTTTCGGTGGCGACGGCGACGTCACCGCCGAGCTGGTCTACGCGAACTACGGTATGCCGGACGATTACAAGGATCTGGCCCGGCGCGGTATCGACGTCCGCGGCAAGATCGTCATCACCCGTTACGGCGGCGGTTGGCGCGGCCTGAAACCCAAACTCGCACAGCAGCACGGCGCGGTCGGCTGCCTGATCTATTCCGATCCCAAGGACGACGGCTACGCCCAGGGCGATGTCTACCCGCAAGGTGGCTGGCGCCCGGCGCAAGGCGTGCAACGCGGTTCGGTGGCCGACATGCAGCAGTACCCGGGTGACCCGCTCACGCCGGGCATAGGCTCCACGCCCGGCGCCAAGCGTCTTGCGATCAAGGATGCGAAAACCATCCTGAAGATTCCGGTGCTGCCGATTTCCTACGCGGATGCGACGCCGCTGCTGCAGGCATTGACCGGCCCGGTGGCGCCGCCCAGCTGGCGCGGGTCGCTGCCATTGACGTATCACGTCGGCCCCAGCGTCGCCAAAGTGCATCTGACCGTGCTGTCCGATTGGGGTCAGAAACCGATCTACGACGTGATCGCCACACTCAAGGGAGCCACCGCGCCGGATCAGTGGATCGTGCGCGGCAACCATCACGATGGCTGGGTGTTCGGCGCGTGGGATCCGCTCGCCGGCAATGTGGCCTTGCTGGAAGAAGCCAAGGCCATCGGCGCGCTGGTCAAGCAGGGCTGGCGGCCGGACCGCACCCTGGTCTACGCCAGCTGGGACGCCGAGGAACCCGGCCTGATGGGCTCGACTGAATGGGCCGAAACACACGCCAAAGAGCTGCAGGACAAGGCGGTTCTCTACATCAACTCCGACACCAACGGTCGCGGTTACCTGGATGCCGGTGGCAGCCATTCGGTGCAACACCTGATCAACCAGGTGGCGGACGGCGTAACGGATCCGGAAATGAAAGTCAGCGTGCGTGAACGCATGCGCGCGCACCTGATGATCAACGGCAACGACAAGGACGCGAAGCCCGAGGTCAAGGACATGGCCAAGCTCGCCGGGGAAGGCGGCGACGTGCCGATCCAGGCGCTGGGCTCCGGCTCCGACTACAGCGCATTTCTGGAGCATCTGGGCATTGCCTCTATCGATCTCGGGTTCAGTGGCGAGGACGACAACGGCGGCATCTATCACTCGCTCTACGATTCGTACGATCACTACATGCGCTTCGGCGACCCTTCGTTCGAATACGGTGTGGCCTTGGCCAAGGTCGCCGGCCATATCGCGTTGCGCACGGCCAATGCAAACGTGTTGCCACTACGCTTCGGCGACTTCAGCGACACGCTGGATCGCTATGTGGGCGAACTGCACAAGCTGGTCGACGACACCCGCAAGGACACCCAACAACAACACCAGCTGCTCGATCAGCATGCGTTCGCCCTAACTGAAGACCCGACGCGACCTGTCGCCCCACCCGAGCGCGACTCGGACATGCCGGCAATAGATCTGGCACCACTGGACAACGCCGCCAAGGCGCTCAAGCAAAGTGCACAAACTTACGCGGCCGCCTACAACGCACGTGCCGCGGCCGGCTTCCAGATGCCAGCCGCGCAGCAGATCCAGTTGAATCAGCTGATGGGCCGGATGGAACAGGCATTGTCCGATCCCAATGGCCTGCCGGAGCGCCCATGGTTCAAGCACATGATCTATGCACCGGGCATGCTGACCGGCTACGGCGTCAAGACCGTGCCCGGTGTACGCGAGGCGATCGAGGCACGTCGCTGGGCCGAAGCGAATCAGTACGCCACTCTCACCGCCAAGGTTCTTGATCGCTATCGCACACAGCTCGACCAGTTGACGGCGCTGTTGAAGAAACAAGCCTGACCGACCAGCTAGTGCTAAAACAAAAAGGCGATCCAGTCATGGATCGCCTTTTTTATCTTTGTTGCATCAGTGTCTGCTGGACTTGATCAAGTATGGCGGACGACTGATGAGCCCCAAGAACGAAATACCTCTCGCCAATCCAAACACACGCAAGTTCGCTGCAACTGCTGTCTTGCTGCTATAAATACATTGGGGATGTGATCAAGCGGGGGCTTGGTCACGCATTTCACTACAGGGGAAAAACGATGGATTTGCGACGTTGGATCGTTGCGTTGTTATTGCTGTGTGTCGCTGTTGTGCATGCGCAGCCCGTGTCGTTTGCCGAGTTGGCGCGCCACAACCAGTACGAGAATGTGAAGATTTCCCCGGACGGGAAATACCTGGCGGCGACCGCGGTCGTGAAAGGCCAGACTGTATTGGCCTTGATCAACCTGGGTGATATCAAGGCTGGCAGCAAGATCGTCAGTCCGCGAGACGGGAACGTCGTCATCGACTTCTGGTGGGCCACCCCGACGCGCGTCATCTACACGGTCGGTGAACCCCGGGGTGGTTTCGATGCGCCACTAGCCAACGGCGAACTCTACGGCGTCAACGCTGACGGCGGCAATCCGATGTTGTTATACGGATATCGCAAGCAGGGATCGAGCACCGCCTCGCACATCACGCATGCTGCAAACGAGGGTGGTATTGGTCAATTCATTGCTTCGATCCCGGGTGACGCGAATCACGCGCTAGTCGCCATCAGTTCTTGGGGCACCCTCAGGGAAGGTTCGCTTGCTTCAGCCTTTCGCATGGACGTGCGCGATGGCAGCACCGTGCACGTTGTTTCTTCACCGCCTCTGCGCAGTGCCCAATTTGTCGCTGATCATCAAGGGCATATTCGCTTCGCTATCGGAGAAGACGTCAATGGCAACGTGAAGGTCTATATGCATCCGCTGGACGGCGACGGCTGGCAATTGATGTCCAAACCCGGCGACGACCGTGCATATCCTGCCGGATTCAGCCTCGACGGCAGCGTGGCGTACTTTATGTGCAGTGCGAGCGACGGTGGTCTTGGCGTGTGTAGCTGGAACCCGGCAAAGGACACTTGGGCCACGGTATGGAGCAACCCGAAGGTTTCTCCCGACGGTTTCGTCCATGGCATGGCTCGCGAGGACATCATCGGGGTGAGCTTCACCGATGGACGACCGGGTATGTCGCTGTTCAATAGCGAGTCACCTGATGCGAAGGTGCTAGTCGCCTTGATGAACCAGCTTCCTGGCGAAAATGTCCGCTTTGTTTCCGGAAGCGCCGATGGCAGCCGAAGCATTGTGCTGGCCGAAGCCGATGCGGACCCCGGCACGTTCTATCTATACGACCGCGACTCCAAGAAGCTTACGCCGCTGCTGGCGCGCGCATCTTGGATTAATCCGGAAGTGATGGCCGGTAAGCAGCCCTTCGAGTTCGCTGCGCGCGATGGGCTGAAACTGCAAGGCTACGTCAGCTACCCGCCAGGCCAGGAGAGCGCCAAACACCTGCCGATGGTGGTGTTTGTGCACGGCGGCCCGTATGGCGTACGCGACGATTGGGACTTCGACCCTTACGTCCAGGTGCTGGCTACCCGCGGTTACGCGGTGCTGCAGGTGAACTATCGCGGCTCCGGCGGCAAAAGCTATAACTTCGAACGCGCTGGCTGGGGTGAATGGGGTGGCAAGATGCAGGACGACGTGACCGATGCCACCCACTGGGCGATTGAGCAAGGCGTCGCCGATCCCCGACGCATCTGCATTTTCGGCGGCAGCTATGGCGGCTATGCGGCGCTCGAAGGTGCGGTGAAAGAGCCAGACCTCTACAAGTGCGCGATCGGCTATGTCGGCGTCTATGACCTGGCATTGATGTATACGCGGGGCGATATTCCGCAGTCGACGTATGGCGAGAATTATCTCAGGCGTGTGCTTGGTGACGACGTGAATGTGTTGGCACAGCGTTCGCCCGTCAACCAGCTCGACCACCTCAAGGCGCGCGTCATGCTGGTCGTGGGCGGTGAAGATACACGCGTGCCTTCAGTTCAGGGCAGCACCCTGCACAACGCCTTGCTGAAGCGCGGCATCGCCCACGAGTGGATGGACAAACCCGGCGAGATGCACGGCTTCTACGATGAGGCCAACCTGACCGAGCTGTATACCAACCTGGTGCAATTCGTCAGCTCCAGCATCGGGCCCGGCGTAGCCGTGGCCGGCCCGACCGCCGCTGCTGTTGGCACCACCTCGCACTGAGTTTTACTGATCCAAGTGCTCCTGCCCGAATCCGGGCAGGAGCACTCAGCGGCACGCTCGCCGACACAGCATCCTGGCCGGCATACCTACCCAACTGATGGGCTACACGCGACTGTCCCTGTTCTGGCACAGTGAGGTAATCAGCCGCCAGGCAACCGGGGAACCTCATCATGCGCGTGTCTATTCGGCTTTCACTGACCATCACGTTGGCGCTCGGCACTCTCAGCGCCTGGGCTGCGGCAGCTCCTCAAGGGCCGATCTCGAGTGAGTCGGCGACCTATGCCCGTGATCCGAACCAGCCCGTCGATCAGGCCTATACCGATCAGATCCTCAAGTTCACTACCGACCCGACGTTCAACTCGCCGCTGACCGATTACCTGCCCGCTTCCGCAAACGTGCCGACTCCGGAAAAAGTGCTGGGGCACGTCTCCGGTGCGCCGAACTACCTACCCTACTCGGCTGATGTCTACCGCTACTTTCGTGCGTTGGCCGCCGCCAGCCCGCGCGTGAAAGTGTTCACCATCGGCAAGACCGAGGAAGGCCGCGAGATGATCGTGGTGGCGATCGCCGATGAAAACCTGCTGGCCGATCTGGATGCGAACAAGGCGCGCCTGGCCAAGCTGGGCGACCCGCGCAGCATCAATATGGACGACGCCACCGCCGACCAATTGATCGCCCAGTCCACGCCGACCTACTACATCACCGGCACCATCCACTCCACCGAGACCGGCGCGCCGACGGCGCTGATGGAGCTGGCCTATCGACTCGCGGTGGATGACGCGCCCTACATCAAGCACATCCGTTCACACGTCATCACCTTGATCACGCCCGTCGTCGAAGTCGATGGCCGCGACCGCATGGTCGATCTGTACAACTGGCACCTGGCGCATCCCGGTCAGAATTATTCGCCGCTGATGTACTGGGGCCACTACGTTGCGCACGACAATAATCGCGACGCGATGGCGATGACGCTGAACCTCACGCGCAATGTGGCCGACACGTATATCGGTTGGCATGCGCAGGTACTGCACGACCTGCACGAGTCGGTGCCGTTTCTTTATGACAATACCGTGGGTGACGGTCCTTACAACGCATGGATCGATCCCATCCTTACCGGCGAGTGGCAGCAGCTGGGTTGGGACAACGTGCAGCAGATGACCAAGTTCGGCATGCCCGGCGTATTCACGCATGGTGATTTCGACACCTGGAGCCCGGGCTACCTGATGTTCATCGCCGCCATGCATAACGGCGTCAGCCGACTGTATGAAACCTTTGGCAACGACGGCGCCGATACGGTCAAGCGCACGCTCTCTCCCAGCGAGTACGAGCGCACCTGGTTCAAGCCCAATCCGCCACTGCCCGAAGTCGTGTGGTCGCAGCGCGACAACAACAATTACGAGCAGACCGGCCTGCTGACCGCGCTGAATTATTTTTCCGACAATGGCCCGCTGTTCCTGAAAAACTTTTATCTGAAGAGCAAGCGCTCGATCCAGAAGCCGCAAGAATCAGGCCCTGCCGCTTATGTTTTCCCGGCGGACGATCGGCGCACCGGCTCACAGATGCAGTTGTTGCATATTCTGCAGCTGCAGCACGCTGAAATCAGCCGCACCACGGCGCCGGTGACGGTGAGCCTGCCTAGCACCAAAGACGACGACGGCAAGGTCAGCAAGCTGAGCTCCCGAACGTTCGCCGCCGGCAGTTACGTGGTGCGCATGGACCAGCCGTATTCGCGTATTGCCGATGCATTGCTGGACCGCCAGTACTGGTCACCCAAAGACCCGCAGCAACATCCCTACGACGACACCGGCTGGTCGATGGGCGATCTGTTCAATGTGCAGGTCGTGCGAGTCACCGACAACAGCATCCTCAAGGCTCCGATGGATCTGGTCAGCCAGCCCGTCAGTGTGCCGCAGGGTCTGGCCGCGCTGGACATCCCGAATGGCAAATTGCCGCGGATCGCGCTGATGCATACCTGGCTGGATACGCAGACCGAGGGCTGGTGGCGCATGGCTCTGGACAAGCTGCATGTGCCGTATAGCTACATCAGCACACAGGACGTCGCGCATGCCGGCAATCTGCGATCGAAGTACGACGTCATCTTGTTCGGACCGATCGGTGGCGTCGGCTCGCAGCAGATCGTCGACGGCCTGCCGATGTGGGGCAATCCGATGCCCTGGAAAACCACCAAGCTGACACCGAACATCGGCCACATCGACAGCACGGACGACATCCGTCCCGGACTGGGCTCAAACGGCCTGGCGAACTTGAAGCAATTCGTGCGGGAGGGTGGCCTGCTGATCACCGCCGAAGACACCGCGAAGTTCGCGATCGATACCGGCATGGCGCCAGGCGTCTTTGTCACTCCCACACATAACCTCAAGGTCGTCGGCAGTGTGCTGCAGGCCAACTTTGTCAATCGCAAGAGTCCGATCGCCGAGGGTTACGCGAAGGACGACCTGGCGTTGTATAGCTCGCTGGGACAATCGTTCACGATATCCAACCAGATTACGGGCGATCAGGGCTTGCCCACCGCGAAAGATTTCCAGCGTCCGACCGGACGCGGCGGTCCGCACGATATGGACGTCCCCGAAGGCCGGCCGTTTGCCGAGCCACCAGCGCTACCCAGTGCCAAGCCGTGGCAAGCGCTGCCGCTGAATGCCGAGCAGATGCGCAACAACCCCTGGGCGATTCCGGCCGATCAGCAGCCGCAGGTGATCCTGCGCTACGCCGATGCCGAGCACCTGCTGATTGCCGGCCTTCTCGACGGCGCTGATGAAATGGCCGAGCGCGCCGCGGTGGTCGATGCCCATTACGGCAAGGGCAACGTGCTGCTGTTCTCCGGCAATCCGATCTGGCGCGGCGAGACGATCGGCAGCTACCCGCTGGTGTTCAACGCGGTCCTGCATTTCGATCAGTTGAACGCGCAGAAGTAGGACTGGCCTTGCGCAGGTTGGGGTAAGCGCAGCGAACCCCAGCCCAGCCCCACGAGGATCCAGTCGCCGCTGTCAAAAATGAGACGATTCTCATTCCGGGACGCCGAGCCCGTCGTTAGGCTTCTTGTCGAGGTTCCGCGAGTGTAGGGACGCACTCGGCCCCGCGGTGACGCGCCGCAGCGGACAAGAGGTATAGCCAAAGCCATCGAAGCCCCCTGAGGTGCTTGGCCCGCAAGGGACTTCACATGCAACTTGAGAGGAGCGAGTCACCCAATGGCTCGCTCCTTTTTTATGATCTCGAACCTTGTTTTATGACCTCGAACCTTGGGTCGGTTCGTCTTTCATCGCGTTGAAGACTGCGGTTAAACGATGAGGCTTGAATTGCTCACGCGGCGCTCTCTTCGTGGTGGATGGCCGATGGTGCACCGCCTGCTTCAAACGCGCGCCACCACGGCGCCTGCAGCGTCGAATCGGGTCTCACGGTTTCACCGGGACGCGGCTGCACCAGATGCACACCCTGCTCTGCCGCCAACGCCCGAGCCCGTTCGGCCGGCTCATCCCAGCGATGCATCGCCAGGTCGAACGTACCCCAGTGCACCGGCATCATCGTCTTGCCACGCACCAGCTGATGCGCGGCGATGGATTGCTCTGGCTGCATGTGCACATCCGGCCACAGCTCGTTGTACGCGCCGCACTCGATCAGGGTCAGATCAAACGGCCCATAGCGCTCACCGATGTCGGCAAAGCCCGCGTGCATGCCAGTGTCGCCACTGAAGAACAGACGCTCCCGCGTGCCCAGCACCACCCACGAAGCCCACAGCGTCGAATTGCCGTCGCGCAGGCCACGACCGGAGAAATGCTGCGCTGGCGTCGCCGCCAACGTCAGCGGGCCGAAACTTGCCTCCTGCCACCAGTCCAGTTCGACGACGCGATCGGCGTTGATGCCCCAGGCGATCAGTCGGTGCCCCACACCCAGCGTCGTGTAGAACCGGCCCACTTTGCCCGCCAGTGCGCGGATGGTGTCGCGATCCAGGTGATCAAAGTGATCGTGCGAAAGCAGCACCGCGTCGATGGAAGGCAACTGCGCCACGGTCAGCGCCGGCGGCGTGAAACGCTTCGGCCCAGCAAACGGCAGTGGCGAAGCACGCTCGCTCAGCACCGGATCGGTAAGCAGGCGCAGGCCATCGATCTCGATCAAGGTGGTGGAGTGGCCGAGCCAGGTCACCTGCAACTGCTGTGAAGCGGGACCGCTCAATACGTCGGCCCGCACGGTGGTCACAGGCAACGCGTGACGTGGCTTGCGACGGATGCCGCGATTAGCCCAGAACTCGCGTAGCACCGCGGGAAGACTTCCGGCACGGGTGTTGGCCACATTGCGAAAGCGCCCATCGCGCCACGCGGCTGAACCGGCGAACTCGACACTGCCCAAGTGGCGCGCCATAGAGCGTCGCGCCACCAACAGCCACACGATCCCAAGACTGAGCAGGACAAAGCTGAAAATAAGCATGGGAACTCCGCCACGAAGTAAACGATGTCGTATACTTTATGCCGACCCACGCAGAAAGTAAACTGCCTCGTACACTTTTGTAGAGACCCGCCGTTGAACCGAAGCCTCAACAAGCGCAACGCCATGCTCGATGCCGGCATCGCCGAACTCGCCGAACAGGGCCTGGCCGGCGCCAGCATGGAAGCCATCGCCACCCGTGCGGAAGTTTCCAAGCGGACGCTGTACAAACACTTTCCCTCCAAAGAGGCCGTATTCGAAGCGGTACTGGCTCTATTGATCGAGCGCGTTGGCCCACTGGGAAAACTGCATTACGACACGCAGCGGGGTTTTGCCGAACAGTTGCGCGAGATTGCCGAAAAGGAAATGCAGCTGATCTGCGACCCTGACTTCATACGGCTAAGCCGTGTGCTGATGGTCGAATGCATGCGCAGCGAAGCGCAAAGCCAGAAGCTGATGGCGCAGTTCGGCGAAAAAGAAAACGGCCTGTTCCGCTGGTTCAGCGAAGCCGGCGAGGCTGGCAGGTTGGGCAAGCTCGACCCGCGTGCCAGCGCGGAGCTGTTCATTGCGATGCTGAAATCCAGCGCCTATTGGTATTCGGTGATTGCATGGAAACCCGCGCCGGACAAATCCGCACAGGCACACATCATCGACGAAGCTTGCCTGACTTTGCTGAGTCGGTTGCAGCAAGCCAGCTCACGCTGAGCCGAATAGCTATCAAACGCAAAGCAGGAGGGCTCTGACCTTGCAGTGCTCTCTCCCCTGCTCGCAGGGGAGGGTTGGGGCGGCGTCGCTCTTCGCCCCCAAGATCAAAAGCCCCCCTCCCAACCTCCCCCTGCAAGCAGGGGGAGGGGCAAATGCAAAGCAGCGAGGGCTCTGATCTTGCAGTACTCCCTCCCGCTCGCAGGGGAGGGTTGGGTTGGGGTCGCTCTTCGCCCCAAGATCAAAAGCCCCCTCTCAACCTCCCCATGCGCCCGAAGAAAGTCCCTCTTCGGGACAAACAGGGGAGGAGTAAATCCAAGGCTCACTTCGCCGCTTCAGCGCCCGACTTCTCATGCGGCATCATTGCATCGCGCTTCGCCTTGAACGGGCTGCTGGCGTACCACTGCGGCCACTGCCCCTCTTCGCTCAACTGCTGGCCCAGTACGTACAAAGCCTGCGTGTCTTCAAGGATGCCGGCGAAATCCCAGTTCGGATTAAACACGTCATCAGGCGTGTGGTAATGATTTTTCGTATAGTCGTCGGCCGCTTTTTGACCGGCCGCCTTGCCACCGTTCAACAGATCCAGGCCCGAGCTGGCTAACATCGCCGGCACGCCGGCCTTGGCGAAGCTGAAATGATCGGAGCGGAAGTAGAAGCCGTTCTCCGGCGTGGTCTCCTGCGACATCACCCGACCCTGGGTTTTAAGCACCGCCCCCAGCATGTCTTCAAGCTGTGACTGGCCCATGCCGATCACCGTCATGTCGTGGGCGAGGCCGATGATCGGCAACGCATCCACTGCGATGTCGGCCACGGTCTTGTCCAGCGGGAACACCGGCTTGGCCGCGTAATACTGCGAACCGAGCAGGCCGGACTCCTCCAGCGTGGGCGTAAAGAACAGCACGCTGCGCTGCGGTGGGGTCTTTTGATGCGCAAACGCATCGGCAAGCTCGAGCAGCATGGTCAGGCCGGTGCCGTTGTCGATCGCGCCACTGAAAACCTGATGACCCTTGCGCTTCGGATCGATGCCCAGATGGTCCCAGTGCGCGGTGTAAATCACCACTTCATCGGGCTTTCTGCTGCCCTTCACCATTGCCAGCACATTGTGTGATTCGATGTGATCGATCTTGTTGCGCAGACTTACCGACGCCGTCACCTGCAACGGCACGGCCTTGAAGCCCGGCTTTGCCGCGTCCTTTTCGAGCTTGTCGAAATCGAAGCCTGCTGCCGCGAACAATCGCGTGGCTGCATCACGCGTCAGCCAACCGGCTACCGGTAGCTGTGGCGACGGATCGACGCTGGAAGGCAAGCTCAGCCGCACGCCGCTACCGCTGTTCTGCACCACGCTCCAAGGGTAGCCCGCTGCTGCATCGCTGGTATGCACGATGAAGCACGCGGCGGCGCCCTTGAGCGCGGCCTCGGCGTACTTGTAAGTCCAGCGACCGTAGTAGGTCATCGCGCGACCGTTGAACAATTTCGGATCGCCTGTGGCGAAACCCGGATCGTTGACCAGCACGATCACCATCTTGCCTTTCACGTCGACGCCCTGGTAATCGTTCCACTGCCAATTCGGCGCATCGGCGCCGTAACCGAGGAACACCACCGGCGAATTCTTCAGATCGACGGCGGCCTTCGCCTGCAACGTCTCGATCATCATGTCGGTGTGGTTGGCCAGCTTGGTATCTTTGCCGTTCCCGGCGATATCCAGCGCGACGTCCGTATTGAGCAGCTGGGTGGAATCGGTCGGCACCGTCTGGAACCACGATCCATGGTTGCCTGGCTGCAGTCCCATCCGTTTGTACTGTTCGACTAGCCAGCTCGTCGTGCGTTGTTCATAAACCGTTCCTGGCTTACGTCCGCCGAAAGCATCGGAGGCCAATGTCTTGTCGAACTGCGCAAAGTCGGCGGCATTGATCTGCGGCGCCAGGGCGACAGCCGGCGGCGGCGAACTGGCGGAAGCCGCTGGCGTGGCAGCCTGAAGTGAATAGGCCCCTACGCTCAAGGCCAGGAAAAGGACGGACGTCGCAACACGCATCGGGGGGACTCCAACTGCTGGGGACAAGCCACCTTTTTAGCGCGACCACCCGCGGCTGTCTACGAACACCGCCTCAAGGCAGTCATTCGTTCGACAATCCCGTGGCCCAACGATGACCACACCGCCTATTTTCGGTAGATTGCACCCACTCTTCTTCCCCGCCCCAAGCGAGAACGACATGTCCAAGATCGACATCCCTGCCGTACCCGAACGCAAAGGCTCAAGTTACCCGACGCCGTTTTCAGAAGCTGTGGGCGCACGCATCAAACAGGCACTGGGCAATGCGGGCGGACTGACCGATTTCGGCGTCAACCTCACGCGCCTGCCACCGGACGCGTGGTCCAGCCAGCGGCATTGGCACACCAGCGAAGATGAGTTCGTCTACATCTTGTCGGGCGAACTCACGCTGATCACCGATGCGGGCGAACAGACACTGCGTACAAATGACTGCGCGGCGTTTCCAAAGAACGTGCCGGATGGCCACCACCTCATCAACCGAGGCAGTGAAATGGCCGTCTATCTTGAAATAGGCACTCGCTCCGCCGATCCCACCTGCAGCTATCCCGACATCGACCTGCATGTGGATCCAAAGGTCGGTTACCAGCACAAGGATGGGACGCCTTACGCCAGGCCAGCGGGCTGAATAGGAAGGGTTGGGGCGGCGCAGATCGTACTTCCTAAGCTGCGGTGCGGTCATCCTGCTGCGGCAACTCTTCCGCTTCCTCGAATACGGCTACCCGGTTACGGCCCGCCCGCTTGGCCCGATACAGAGCCTCATCGGCATGGATGAGCAAGATGCGAAGTTCGTAGCCGGAACGGGCTGTCGCCGCTACGCCGAAACTCGCTGAAATGGGAACGCCTGGCGCACTTTCGCCGGTAGCGGCAGTCGCGATTGCCGCACGGATCTGCTCGGCCCGAGCTTGGGCGCGCTCCAAAGAGCAATCCGGCAGCAGGATGCCGAATTCCTCCCCTCCAAGACGACCGAAGATATCGGTCGATCGCAAATGTGTCTGACAAGCCTCGACCGCACGACGTAATACGCGATCACCGACTGCGTGACCATGGGTGTCGTTGACGACTTTGAAATGATCGAGGTCGATCAGTACGATGGATGCATCACGCGCCGACTTCTTGCAGTACATCAGGATGTGCTCTACTTCTTCGACGAAATGCTGCCGATTAAAAATGCCAGTCAGACCATCGCGCCGAGCCAGCTTCATGAAACGGAGCTGGGAGCGCTTGACTCTGTAGGTCCACAGCGCGATGGACGTCAGCACCATCAGAAGCAAGATGATGTACAGCCGACTGGTTAATGCCGCCTTCTTGCCGAGCGCCTGTTGCAACTCAAGTATCTGATTCTGCTTGTTCAGCGTATCGATCTGCAGCTTTTTTGCCAACACCTGCTGCTTGACAATCTCAAACGCGAGCGTCTTTGCGCTTATTACATTCAAGTAGCCCTTGTCGGCCGCCATATATTTTTCGTGATAGGTGAGAGCTCCACCAATGTCACCCTGTTTATTGGCTATCAGATAGAGCACCTCGTAGGCAGTGGTGAGCGATTCTGTATATTCGCTTTTGATGCCGCCGTTTACAGCATTGAGGGCATACTGTTGTGCCAGCGCCAGCTCACCCTCTTTCCAATATGCTTGCGCCAGTGCCGCATCGAACAGAGCAATAAGGTTTGCGTAGTGCGCACGCTGGACGTCTGTGTAATTTTTTTGAAGCAGCGTGACGGCTGCCGCTGGGCGACCCTGCTGAATATCAAATTGCGCTATACGGGCGCGAATGGCGTTGGCGTAAAGAACCTCATCCACCTTGACACAAGCATCAATACCGTCCTGGAACTGCTGGTCAACTGTACGCAGCTTTCCGCTTTTGTAGAGCGCTTCAAGTTTGTAATACCTGCTTCTGCAGGCACCCCTGCCGCCCTTATCTTCCGCGAGCAACTTGCCCGAATAAACATCAACCAGATCAAATTGTCCAGCATCAATATAAAGCTGTGCAGCAACAGCCAACCCTTGCCTGCGAGCATCTTTATCATCTATCTGTGGCAATTGATCTAGCAACTGGCTTAACCGCGCAAATGCTTCCTCGTAACGTGAACCGAGCGTCAGCAGGTTTACCTCAGTGATACCCGCATGAAACCGTAGGGTCGCATCAGTGGATTCGGCGATGACTGCATTCAGCTGCGGAATCGCCGTTTCATAGTCGCCGTGATAGGCGCTCGCCCACGCCTTGAGATAACGCAGATACAACTGTTGCTCAAAAGACAGTTTCGTTGCACTGTCACCCAACCGCTTCATGAGAACGTCGAACTCGGCTGGATCCGACAGCTTGAGGCTGTCCGCACGCCTGATTAATTGCGCAGAATCATCTGTTGCGGGCACGGCCGTCGCAGCGGCCGTGCCCACTAGCAGTACTACGAGCAATGTCCACCAAGCAAAAGATGCCTGATGCCACTTGCCCGAGAGAAGCATTGAACTAGGCTACCGAGACCACAGCACGAAACCCAAAGTGGGGAGCTTTTCCACTGACTTCGTGCGACGGGCTCTCCTCAGTGTCGTCATCTTCATCGTCATCCTCCTTGCCTGGTTCTTGCATGCAGCAGAAGACGACCTGTCCCAGCAACGCTCCTAAATGTGAGGAATTCTTCGCAAGAATCGCCGCCTGCAAATCCAGGTCGATCTGCTCGCTTACAAGCGCAAGTTCCACCTCATTCTGCGAAGCGTGACGCAACCGCGCGTCCTGGCCCATTCTTTCAAGAAAATCAATTACGTTCGACATTGCCCGCCCCCTGACAGTTGGTTGTTTCTATTGCACTCGACGATGATCGATGAAGTGAATAGTGATACGTTTTGGCGCCCCCATTTTCCCTCAGTGCATCGGCGCAAGGCGAGAACCCAACGCTGACGACTAACTGCATGGCCGTCAGGTTTTCTGCAGAAAACCGCGCCCATATTTCGTTCACTGGCGACGCGACGAAGATTCTTTTCATCAATGCCGTGAGCGCTTCCCTAGCAACTCCCTGAGCGCGCGCTTCAGGCGTCAATACGATGCCCACTTCCAGCCGAAGCGCACCGGCATCGTACTGCGATGTACCGCAAATGCCCACGGCTTGCCGCGTTACCTTATCCAGTATCACCAGAAATCGCCCCTTGAGGGATGGTTTGCGCTGCTGAGCGACAATTTTCGGAAAACGAGCCGCGGCCTGTTCAGAGGAAAGCGGTGGGCAGATGAAGCGCATGGTGTCCAGATTGGTATAAAGGCCATGGAACAACGCCTCATCCCCCTCTTGCAACGGGCGCAGGCGCAACCTATCGGTCTCGAAATCGAACGCTGATAGCTCGATCTCAGTCACGCCGCAGCGACCTCATTGATGGTGCCAGATCAAGCGCGGCGAGCCAGACGCGAATCCGCACGTCGGGTTCCATGACTCGTGCGCGCGCAATAACAACCGTGTCGGACAGCTCAACATAATGCTTGCGGTAGCTTGTCGCGCGACCGGTTCGACATCGACCCGCATGCGGAAGAGACACTGGGTACGTGCAAAAGCATGGGACACCTTACGTGAAATCAGCCAACTGAATGTGATACGCAGATAGCATTGCCTGCGCTTCAGCGCGGTCACGCTGTTTTCAGGCATTTATCCACTTCGTCGGATACGACAACCCGGTTGCGACCTTCGCGCTTGGCCCGGTACAGCGCCTCGTCGGCATGGATGAGCAAGTTTCGAAGTTCGTATCCGGATCGAGCAGTCACTGCCACGCCGAAACTCGCTGAAATGGAAACATAAGGAGCGTTGTCGCCGGTAGCGGCCATCGCGATAGCCATGCGGATTTGCTCCGCTCGGCCGTGGGCTTGCTGCAGGGAACAATCTGGCAGCAGGATGCCGAATTCCTCACCCCCAAGACGACCGAAGACATCGGTCGAGCGCAGGTGCGTCTGACAAGCCTCGACAGCACGGCGCAATACCCGGTCACCCACCGCATGGCCATGGGTATCATTGACAACTTTGAAATGGTCCAAGTCGATCAGCACAATGCAGGCATCTCGCGCTGATTTCCTGCAATACAGCAGTAGGTGTTCAACCTCTTCGACGAAATGCTGCCTGTTAAAGATGCCCGTCAGGCCGTCGCGCCTTGCCAGCTTCATGAAGCGCAGCTGTGAGCGTTTGACCTTGTAGGTCCATAGTGCGATCGAAGCCAACACCATCAGTAAAAGAATGATGTACAGCCGGCTTGTTACCGCCGCCTTTTTACCAAGCGCCTGCTGCAATTCCAGTATCTGGTTCTGCTTATTCAGCGTATCTATCTGAAGCTTTTTCGCCATCACTTGCTGGTTGACGGTTTCGTAGGCGAGCGCCCTTGCGCTTACGTCATTCAAATAGCCCTTGTCCGCTGCCATGAATTTTTCGTGGAAGGCGAGAGCAGCTCCCAGATCACCCTGTCTCTGGGCAATCAGATAGAGTTGCTGGTAAGCACTAGTCAACGGCTCGGTATATTCGTTCTTTACACTGCTAGTTACGGCATCGAGAGCAAACTGCTGCGCCAGTACGAGATCGCCTTCTTTCGAGTATGCCTGCGCCAGTAATGCATCGAACTGTGAAATCAGGCGCCCGTAGTGTGTACGCTGTATGTCGGCGTAATTTTTTTGCAGCAACTTTATGGCTATCGCGGGCTCACCTTGCTGAAGATAGATACCCGCCATACGGGCACGAATTCCGTTTGCATATAGGTACTCGCCCACGTTGATGCAAGCATCGATGCCGTCTTGGAACTGCTGATCTACCGTCTGCAACTTGCCACTGTTGTAAAGTGCATAGAGCTTGTAATACCTGCCTTTGCAGGCACCTTCGCCGACCGGGTTTTCTGCGAGCAGACGATCGGCATAACTCGCAGCCAGATCGTACTGCCCAGCTTCGATGTACAGTTGCGCCGCATCGCTAAGCCCTTGTATGCGAGCATATTTGTCTGTGACCTCAGGTAACTGGTCGAGCAGCTGACTTAGTCTTGCGAATGCTTCTTCGTAATGAGACCCGATACCCAACAAGGTGATCACGGTAACCCCTGCGCGAAATCGCAGCGTGGGATCTTTGGAATCAGCAATGATAGTGTTCAGCTGAGGAATAGCCGTTTCATAGTCGCCGATATAAGCGACCTCCCAAGCCTTGAGGTAGCGCAGATACAAGCGCTGTTCCAAGGACATTTTTTCCTCCCCGGCCTCGATCCTCTGCATGAGCGCGGCGAACTCGGTATGGTTCGACGTTTTGATGCTATCGGCCCGATTGAGCAATTCTGCATAACCGCCAGCCGCCGGCACGGCTGCTGTGGCCGTGCCGGCAAGCAAAGCCACGAGCAAGACCCACTCGGCGAAGAACACCCAGTGCCGCTTGCCCGATCTGACCATCGAATTAGGCCGCCGAACCCATGGCTCGAGGCACGAGCTGCGTGGTCATCTCCTCGCCTTCGCGAGATGGACTTTCCTCAGTATCTTCGTCCTCATCCTCTTTGCCCGGATTGATCATGCAGCAAACATTTATGCTCCCAAGCAACGCCTCCAGCCGTACCTGATCCTTCGCCAGTATTGCCGCTCGCAATTCTGGATTGATCCTCGAACTAGCAAGCGCAAGTACCAGCTTTTCCTGCGAAGCATCACGCAACTGCGCGTCCTGACCCATCCTTTCTAGAAAATCGATGACGTTCGACATTATTTCCCCCTGACCGATGATTTTCTGGCAGCACGCTTTGGCGATCAAAATTGACCCGCCGTGTTTTAGCCACCGCTCTTCCCCCAAACTCATCTGCGCAGGGTCTTAACCCTGCGCAGATGTCGAACTAACACTTGACGTTCCAAACGGACGATGGACATCACTCCGCGGCGCATCAACTGATCCCACTACTTATCTATGCCAACCTCTGGGCGGCAGCCACAGAGTCCGTTTTCGCACTTAGCTCGGACGAGTAGCTTATGCACACTGCTCGAGATACGAGCCGTCTTCATCACCGACTTCTGCTTCAATCATGCAACACACATTGCTAGATCCCAGCAGTGTCTCCAACCGCTGTTGATCCTTCGCAAGGATCGCGGCCTGTAACTCGGGATCAATCTGCTCGCGCGCCAGTGCAAGCCTCACATCATTCTGGGAGGCATGGCGCAACTGCGCGTCCTGACCCATCCTTTCTAGAAAGGTGATCACGTTCGACATCAGTATTCTCCTGACAATTAGTTAAGTTGGTTGCTCGATTCGTGCCCACGATGATCGATGCACCGACCAAACGCGTTTTGACCATAACCCATCTTCCGTTATTTCCTCTGCACAAGGTACGAAACCCACACGGATATTCAATCTTTCCACCGCTGGACATTGCGCCGAAAACCGAACGTATATTTCTTCAATGGGAGACAACGCAAAGATTCTTCTTATCAACGCGGTGAGAGCGTTCTGGGCAAACCCCCGGGAGCGGGCTTCACGCTTCAATATTATGCCCACTTCCAGTCGGAGAGCCTCACCATCACGCTGTGATGTACCGCAAATGCCCACCGGCTGCAACGTCGCCTTGTCCAGCATCACCAGCAAGCGCCCCTTTAGAGACGGCTCGTGCTGTCGAGCGACGAACTTTTTGAAGCTTTCCGCAGCTTTTTCCGCTGAAAGCGGTGGGGCAATGAAGCGCATGGTCTCCGGATCGGTGTAAAGACCATGGAACAGAGCCTTATCGCTCTCAGCCAAGGGGCGCAGATGCAACCTCTCGGTCTCGAAATCGAACAACGAAAGCTCACTATCGCTCACGCTGCAACGATCTCGCTTTTCGCCGCCAGATCGAGCGCGGCGAGCCGGGCACGTATCTCGGGATTGGGCTCCATCGCGCGAGCGGGAGGGACCACCACCGTATCAGCCATGCCCACATCCGCTTGGGGCAAGTCGCCAAGCGCCACCCGCTCGATACGCGGCTGTTGGATTGGCAACGTCGCCGCACGATAAATGATCAGCTCGTGTTGCAGCGGATAATCACTCGCCAGCACGTCGACCAGCACCTGGCGGTAGGCCGCGCCTGTAGCGAAGCGTGCCAGCGATTGGTCACCAGCCACGCCTACCTGCCATAGCACCAGATACGCCGTAGGATCGATGCGGCGACGATAAAACAGCAGCTGACTTGCCTCAAAATGCTGGCAGCCGGATCTACCGGGGTCGATACCCAGGTCTGCATACAGGCAGTCCTCTGCTGAAATGCCTGGTTCCATGTGAGCACGAAAACCTTCGTCCTTGGCGACCTGAATGGCTTTGTGGGGTACCCACGCAAACACACCTGGATGGCCATAGAAAACACCGCATACCCGCTTGCCCGCACGCACTTCGGTCAACATAGCTTCCACCATCTGTCGGTAAGTCTGCATTCGCGACTTCCCCTCCTGGTAGAACGGCTGCAGGCTGCGCACATCCGGATGCATCTCGCTCACCCAAAGCTCTACAACACCGTCAGAAAGCGCTGCGAAAACAACGTCCGACTGTTCAATGTGGCTGCGTGCCAGAGGACTGACGTGAGAGCCAAGCGTCATGCCGAGCCCTACGCATACGAGACTGCCTGGTAAATGGGTCGAATTCATTTTTCTGCTTGCTCTTGTTGATCTGAAGACCCGAAGGTACTTTTGTACAGCCACGGACCGTCGCCCAGGCGTGGCGCTGGGCGCATGAATCGTTAGTGTTTAGTCCGCCCCCAGCTGATGCCATCCCTGCCCGCCAATGCCGTCCGCCCGATGAAGTTACCCACGAAGGCATGGCTTAGGCAAGTACAACGTTGACCATACGCTTTTACGGCTAGCCTTCCGCCAAGCCCCAGCGCCCAAGGATTTCATAGCCACCCTGCCCGACCACGTTGTGGACGAGTACTAAATCCGTTACCTGCCACGTCGCAGGCTCGATATGTGCCGGCTCCAGCATCACGCCTCGGCTGTAGGCCAGCGTCACATGCGGCGTGAAGCTCCTTTCAAGATGGCCACCCTGGCCTGCCAGCGTCAGGGTGTGGCGTAGCGCGTGCCATAGCTGCTGCATCGGGTCGGGAACCTCTGCAGTGCGTAGCACACACGGTGGCTCGCGACCGCGGAAGCTGGCGACGCTGTCCAGCGTCCAGGTGAATGGAGTGGTGTGGATCTTGTCGGCGGCGGCCATTGCGCCGTCGACCAGGCTCGGCCGCAACGCGGAGTGATTGCCGAGGAAATGCAGGGTGGCGTGGTAGCGGCTGGGATTGATCCAGCGGGCGCGTAGTTCGGGATGGTTGGACCTCAGTGCCTCGGCCGTCGCGGCAAGGCGGGAGCTCGTGGCTTCGTCGGGCATCAGTGCGAAGAACAACCGGTGCAATTCGGTGGAGGCGATGCCGCCACCGAGTAGGTCAAGCTGGCGGGATTCGGGTTGGGTTTGGCGGATTGGCATGAGCTTATGTAGCACACGGGGTGGGCCGAAGAGCAACCCCATCCCGACCTTCCCCTGCAGGCGGGGAAGGAGCGAAGCAGGAGCTATCCGCTTCATTGAACAGGGCGTAGCGTAGGATGCAGGACTTCGCGCCCTTTCTCCCGCGTCCTGGCGATCATCGCCGCTTCGCTCCCTCTCACGCTCGATCCCACCTTCGGGACGACGCCACCACGGGAGCGCTCATGCCTGGTTACACCACTCGCGAGCTCACGGTCTGCCTTGGCGGACACGACTACCGCATTCGCGCCCTGAGCGACCTGCAGCAGTTTGCCGACCCACATCACCGCGCCGCTCGCGCCGGTATCTCGTCAGCCCTATGGAGCTTGTTTGGCCAGGTGTGGCCGTCGGGCCGGGTGCTGGCGGAGGCCATGTGCACGTACGACATTGCTGGCAAGCGCATTCTCGAACTGGGTTGCGGACTGGGCCTGTCCAGCCTGGTGCTGCAGAGGCGCCAGGCCGATATCACCGCCAGCGATCACCACCCGCTGGCGGAATCGTTTTTGCACCACAACGCAGCGCAGAATCAGTTGTCCAGCATCGGCTACCGCGACCTGCGCTGGGAAGTGCCCGACGCGACGCTGGGGCGCTTCGATCTGATCATCGGCAGCGACATCCTGTACGAGAGCGGGCACGCTGAATTGCTTGCCGCCATGATGCTGCGTCACGCGCTACCTGATGTCGAAGTGCTGATCACCGATCCGGGTCGAGGCAACAGCACGGCATTCACGCGCGCCCTCAGCGATCAGGGCTACGCCGTCACCGAACTTCGCAGTCGCTTCGACAAACATGATGTCGCGCCATTCCGCGGCCGACTACTCAGCTATCGGCGTGGTGACGTGATGACGGGCGGAGTAGCTACACGGGATCATTGAAGTTTAATGGGCGAGGCACACGGCCCAAAACAACGAGAGGTGCCGCCGATGGCAGCACCTCATCTTGATTGAAAAGTAAGAAATACGACCTCGGCCGCGAAACCGCTGATCAATGGCGACGCTTGTCTTCGTCGCGCTGGGCATCAGCAGCCTTGCCGACTTCGTCCTGGAACTTGCCTACGTTCTTCTCGACTTTTCCAGCCGCTTCCTTTGCCTTGTTGCCAGTGACTTTGCCGACAACCTCCTTCGCCGTGCCCTTGATCTGATGCTTGGTACCTTCAACACGATTGTGATCCATGCGAAATCTCCGGGAGTGGCATCTGCGGTATTGCAGACGACTTCAGGTATAGGGAGGGCGTGGTCGAGGGCATGTGACCATCTCGTTCGCAGAGTGTTTTGCCATGCTTGGCGTTCAGCATTCGCTCAAGTCACATCTATCGCAAGAGCCGATAGGCGCAATCGGCAAGCTGAACCATACGATTGGGCTCGTTAGTCATCGTTCGGCACGGTGTGTGCTTGTAGCACTTATCTCTGCCAATCAACGCGACGCCCTTCGATGGAAAAAAATCCTCCCATTCCTTTGCACAACGTTCTGGACCTGTTGCTCGACGCGATCTGCGTGGTCGACGCCGATGGGCATTTTGTGTTCGTCAGCGCCGCCTGCGAGCGCATTTTCGGCTACACGCCGCAGGAGATGGTCGGACGACAGATGCTCGACTTGGTCTTTCCCGAGGATCGCGAAAAGACCGTGGAGGCCGCCGCCAGGGTCATGGACGGACATCTACAACTGCATTTCGAGAATCGCTATGTGCGCAAGGATGGGCAAATTATCGACATCATGTGGTCGGCCCGCTGGTCGGAAGCCGACCAGGTGAGGATGGCCGTCGCCCGTGACGTGACCGAGCTCAAGCACGCCGAGTCCATGCAGGCTGCCCTGCACCAGATTTCCGAGGCTGCCCATTCAGCGGAGGACTTGCTAGCCTTGTTTCGGCGCATCCACCAGATCATCGGCAACCTGTTGCCGGCCACTAATTTCTTCGTCGCACTCTACGACGAGACGCAGGATGAGTTGAGCTTTCCCTACTATGTCGATCAACATGGCGATGCGCCCAAGCCCCGAAACCTGGACTCCGGCACGCTCGCTGCCGAGGTTATTCGTTCCGGACAGGCGTTGCTGCTGACACCCGACTCCAAACCCAGCCTGCACCAGCGTGTGGGGCCGGTTATCGGCAAGGATTCACTGGACTGGCTTGGCGTTCCGCTGACCTCGCAAAAGGGCGTCATTGGTGCGCTCGTCGTACAGAGCTATTCCGGCGAGGTGCGCTACACCGAGCAGGACCAGGCTTTGCTGCAGTTCGTCTCAACCCAGATTGCCGCGGTCATCGAGCGCAAGCAGACCGAGACCTGGCTACGCCACATTGCGCGACACGATGTGCTGACCGATCTGCCGAATCGCGGACTGTTCAATGATCGGTTATTGGCCGCCCTGGCCAGAACCCAGCAAGCCGACGGTCGACTGGCCTTGCTCTATATCGATCTGGACCGTTTCAAGCAGATCAATGACACCCACGGTCACGCCATCGGAGACATGCTTCTGCGCGAGGTAGGCCACCGCATCAGGCACTGCGTGCGTGAGTCAGACACGATCGGACGTATCGGTGGCGACGAATTCATTGTGCTGCTCAACAGCATCAAGCTGCCCGAACACGCATCGCTGATCGCCGAGAAAATTCGCGCCTCGCTGGAGCAACCTTTCGAACTTTCCGGCCAACGCCTGGACATATCCGCGAGCCTCGGTATAGCCGTCTATCCGGAACACGGCGATGAGAAAAAGCTGTTGATCCGGCACGCCGACAGTGCCATGTATCGGGCCAAGAAAATGGGCGGAAACCGGTTCTTGATGGCACCCGTGCCCAACAAAGCCGATGACGAAAACCGTCAGTCCGATGGGGCAGTGCAGGCAGCCCACGGCCAGCGACTGAATTAGGCACCAGTCGGCGGGTTCGGCCGTCACGACTAGCTCTCCGGCCCTCGCGAGGGTCCCCGGCACTTTTCCAGCGCCAAGCTCACCGTCGCCATTATCGACGTTCTCAAGTATTGCTTTAGATACACTTACGATATATCTTTGCGTCACTCTCACGATATATCGGAACTCATCATGCGCATGCGCCATCTATTTTTCAACGCCCTGCACCACCACCATCATGGCCACGCTTTCGGACACGGCGAAGGCAGAGACCACGACGGACATCACGAGCGCCATGCCGGGCCTTTCGGCGGTCGTCACGGCGGCGGTGATTTCTTCGCCGACTGGAGCGAAATGCGCGGCGGTCGACGTGGCGGCGGCGGTGGCCGCATGTTCGGTCACGGCGATCTGCGCTTGCTGCTACTGGCGCTTATCGAACAACAGCCGCGCCATGGCTATGAGCTGATCCGCATCATCGAGGACATGTTCCACGGCCAGTATTCGCCCAGTCCCGGCGCGATCTA
>Ga0302220_10000221_pt1 | contig 51321 bp, 50 predicted proteins | sample II_Palsa_E1_3_FD_194572 | JGI IMG/M metagenome (GOLD analysis project Ga0302220, IMG submission 194572) | Peat permafrost microbial communities from Stordalen Mire near Abisko, Sweden - II_Palsa_E1_3 | ecosystem: Environmental > Terrestrial > Soil > Palsa > Peat permafrost | place: Sweden...
CATGACGATGGGCTACTACCTGCGTAGCGACATTCCGTTTCACTACGCACTGGCCGATGCCTTCACCGTTTGCGACGCCTACTTCTGCTCGCTGGCCGGCCCGACTCACCCGAACCGCTCGTACCTTATGACAGGCATGGTGGATCCGAGCGGCACGATGGGCGGTCCGCTGCTCGACAACAACGATTACGTGGACGGCGACGGTCCGCCGAAGTATGCGCTGCTCTCCTGGACCACCTATCCGGAACGTCTGCAGGCCGCAGGCATTTCATGGCAGGTCTATCAGCAGGGCCTGACGGGCGACGATCCGCTGAACGGCAACTACGGCACCAACGTCCTGCAGAACTTCGTCAACTACATCAACGCCCAGCCGGGTTCGCCGTTGTTCGAACGTGCACAGACGGTGCGCACCATCGTCGACCTCAAGAACGACGTGCTCGCAGGCAACCTGCCGCAAGTCTCGTGGCTGTGCCCGCCGGCCGCCTACTCGGAGCATCCGAGCTACACGCCGGCATACGGCGCGGAATACACCTCGCAGATCCTCGATGCGCTCACGTCGAATCCGGAAGTCTGGAGCAAGACTGTGCTGTTCATCATGTACGACGAGAACGACGGATTCTTCGATCACCTCGTGCCGCCGCAGCCGGCTACGACGGCGGCTCAGGGTCAGTCGACGGTCAGTGTGGAAGGCGAAATTCACAATGTCGTCAACCCGTTGCGCGGCGGCAGCTACACCGCCGACGGCCTGCCCTATGGCCTCGGACCGCGCGTACCGATGACGATCGTTTCTCCGTGGACCAAGGGCGGTTTTGTCTGCTCGCAGGTGTTCGATCACACCTCGGTGATCCGCTTCATCGAAGCGCGTTTCGGCGTGCATGAGCCGAATATCACGGAATGGCGCCGTGCAGTTTGCGGCGATCTGACGAAGGCGTTCGACTTCCGCACGCCGGACGCAACGATGCCGCCGCTCCCGGATACGAGCAACTACATCACGACCGCCAACAATCAATGCGCGGCGAACCCGAAGCCCGTTGTACCCGCCACGCCGGGTCCGTTCGATGCGCAGGAATCCGGCATCCGCTTCGCCCGCGCGCTGCCGTATGAACTGCATGTGAACGGTCAGCTCGAAGCCACGCAGAACACCTTCACGATCGAACTGGCCAACACCGGCGAGCAAGGCGCGCACTTCTACGTGTACGCCACCAACCGCACCGACGGACCGTGGCGCTATACGGTCGGCGCAGGCAAGTCGTTGAAGGAGACATTCGACCTGACGACGACAAGCGGCGTGTACACGTTCGAGGTGTTCGGCCCGAATGGATTTGTACGCAAGTTCGCCGGCAACGCCGCTCAAACGCAGACGCAAAACAACAGCAAGCCGTCGCTGCCGGAAGTCCGCACGCACTACGATGTAGCGAACGGCAATGTGTTTCTTGCGTTCAGCAACAAGGGGCGCGGTATTGCACGTCTGACGGTGACGGACAACGCGTACGGCGCGCGTCCGCGCCAGGTGATCGTGCCGCCCGGCGCGCAGATCGAAGAGGCATGGGTGCTGGCGTCCAGCCATCACTGGTACGACCTCACTGTCAGCAGCGTTGAAGACGCCAGTTTCGCGCGCCGCCTCGCCGGCCACGTCGAAAATGGCCGGCCGAGCATCAGCGATCCGGCGGCGATCGCGCCGACGTTGACCGTGAACTGAAGTCTCTGAGGTGCCGCCGGGCATCGATCGACACACGCTACGTGAGATGCGTATGCAGGATCGAAGCCCGGCGGGTTCAGCGCGGATGGACGGCACGCCAGGTGCCAAGCCTTAAGCCGCCGACATCACCTCCGTCACGCCCCCAGCAGCACGCCCATGCGCACGGCCCGTGTGCCGGTCACTCGCCCGAGCGGTGCACCCGCAGTGACGAAGCGGATCGCGCGGCGCATGTAGAAAATCCCCGCCGTCTTGCTGCTGATCGTGGTGGTTTCGTCCGTCAGCGGATCGACGATATCGAACAGCGGATCGCCTACGCGAATGGTGTCGCCAATGTTCGCCCGATGCACCAGGATCCCGCTGACCGGTGCATAGAACTGCTCGCTGCCGGCGAGCGGCGTCGCCAGCGTGAGCAGGTCAGGGAGCGGCTTCGCCTCGCCGCGAATCGCTTTGCGGTACGTCAGGTAATCGATCAGCGCGTCCGCATCCTGTTGCGCCACCGCGTACGAGACGTCGCGCTGGCCGCGGCATTCCACCGTCACGGCGATCGTGCCGTTGTCGACCGGTTGATGTGCCGGCAGATTTTGCTGTAGTTGCCACCACAACAAACTATGCGTCTCGTCGAACGCTTCGCCGCCCGAGTTAGTGGCGAGCAATGACGCCCGCGAACCGAGATATCGCGCGAGAGGCTCGAAGTCGGACCATGCGGACTCGCTCGTATAGACATGCATGACCGCCTCCAGCGAGCAATGCAGATCGATCACCACATCGGCATCGAACGAGAGTTTCAACAACGCCAGTTGCAGCGATTCGAACTCGGTCAGCGGCTTCTGCTGTTCCAGTTGTTCGCCCACCAGTTGCCGGACGATCTGACGGTTGGCACCCACGTCCGGTCCGAGCGAACCTTTGGCGCGCTCCAGCAAGCGCGTGAACTGCAGGAAATGGCGGTTGAAGTTCTTGCCGCTGCCCAGATCGAAACGCCCGAGGAACTGCCCCAGCACGTATTGTCCGAGGCCAACCGGATTGGCGACCGGCACGACCACGATCTCGGCAGCCAGCGCACCTTGCGCCTCGAGTTCAAGCAAACGGCGCTTCAACAGCACCGAGGTCAGCATCGCAGGCGTTTCGTCAGCGTGCAGGGTGGACTGCAAGTAGATTTTCTGGCCGCTATCCGTAGGGCCGAAATGGAAGCTCACCAGTTCGCGGTGCGTACCGATGGCGGGTGACAGAAGTGGAATCGACTGTTTTTTCATGTGCGAATGAGGTGGAGACTAGGTTTAGCTTTACGTAAGGACCGCAATGCGGTGGCCGCGCTCGCTCAATTACCGCCGTACGGATCGAAATCGAAGTACTTGTGGGCGATTTGCGCATACGTGCCGTCCTTGAGCATCGAGGCGATCGCATCGTTGATGGACGCCTGCAAGGCCGTCTCGTCCTTGCGCAGGCCGATGCCTACGCCACGATCGCCCATCGACAGCGGCTGGCCGACGAACGCAAAGCCCTTACCGGCCGGTGTACGCAGAAAGCCCTGATCGGCCTCCACCGTGCCGAGCAGCGCGCCGTCGAGACGGCCGTTGACCAGATCGGCGAAGACCTCATCCTGGCTCTTGTACGCAACCACGTTGACGCCGTGGGGCGCCCAATTGACCTGCGCGTACGTCTCGAACTGCGTGCCCGACTGCACGCCAATCTGCTTGCCAGCGAGCGACGCCGGCGAGTCGCTCAGCCCCGAACCTTGTTTCGCCACCAGGCGCGATTTGAACTGGAACAGCTTCGACGAGAACAGGATCTGTTGCTCGCGCTTGGCGGTAATCGCCATCGACGACATGATCGCGTCGATCTTGCGCGCCTGCAGTGCCGGAATCATCCCGGAGAACTCCAGTTCGACCCATTGGCAATGCGCATGGATGCGCCGGCAGATTTCATTGCCCAGATCGACATCGAAGCCCTTCACGCTGCCGTCCGGCGCTTTGGCGTCCATCGGCGGGTAACTTGGATCGATGCCGAGCCGCAGCGTGCTGCTGTCGGCAGCAAATGCGCCGCTGCTGAAACTCAGCGCGGCGATCAGGATCATCAGTGCAGTCTTCATGGCGAGCCGGTCAGGTATGGAGGTGAGCGTGGGAGGAGGTGTGGTCCGGGCTCATCCTAAACCTCGCTGGTGCTTCAAAGAAGTCCCTGACGGGCTATCATGATCACATTTACCGATCACCCGTCTCACCGACCGCCATGGCCCTGACGATATCCCAGTTGCGCGTGTTTACCGCCGTCGCCGAGCACGGCAGCATTCGCGCGGCGTCACGGGCGCTCGGCACGGCACAAAGCGGCGTTACCCAGCAATTGCAGAATCTCGAGCTGATCCTCGGCGCTACGCTGTTCATCCGCACGAACCGCGGCATCGCGCTGACAGCACTGGGGCAGCGCCTGTTGCAACGGGCCGGCGCGATTCTCGGCGAGTGCGAGCGAGTCGAACAGGAGGTGCAGCAGTTGCGCGGCGACTATGTCGGCGAGGTCTCGCTCGGCATGACCACCGAGCCGCTGATCGACACACTAGCGCCCGTGCTGACCGAATTCCGTACACGTTTCCCGCGGGTGGCCGTGCATCTGCGCACGGGCACCTCGCGCATGATGATTGCGTGGATTCGCGAAGGCACGCTGGACTTCGCCGCGGCGCTCGTTTCGAAGTACACGGACACGACCGATCTGTCAGTGACCACCCTCTACCCGTCCGACCCGGTGATCGTGTGCCGGCGTGGTCATCCGAAAGCCAACGCGGCCTCGCTCGCCGAGCTGACCGACTGCACCTGGATCGCCACCCGCTCGCCGAACCTGACAGACGACCCACAGGCCAATCGACTCAGCAATCTGTTTGAAAGCCATGGTCTGCCGCCGCCTAGGATCATTGCGACCGTGGAGGGACTGTTCGAAAGCCTGCATCTGGTCGGGGAAACGGATTGCCTCTCGCTCGAGTCGTCGATTGTGACGCGGCATCCGCTGTTTGCTCAGACGCTGACCTCGATCCCCGTGCGCGAGCGCGCTGTGGAGCAGAACGTCTGCTTGCTACAGCGCGCGGCTATTCCGCTGACGCCAGCCGCGCAGGAACTCGCGACCATGATCGCGTCGTACACCCGCACCGTCCGCGCACGGGCCGGATAGTGGCATGTCGGTGCGTCGGCGCCTCGCCGCGTTGCGCGGTTCCGGGTCCAACGTTCACTCAGCGGTCAGTCCCACCGCGCGGAAATAGAGCTGCTCCACCTTCTGCGCAAGACGCGAACGGTTGACGCGCTTCTCCTTCGTGAACGCGTGATCGACCGCGCTATGCAGACCAGTGAACAAAAACACCGCCATGAATCGCGGGTCGTCGATCGACCATGCCTGCGCAGTCAGGCCCGCTTGCAGCAGCGCGGCGAGATCGTCGATAACGTCGTTGTCGATGAGGCCCTCACGGGTCGGCGGGCGCGATTCGTAAAACACCGCGTCGTGCAGGCGGATCGAATCGAGGTAGCCGGTCACGCAGGCGCCAGCCCAGCTTGCCAGCTTTGCGGGCCAGTCGTCGTGCGGCTGACGCGCCACTGCCGTTTGGACATTCGACAGGAGTGCCTGGGCAAAGCGCTCGCGGAGCGCGCCCAACAGGTCTTCCTTGGACGAAAAATGCAGGTAAAACGTCCCCTTGGCGACGTCCGCGCCCATGGTGATCTGTTCGATCGTCGTGGTTGCAACGCCCTGCTCGAGGAACAAACGCTGGGCGGCGTTCATCAGTTCATCGCGCCGTTCTTCGGGCGCCTTGGTCCTGGGACGGAGCCGGGTTGCGGTACGCATCAAATGGATTAGCCTCTGCGACTGGACACGGGTCACTCACTGACCGAAGCATAACGTATGGGCCGTGAATACTGTGCCTGTCTCCCCCTGCATGACGAGACGGTCAGGCCTGTGGCCCGTCCAGTCGATCCGCCTTGCGCAGCGCAGGAAACAGCCGGGACCAGATGCCGGTGACCAGCAGGGAACCCACGCCGCCGAAGATCGCAGCTCCCACCGGCCCGAGCACGCGGGCCACGACGCCCGTCTCGAACGCGCCCAGTTCCGCCGAGCCGCTGATGAATAGCCCCGCCACGGCCGATACACGGCCGCGCATCCGGTCCGGCGTGACGAGCTGCACCAGCGTTTGCCGGACGTAGACGGAGATCATGTCCGCCGCACCCAATGCGATCAGCGCGATCAACGAGACGAGCATCGAGCGGGACACCGCGAACACGAGTGTGGCCACGCCGAACGCCGCAACGCCCCCGAACATCCAGTGCCCCGCGCGCCGATGCAGCGGCCAGCGCGTGAGCGCGAACGCCATCGCCACCGCGCCGATCGCCGGACCCGAGCGAAGCACGCCAAAGCCGTGCGCCCCCACCTTCAGTATGTCGCTTGCGAACACGGGCAACAACGCCGTTGCGCCGCCCAGCAGCACGGCGAACAGGTCCAGCGAAATCGCCCCGAGCACGATCTTGTTGGTCCAGACATAGGCAAGCCCTTCGCGGATATGCGCGAAACGCGAACCAGCCTGCAGTGGGGGACGCGTGTTCGCGCGAATCAACAGCAAGGCAGCCGCCGCGGCTGCATACAGCACCGCCGAGCTACCGTAGGCCGCCACCGGCGAGACCGCACAGAGAGCACCGCCAAGCCACGGACCGATGACCGAGCAGCCCTGGTCGCCCAGCGAGCTCCATGAGATTGCGCGGGGCAAGACGTCACGCGGCACCAGCATCGGTCCGAGCGCGCCTTCGGCCGGCGACATGAAGGCGCGCGATGCGCCAAACACCGCGGCGACCACAAACACCGGCAGTAGTCCTGCATGAGGATGCAAGGCGAGCAGCGCCAACGCCAGCGCACAGCCGATCTCGACGACAACGCAGAGCTGCAGGATCATGCGCCGGTCGCAACGGTCGGCAACAGTGCCGGCAAACAACGTGAGCATAAACAGCGGCACGAACTGCGAGAGGCCGACCATGCCAACCAGGAACGCGCTTTGCTCCACGCTCCTCGCCTCACGCGCGATGGTATAAACCTGCCATCCAATCGTGACGCTCTCTGCCTGCACCGCGAGCGCAGCGCACATGCGCGCCACCCAGAACAGCGCGAACCCACGGTGACTGAAGACGGGCGCGACACGCGCCTCCAACGCGCTGGTCTGCGGCGGCTGAGCGAGCTCAGTATCCATTTGCAATGCCCCTCCGGCCTGTCGAGGGAGCTCATGCTACGACACTGACTGGCGGTCAGTCAATTGCAGAGTTCACGAAACGCGATGCCAGGATCGACGTGGTCTGCGAGAGACATGGCCAAATCCAATAGTCTGATTTAGCCGCCAAACCTTCGCCGTCACCGGACAACGCCCCGGTCTGCGCAGCCAGCAGGTTAGGATGACACCGGAACACGATCAGCCGGCATGGTGCTCGCGGGGACATGCGATCACGCCAGACCGGGCAAGGAGATATGTGACATGCTCGCGACATGAGCATCCTGCCAACCCAATCCACGATCAATCGACCCTTTACATGCGAGTCCTATTCGTCGTTGGCAATCTGGGTGACTATCAAGTGCCTCGGTACCAGGCGCTCCAGCGGTTAGCCCAGCGTCGCGGTCATGAAGTGTTTCTTGTCGAGGTGTACGGTAAATCTGGTGTTTACCGCTTCCCCCAGGATCGCCGCGCCGCTTTCTTCGATACCCATCCTGCGAACTGCATCACGCTGATCAAGGACGCCAGCGAAGGAGACGGACACACCTTCCGCGTAGCAATCAAACTGCTGTCCGTGTTCCGCTCGTTCGCCCCGGATGTGGTCGTCACGCTCGGCTACAACACCAATTATTCAATCGTCCTGTGTATCCTGAAGGCGCTGACGCGGCGCGTTTCGCTGATCTACATGTCGGACTCGAAAGCCGACGACGGCAAGCGGTACGCCCTCAAGGAACGCGCGAAACGCATGCTGGTGTCGAGGTTCGATGGCGCGCTGGTCGCCGGCGAAAAGCATCGTGCGTATGCCGAATCATTAGGTATTCCGATGGAACGTTCGCGCATCGGTTTCGACGTAATCGATGTCGACTACTTTTCCAGATTGGCGCGCGAAGCGATTTCTGAGGAACCCGAAATCCGCGCGCGCTTCGAGCTGCCGTCACGTTACGTACTTTGCGTGAGCCGCTTCGTGGCCCGCAAGAATATCGACCTGGTGATCGCCGCGTTCTTTCGCTCGGGACTGCATACCGCAGGTATTTCGCTTGTGCTGGTCGGACAAGGTACGGGCAAGGACCAATTACTGGAGCAGATCGATCGGCTAGGCCTCGCGGAACACGTGGTCATTCTGAGTTCAGTGCCGAACCAGCATATGCCAGGTCTCTATGCACTCGCGGATTTCATCGTGCTCGCGAGCCAGTTCGATCAATGGGGCCTGTGTGTCAACGAGGCGTTTGCGGCAGCTACGCCTGCTATCGTTACGCACGCCTGTGGCGTGGCGAACGAACTTGTCATGGACGGTGCCAACGGCTTCATCGTCGAACCCGACGACGAGTCCGCGCTGACGGAGAGGATCATGCAACTCGGCACCAACAGCGCGCTGCGCGAGCGCTTCTCCACCAATGCCCTCACGTCAGTCAAACGTTGGACACCGGCGCTCTTCGCGTCGAACACCATTGAGCTGGCCGAATCCATGATCGACTCGGCCGGCCGCACGCAAGAAGTCGCCTAGACGAAGCGGCCGGCCCGCGCATCGCCGCGGAATACACCTTGCGAAGCCGGACTATCGGAGACCAGAGGTCATGTGCCTTGGCGCCGCTATTCGATGATGTTGAAGTCGCCGAGATATTTGTCGCTCAACGTGATCCCAAGCCCAGGCGTCTCATCGGAAAGCTGCAGAAAGCCCTGCTCCGGCTGCGGTTCGCCTTCGAAAATGTAGTAGAACAACTCGTTGCCCACTTCCACGTCGAACACCGGGAAGAACTCGGACATCGGGCTCGCGGTGGTGGACATCGTCAGGTGATAGTTGTGCATCTGTCCCGCGTGCGGAATCACCGGCACCGACCACGCCTCCGCCATCGCATTGATCTTGCGCGCGGCGGTAATGCCGCCCACGCGATTCGTGTCGTACTGGATCACGTCGACCGCACGCCGCTCGAGCAGGTCCTTGAAGCCATAGATCGTGAACTCATGCTCGCCGCCCGACACCGGCATGATGTTCATCTTCTTCAGTTCCTGGTATCCCTCGATGTCGTCGCCGATCACCGGTTCCTCGATCCAGCGAGGATTGAATTCCGCAAGGCGCGTCAACATGCGGCGCGCGTATTCGAGCGTCCAGCCCATGTAGCACTCCACCATGATGTCGACCTCGTCACCCGCCAGTTCGCGCAGCAAGCGTACCTGCTCGAGATTTTTCGCCATGCCCTTCGGGCCGTCCTTGGGACCGTAGCCGAAGCGCATCTTCATCGCCGTGAAGCCCTGGTCGAGATACCCCTTGGCCTCGCCGAGGAACGCGTCGCGATCGTCGTTGTTATAGAGCTTCGACGCATAGCACCAGATTTTCTCCTTGGTGCGTCCGCCGAGCAGCTTGAATACCGGCTTCTTCACCGCCTTGCCCATGATGTCCCACAGCGCAATGTCGATCGCCGAGATCGCGGCCATGCCAATGCCCTTACGGCCCCAGGCCAGCGTGCGGCGGTACATCTTCTGCCAGATGTATTCGTTGTCGAACGGGTCTTCGCCGAGTGCAATCGGTGCGAGGTATTCGTCGATGATCTGCTTGGCCACGCGCGGCGCCAGCGCACAGTTGCCGATGCCGACGATGCCATCGTCAGTCTCCACTTCCACTACCAACCAGCCGTGAAAGCGGAACGAGCCCATTGCGTCGCCGCGCTCGTAGAGAATGTCGACGGCGTTGGTGCAGAAATGCGCTTGCGGTGGCACGACCTTACCTTTCCATTCGAAAACGCGCGTGCGGATATGTTTGATTTTCATGGACGTCAGCTCCTCGGAAGAGTTAATGGCTGGGCCGCTCGCCAAGCGATGCGGCGGGATCGGATACATGACTGGTGGGTGAAGACGTGGACCTGAACGACTGCAGCAGCGCGACGCCGATCAGGCCGACCACCGCCAGCGACAGCATGCCGGCCTGCGGCGAGCCCACGAGGCGCTCGGCGAACGCCTTGAGATTGGGGGCGACGAAGCCGCCCAGGTTGCCGATTGAATTGATGAGTGCGATGCCGCCCGCTGCCGCTGCGCCGCCGAGGTAGCCGGTCGGCAAGGTCCAGAAGAGCGGCTGTACGGAGACGAAGCCGATGGCCGCCACGCAAAACGCGGCAATGGCGAGCGCAGCCGACGAGGTCATCGCCGAGGCGGCAATGCCGAGCGCCGCAAGCGTGAGCATCGCGGCCGCCCAGTTGCGGTGATGGCCCATGCGGTCCGCGATGCGGGTGACCACGAAGGTACCGGCGATCGCCGCGATCCACGGTATGGCGGTGAGCAATCCCACCTTGGTGCCGACGTGGCCGCCCGTCAACCCGGCAATGCGAGTGGGCAGGTAGAAGACCACGCCGTACACACTCATCTGCACAGCGAAGTAGATCAGGCTGAGAAACAGCACGCGCGGATCGCGCAGCGCGGCCAACACGGAAGCCGGACCGTGCGCGCGCTTGTGGTCGTCCTCTGCGCGCAGCGCGGCGGTCAGTGCATCGCGCTGCGGTGTATCGAGCCAGCGTGCGTCAGCGGGACGGTCGGTGAGGTAAAAAAAGGCGATGACGCCGACCACGGACGCCGCGATGCCCTCCACCACGAATAGCCACTGCCACGGGTGCATGCCAAAGGGGTTCGACGCGTCGAGCAGCAGGCCCGAGACAGGGGACCCGAACAGCATCGCGAGCGGAAAGCCGAAGTAGAACGCGCCCATGGTTTGCGAACGCGCTCGCGCCGGAAACCAGCTCGACAGAAACAGGATGATGCCGGGAAAGAAGCCCGCCTCCGCGATACCGAGCAACACGCGCAACGCGTAAAAACTCGACGCATCGTGAACGAAGGCGTTGCACGCCGAGACGATCCCCCATGTGACCATGATGCGGCTCATCCAGACACGCGCGCCGAGCCGGTACATCAACAGGTTGCTGGGGACTTCGAACACTGCGTAACCGATGAAAAAGATGCCGGCGCCAAATGCAAACGCCGCATCGCTCAAACCGGTATCGGCCTGCAGTACGCTCTTTGCGAAGCCGACGTTCGCCCGGTCGATAAAAGCCAGCACGTACATCAGCACGAGAAAAGGCAGCAGTCTCGTGCGTGCCTTCGTGATGGCGCCATCCAGCGCCGCGCCGCTAGTCGCGTTCATTGATTCGTCTCCTGAGTCTTGTTATCTGCACCGCGGCCAGTGATTGCTGCGGTGCGTTCGATACAGCTTCGGTACCGCTAGTGTGCGAAACTACGCGATAACTGACTAGTGAATAAATCGAATCGGCCTATTCCCTGGAGTTATCGCTCGCATGATCGCACCTGCCTCGACCATCCGCACACGTCTGCGCCTGCGCCACCTGCAACTGATGGTGGCGCTATCGGAAACCGAGTCGCTCAGGCGCGCCGCCGACGAGCTTGCGATGACGCAGCCCGCCGCCACCAAGGCGCTCAAGGAGTTGGAGGACACCATCGGGGTATCGCTGTTTGTCCGACACGCGCGCGGCATGGAGGCGACCATCTTCGGTGAAGCGGTCATGCGCTACGCGCGGGTGGTGTTCGAAGACCTGGATGAGTTGCGCGACGAACTGGCAGCCATCGAGGCGGGCGATATCGGCAAGGTACGGATTGGCGCCGTCATGGCGCCGGCCCCTGAACTGCTGACGCACGCCATTGTCTCGCTCAAGGCCGCGCATCCGCGCCTGCAGATTTCCGTGCAGATCGATACCAGCGATGTGCTAGTGCAAGCCTTGCAGCAAGACCAGTTGGACATCATGCTCGGACGCATTCCGGATGGTTTCCCGGCGCTCGATCTGAGCTTCGAGACTTTGGGAGAAGAGGCGTTGTCGATCGTTACGCGGCCCGACCATCCGGTTGCGCGCGCAACGATTCGTCCCAGGCTCGCCGAACTCGCGACGTACCCATGGATCGTGCAACCGCATCCAAGCCCGATGCGGCAGATCATCGATCAGACCTTTCGCGAGTCGCGCGTCGCACCGCCCGTCAGCACAGTGGAGACCTCGTCGATCCTCACCACGCTCTCGCTGTTGCTCGACTCCGACATGCTGGCGGTGTTGCCCACCTCCGTTGCGCATTACTACGTCGAACTCGGGACGATGGCCGCACTGAGCACGCCGCTGCGCGGTCGGCTCGCGCCCTATGGGCTGATTCTCAGGAAGAACCGCCGGATCCGGCCCGCCACGCAACTCGTGATCGATGCGATTCGCGCCGCGTGAGGCCGCGAACCGCATCGGCGCGGCCCTTCATTCAATCCGTAGGCCGAATATGTGCCCAGGCTCAGGCATTCATCCCGCCATCCACGGTGAGATTCGTCCCGGTAATGTACGACGCTTCCGGGCTGGCGATGAACGCTACCATTGCGGCGATCTCCTCAACGCGCCCGTAGCGATCGAGCGCTGTGGCAGCCTTCTGCGGCACCGCCCAATCGCCTGAGGCGGGATTCAAGTCTGTATCGATCGGCCCCGGCTGGACGTTGTTGACCGTAATGCCCCGGCCTCCCACCTCTCTGGATAGCGCCTGAGTGAACATCCTGACGGCTGCCTTCGTGGCTGCGTAGGGCACCAGCCCAGGTGCGATGGCACGCTCGCCCACCGCCGAACCGATCATGATGATGCGGCCACCCTCACCCAGGTGCTTCAGCGCAGCCTGGGTCGTAGCGAATACGCCGCGGATGTTGATGTCGATCACTTTATCCATTTCCTCCAGCGTCGTGTCTTCGAACCGTTTTGGAATGGCCGTGCCGGCATTGTTCACCAGCACATCCAGCCGGCCGAAGGTCGCAAAAGCTTTTTCGACCGCAGCCTCGACCGCTTTGACGTCAGCAGCGTCCGCCTGGATCGCAATAGCCCTTCCGCCATTGAGTTCAATCTCTTTGACTACGGCCGAGGCCGCGCTGGCGTCCTTCGCGTAGGTAACCGCCACAGTCGCTCCATCCGCGGCCAGACGTTTCGCGATTGCTGCACCGATGCCGCGTGAACCGCCGGTAACGAGTGCCACTTTGTGAGTTAACTTAGACATGTGATTTCCTAAGGTTTCCGTGAGCGATTCACCGCGTCACCGATCCGGTTAATGACTGACTATTGTCTTTGCCCGAGGCATTTTTAAAAGGGTTCTGCAACCAGACCACTGAACCTCTTCATAGCGCCACTTTTAATCCGTGGTGGTGCAACGACTATAGGTTTCCGTGGAAGGGGAAACAAAGACCTTGTAAGCAGGGAGGCATGCCTCTTGGGTATAGCAGGAGGGGGCAGACCGACAGCGATGCAGGACGAAAACGTTTGCGTTCTATAAAGACTGTTTGATCAGCCGAATATCCTTGCCACGTAAAACGCGGACCCGTCATACTGTCCCGCGCTGATCAGGACACCGTTTCATTTCGGCATGATTTATCGCACGTCCAGCCCATGGCTGGTCAGTCGCGGCAAACAAAATAAAAATCTACGGGCATTTCGAGGAAACCATGAACACACGTTTGAGCAGTGTCGAGCTTCGTCCGCTCGAGCTTGCCGATCCTCAGGTCGCGACGCTTTATCTGGAATGCCTCGAGGCTGAAAAGCGCTTGCGGGGTGCACGCAAAATGGCGGCCGCAGCGGTATTCGAGGTGCGGGAAAAGCAACTCAATGAGCTATGGAAGCGGCTCAGCGAAATCGACGCGCAACTGTGCCACGCGTTGCAAGAAGGCGTCCGCGACTGGCATGAAGTTGCGGTGAAATTGCGCGGCGGCGAGTGAGGCGCAGCGTCAGGGACGCAGCAGGTCGAAGCCGCCCAGCACGACCACCCCGCTCAGCGCGATCAATGCAACCGAGTGCTGGCCAAAATACAGAATGGCTGCGGCCGACCAGGTCGCAAGAGAAAAGGCTGCAATACGTTTCATGATGAAATAGGCGCCACGGTTAAATCCGCATGCGACCCTCAAATAGTTAGCTAGGTAACTATAAGGTACCAAAAATGCGCACTTAGGGTACTGCCGCGCGCACATCCGCGAAACTCAGCTCACTCCGCGGGATCGCGAAACAGGTCGGCGCACAGGCTGCGGCCCGCATCGCTCAAGCGCGCGGTGCCGGTGCCTTCCTCGGTAAGGGTCGTTTCGACAATGCCACCATCGACCAGCGCCGTCAGATGGCGCCGCAGCGCGCTCATCGGCACGCCAGCCTGCTTCGAGAGCTTCGCCAGCGACCAGTCGCGCCCCGGCGTTTCCTGTTGCGCACGCCACAGTTGCATCAGTATTGCGACCAGCATCGGATCGACTTCGTCGTTCATTAGTATCTCCTCAGGCCATCTCTGCGACGAGACCGCCCAGCGTCCTAAGCGCCGCTTCGGTCTGCGCGGTCCAGGGATAGCTATAGTTCAGCCGGATAAAGTGGTGGAAATCGTTGCGCATCGAAAACATGTAGCCAGGGCCCACCGTGATGCCCAGTGCCAGCGCCGCCTGATAGAGCCGCATCGAATCGACGCCCTCGGGCATCTGCACCCACAGCACGTAGCCGCCCTGCGGCGCGGAAATGCGCGTACCCGACGGAAAGAAACGCTGCACCATCGCGCTCATCAGGCGGGCCTGATGGCGGTAGAACTTGCGCAGATGCCGCAAATGGCGGTCGTAGCCATCCTGGCGCAGATAGTCGGCGACGGCCACCTGCGGCACTGAAGGCGTCGTCAGCGTGTTCAGGAACTTGAGCTTTTCAACCTGCGCGCGATAACGGCCCGGCATCGCCCAGCCGATCCGGTACGACGCAGTCAGGCTCTTCGAAAACGACGCACAGTGCAAGACCAGGCCCTTGGTGTCGAAGTTCTTGAGCGTCGTCGGCCGCGATTCGCCGAAATAGAGTTCCTGATAGACGTCGTTTTCGATCACGGGAATATCGTGCGCCGTGAGCAGGTCGACAAGCTGCTTCTTCCTTTCGTCCGGCATCTGAAAGCCCATTGGATTCTGGAAGTTCGGCATCACCATGCACGCCGCGATCTTTTGCTCGCTGATGATCCGCGCCAGCACCTCGATGTCGATCCCGTCGGTCGGATGCGTCGCCACGGCGATCGCGCGCATGCCGAGCCGTTCGATGGCGTGCAGCATCGCGTAGAAAGTCGGCGACTCGACCACGACCGTGTCACCCGGCTTCGCCACCGCCTGCAAGCTCAGATTGATCGCCTCGGTCGCCCCGAGCGTGATGATGATTTCGTCCGGATCCACCGGCACGCCGTTTTCGGCGTAGCGCCGCGCGATCTGGCGGATCAGTTCCGGATTGCCGGGGGGCAGGTCGTCGATCAGGTTCCAGCTCGAATGACGTCGGGCGATCGCGTTCGCGTACTGGTTGATGCGGCGCCACGGGAACAGCGTGGGGTCGGGGTACGGCGAGCCGAGCGGCAACGCGTCGTGTGCGCGGATGCTGCGCAGCGTCGACAGCACGAGCCGGCTGACGTCGACTTCCAAAGCGGGTGCGGGCGTCGGCGCCGCCTGCTCGCGGCCGAGCTGGGGCGATGCCGTCGGTTCGCGCACGAAATAGCCCGATTGCGGCCGCGTTTCGATCAGCCCGCGGCCTTCCAGCAACGCGTACGCATGCAACACGGTCTTGATGCTGACGCCGTGCTGCTGGCTCGACTGTCGCACCGAGGGGATCCGCTCGCCCGCCGCGAACACGCCGCGGCGGACGGCTTCGCCGATTTCATCGGCGAGTTTTTCGTAGAGCTTCAAGGGGTAGACAACAGCAAATGGCCAAGGGGAATGCCCGAAGTCTATGACAAATCTCAAGAAACTGTATCCCTCCACTTTCAAGTTTTCTGTGTTCCGCTATGTTTTCGGAACACAGTAAGCTTGCGTCCATCGGCAAATCCGCCTGTTCCCAACGAAGGTCATGAACAAACCCGAAGCGCGCATCGAGCCGTACACCCACCCCGCTGCAGGCTGGGGGGCGCTCAAATACGTCGCGATCAACCTCCTCAAGGAGAAGGTCACAGGCGGCAACTACAAGACCTTGTTCAAGCAGAACCAGCCTGATGGCTTCGATTGTCCCGGTTGCGCCTGGCCGGATCGCGAACACGCGTCGACCTTCGAGTTCTGCGAAAACGGCGTGAAGGCCGTCGCGGCTGAGGCGACCAGCAAGCGCGTGACGCCGCAGTTCTTCGAGGAACACACGATTGCGGAGCTGATGGAGCAGTCCGATTACGAGCTCGAGCAGCACGGCCGCCTGACCGATCCTATGGTCTACGACGCGCTCCTCGACCGCTACGTGCCGATCGGCTGGCAAGAGGCCTTCGACCTGATCGCGCGTCACCTGAAAGCGCTCGACGATCCCGACCGCGCCGCCTTCTATACCTCCGGCCGCGCGAGTAACGAAGCCGCATTCCTGTTCCAGCTGTTCGTGCGCATGTACGGCACCAACAACTTCCCCGACTGCTCGAACATGTGTCACGAGGCGACCACCCGCGGCTTGCCGGGTACGGTGGGCGTCGGCAAGGGCACGGTCGTGATGGACGATCTGGAACACGCCGACACGCTGCTGATCTTCGGCCAGAACCCAGCCACCAACCATCCGCGGATGCTCGGCGAACTGCGCGAGTGCGCCAAGCGCGGCGCGACCATCGTGTCGATCAACCCGCTCAAGGAACGTGGACTCGAACGCTTCGCGAGCCCGCAGCACCCGGTCGAAATGCTGACCATGGGCAGCACCAAGATCAGCTCCGTATTCATTCGGCCGACGGTGGGCGGCGACTTCGCGCTGATCAAGGGCGTCGCCAAGCGCGTGATCGAACTGGACGACGCGGCCCTCGCGAGCGGCGGCGAACGCGTGCTCGATGTGGAATTCCTCGCTCAGCATACGGTCGGTTTCGAGGCTTTCGCTGACGATCTGCGCGCCGAAAACTGGGACACCATCATCGCCGAATCGGGCGTGCCGATGGACGACGTGCTCAAGCTCGCCGACATCTACGCCAAAGGCAAAGCGGTCATCTCCACGTGGGGCATGGGCCTCACGCAGCACAAGAATTCGGTGCCGACGATCCAGATCCTGTCGAACCTGATGATGATGCGCGGCATGATCGGCAAGCGCGGCGCGGGCCTGTGCCCGGTGCGCGGCCACTCGAACGTGCAGGGCGACCGCACGGTGGGGATTGAAGAGCGTCCGACCCAGGCGTTCCTCGACCGGCTCGGCAAAGTGTATGACTTCGAGCCGCCGCGCGAACACGGCCTCGATGTCGTGAACTCGATTCAGGCGATGCTCGACGGCAAGGTGAAGGTGTTTATCGGCCTGGGCGGCAATTTCTCGATTGCCACGCCGGACACGCCGCGCACGTGGGAAGCCATGCGTTCGTGCGATCTGACCGTGCACATCACGACCAAGTTGAACCGCAGCCATCTGATCCACGGTCGCGACGCGCTGATCCTGCCGACGCTCGGCCGCACTGAAATCGATCTCCAGAACGGCGTCGCGCAAGGCGTGAGCGTCGAAGATTCGTTCAGCATGGTGCACATCTCGTACGGCATGAACAAGCCGGCTTCGCCGAATCTGCTGTCGGAAATCGCGATCGTGGCGCGCATGGCAGAGGCGACGCTCGGTAGCGCCAAGGTCGATTGGCGCGCCCATACGAACGACTACGGGTTGATCCGCGACGGCATCGAGAAGGTGTTCGACGGCTTCGAGAACTACAACGAACGCCTCAAGCATCCGGGCGGCTTCCACCTGGGCGTCGCTTCACGTGACCGCATCTGGAATACGCCGAGCAAGAAGGCGCAGTTCCTCGTGCACGCGATTTCGGTCGACTCGCCGATTCACCGCGCCCGCAACCGTCATGGCGAGCGCCTGATGACGCTGATGACTACCCGCTCGCACGATCAGTACAACACCACCATCTACGGGCTCGACGACCGCTATCGCGGCGTGTTTGGTCAACGCCGCGTGCTGTTTGCCAACAAGGCGGATATCGACATGCTCGGCTTCGAAGTGGGCCAGCGCGTGGACATCACCAGCGTGTGGGACGACGGCGTCGAACGGCGCGCGGATAGCTTCCTGCTGGTCGAGTACGACATTCCACGCGGCTGCCTGGGCGCCTATTACCCGGAGACGAATCCGCTGGTGCCGCTTTCGTCGGTCGCGGACGGAGCCGGCACGCCAACTTCGAAGTCGATTCCGGTGCTGCTCACGGCATCGATCGAAGAAGCGGTCGCCGCTTAAGGCGGACGCGGCTTTTCGCCGCGGACTGAAAGCGCAAAAGCCGTTCCGACGTAAGTCTGAACGGCTTTTTTCTTTTCACTTCACGTCTGGCCGGTGCGCAAGGATATTGCGCATCCACAGACCGTCGTCAACGGCTTACTGGCCGAAGAACACCGGTTTCACGCCGGTCGAAGCTGCAGGCGCGGTAGCGTGCACGCCGACTGCAGTGGCATTGGCCGCGCCGCCATAGGACGTTTCGGCGCTGTTTTGCGCAGCCACACGAGCTTCAGCAGCCTGAATGTTGGCCGGATAGAACGGATCCGAGACGCCCGGATGGTAGCCGGCTTGTTCGAGCTGAACCAGTTCGGCCCGGACTTGCGCGCGGGTGACAGGGGCGTTCGACTGTTGGGCAAACGATGCGACGGGAGCGACGAGTGCGGCGGCCGCAACAACGGCTTGAATGAGCGACTTCATGGAAACGACCTCCAGGATTTTATTTTCTGCCGCTGCGAATACCTCGTTCGCAGCCAGTGATTGCATTCTAGTTATGCAATCCATCCAGAGTAATCACCATGTTTGCGAAACATTGTTACGCCATTTGATATAAAACGCGCCCGACGACGGTGGCGCACGGCGCACGGCTAGACCAGCAGTTTCACCAGCAAGGAGCCGATCAGCCCGGCCGTGCCGACAATGACGAGCGTCTGGATGATGGTCAGCGATTTACGCGGGGCGGAGACAGAAGCAGAAGCGTTTGAGGAGGAAGTCACAAGTATTTCGGATTTGAATTCAGGGAATGGCATACGCCGCGCGCCGCACGGCTCGAGCCGTACGATTTGCGAAGGCGTGATTGTACGGTGAAGTTCGGAAGACTCGGATTTTGCGAGGTGCGATGGATTGTCACCGCCCCGTACGGGCGGCATCGGGCAATCTCGCGTCTCAATTCTTGACGGGGAAATACCAGAGATTGCGGTCGCTATAGCCAAACTGCGCGATGATCGCGCTGAGCGTGCCGTCCGCGCGGATTTCATCGAGCGCACGGGATACGGCGTTATTCAGATCGACATCGCTCTTACGCAGCGCATAACGTGCGTAACCGTATTCCTGCGGCAGCGGCTTATAGTCCGTCACCATCAGCATGGCAGCGGTGGGGTGCTGCGTCAGGAACGCTGAGATCTTGATGTCGTCTTCCATCGCCACGTCGAGGCGTCCGGCTATCAGATCGGCGAATTCAGCTTCGTTGCTCGTATAGAGCTTCAGTTCTTTCAGGTCCTTGCGCTGGCTGAGCAACTGGTGATTGATGCTGCCGCGCAGCGTCCCCACGGTATGGCCGGCAAAATCGGCCCAGGCGTGAATCTTCGAAGGATTGCCGCGTCGCACCGCGATACCCGAACCGTACCAATAAGCCGGACTGGTGAACGCCACGACACGCAAGCGCGTTTCGGTTTCATGCAGGTTATCCACGATCACGTCCGCGCGACCCGACAGCAAGGTGGGAATCATCGCGTCGAAGGGCACGATGTTCCACGTTACTTTGGTGATGCCGAGGCGTTTGGCGATCTCGCGAAAGATGCGCACGTCAGCACCATCGAAGCTGTTGGTCTTGTTGTCCTGATACGTCGAAGGTGGGTCGGCGGCAATCACGAAGGTGATGCCGTTTTCGACCGCGCGTTTGTAAGAGCCGTCGCCGCCGTCGAAACGCACGCCGCTGATGGCAGCGTCATCTGCAGCCCAGACTGGGGAGACAGAAAGCAGACCCGCCACCACCGAAGCAAACATTAGCGCTGCCATTCTCATAGAATGCTCCCAGGTCATTATTTTTAAGCGTTGCCCTTAAGTAGCGTCACAGGCTCACTGTTCCACCCAGTTGCCGGTTTCGTTCCCACATCGAACGCAGGAATTCCCGGGTGCGCGCTTGCTGGGGTGCTGCAAAAAACGCTGCTGGGGCGCCTTCTTCGACGATACGTCCATCCGCCATGAAGACAATGCGATCGGACACTTCACGCGCGAAACCCATTTCATGCGTGACAACGACCATCGTCATGCCTTCATCGGCAAGCGTACGCACAACACGCAACACCTCCCCCACCAGTTCCGGGTCGAGGGCCGACGTCACCTCATCGAAGAGCATGACTTCCGGCTGCATGGCGAGCGCACGCGCGATAGCCACGCGTTGCTGCTGCCCGCCGCTCAACTCATGCGGGTAAGCGTTCGCCTTCGCCAGCAGACCGACCTTGTCGAGCAAGGCGTTGGCTTCAGCCATTGCATCGGATGACGAACGACCCAGTACGTGGATCGGCGCGACCGTAATGTTTTCGATCACGCTCAAATGCGAGAACAGGTTGAAGGATTGGAACACCATGCCGACCTTGGCACGAATCGCTTCGACTGCCCTATCGTTATCGGTACGTCGCTTGCCGTTCTTGAGGGTTTGGTAAACGGGGACTTCATCTATATAGATTGTGCCGCTGTCGATGGTTTCCAGATGATTCATACAGCGAAGCATCGTCGACTTGCCCGATCCCGACGGCCCGACGACACTCAGCACCTCGCCTTTCGCGACGCTGAGCGAAACGTCCTTCAACGCATGCACCTCGCCGAAATGCTTGTTGACATGCTCGAGACGGATCATTGCGTCGCCGCCGTGACCGGCGTCGCGCCGCCCACCGGCTTCACCTTTGTACCGACGCTCATGCGCCGTTCGAGCCAGCGCACCAGCAACGCGCTCGGATAGGAAAACGCGAGGTAAATCGCCCCGATGATCGTGAACACGGTCGCGTACTGGAAGTTCGTCGACGAAACGATTTGCCCTGTGAAAATCAGCTCTTTGACAGTGACGATCGAAACCAGCGAGGTGTCCTTGAAGAGCGAAATGCCGTAATTGCCGAGCGGCGGAATCACCACGCGGATCGCCTGTGGCAGCACGATCAGACGCAACATCTTGCGACGCGACATGCCGAGTGCCTTGGCGGCTTCGATCTGGCCTTGCGGAACCGCGGCAATGCCGGCGCGGTAGACCTCGGCGAGGTAAGCCGAATAGTTGATCGACAGCCCGATCACACCCGCCGTAAATGGATCGAAACGAATCCCGAACGAAGGCAGCACGAAATAGATGTAGAACAGTTGCAATAGCGCCGGCGTGCCGCGGATCACCTCGATATAAGTCGACGCGCACGTGCGCAGGATCCGCGAACGGCCGAGTTTAACGAGTGCGATCAGCAACCCGAGTGGCAGGCTGATCAACATGATGCAGGCGGTGAGCGCCAGACTCGTGGCCGCGCCTCTTAACAGAGCAGGCATGTAATCGCCTGCACCCTGGAAATCGAACAGGCCAAGAAACGTTGTCAGCATGGGGTTCCTTCGTGCCAATGCCCCACGCGCGCGGCCGCGCCAGCACATCGTACCGCGGCGTCGCGTCAGGGCAATCCACTCGTTGTCGTGGCCTAGGTCGTTTGAAGTGTGAGGACTTCCGGCTCGACGTCCGCGCCAAGCTTCCGGCTCACACGATCCGCATGTCTGCGCAGGGTACGGCCCAACTCATGCAGGTCATCGTCGCTCAAACCGCTTTTCAGCGTGGTCACGCTGATCGCGGCAACGCCTTCGCCTTCGCGGTTGGTAATGGCCGCGCCGATACACACCACGCCGATGTTGTCCTCTTCGTTATCGAACGCGTAACCGCGCTCCGCAACCAGCAGCAAGTCGTTCATCAATTCGGCGGGCGTCACGAGGGTGTATTCGGTGCGGCGCGGCATGCCGGTTTGCGCCAGCAGTTTGACCACCCGCGCCGGCGGTAGCAGTGCCAGTAGCGACTTGCCGAGCGCCGAGCAATGCGGCAACTCACGTTGCCCCAGTGCGGACGCGATCCGCAAGATGCCGGGCGCGTCGACGCGGCTGATCGCCACCGCGTAGCCGTGATCCAGGATCGCAAGGCGCGAGGTCAAACCGGTCAACTCTGTGAGTTCGCGCAGCACCGGCATCGCAAGCTGCGACACGCCGACATCTTCTGCGGCGCGATCGCCCAGAAAGACGAGCGAAAGTCCTAAACGGTAACGGCGCGAACCGCCAAGCCGTACGTCGGCCACGAAATTACGCAGCAAAAGCGTCTGTAATAGCGCAAACGCCGTGCTCTTCGATACGCCGATCTGCTCAGCCACTCCCGCAACGGTCATCCCCTCGTTGCCGGCCTTCCCCAAGGCCTCGAGGACGTCGAGCGCGCGACTAACACTGCGTAACGCGTACCGGTCCTCTGTAGATTGAGCTGCATCTGTCATTTTGTTTTGATTCCTCTGAATGATGAAGCTACCCCGATAGGATCCCACATCTCATATTGACAGTCACTAACCCGGAAATTACTATTAATCTATTGCCGAACGAAGTTCGGTAGGACCGAACAATTAATTATTCGGCGCGCGGCGCTCCTCCTTCTAGGTGCGCCCTGCCACGAAAAATAGCGACAGGAGGCCGCATTCGAGCCGACGACGCGTTCCGGGGCTTTTACGCGGCGTCACCCGTTCGGCGGCAAGCGACAATGGGAATAATCTCCGACAGGGGCTTGTGCATTGACGGGCAGTCGAAAATGTCAGGCGCGCATTCGGCGAAACTCGTCCATAGCGAGATCGTGCATATCCGGCTAGTAATCGAGCGCCTATCCAAATCGGATCTCGACCAGTCGGGCCTGCCTCGCGCTTACTGGCGCAAGCGCCTGCAAAGCGTCATGCAAAACCATCAGCTATCGCAAACCCAGTTCGACGAGATTGATCGAATTCTTGGCTCGCTTAAGGAATAGCACAAACGCAACGAATTCTCTCTGGCTGAAAATCGGAGGGAAATCGTCAGTGCATTTCAATATATTTCAAACTCGATTTCGGGTCAGTCAATACCGCAATATTCGTCATACTAATTCAGATGCTATCTTTATCAAGCATGCGACGCCGTCGTGACATATTCGGGTCCGTTCGCTGACATGCAGCTGACCTGACAAATCCGGAGCGCTCACACCTATCACGGTTTGGTTTGCGCGATATAAATCGTAAAATCCGCTGCATTCCAATGACTGCCCAGGAGCACATCCATGACTGTGAGCGCAACCGGGCCGATTGCGGCCACCACCTATCGCGGCGAGGCGATCGAAAACACGCACATTGCGCACGTCGCGGTGGTCGATGCACGAGGCCGTTTGCTTTATGCCTTCGGCGACCCCACGCGGTTGACGCTGGCGCGTTCAGCGGCCAAACCCGCGCAGGCGCTCGCGGTGCTCGAAACGGGGGCGCTCGAGCGCTTTGGCTTCGAGGAGGCCGATCTCGCGCTCATGTGCGGCTCGCACAACAGCGAGGAGCGGCATATCGAACGCGCACGCCAGATGATCGCGAAAGCTCACGCGAGCGAAGCGGATCTGCGCTGCGGCGGCCACCCGCCCATATCGGATGCGGTCTACCGGTCGTGGATCAAACGCGATTTCACGCCTGGCGCCGTGTGCAGTAACTGCTCCGGCAAACACGCCGGCATGCTCGCGGGTGCACAAGCAATCGGCGCGGCCGTGCAGGACTACCACCGCCCCGACCATCCGCTGCAGATACGCGTGAAGCACACCATCGCCGAGGTCTGCGATCTGCCTGACGAGGGCGTGGAATGGGCCGTCGACGGCTGCAATCTACCTACGCCCGCTTTCCCGTTGGACCGTCTTGCACGGCTGTACGCGAAGCTGGCCGATGCAGCCGCGCAACCCGCCGGAGCAGAGCCGTCAGCGCGCAGCGCTGCGCTCGCGCGCATCTATCGGGCGATGACCGGGTATCCGGAGATGGTCGCGGGCGAAGGACGCTTCTGTACTGCGTTGATGCGCAGCTTCGAAGGCGCGCTGGTCGGCAAGGTGGGAGCGGACGCGAGCTATGCGATCGGTGTCCGGCCATCCGGGCAGACGGCACGGCCCGGCGCCAATGGCGCCCTGGGCATTGCGGTGAAGGTGGAAGACGGCAACGCGACGGTGCTTTGCGCCATCGTGGCCGATCTGCTGAACCAGCTCGAGATCGGCACCGCCGCGCAACGCGCCGAGCTCGAAGCGTTCCGCTCCCCGCCGATGCGCAACACCATGGGCGTGGAGACCGGGCGTATGGCGCTTTCAGTCGCGCTCGCAGCCATTCCCGCCACCCTGCCCTAATTGAGCTTCACAATGGCCGACAGAGCCGATATTTCGCGCCGCTTGTCATCAAGGCCCGGTGTTACGCTGAACTGATATCTATTGCCGGTCGAGCACGAGCCGCAAAGCGGGGATGGGTTCACGTCGCAGCATGCCCGGGCGCCGTGAAACCGAACGCGGATTGCAGCGAGACCGCATCAGGAGGCGTCGCGATGAAAATGACAATCCCAATGGGTCTGACGCTGTTGACCTTGAGCGGTGCCGCCTCGGCTTGGCAGCCGGTGGTCTATCCGATCCGCAGCCAGAGCTCGTGGCAGCAACATGCCGACGCAGCTACGTGCTACAACACAGCAAGCCGGCAGTCCGTCGTCAACATCACCCTTGAAGCACAGTCTCCGATGCCGCCCAAGCTCGCCTCGGGCGCAGTGGGTATTGGCGGGGGCGGCCAGGTGTCGCAACCGCCGCTGCCCGCAAGCGGTACGGCGGCAGCAGCCAGTGCGACGAAGGCGACGGCCACTGCGACTAGTGCGCCCGCCAGCGGAACACCAGCCGCCGCGGCCACCACGGCGCAGGCCAGCGAACCGATGCCGAAAACCGACAAGAACGGGATGCCGCAGTTGGACGGCGCCAGCGAACCGCAAACCGCAGCCGAGGTCAAGGCGCCGCCGATGCCGCCGCCGGAACCGCCCATGACGCGCTACTGGCGCGCCTACGCGGCCTGCATGCAGGGGCGCGGTTACGCCGTGCAGTGAAGGTAGCTTGGGTTATTCGCTGCTGGTCCATTCCACGTTCGCACCCACCGAGCGCAGATTTTCCACAAAGTGCGGATGCGCGCGGCGGATCGGCAACGCATTCATGATTTCCGAACGTCCCTCGATGCTGGCGGCGACCATCAGGAGCGCGATCGCCACGCGAATGATGTACGGGCTTTCGACTCGGGCGGGGCTCAGCGGCAGACCGCCAAACGTGATCAGGCGGTGCGGGTCGGACAGGAACACGTGCGCGCCGAACTTGGAGAGCTCGCCAGACCAGCCCATTGCGCCGTCATAGACCTTGTTCCAGAACATCGCGCTGCCTTCGGCCTTCACACCAAGGGCGATGAAAATAGGCAGCAGGTCCACAGGCAGATACGGCCAGGGTGCCGCCTCCACCTTGGTGAGGATGTTCTGCGTGAACGGTCGGCGCACCCGCAACGGCCCCTCGCGGAGCGCGCGCGACCAGCCGTCGCGATGCACCACTTCCACGCCGAACTTGGCGAAAGTCCGATCGATCAGCGGGAACTGCTCGGGCGCGGTGTTCCGAACCACGATGTCGCCGCCCGTAATCGCGCCCAGCGCCAGGAAGGTGGCGATCTCATGGAAATCCTCGCTAAAGCGGAATTCGCCGCCACCGAGTGTATTGCCGCCCGACACGCTCAGACGCGAGGTGCCGATACCTTCAATCGCGACGCCCAGCATCGCGAGGAAACGGCAAAACTCCTGCACATGCGGCTCAGACGCTGCATTGACCAGCGTCGACGTGCCCTTCGCCGACGCCGCACACAAAACGAAGTTCTCGGTGGTGGTGACCGACGCGTAGTCGAGCCAATGCTGATTCGCGGTCATCTGCGTCTCGGCGCGCACGATCAGCGAATCCGCAGTACGCGCGACCCGGGCGCCAAAGCGCTCGAACACCTCGACGTGCGGGTCGATCTCGCGCACGCCGAGTGTGCAGCCCTTCACGTCGTTCTCGAGGCGGGCCACGCCGAATCGCGCCAGCAAAGGCGGGACAAGCATGATCGACGAGCGCATCTCCTCCGGCAACTTGTGCGCGACGGGATCGAAGGCGGTGGCGTGATGGTGCAGATCGAGAATGCCGGTGCCGAAGTCCATCGACACCTCGCTACCCAACATGCGAAAGATGTCGAGAATCTTCTTGACGTCGGTAATCTCGGGAACGCCAATCAGGCGCAACGGCTGGCAGGTCAGCAGCGTGGTGCAGAGAATCGGCAGGACAGCGTTTTTGTTGGCGGATGGCTCGATCTCGCCGCTTAACGGGAGACCGCCATGAACGATCAGATTCGACATGTTCGGCAGGGGCTGAAAAGAGGGGGACGTGAGGCCGTTATCATGCCACCCCGCGAGGCGTGCTGCTGATCGGACCACGCCGATTTTTGCGCCATGTCGCGCGGTTGGCGCGCGGAACCGCCGCCGTGGTCGTCGCGATTTCCCAATTAATCCACGCTCACCCGGTATAAAAAACCCAGATGCATCGGTCACTCGCGGACCGTCTTATTGAATTCCAATTTCGGTTGGCATTCAACGCTTTCTACAAAATCCCACAAAAACCGACAGACAATTTTTTAACACATGCTAATTTCGCATCCGTAAAAAGAATGCTGACCGGCAGCAAATTGTTTACGTCGATGGGTTCACCAATGAGAATCGCCATACTGACCGCCCATGCGCCCGAGGCGGAGTTCCTGAAACTTCATCTGGAAGCTGAAAACTACGAATGCCATGTTTTCGGGTCGGAGCGGAGCCTGTACGATGGCGCCGCAGTGCCCAGTCGAGCCGCTGCTCCTCGGTCGCATGTCGACGGAGATGAATTTTGTCGAGATCCTTACCCGGATCAGAGCCAACCTGTCCCTCGCGCTGCCCGTATTGGTCTGTACAGACCGGGAATGCGCGCCTGAATTGCTGTGCCTGTCGAACACGGGCGTGGATGACATCCTGTGCCGGCCCATCGCTCCCGGCGTTCTCATTGCGCGGATCAGCGCGATGCTGGGACGCGCATACACCGTCGCGCAAAATAGCCCCGCGGAAAAGTTTGGCGAATATCGCTTCGATCAATCCGAACACGGGGTATTTATATCGGGCAATTTTATTAGCCTGACCAGAAAACAATATGACTTTGCTTTATTGCTATTCAGAAACCTGTCCCGGCCGGTCTCGATATCGCATATCCGCGAAGTGGTCTGGAATCAGAAAGCGGCGCTCGTATCGAGAACGATCGACAGCCACGCATCCATGATTCGTACGAAGCTGAATCTGCGGCCGCGCAATGGCTATATCCTGAGCAGCGTCTATCGATACGAATATATTCTCGAGCGGGTTAACTCACTCGGCACGACGGCGGGACGGCACGGCTTTCCGGGCTAGCGCGACGCTTTAAAGCCGCCGCCCCGCGCCGTCAGCCCTGCAAGCGGGCTTCGATTCGCCGAATCAGCCGCTCAGCCCAGCTACGCAGCCGCGTATTCGACGCCACCAGCGGTATCGAATAGCCGATGACCTGGTACACCTTGCCGCGCTGAATCTTGGAGACCTTGCCCGGATCGAGCCAATCGTCGTTATGGACCAGCAACAATACGGTCTCGAGACCGATGAGCACCGGCCATAGGCAGGCCAGCCTCAAACGAACGGAAAAGGCCGGAATGGCCAGCGTATATTCAACCGCCTCGCGGAAATGATCGAGCGTCAGCCGGACCAGTTCGAACAGGAGCGGTTGCGCCCGCAAGGAATTGGCCGGGTCCAGCAGGTCTTGCGGGCTCAGCGCGAATCGATCCAGCATCTCGACGGGAAGGTAACAGCGGCCAATGCGCAAATCCTTGCCGCAGTCGCGCAAAACATTGGTCATCTGCAATGCTTTGCCAAAGCGGACTCCACGGCGCAGCATCGTCGACATCGTCTCCGGCGAGCCTTTGAGCGTCCCCGGCATATGCGCGTAGGTCATCCTGGTCCAGAATTCGCCGACGCAGCCCGCGACCAGATAGGTGTATCGATCGAGCTCGGACAATTCCTGAAGCGCGACGATTTGCCCTGAACGTTCGTCCGGAAAGGTACGGAGATCGAACTCCATCCCCTCGGTGAGCGTCGAGACAATCTCCCGCACAGCCTTGCGATCCGACTCGCTCAGTTGCGACAAGATCGCCAGCGCGGGGCCGAGCGACTCGAGCAACACCTTTTCGTCTGACTGCGTTTGCTGCTCCGCCACCTCCACCGACATCCGCTGCAGGAGGGCGCCCTGGTCACCCGCACCGTTGACCTCAGCGCGCAGCGAGAGGAGCAACTCCAGGCGCTGCGCCGGCGGAATCAGCGAAGTATCGGCAATCGTGTCGGCAGCACGCGCGAGAAGATACGCGAGACCAATTGGGTCGCGCATTCCAGCGGGCAAGATACGCAGCGTAAGGTAAAAGGAACGTGAAACGCCCTTCAGCAGCGGACCCAGGAGGTAGGTCCGGGTAGGATTCAGCATGGATCGATCAGGTCGGTTTGGGACAAATTAGGCGCTGCCGAATTGTATCCTGCAAACCGCGAATGTCCTGTCAGTCATGCGTTAGCCGGCTTCATTGCTGACGGCGCCGCAGAGGCCCTCGGGGCCCCGCGCGGCGTCACCTACGCGTCACGCCAGCGGCTTACCCAACTTGGCGGCCGCCTTTTCCATATGACCGCCGAAGTCGTGACGCATTGCCGACAGCACGCGGTTGGCAAAATCCCCGTCACCGCGTGAACTGAAGCGTGCGAACAGTGCCGCGCTCAGGACCGGCGCGGGCACGCCTTCGTCGATCGCGGCATCGACCGTCCAACGCCCTTCGCCCGAGTCCGAAACGCGTCCTGAGTACTGCTCGAGGCCCGCATCGCCAACCAGCGAAGCAGCGGTCAGGTCGAGCAACCACGAGCCGATCACGCTGCCGCGCCGCCAGACCTCCGTGATCTCAGGCAAATTCAGGTCGTACTGATAGAACTCGGGGCCGTGCAGCGGCGAGGTTTCGGCGTCGACATCCTGCGTCTTCTTGCCCGCATTGGCGTTGTGCAGGATGTTCAGCCCCTCCGCGTAAGCCGCCATAATCCCGTATTCGATGCCGTTGTGAACCATCTTGACGAAGTGACCGGCGCCTTGCGGCCCGCAATGCAGGTAGCCCTGATCGGCCGTGCCGGCGTCTTTGGGCCGACCCGGCGTGGGTGTGGCTGCGCCCGGTCCTGGAGCCAGGGTCGAGAAGATCGGCCCAAGCCGCTCGACCACGGGCGTTTCGCCGCCAACCATCAGGCAATAGCCGCGCTCGCGGCCGAACACGCCGCCGCTCGTGCCGACATCCACGTAGTGAAGCTGCTTCGCGCCCAGTTCTTTGCCACGCCGGATGTCGTCGCGGTAGAAGGAGTTGCCGCCGTCGATCACGATGTCGCCCGGTTCGAGCAGGGGCGTCAGTTGCGCGAGCGTCTTGTCGACCACGGCCGCCGGGACCATCAACCAGACGGCCCGTGGTTTGGCCAGCTGCTTGACCAGATCTTCGAGCGACGACGCGCCTTCGACACCGTCCTGTTTGAGTTTCTCGACCGCCGCCGGCTGGACGTCGTAGACCACGCATGTCTGACCGCCGGCGGTCAGGCGTCGCACCATGTCGGCGCCCATGCGCCCCAATCCAATCATGCCTAGCTGCATGTTTCACTCCTTACGTGCGATACCGCGAAAGCTGCTGTCGCGGTCGTTCAAGCCAGTTGTGAACCAGGACCGCCCATGCATGCGAGACGCGCAACGACGCTCACATACAAAAGCGATGGTCCTGTACGGTCGTACCTTAGTACGTTAGTCGCCACCCGCTCTTTCCGCAGGGAATCTTTTCCGCACAATGGAGGGTTGACGTATAGCGCGGGGCAGTAACTGCCGGCAAGCAATGTGCCGGCTTGCGGGCAGGCGCAACGGTGAGACAGGGGGATGGCGGAAGTCGTTCAATCCACCGCCGGGCGCAATGAGGAAATGCTGCGGATCGAGCGGCCGATGCGGCCGCTCGTGTCTTGCTGGACGCTCTGATTCGGCTTTAGGTCCGTTGCGGCCACAGGGTGCGGCCAAAGAAGGTCAACGCGCGATCCCAGGCCAATTGCGACCAAACCGGATCGAACTGGGTGCGCGAAATACGGCCCGGCCCGACCGCGGTTTCGTTGGCGAACGCATGGTGCGCCAGATAGTGGTGCGATTCCAGATCGACCTTCGCGTCGCGCAGTTTGGCTTCGAGGGCTTCGACCATGGCAGGGGGGAAGAACTCGTCTTGCGTACCCCAGTGCGCTTGCACCGGTACCTTGATCTTGTCTGCCTGGATGTACTCCAGCGGCGGGCAACCGTACCACACCACCGCGGCCGACAGTTCGGGAGTCTGGCCGAGCGCCAGCAGTGTCAGCGCGCCGCCCATGCAATAGCCGGTCAGACCGATACGTTCCGTATGTTGCTTCAGGTATTGCACGGCGCCGCGAATATCCTGCGAGGCGGCGTCGCCGAAATCGAGCCCGGTCATCAGATGGTGCGCTTCCTCCTCTTCGACCGTCGCTTTGCCGCGGTACAGATCGGGGACCAGCGCCAGATAGCCGGACTGCGCGAGCCGGTCAGCTACGCCGCGAATCTGGTCGTTCAAGCCCCACCACTCCTGAATTACGACAATGGCAGGGGCGCCAACCGGGTTTTGCGGCTTGGCGAGATAGCCCTCAACGTCCTTTCCGTCAGGGCGGCGAAAGGTAATCATGGATCCTAGTGGCTGTTTCATGAGACGGTCCTCGGTTAGGCGGAACGCATAGCATAGCGGTTGTCGTGCGCGCATGCTGGCAGGCTGACGTTAGTGCTTCGGAGCCGTGCGCCGGCGGATCCATTCGGCGAAGGCTTCATCCTCGATACGGTATTCACCGAGCGCGAGGCGAGTCACTACGTTTTCCAACTGCAACCGACGCAGCGCGTGCCCGGCGGTGTTTCGTGTTGCGGGTTTGCCGAGCATCACGGACAGCTTCGCGATACCTTCCTTGGCATGCAAGTCAGATTCACTGCGCGCAAGCATCGTGATAACGGCCTGGTCCGCCGGATTCATTTCAGTCCACTGCTTCAGGAAGTGCTCATCCGAAAACACGGAAGCTTTCGTATGCGCGAGCGCCGCTTCCTCACCCTGCGGCTGATAGAGCATGTACCGCTCGACAAACCGCTTGAAGAACTCGGGCGTACGGTGCAGCTCATCAAACGCGCGCTTGCCCTGCTCCAGGGTCAGCACCTGCCTGGCCATGCTGTTCATCAGTTCAATAGTGAAGGCCACGAACTCATCGCCGAGCAACGGGAAAGCCTCGAGCGGAGCCCAGTTATAGAACGGCTCCGACGCGCGCGCGAACATCTCGCGCAGCGTTGTCTCGGAGCTGCCCGCGACGATCACCTTGATGCTCCCCTTGCGAATATCGAGCGCAGCACGCAGCGCGTGCGAAAAGTCACTGTGATCGGCGCGCGCCAGCACCTGTGCTTCGTCGATGACCAGCAGGAGCGGCTTTTTCTGGCGGTCGAGTTGCTTGAGCACCTCGCGCAACGCTTCTGATTTGTCGATGGCCGGCAGCGCCAACTCTGCCTCGAGCACACCTTCGGCGCCGCCGGGTATCTTCGCGCTTGCCCTAACCTTCTTCAACGGCTGTCCAAGTTTGGTGAGGACCGCCTTCACCCCCTGAGGCTCCAGCGCATCGGTCAGGGCCGCCACCAAGGCAATATCGGGCGCGGAACGGTTGTCCCAAAGGTTGGTGTAGGCAATGAGGTAGCCGACGGCGGCAGCAGCCGGCAGAAGGTCGCGGCGCAGGAATTCGGTCTTACCCATGCGTCTGCGCGCGAACAGTCCGCGTGCAGAAGACAGCTTCAGGTCGAAGGCCTTGAGATAGGCCTCTGCCAGTTCTGGCCGGGGGAAATGCCATGGATCCGGCTCCATTGTCTCATGTTTTCTCATGAGTTTTGAGAATTCTCAAATTCGATGAGAAGTCATGATACACACCGCACTGCGCACTGTAAATCTCGCCACGACGCCCCCCCCACGGCACGCCCAACCCCGAAATCTACGCCTCCGCCTCCGGGTCCACGACCGGCGCCGGCGGTGACAACGCCATCGGCAACACGCCCGCCCACACCGCCTGGCCCATATCCTCCCCGTCGTCTTTCGGACCGCCCGTGCGAATCTTGCCCGCCGCTTCGTCCAGCGCCACGCGCAGCACGGTCGTCGCGGCCAGCTCTTTAGCGTTGCCCGGCCGGACTTCTTTGGGACATCCCGGCGCGATGCCCTCGAGGAAAACGTCCAGCGCGGCAGATTGGTCGTCGTCGGGGACCGCCTCAAAAACGCCGTAGGTCACGGCGGAGCGATAGTTCATCGAGTGGTTGAACGCTGAGCGCGCCAGTACCAGTCCATCGAGATGCGTAACCGTCACGCAAAACTGCGCCCCGCTGGCCGTCAGCTTCAGTGCATGACTCATCTCATGTCATTTCATCCGCGCTAACGTGATGGCCCGCTCCGGACATGCGGTCACGCACAATCCGCAGGCGCGACAGGCATCGGCGTTCGGCGTGTACGCGACCTTCAGGCCATGCACGCGCAGCTTGAATTTATGAAGCATGCCTAACTGTTGATAATCTGCGTCATCGATCCTGCGAATTTCGAAAACACCCTCTGGACACACGACCGCGCAATCGCCCTTGCCTTCGCAGCGTGTGAAGTCCACCACCGGTGCAATGACGCCCGCGGGCTGCTTGCAAGCGGCTGCCGATGCCTGCCTCATGAATTGTCCTCCTGCGGCTTGCTGCGCGGGGACGCAGCACCCTTCAGGAAATTCTCGCGTTCTTCCGGTGACATGCGCTCCCACCTGCGCCACGCTCCGCGTCCATGCCAGCCGCCCCGGCCACGAAATCCCCCAAACAGGATGCGGCTCAGCACCAGCAGACCCAGCGCGTGCAGATAATCGATCGCGCGGCCGCCGACGAATACCGCAGGAATCACCCAATTCCATAGGGCCATCACGATCCATCCCAGCACCGCAATCGCCACTAACGCCAGCAGTGCTTTGCCGAAGAATCTCACTTTGCATCTCATCGAACTGCTCCTTTAAATATCCAACTCGTCATACACGGCCTGCAAGCTGGCGCGCAGGTGCAGCACCGCATAACGCTTGCGCGCGAGCAGCGTGTTCACGCTGACGCCGCTCTCGGCAGCCAGTTCCTTGAAGCTGCGTCCTTCGAGTTCATGCGCAACGAAAACTTCGCGCTGGTTGGCCGGCAATTCGTCGAGCGCCGCTTGCAGGGCATCCAGTAGCACCGATCGTGCATAGACCGCTTCCGGGCCGGCGTCGTGGGACGGCAGTGCGAGATCCAGCCGGTACTCGCTGTCGTCGTCCGGCTCTCCCGTGAGATCGGCCAGCGGCAGCTCCCGTTTCTTGCGAAACACATCAATGATGCGATTGCGCGCCACCCGAAACAGCCATGCGCTGATTTGCTCGATCGGCGCAGGCAGCCGGTAGGCCTGCACGAACTCGTGAAAAACATCCTGCAAGATGTCTTCAGCTTCACTCGGATCGCGCACCCGGCGCCGGATGAAATGCCCGAGCTTGCTACGCTCACGCAAGATAGTTGCAGTGAGGTCGCGGTCTCGTTCGAGCATCGGGTCCGGGGTCGGCGGGGGTTCCATACGTCTGTAGACGGATCAGGAGCGGGGATATTGTGCCCGGAGGGAAATAATGGGCATGTTGTGGCTCGCAGCCTTGTCAGCCTGCGTCTGGATGAGACTGCGCCGCTTGCCTTGCCTCGCGATCCGACTTGATCAGCGACGGGAGCCGCACGTCGTGAAACGCGTCTTTCCAGTAGCCCCATTGCCGCATGACGCCTTCTTCGATAAATCCCAGGCGCGCCAATAGACCCGCCGACGCGTGGTTATCCAGATCCGTCGTCGCCTGGATGCGATTCATGCCCAGGTGATCGAATGCATAGGTGATCGCCGCATCAAGCGCCTCGCGCATCAATCCCTGACGCCAGAACCGGCGCTCCAGTTCGAAGCCCAGACTCGCCGACCTGAAAGCGAAATTGAGTAGGAACCCGCAGGTACCAATGACGCGCATCTCGCTCGTGGACACGATCGCCCAGCGGATGCCCGACCGTTCGGCGGTGTCCTGCATGAGCCTCGCCACCACATCCTCGGCCTGCTCGATGCGGGTCAGCGGCGCCACATCGTAGAAACGCATGACTTCGGGATCGGACCAGATTTCGAAGATCCGTTGCACGTCGGAGACCTCCAGCGGGCGCAGTTGGAGGCGAGCGGTCACCGGGAGCTGAAGGTGGGAGAACGGTGCAGTCATCGGCTCGGCAGACTTCCTGGGGTTGAGTGGACACACGACCAGCAGTTTGCCAGTACCCACTGTCGACAGGAAAAGGTTTGAGAGGGCGCCCTCTCCCGCGGCTCCCGTGGCTAAGGGGATAAGGTGCTACCGAGATCGACAATCTTCGGCTCCGGGCCGATATCCGTCGCGCCCGAGGCGGATTCGATCAGCCACAGCAGTCTGGCTTTGCGTTGCTCGTCGACATGTTTGTTGGTCAGTTTCGGATCGACGCGATTGATCACAACCAGGTCCAGCGAGGGAACCACGATGGCGTACTGGCCCAGATGCCCGTCGGCCCAGTAGGCGTCCAGCGTGATGGTCGCCGCCGGTCCGCGCGGACCGACTGCCGGGCTGCTCGTCCACCACATATAGCCATAGCCGCCGTACGGTGTGTCGGAATACGGCCGGGTCGATTCGGCGACCCACTCGGCGGGAATCACCTGCTGGTCGCGCCAGCGGCCGTTACGCAAGAACAGCAGTCCGAAGCGCGCCAGATCGCGGGCGCTCATCTTCAGCGGATACGCCGGATATCTCGAACCCGGTTCGCCCGATACATAGCGGCCATCCGAGGATTGATAGTCCTGCATACCAATCGGGTTGGCGATTTCCGTTTTCAGTGCGTCGAAGAAGCGCTGTCCTGTCGCCTTCTCGTAGATCGCCCCCGCCGTGTTGAAATCCCAGTTGTTGTAGACCCAGAATTCGCCGGGAGCATGTGTCCCACGATCAGGCTTGATCGAGATCATCCACGGTGTTTCGTAGATTGTCGGGTGATAGACACCGGAACGCGCCTCAATGAGGTCTCGTACTGTTGCGGTCTTTTCGGTGGCGGTTAGAGAGGGCGGATTGTCGTCGATGCCTAGCTCGCCGAGGGTTTCGTCCAGATGCATCTGACCACGTCCAACGGCAATGCCGATCAGCGCGCTCATCAGACTCTTGCGCACCGAAAATAGCGGGGACTTGTGAGCCGTGTCGCCCCATTCGTCGACGATCACCCCGTGCTGAATAATCATGCCCGAGGTCGAGCCAATGCGATCGGCATAAGCTTTCGCTGCGGCAAGGCCATCGACTGACCAGCCCATCTTCGTGGGATCGCCGTGGCTCCATTCGGCGCTGGGAAACTGTTCTGGCTCGGCGCTCGGGGTTGCCGCAGCGACTTGCGCTTCGGAGGCCGGATGAGCCGGCTGGCCGGTTGGATCCGCTGCGAGTGTGCTGCCAACCGCCTGCATCGCGGATAGCGAAACGAGCGCTAGGACGACAAGCGATCTTAGGGTGTTCAATGGAAATGCTCTACCGCGCAGGAGGTTGGGGACTATTCGCCGGATTGGTATCGAACTTGACGACGTTTTCGATTCCGCCAACACCAACCAATGCAGCGAGTTCCGCTTGCAAAGGATCCGCGATCTCCTTGCTATAGACCTCCGCGCCGTCGACATACAGCGTGAAGGACCGCAGGTATCGCGACTTTTTCTCGGGCTTCCCGATGGTTTCCTTGGTCCAGTGATTCAGCGGGTAATGCTCGGGGCCGAGTCTTTCGGCCTCGCTCACGTAGTCCGCGAACGCGTCGAACTGGCACTTCAAGGACGCATGGTGTTTGCGCAGCACATCACCGAGTGGTGTGTACGCGTCAGACGAACGATCCCCGCGCAAGCTCGCTGCAAGCTCCGCAGAAACAGTGATCCTGATCTGGAATTGCCATGCCTCTTCCATGTTGACCTCAGAGATCCTTCCCGCCGAAATTCAACTCCACCCCGTTGCCGGCCGGGTCCGAAAAGAACAATTGATGCTGACCGGTCACCGGCACGAGGTCGCGTCGATAGAGAATCTTGAACTCGTTCAAACGCGCTACGAACTCGTTCACATTGCTGCAGGCGAACGCGGCATGGTCAAACGTATTGACTACCTGGCCAGGACGCACTTCGTCCGGCCGCGCTTCGCTGAGATGAAGCACGTCGCGCTCGCCGATGTAGAGCCAGTAACCAAAGCTCTCAAACGGAGGACGAGGGCCAAGTCGCAAACCGACCACCTCGACATAAAAGTCACGCAAGGTATCGAGCATCGGGCGACTCGCCCGAAAGTTGTAATGAGCGAAGCCGAGAATGGGCATGGAATCTCCAACTGCACTTGCACTGTACGGTGGCGCGATGCGTTGAAGCCGGCTCGTGAGGAAGCGAATCGGCCATATCGCGGATGGGGACACACGGACTGTCTATCAGTTTAAAACAGTATGGCCTTTGGGTTCGACCACCGCGTCAACGAATCTGCGAGCAAAAACATCGGACAACCGGAGCCCATGCAAAGCAACGCCGCATTGATAGCGACAACGAATTGAATGGGATGCAAGGTGATATCGCGGCGCGGTGGCCGCAAAGGGCCACGCAAAGGGGCAAACGTAGTGGTCTACTGTAACGCGGCGTGCTGATCTGACGCCAGACCAGCCGCTTGAACGGCCGGTCTGGGAACAACCCGAACTCAGGCTTGCGGTGCGGCGCTGTCCGCGTCGGACGCCTGCTCACTGCTCTCGTCTTCTTTCTTTTCGACGAGCGATTCCAGCGCGCTGGCGCCTTTGAACCCCGCTACTGCGGCGATGCCCTTCGTCAGTAGCCCAGCATCCGGATCGACCTTCTCAGCTGCTTCCACTGCTGCAACTGCGCCTGCAATCTCACCTACCGTATCCAGAATTCCCATGACAATCACCGTATATGTTGAAGGTCGATATGAACTACTTCGCAACTATCAACGAGCGTTGCGCTTGCAAGCTCATGATCACGCTGATGGCCGCTCGCCACCCTCAACGACAATAGCATCTCAGAAATGGTGCAGCTGTAAAACATTGTCAAATCGCAGCGCCGCGCTGGATTGCCGGCACACGTCGCAAAACGGTAAGCCGTAGGCACCCGCCCAACTAATCAGATAGAACTCGTCTTGGGTCGCATCGAGATTACATTTGCCATTCGGCTCGACAGGCCGAATTTGGTGTACGCACGCACACCGCTAACCAAGCTCGGTCGCGAACAACGCATTCAGCAGGTTCGACGCGGGCCGCTCGGCGAGCCGCGTCAGCGACTCGATCATCTCGACCTGGCAGTCCTGCAGCGGAATCATTCTGATGCGGCGCGACTCGTTGAATTCCGCGGACGCGATTACACCAACACCCATGCCTTGTGCGATGGCCTCCTCGAGCGCCTCGCGGCCGTCCACATACAGCACTGGCTCGACCTGCAAGGACTGCCGAACCAGTTCGATTTCGAGCAACTGCTGCGTCACCGATTGCGCTTCCCGAAAGATCACCGGCTGCTGCACGAGTTCCGCATAGGTCAGCTTGCGCTTCTTCGCGATCGAACTGGTGGACGGCACCATCGCGACCAGCGGATCGCGTCGCAGCACCCGCGCCTCCAACCGGCTGTGGACCTGCGGCGCGGCGGTGATGGCTGCGTCTACCGTGCTCGACAGCACGCGCTGCATGCATTCGGCCGCATTCGCAATGGACAGCGTCACCACGATGCCGGGATGTTGCTTGCGAAACGCGCCGATCAGTTTGACCGCGAGATCAGGTGCGTCCGCCGCCAGCGACAGCGTGCCAGACTCGAGGCCGCTGGCCGAATCGAGCAGTTGCCGGGCATCGCGCTCGCAACTGACCATTTGCCGCGTCACGCTGAAGAGACGCCGCCCGAGCTCGGTCGGCTCGACGCCACGCGGTCCGCGCTCGAACAGTTTGACCCCGAAATCCTGCTCGAGCCGCCGCACATGGTCGGAGATGGCCGGCTGCGTCAGCGATAACGCCTGCGCCGCCTTGGAAAAGCCGCCATGCTCCGCGACCGCGTGAAACGCCCGCAATTGCGCGTACTGCATCTGCGCCTCGCTCTGTTGATAAGTTTCAGTGATACTCGCATCGATTATATCGATTTTACCGATGATCCTGTTTTCTGTACTGTGGCAGCCACTGAGACCTTCATTGGACGTTCAAGCATGGACACCGCAGTCGACTCATCCGTTACCTCGTGCGCGCCCCCCGCGAAAGGCGAGCCGTATCTGTTGACGCCGGGGCCGCTCACCACGGCGTTCTCAACGAAGGAAGCGATGCTGCGCGACTGGGGATCGTGGGACGGAGACTTCCGCGCGATGACGGCGCTGCTGCGCCGCAGCCTGCTCGAGATCGCCGGTGACACCGCAGGCGACTACGATTGCGTGCCGCTGCAGGGTAGCGGGAGCTACTGCGTCGAAGCCATGCTCGGCAGCCTGGTCCCGCGCGACGGGCACGCGCTGGTGCTCGCCAATGGCGCCTACGGCAAGCGCATCGCAACGACGCTCGGCTATCTGGGCCGTCGCCACACGGTGCTCGACAAAGGCGACTACCTGCCGCCGCGCGGCAACGAAGTCGAACGTATGCTCGATGCCGACCCCAGCATCACACACGTCGTCGCCGTGCATTGCGAAACGAGCTCCGGGATTCTCAACCCAATCGAAGAGATCGCCGCGGCAACCGCGAAGGCGGGTCGTAAGCTGCTGATCGACTCCATGAGCGCATTCGGCGCGGTGCCGCTCGACGTACGACATCTGCAGTGCGAAGCGTTCGTCTCTTCAGCGAACAAGTGCATCGAAGGCGTGCCGGGTTTTGGTTTCGTGATCGCGCGCAAGAGCGCCTTGCGCGAGGCCAAAGGCCGCAGCCACTCGCTGAGCCTCGACGTGTACGACCAGTGGGACGTGATGAACCGCACGGGGCAATGGCGCTTCACGCCGCCCACGCACACCGTGGCGGCTTTTATTGAGGCGCTCAGGCTGCATGCAATCGAAGGCGGCCAGCCTGGCCGGCTGGCCCGTTATGCGCACAACCGCGACGTGCTGGTCGCCGGCATGCATGAGTTGGGGTTTGAACCGCTGCTCGACGCCCACTGGCGCTCGCCGATCATCGTGACGTTTTTTGCGCCCGCGCATCCTGCGTTCCGTTTTGAACACTTCTACGATTTGATGAAGCAACAGGGGTTCATCATTTACCCGGGCAAGCTGACTGCGGTGGACAGCTTCCGCGTGGGTTGCATCGGCCAGGTGGATGCGGACGTCATGCGACGTGTCGTCCTAGCCTGCGCTCAGGCCATGCGGACGATGGGTGTCGAGCACGCGGCGCCGCCGAGCGAAGCGCTTGAAGAACGTCAATTGTTGGCGCAGGAAGTTTGAAATTGACCCGAGCGCCCACGGGCGCAGCAGGAAACCCGCGACGCAAAGAACATGGCAAACACTCCGCCGTCGCCCAGATTCTTCTCAGGATGTGACGTACATGAAGCACGTAAAAGCAGTGATTTTCGATTGGGCTGGCACCGTGGTCGATTACGGTTCACTTGCGCCGATGGGCGCGTTTGTCGAGACGTTCGAGCAGTTTGGCGTGTCGATTACCATCGACGAAGCACGCGGGCCGATGGGCATGGCCAAGCGTCCGCATATCGCGGCGCTGATGGCGCTGCCACGGGTCGCTCAGGCCTGGGAGGACAAATACGGCCACGCGCCGGGCGAGCAGGACATCGACGCGATCTATGACGTCTTCGTACCGAAAAACATCAAGGTGGCAGCGAGCTACAGCCAGGTGATTCCGGGCGTCGCGGAAGTTGCGACTGCGTTGCGTTCCGAAGACATCCGTATCGGCACGACAACCGGCTATACGCGCGAGATCATGGCCGAAATCACGCCGGGCGCCGCAGCGCAGGGGTTTTCGCCGGATAGCCTCGTTTGCACCGGCGATACGCCGGAAGGCCGTCCTTCGCCGTACATGATCTATAAGACGTTGCCGCAACTCGGCGTGTGGCTCGCCAAGAATGCGATCAAGGTTGACGACACCGAAGTCGGTATTGAAGAAGGCATCAACGGTGGGACGTGGGCCGTCGGCGTGGCCGTGAGCGGCAACGCGTTCGGTATGGCCGAGGCGGATGTGAAGGCGTTGCCGGTCGACGAGTTTGCGCGATTGCGCGCGGCGGCGGCGCGAAAGCTGAGCGCTGCGGGTGCGCATTATGTTGTCGATAGCGTCGCGGATCTGATGCCGGTGGTGTATGACATCGAGGCAAGGCTCGCGCGTGGCGAGCGGCCTTAAGATCGGCAAAAAGCTAAACCGCTTCAATGAAAAATCGTGCCTGAGATGCTATCCAGGCAGGATTTTTTGTATCGGTGTCCGCCCGTTCAGAACTGATGACGGATACCGACCATGCCCATTGCCTGCTTGTTGGTCGACGCATCGTTGCCGAAGTCGCCCATGGACGCGACAGCGGCGACCACATCACCCGACGTTGCGCTGATGGTATTGCCCGACGCCTTCTGATAACCGGCCAGCACGTAGAGATCCGTGTGCTTCGACAGGAAGTAGTCGGCGCCGAGGCTGAACTGGTTATACGCAACGGTGACGTTGTTGCCGTTGCCCTTCGTGTAGTCGTAGCCTGCGCCGACAATCGTCTCCGGGGTCAGCTGATAGTTCACGAATACCTGACCCGTGTTGAATTTCGTGTTGTTCTGGTTGCCGAAAGACGTCGCGTAGTTGTTGTACTGCACGTTGCTATACGAAACGCCGAACGTGAAATTACGGAACACGTAGTCGCCTGCGGCACGAATGATCTGCATCGAGTTCGCTGACACGAACCCGCCGGTAATGGCTTCCGAATCCACCGCGAAGCTAGTAGCATCCGGGTTCAGCCCGTCGAACGACGCGGCGGTGCCATGGTCGCTGTTTGCGTGGAAATAGCCTGCGGCGAAACCGAACGGACCGTGGTTATACGCAAGCGCTGCGGCGTATGTCTGACCGCTAGCCGTGCTGCCCGGCACGCCGCCGAACGCATACATCGCCGAAGCCTGCAGGCCCGCATAGTTCGGCGTCGTGTACTTGATCGAGTTGTTGGTCCGGTAACTATTGTCGTAGTTATCCATGTCGCCCGGCGTGGCAAAGGTTGGGCCAAAGGTGTCGTCGTTGGTCAGCGGCTGGATCAGGTCGATCAGCGGATCGTACTGACGGCCAAGGGTGATGGTGCCCGTGCTGTTACCCGACAGGCCGACCATCGCGGTACGGCCGAACATGCGTTGACCCTGGCCGAGGCGGCCGTTGTCCACGTTAAAGCCGCTCTCCAACTTGAAGATGGCCGACAGACCGCCGCCCAGATCTTCCGTGCCCTTCAAACCCCAGAGGTTCGGCGACAGATTGCCGGCGGACATCTGGAACGTTCCGCCTGAATGGTTCGCACCTTGCTGGTTGCCGAAGTACGCAATACTGGTATCGATCGCGCCGTAAAGCGTGACGCTGCTTTGTGCGTGAGCGACCGACGTCACGAGTGCGAGAGACGCTGCTGCAAGAAATGTTTTTTTCATGAAAATTTATCCGATTAAAGATACTGGTCTCGATTTGCTATCCCGCGAGTCACTCGCAAACCGAACGCTCAATTGCACCTGAGGCCTGTTTTCCGGTAAAAATACCGCGGCAATAAACCACAATTCATTCCGCTCAGTCCGATTGGCTTCTGCGGCGCAAATATATCTGATGATCTGATTTTAAAAAATTGACTCACTTTGAAATTCTAATTTTCAGTAAATTGAAATAGATGATAGCCTTCTATAGCAAGGCTGCGGGGCAATTTGACGCACCGGATATAATTGTTTTTTCAGCGCGTGTTGGATGATTGCCACATGCAGATCCAACTGAAGAACGGATGTTTTCCCGCTGAAATCCCTTCAGATAAATCGATACTACCCGCGACGATTTTCACTGAAGCGGGATACTCCACCACGATAAACGGCTATTTCCCCGATAGGACATTAACTGATCGCCAAACTGGCTACTGGAAACCGCTGTTCTCCCGGCATTACATCGAGTTAGCGGTGAAGCGCTGGAAAATCGAACCGCGCGCTGAAAACCCGACCCGCGTGAAAAGACCGCTCCACGCCCCGCGGCGTCAAACCCCAAGCTCCGGTTGGCGACAAAAAATGGCGACGCTAAAATCGATCGCCGTGGCGTCTGCCAAGCCGGCCGGTTCACACGCTGTCTAGGAGCTAACGTGGAAGTCAAGTGGATCGAGGATTTCATCGCGCTCGCGCAGCACCAGAGCTTTTCGCGCGCGGCGGAACTGCGCAACGTCACCCAGTCCGGGCTAAGCCGGCGCATCCAGTCGCTCGAGCAGTGGATCGGCGCTGAACTGATCGACCGCAGCACTTACCCGCCCACGCTCACGCCGGCGGGCCGGCTCTTTCGGGAAGCCGCCGAGGACATTGTCGGCAAATTGTTCGACACCCGCGCCATCATCCGCAGCGAGCAGCGCATGCCGGGGACAGGCCTGCAGATCGCTGCCGGTCACGCGCTCTCGGTTGGCTTCGTGCCTGACTGGCTGCAATCGCTACAGAGCCGCTTTAGCGGGTTGCGGGTGCGCATCGTGCCGACCAATGTGCACGACTCGATTTTGATGCTGGTCAACGGCAACTGCGAACTGATGCTCGCGTACGAGCACCCCGACCTGCCCCTGCACCTGGACGCCACGCGCTACCCTCACCTCACCGTCGGGCGCGACGTATTCCTGCCCGTCTGCGCGCCGAGCCAACGCTCTACGCCCTCGTTCAGACTGCCCGGGACACCGGGTCGACCGCTACCGCTGATCGGCTATAGTGCCACTACCTACTTCGCCCGTTGCCTTCATCTGCTGCTGCATCGCGCGAGCAAGAATCCCGCTTTGATTCCGCACTTCGAATCCGATATGGCCGACGTGCTCAAGAAACTCGCGCTCAATGGCGAGGGCATCGCGTGGCTGCCCAAGAGCCTCATCGAAACAGAACTGGGTAACGGCACGCTCGTGGCCGCCGGCGACCGGACCTGGCAACTCGACCTGCAACTACGCCTGTATCGCGATCGAAACAACGACATGCCACTGCTCAAGGACCTCTGGGAATATCTGGAGTCCCGTATAGAGGCCTGACACACGGCGAATGCGCCATCTGCGGAACCTATGCGGCTGCCGCATAGTGCAATGTCAAGGCCGCATCACGTTCATTTCTGTCGTCTTTAGTATCCGTTCAAGTCTTCTCCGTACCGCGGTTCACGCAAGCGGAAAGACGATGCACACGCACGTCCTCCACTTGAGGAGGACGTACCCAGAAGGACGCCCGTACTAGTCGACGAAGGAAAGTACAGACATGAAAAATCGCCTCACGCTCTATATTGCCGTCGGCATGGTACTCGGCGTCGCAGCCGGATACGTATGCCACGCGAGCGCCACCGATGCGGCCGCAGCGAAAGCCATGGCCGGCTATTTCTCGATCATCACCGACATTTTTCTGCGGCTCATCAAGATGATCATCGCGCCGCTGGTGTTCGCCACGCTCGTTTCGGGCCTGGCCGGCATGGAGAGCGGTCAGGACGTCGGCCGCATTGGGCTACGCACGGTGGGATGGTTCATTTGCGCGTCGCTGGTGTCGCTCGCCTTGGGCCTTGCGCTTGCCAACCTCCTGCAACCAGGCGCAGGCTTGCACATGGTGGCAAACGGCAGCGACGTGAACACCGGACTCAATACAGCCGGGCTGAACTTCAAGGACATCGTCACGCACGCGTTTCCGACCAGTCTGCTGGACGCGATGACGCGCAACGACATCTTGCAGATCCTTGTGTTCTCCCTGTTCTTCGGCGTGGGGCTTGGGGGCGCCGAAGCCGATGCGCGCGTCAAGGTAGTCGTGCAAGCGATCGACGGCATGGTGCCCGTGATGATGCGGCTCACCGACTACGTGATGCGCGCCGCGCCGTTCGGTGTATTCGGCGCCATTGCGTCGGCAGTGACGCTGCGCGGTCTGGACGTGTTGCTGACTTACGGCAAGTTGATTGGTTCGTTCTACCTGGGTCTGGTGTTGCTATGGGCGGCGCTGGTCGGCGTAGGGTATCTGTTTCTGGGCCGACAGGTGGGTCCGCTGCTTAAGGCCGTGCGCGAGCCGGCCATGCTCGCATTTTCGACTGCCAGCAGTGAAGCTGCTTATCCGCGCTTGACTGAGCAGCTCGAGAAATTCGGTGTCGACAAGAAGGTGGTTGGCTTTACGCTGCCGCTCGGCTACGTGTTCAACCTCGACGGCTCGATGATGTATCAATCGTTTGCGGCGATATTCATCGCCCAGGCCTTCGGCATCGACATGCCGCTGTCGCAGCAAATCTTCATGCTGCTGGTTTTGATGCTAAGCAGCAAGGGCATGGCCAGCGTGCCGCGCGGCTCGGTCGTGGTGGTGGCCGCCGTGGCGCCGCTGTTCCATTTGCCCGCAGAAGGCGTGGTGATAGTGCTTGCCATTGACCAGATTCTCGATATGGGGCGCACAATGACGAACGTGATCGGCAACAGCGTGGCGACCGCTGTGATCGCTAAATGGGAAGCGCGCCGCGGCGACGTCGGCGCCGCTGCTACCGCAGAGTTCGAGCACCTTCAGAGCGAAGTGCAATGACAGCAAGGAAGTTACCAGGCAAGCGAGTGTTTGGTGTGATCGGCGGGCTTGGGCCGCTCGCCGGCGCAGATGTGCTGTTCAAGCTGATTCAGGCGAGCCCGGCGCGTACAGACGCCGAGCACTTCGACATCGTGTTCGAACAGCATCCGTTTCGCAACGCGAACACATCGCGTGTCGCGACGACCGAGCGCAAGCTGTATATCTTCGACATGATCCGCGATTTCGAGAAGCGCGGCGTCACTACGGTTCTACTGCCATGCTTTTTGAGCCATACCTTCATTGGAGAATTGCAGGAGAACGTATCGGTGCAGATCGTCGACATGGTCGAGGCACTGCGTGAACATGTGGTTCGTTGTTTTCCTTCGGTCCGTCATGTAGGTGTGCTGACCTCGGACTACATTCGCGATGAGCGTCTGTTTGAGCGCTATTTCAGCGCGCCGAGGTTTGAAGTCTTGCATCCGCGCGAGAACACCTTCGGTGAAGTCGATCCTGTCACCGCGGCAGTCTACGGGGAAGGCGGTATCAAAAGCGGTGGGCTCAACGGAAAGCCTGTGGAAATGTTGCGTGGAGCTTGCCTGGATCTGATCGCGCAGGGTGCCGAACTGATCCTCACGGGTATGACGGAGATCGGCCTGGTGGTGGATCAGATCGGGCCGCTTTCCGTGCCCATCGTCAACTCGAACCTTGCTTACGCTCAATACGCCGTAGCGGGTCAATACGATAAGCGCGTCCGCGTGTTCAAGGTCGGCGTTGTGGGTGGCGTCGGGCCCGCTGCGACTGTGGATTTCATGCAGAAGCTGGTGCGCAGCACACCTGCGACGCGTGACCAGGAACACATCAAAATACTGGTCGAGCAAAACCCGCAGATTCCGGATCGCACCCAGAATCTGCTGGGCGGTGGCCCGGACCCGACCGTATCGCTGTATGCGACGTGCAAGAAGCTGGAAGCCGGGGACGTGGACATTATCGCGATCCCCTGCAATACCGCGCACGCGTTCGTCGAGCGGATCCAACCGTACCTGAACGTGCCGATCGTCAATATGCTGACGGTAAGCGTCGAATACCTGCGTGCTGCATTTCCGGGGCTGCGCGACGTTGGGCTGCTGGCGACGACGGGCACGCTCATGAGCGGGGTCTATCGGAAGGCGCTGGAAGCGCATGGACTGAAACAGGTCGTGCCGAGCGATCGGCTGCAGGCGCGCGTGATGAATGCGATTTATGGGGAACGCGGGGCGAAGGCTGGGTTCATGTCCGGTGAATGTATCGACGACGTTACCGCGGCCGTAGATGAATTGAGCGGACGCGGTGTTGAGGTGATTCTTCTTGGGTGTACTGAGTTGCCGCTGCTGCTGCCTGACGGGGAGATGCGGTCAGGTAGCGGTCGGGTCGTGACGCTTGTCGATCCGACTGATATTCTCGCCAAGCGTTGTGTGGCGTATGCGCTTGGGGAGGTGGGTCCAAAAGTAGTGGCTTCGCAAACCCAATGTGCCGAAAATTAGCTTTATCGCCAACGCTATAACTCAAGTTCCCCGAAGTCATGCACGTACTCCCCGGGCCAGTGAGCCGTCTCATCGTCGCCGACCAGCGCGAACCAACGGAGTCCGTTCGCAGCTACTGCACACAACCGTTGCCAAACAGTATTCAGGCAACGCGATCAGGACTAAGGTGTCGACACAGGCGGTTTTCCCGAATCAAACGCCTGTTGGAAATTCGGCCAGAAACTCTCTCCCCAACTGCGCATCTTTTCAACATACGCGACCTTATCCGGGAAGCGGCCTATGTTTGGCGCGTGCCAATCGGACTCGCGCGCGGATAGCACGGTGTCGGAGGTAATGCCGTCCAGTTCTGGATTGAACAGATACAGTACCTCCAGCAATCCCCACTTTTCGGCGCGCGTAAATCGGACTCCCAGCAAATCCTGCGGATAGCTCACCCCTTTTGCCGCCAGATCGCCTCCAGCGGCACGGTCCAGCCCGTCAATCTTCACAGCACGGTCTGCCCATTGCTGCAAAGGCGGCGTATAGAAGTTGTTGATCAGCCAGCAAGCTTGATGATCGTAGGGTGTGACCGAATCCAGAGCGAGGTAGTTAAGGTCGGGGTTGCCGCTGGTACATCCTTTGGCGGCGGGAAAGCCATCTCCGGGCTGTCCAATACTCCGCACCGCGGACACACGCATCGCCCCGACTAGTTTCTTGTGCTCGATCCTCCCCAGAAAATACACCATGCCCGTTGCGCCATGCAGATTAACGCTGCTATTCGCAAGCATGGCCCATTGCCCGGGAGGAAGTGGCACGTTAAACCCTTCGACCGGGATCGAGCGGCGGTACGTGCGACCTAACATCGCGCTATCGAGACCCGACGGATCTTTCGTTGCGGTGGCATTGGGTACTGCAAGCGAAATCTGTGCGTTCACCGGCGCCTTGGGCGTTGCGTTCGTGCTTGCTACCTTCTTCGCAGGCGGATTGAGCGCCGCCTGGACTGCTTTTTTCTGAATGCCAGGTGCAGACGCCTGAGCTGTTACGGCAAGCGCGGGATTTCCGCTGGATATCGCAGTTGGGGCAGGTGCATTGCTCGCGATAGCGGCGTCCTGTGGCGGCTGGTAGGTCGCCGCCTCGGGCATAGGCAGCAGCGGCTGGACGTCCGTCACGCGCCAATGCGGTGGAAAGCACACGACCGCCACCGACAGCAAGAGCGACATTGACACGCAGGCGCGCCACAACGGCGCGCGCCGCCACAGGGATTCAGTCCGACTGTCGGCAAGATCAGGGATGTTCGAACTCATCGTTCCGGTTTGGCGATAACGCCATCCTCCAAAGAAACGAGCGTGACTTTGGTATGTCCATGCTGCTTCGCATCGATCAGCGTGTCGGCGAGAGATTCTTCGACGGCACGCACGAGGTCTCGCGATGACGCCCCTGAGCCGATCCGTTGCTGACGTCGCATCATATCTACAAGAATATCCGGGTCGATACCCTCGTCGGTGACATCAAGGCCGTAGCTCTTGATCATCGCTTCGATTTCGAGTGCTACCACGCGGGCGATGTCCAACCCGGCAAGCGACTTGAAGACGAAGATCCGATCGAGGCGGTTCAATACCTCAGGCGCAAATCCTGCCTCGCGAAGCGCATTGGTAGAGGCACGCCGCAATTCGTCTGGGTCGTTCGCAAACGTGGCGCTCAGCGCCTGCAAATCATCGGTTGCAGCGTTCGTCGTCAGGACGAAGATGGCCCGCGTAGTTGATATCTGTTTGCCATCCGATGCTTCAGTGATAAATCCATCGTTCCACGCCGTGAGGAAATTTTTGTGAATTTCAGGGTGAGCTTTTTCGATTTCATCCAGCAGGACAACGGCATCAGGCGTGTCACGCAACGCCGCCGTGAGCTTGCCGTAGGTATTCGAGCCGACGTAGCCTTTGGACGCGCCGAATAACTGCGTAGCCGCATGTGCGCCGCCCGAAAACTGCGTCATGTCGAAGTGCAACAGGCGGCGCTCCAGGCCGGCCGCAAGACACTTGGCGAGGTACGTTTTCCCGGTGCCGGGAGGCCCGGCCAAAATGAACACGCCAATCGGCTTGTTGCGTTGGCGAAGCGCGAGGCGGCGACGAATCTGTGCCGCCATATCGTCGCACACCGCGTCCTGGCCGATCACTTTGCTTTTCAGCGAAGCCGCCAACTTCTCCGCGTCGATGACCTGCGGTTCGGGCTCCTGCGCGAGTTTCAGCTCAAGCGCACGCCGGTTCGTGAGTCTGTCAAGTGCGTCCATTAACCACCCGCCTTTATTGGCACCGAGCGTTTTACGCCGCTGCCGATCATGAAAAAAACCCGCAAAGGTTAGAAGCCAGAATGCGACCGCAACGGCGAACATGCTCCACGCGTGATCGTGCAGGAAGTTCGCAAGGCTATGAACGTAGCGATCAAACTTGGCGCTGTCAGGGGTATGCTGGGAAACGAACTGGGCCGCCGCGATAAATGCCATGACGATGAACGCCAATGGCGTAAATCGCGCCGCGAGTGAATTTAACCAACGCATCAATTTGTCCTGACGTTCAAGGTAAGTACCTGGCCGACGCTCATGATCGGCAGAACCGCCTGTGCCGACCCGGAAGCCAAGCCCACCGTGACCCCACCACCATCACCGTCTCTCACGCCCGTAATACGTACGTTCCCTCTTGCGGGAACCGGAATCGCGAAGGTGCTGCCCTGTTTGGTCAACGTCACCGTGCGCGAATACCCTGAACTGTCGATGCGAACGACATCTCCATCCTCCACATCGGTATCCCACAGCCGGACCCATGCGAGCGTAACCTGCGAGCCGTTGCTGGCGTGGGACGGCGCGGGCGAAGGCAGTGCACCACTAGCCGCAGTGGCGGCGACAGCCGAAGCAGCGTTCGCATCCGGCTTGCCGCTTACCGTCGCACGCGCCGACGAAGCGGCCGGCGCATCGGTCGGTATCGGCAAACCGGAGGCCTGCGCGTGCCCGATCTCAGTCTGCATCTTTGCCTTGTCTGCAGGCGCCAGATGCATCGTATCGATTGCGCGTGGAATATCCTCTTCTGCCACCTTCGATGCCAACAAAGACTTAAGAGAATTGAAAGCTTCGATACGCGCTGCTTTATCGGCGTCGCTGACGTCGTCCCCGGATGACCCCGCAAACAGAGAACTGCCTGATGTATAGAACACGCCGCCTGCGATCAAGCCAGCAAGCAATGCGGCCGCGGTAGCTGCTTTGGCGAAAACCGGGCGGGTTTTATAGCGCTGATCAGTTTGCGGCAACTGCTCGGCATTTGGTCTTTGCTGGCCCATTGGGAGCGTCTTCCCCGAAATATTGTTTTGCGAGCATTCAGATTGTGAATTGCCTTATCAATTTGAAAAGAGGATACCGCGAAACTTGGCCCTCGTGGAATCCAGATGGTGGTCCTGACATGGGTTACCAGACACTCAAATGCGAATCATGATGGCTCTTTGCCATCAGCGTAATTGGCAGTAATAAAACCCCGACGAGACAACCGGATCGCCGCGTATGGTTTGATCCGCGTGTGCTAGATTTGGCTGCTATCGAGCCAGCCTATAAAAGCAAAATGAAAGCATGGACCATACTGCGCACGACTTCCCTGTTTGCGTGCGCGTGGACGCTACTCCTGTTCTCGCCGTACGCATCGGCCCAGCAATCCGGAGCGCCCGGCGGTCAGCCCGCGGCCAATGCGGCCGCGTTTGCGGATGCAATCGTTCCCGCGCACGGGGTACAGTGCCATGGGGTGATGCCGCGCTACGTGGCGCCAAAGAAGGGAGCGCATGGAAGCGTCCATGTCACGTATGTTGTCAACACTGCAGGGGGTATCGATCAGGGCCGGAGCATCAAATTTTCTGCAGATTCAAGACCTGAGCGAGATAGTCGGGCTCCCATGCAGCGGCCTTACGCTTTCGCGGCAGGCTGATATTGCGGGAGGTGTCGGCGCGAAACAGGTTGAGCGCAAGTCTGCGCAGGTAGGAGAAATTCAGCGCGGCATTGCGTAGCCTGATCTGGCTGGCGTCCTCGCCAAAGCTCACATCCAGGCACCAGTGCAGTCCATTTTCGATCGCCCAGTGAGTGCGCGCGACATACAGGATGCGCCGGGCGTCGGCCGGCAGCGAACTGATCACATAGCGCGTTTCGGTCTGAACCTTGCCGTGCTGTTCCCGTACTGACTCGATGCAGGCCACCGAGCGCAGCTTCGGCCAGCGGTCCCGCAATTCAATCGCGCCCAGCCATGCAAGGTCGTCCACCGCGGTGCAGCGACGTGTCTCGAAACGGCCGTGTCCCTTGTCGACGGTTTCGTGGGTATGGCATGGCCGCGATGGATAGCCGGGCTGGTTCAGGCAGGCGAAGAACTCGCGCAGCGCCTGCGCCAGGCTCGGCTGATTGTCCTTGACGCTCAGAACGTAGTCGCCGCCGCGTTCGACAATCTGCTGGGCAATCGCGGTCTGGCAGCCGATCGCATCGATGGTCACGACTGCCCCTTCGAGCGCCAGCGTCGGCAGCAACGCCTTGATCGCCTCGATCTCGTTGGACTTCTCCTCGCACGGCCGCTGCCCCAGCGTCAGACCCATCTCGGCGGCATACGCCGACACCAGGTGCAGCGCGCCGATGCCGCGTGCGGCCGAACGGGAGCCGCGCAAGCTCTTACCGTCAATCGCGACCACCCGACCCTCGTGCGTCCCGCACAGGCTTTGCACCCATTCGACCAGGCGGCTCTCCAGCACCGCAGGCGAGAGCGCTTCAAACACCCGCCGGATCGTGTCGTGTCCCGGAATCCCGTTGCGCAGCTTCACATACTGCTGCAGCCACGCCTGCCTCGCTACCCCCCAGGCCTCAATGTCGTCCCAGCCTTCAGCACCAGACATCACCGCACACAGCGCCAGTACCACGATATCGAGCAGATCATGATCGCAGCGTCCCGTCACCCGCGGGTCTGGTAGGTCCGCGAACACCGCCACCAGGGCATCCACCTCCTTGCGCATCTGTCGCCTCCCGAAAACACGACAGTAAACCGACAAGTGCCCGTTGTTTACAACCCCCTCATGATCGCCATTGAATGTAAACGACTTTTAATGCTCCGGCCCTGG
>Ga0302220_10000225_pt1 | contig 51097 bp, 45 predicted proteins | sample II_Palsa_E1_3_FD_194572 | JGI IMG/M metagenome (GOLD analysis project Ga0302220, IMG submission 194572) | Peat permafrost microbial communities from Stordalen Mire near Abisko, Sweden - II_Palsa_E1_3 | ecosystem: Environmental > Terrestrial > Soil > Palsa > Peat permafrost | place: Sweden...
GTTATCTGCTGCGCAGCTGGGGCTGCGAAGTGGCGGTAGCCGAGGATCGACTGCAGGCGATGGAAGCAATCGAAGATTGGGCTGGACCAGCGGACATCGTGCTGTCCGACCTGAATTTGCGCGACGGTGAGCACGCGCTGGAAGTGTTCACTGCGCTGGATCGACACTATGAGCCCGATGGCGAAATACCGTTTGCGCGCTTGCTGATCACCGGCGAGACCCGCAGCGAGCGCCTGCGCGAAATCGTCGCTGCGAAGATCACGCTGCTGCACAAGCCGGTGTCGCCACCGCAGTTACGCGCCGCCATGATGGCCGCCTGGGCTGCCGCCCGCGGCAATCCCTGAAGGCGTCGCCAAAGCGATCGCTAATCACACGGCAGGCATGCTGGCGGGATCGCACGCCCTTCTATCCGGACTTGGAGTCACCGATGAAATCTTTGATCTTGTTGCTGCCTGCCGTCTTGCTGACGTCCTGGGTGCCGAGCTCGGTCGCCGCCGGCGCTACGCCCCCGGCGCCAACGTATTCAGTACAACAACGCCACCCGCTCGGCGGCGCGGGCGGCTGGGATTACCTCAGTATCGATCCGGTGGCCCACCACTTGTTTATCACTCGAAACGATCGGGTCATGGTGGTCGATACCGGCACCGGAAAACTACTCGCCGAGATTCCCGGCATGAGCCGCGCACACGGCGTCGCGCTGGATCTCGCGCAGCATCGCGGCTATGTCAGCAATGGCCAAGGCAACAGCGTCAGCGTGATCGACCTGATGTCTCTGAAGGTGCTCGGCAGCATTCCTGTAAGCGGCCAAAACCCGGATTCGATCGTGTTCGATGCGGCGACGGGTCACGTGCTGACCATGAACGGGCACAGCGATTCAGCCAGCGTGATCGATCCCGTTGCGGGCAAGGAAGTGGCGACCATCACCCTGCCCGGCCGACCCGAGTTTGCGTCGGTCGATGGGCAGGGCCATGGCTTCGTAAATCTGGAGGACAAGAACGAACTGGTGCGCTTCGACACGAAAACCAACACAGTGGAAAACGTGTGGCATCTGGCGCCTTGCGATTCGCCCTCCGGGCTCACTTACGACGCGACGTCCGCACGGCTGTTCTCGGTGTGCGACAACCACCTGATGATCGTGACCGACGCGCGTAACGGCCATCAGGTCGCCAAGGTGGCGATTGGCAAGGGTCCGGACGCTGCGGCGTTCGACGCGAAGACGCAGCTGATCTACAGCTCGAATCACGACGGTACACTGACCATCGTGCACGAGGACGATGCCGACCACTACACGGTGCTGGCCAATGTCGTGACCCAGCAAGGCGCGCGGACGCTCGCGCTGGATCCTATAGCGCACCTGGCCTATCTGGTGACTGCCGATCCCGCACCACGCGGCGCCCCGGTCAGCGGATTCACCTTGCTCGTCGTCGGCAAGCAGTGAGGTTGGCCTGGCAAAGTTTGTATGCCGGCATCGAAACCCAGCAACGTGCTGCATGCGTATTCTCTGGGTTAGCCAACCACCGGCGATAAACGGATGCGTCCCAACGATTACCTGTGGTAATAGATGGGACGGGAGGCCGATCAGGCGCGCTGGCCACCGGAAGCCGTGATCCGTTCGCCGGTCACCCAGGCCGAATCATCGGAGGCCAGGAACAGCGCCACGCGAGCGATGTCTTCCGGCACGCCCGGACGGCCGAATGGGATCGTTGCGACGACGGCTTCGACGGCCTCTTGCGGCCAACCGAGAGCTGCGATGCCTTCGGTGATGGTGGCCCCAGGAGCGATGCTGTTGACGCGGATCTTCTTCGGCGCGAGTTCGATCGAGGTCACACGCGTGATGGAATCGACGGCGCTCTTGGATGCTGCGTAGATCACCGAGTTGGGCATGAAACCGACGCTGGCGATTGAACTGATGTTGATGATGCTGCCGCCGTTCGGTCCGAAGTGCTTCGCCGCCTCTTTCGTCGCGGTGATCACGCCAAGTACGTTCGTGCTGAACTCACGTTGGAATTCCTGTTCCGTCGCGTCCTGCAAGGGTGCGAAGGCGTAGACGCCCGCATTGTTCACCAGAATATCGAGCGTGCCGAAGGCCTGCTTCGACTCTTCGAACAGTCGCTGGATATCGGCGGTCTTCGAGAAGTCGGCCTGGATGGCGACGGCCTTGCCGCCGGAACTCTTGATCTCGGCGACCAGGGCATTCGCCGCTTCCTTGCTGTTCGCGTAGTTCACAACGACCGCAGCGCCGGACGCGGAGAAAAGCTTGGCAATGCCGGCCCCGATGCCTTTGGAGGCGCCAGTGACGATGGCGACCTTGCCGGTAAGTGTGGTCATGAATTTATGTCCTGTCGATTGACGACGCCAGGTTGGCGTCCGGACACACTGTCGTCGATCGATGGACGCGTGAGTAGGTGCACCGGCAACTAAGACTTATTCGTCCAACGGATCGCTCGCCATTTTCAAATGGACGAACATGGCTAACTCGAAAGCGAACGGCGCGGAACAGTTCGAGCCTCGCTCACGTATCCGCATCTTGCACCCCGCAACAAGACACTGCTGGCCCGGACTCGATCATCAGGCTCGTGCGCGCAACTCCTTCACACCACGGCCCAGCTTGCGTCGCAACAGGGTGCGTAAGGTCATCCCGTCAGCGTAACCAATTTGCGCCGCGATTTGGTCGATGCTCTCGCTACCCGTGCGCAACAGATGCACAGCGCGCTCGACGCGCAGATCCTGGAAGTATGACAACGGCGTCTTGCCCAACACGCTGTGCAGGCGCCGCGCCAGCGTGCGTTTGCTGGCGCCCACTGCAACGGCTGCTTCGGCAAGCGAGAACCCCCGCGCGAGTTGCTGCCGGGCCCAGCCCTCGAAGCGCTCGACCACGGGGTCGGCGTGGGAGAGGTGATCGGGGATAACGAACTCGGCTTGCGAGCCGCGCGCCTCGATCAGCAGGTAGCGCGCCGCTAGCGCCGCCAGCGCGGGACTGCAGCTACGCACGACGCTCAGCGCAAGATCGAGATGAGCCAGGGCCGCGCCGGCCGTGGTGAAGCTGGCTGAGCTAACCAGCATGCGGGACTCGTCGAGCACCACGCGGGCATAGCGCTGCCGGAACATCGGCGCCAGCCACCAGGATGTCGTCGCACGCTGACCGTCGAGCAATGCGCTCTCCGCCAGCAAGAAGGTACCGGTGCATGCGGCGCCGATGACCGCACCAGCGTGCGACCACTGCTGCAACGCGGCGACCGCGTCAGCCACGTCCGCGTGCGCAAGGCGCGCCGCAAGCATGTCTGGCATCTTGGCGCCGAGCGCGGGCACCAACACGATGTCGGGCTTGGCCACCTGGTGCACTGGCACTACCGGCACGGTCAGCCCTTGGGCGGTGCGCACGCGCCGCCGCACTCCGACCAAGGTCACTTCGACAGGCTCCGGCGCCAGCGCGAGCGATCCTGCCAGGTGGTTGGCCGTGCTGAGCGCGTCGGTAAGAGCCGCAAGGCCCAGGTCGAACACGCCGTCGAGCACGAGAATGTGTAGTCGCATGGCAGTAATGGTATCAATATTGGCTTTCTTGCCACTAGCTGATGGTTCTTGTGGAGCAGAGACTGGCCACTCGCCCATTCATTCAACTGTTCAACAAGAGAGGCACCCCATGACCAAATTTGCCCTGTTCGTCCGTCTCGAAGCCAAGCCCGGCCAGGAGGCCGCCCTCGCCGCCTTCCTCGCCGGTGCGCTGCCGCTCGCCAATGCCGAATTGGGCACCACCGCCTGGTTCGCGCTGCAGTTCGGCCCCTCCACGTTTGGCGTCTTCGACGCCTTTGCCGACGAGGAAGGCCGCCAAGCCCACCTGCGCGGCCCCATCGCGGCGGCGTTGATGGCGAACGCGGCCACCCTTCTCAGCAGCCCGCCGAACATCGAGAAAGTCGATCTGCTGGCGGCAAAGTTGCCTGGCTAAAAAACTTGGGCGTCGCGTCGATGCCTACGTCCGACCGAAGCGTGTACGCATGCGCGGCACGCTTCGATCGCGACGCCGCCGATGCGTCGCGAAGGCTCGAAACCTAGGGCCGAAGTTCCGCGATCAGGTACTCGACAAGTGCGCGTGCCGAAGGCTTCGGTAGTCGACCTGGAGTAAACATGCCATGGACTTCGACCTCGCCCATCTTCCAGTCGGGAAGTAGCTGAATCAGCGCACCGCTGGCGAGTTCGGCGCGACAGCCCCAGAGTGCTGTGGTCACGACACCGATTCCCGCGACGGCAGCAGCTACCGCTGCTTCGTTGAAGGACACGGTCAGGCGGCTGTTGATGCGGACCGACACACTGTGGCCATCCTTCTGAAAGGACCAGGTGCCGGCGCTCGTTCCCGCAGGCCCGACGATGGCCGCGTGGGCAGCCAGGTCCGCGGGCGTCTCCGGCATGCCCCTCGCCTTCAGATAAGTCGGCGACGCCGCGACCAACCGCTGCGTTCGGCCGATCAAGCGCGCGGTGGCACTCGAGTCGGCAAGCTCGCCCAGGCGCAGCGCGACATCGACACCTTCCTTGATGGTGTCTTGACGTTGATCGCTCATCAACAAGCTGACGTTCAACAAAGGATGACGCGACAGGAAGCCCGGCAACACAGGGATGATTTCGCGCACACCAAAGCTTGCGGGCATGGCAACACGCAGCGAACCGCGCAATTCCCGCGATCCACGGGCAGCGTGGTCGGCTTCCTCGAGCGACGCCAGGATCGCTTCGACACTAACCAGATAGTCGTTGCCAACGTCGGTCAGCGTCACCGCCCGCGTCGTGCGGGTAACCAGAGCGCCACCGACATCTTCTTCCAGCGCCGCAATGATCCGCGATACGGATGGCTGTGAAAGATCGAGCTCTCGCGCCGCGGCAGAGAAGCTTCCCGTGCGTGCAACGCGCACGAAAAGTCGGAGTGCCAGCAGCTTGTCGTTCATTGGATGAGTCTGTCTTAGATCCAGCGGTCGCCGCAAGCATGTGACTGGGCAATTAACTGATGATCAGTGCGGCGATTGTTCGCCACGAAGCGGATGACTTAGCCGCTGCATCGACGACGGCTTCGTCGCCCGTAAGTCGAACGCTTCGCATGCACAGTCAAGCTTTCTGATCAGCATTGCGCTCGGCACGGGCGAAGCGTATCCGCAGCCATCCTCTCCGCCCATCGGCGATTGCAGAACTTCCCGACGCACCGCAGCCATACCGATGATCAGAAGATCTTTTCGAAACCCGCTTTTTCTTCAGGCCAAAAAAAACCGCAAAGCGGGTAGCCATGCGGTTTCGAGGTGGTGGGCCGTCCGGGATTCGAACCCGGGACCAATAGATTAAAAGTCTACTGCTCTACCAACTGAGCTAACGGCCCATCATTTTGAAAGCCAAGCGGACAATTTTACGGGCTGGGCGGCATCGGCACAAGCCAAGGCCGTTCAGACATAACGCGTCGGATCTGGCAAACCCGCTTCGCGAAAGCCTTGTGCGCGCAGACGGCACGCGTCGCAGTGACCGCAGGCACGACCTTCGCTATCGGCGTTGTAGCAGCTCACGGTGACCGAGAAATCGATGCCCAGGCGCTGACCTTCGCGCGCGATATCCGACTTGCTCATGCGCATCAGTGGCGCGTGGATGCGGATACCGGCACCTTCGACACCGGCCTTCGTTGCGACATTCGCCAGCGTCTGAAATGCTTCCACGAACGCGGGACGGCAATCCGGATAACCCGAGTAGTCGACCGCGTTGACGCCGCACCAGATGTCATTGGAACCCAACACCTCGGCCCAGCCCAACGCGATCGACAACATGATGGTGTTGCGCGCCGGCACGTAGGTCACCGGGATATCTTCATGGCCTGCGCTGGCTTGATGTTCCTCGGTATTCAGCGGCACATCGATGTCGGCAGTGAGCGCGGAGCCACCGATGCTTCGCAAATCGATGGTTACCGTCTTGTGCTCCACCGCGCCAAGCATCTGCGATACGCGATCCGATGCCGCAAGTTCCGAGCTGTGACGCTGACCATAGGCGACGCTCAACGCGTGCACCTGATAGCCCTGCTCGCGAGCCAGGGCAATGGTGACTGCCGAATCCATGCCACCGGAAACCAGCACGACGGCTTTAGGCAAAATGTTTTGAGACATGTCTTTTCCACGATGGATGACCGGACACCGGCCGCAAACGCCACCGGCAACACAGGCCGGCGCGCAGATTTGTTGGCGCCCACTTGCGCGCCTGCATCAGACGATCAATGACCGGCGGCGTCGTTCCAAAGCAGCTTGTGCAGCTGCATTTGAAAACGCACCGGCAACTTGTCGGCAATGATCCACTCGGCCAGCTCACGCGGCTGTACCGAGCCATGTACCGGCGAGAACAACACCATGCAGCGTTGTGCGAGCGAGTGCTCGGCCAGCATGGCGTACGCCCACTCGTAGTCGGCCCGGCTGGCGATCACGATCTTGATCTGGTCGTGCGCCAACAGATGGTCAAGATTCGACCACAGGTTGCGCTCGCTTTCACCGGAATCGGGCGCCTTCAGATCCATCACCTTATGCACACGCGGGTCAACCGCGGCGACGTCGAGCGCGCCGGATGTTTCCAGCGATACCTCATAGCCGGCGTCGCACAGTTTTTTCAGCAGGATCAGGCAGCGCTTCTGTGCCAGCGGCTCACCGCCCGTCACACAGACGTATTTCGCACCGTACGAGGCCACCTCGGCGAGGATGTCGTCGATCGTGTGCCAGTCGCCACCGTAAAAGGAATACTCGGTATCGCACCACACGCAGCGCAATGGACAACCGGTCAGACGCACGAACACGGTGCGCCAGCCAATCGCGTCGGCCTCGCCCTGGATCGAGTGGAATATCTCGGTAATGCGTAGTCGTTCCGCGACCACTGAAGCAGACGTGGTGGACGCCACGCGTGCGCTGTTGCCACTCACCGTCGAGTCCTCAGTTAGCCGGCTGCGCGATGTGCTGCAGGCGTTCCTGGGCCAGGCTGGCTGCCTTGGAGCCCGGATATTTCGTCTTCACCGAGCTGAGTGTGGCCTTGGCCGCCGCATCCTGCTTCAGTTCAAGCTGGCTGTAGCCAACCTTGAGCAGCGCGTCGGGCGCCTTGTCACTCTGCGGGAACTGGCTTAGCAGGTGCTGGAAGGATTCCAGCGCCACCGGGTAGTTCATCGTGACGTAGTACGACTCGCCCAGCCAATAGTAGGCATTGGGCGTGAGTGCGTGATTGGGGTATTGCTGGATGAAACTGCGAAACTGGCGCGACGCCTGCACGTAGTCGCCCGATTGCAGAGCCTTGAAGGCCACGTTGTAGGCGGCTTGAGCGGCGGCCGGATCGGCGCCGGTGTTGCCCGGTGTGTTCGCCTGACCACTGTTTCCGTTATTGCTGCCCCCGGCTGGCGCTACCGCTGCCGGTGGATTGCCCGGTGGCGGATTGGCTGCTGGGGCACCTGCCGCCGCACCCGCACCCGCGGCATTACCACCCTCAAGACGCCCGAGACGGGAATCGAGGTCGGCGTACTGGGCCTTGTTCTTGTCGTTCTGCTCTTGCAGATTGTGCTGCAATTCTTCGATCTGACCCTGCAGCTGCTGCACCTGCGCCTGCAGTTGCTGCATCTGGTTGACCATGCCGATACCGCTCTGATCCTTGTTTTGCGCCTGCTGCTCAAGCAGCGCGACACGATCGGCCAGACTCAGCCGGGAATCCTGCGCCAATACCGGACTTGCCACACACGCGAACAGCATGGCGGACGCAATCGCGCCCACCATGCTGAACCTGGCTGTAAAACCCAAACTACTAGCCAGTCGCTTCATCAATTACTGCGCCGTGTAGACGATCTCGACGCGACGATCCTTGCTCCAGCAATCCTCGTTGTGCTCGCGGCACACCGGCTTCTCTTTGCCGTAGCTGATCACGTTGAGCTGGCTGGCCGAACCACCGGCTGCCTGCAGCGCATCGGAAACAGCCTTGCCACGACGCTCGCCGAGGCCAAGGTTGTATTCACGCGTACCGCGCTCGTCGGTGTTGCCTTCGAGACGGACTTGCGAGGTCGGGCGATCCTGCAGGTACTTGGCGTGGCACGCCATGATCTGCTGGAACTCCGGCTTGATTTCGGTCTTGTCGAAATCGAAATACACGACGCGCTGACGCAGGCAGGCATCGGTATCGAGATCGCCAAGCTTGTACTTGCCAGTGGTCTCGTTGCTCTGAGTCTGGGTGGTCTGTTCTTGGGGCGGCTGCTGCGGCTGGACGGCCTGCTTCTTGGCGCAAGCGGCTGCGCCAACGCACAACAAGGCAACCAGGGCGACGCGAACGGTCTTATTCATGATGACGTTCCTTACGAGTTGAGTTCCGACAAAACGATAGATAATGGTAACGGGACAGCGACGCCGGTTAACCGGCTGTTATTTTGACACTACGAAAGAGCGATTGTGCGTGAATTCGTACAATCACTCTGACTGGGTTGCCGCGGCAAGGAGCCGCAACCGGAAACCGAAACAAGCCTCAGGCATTGTTCGGGCCCGATCCTTGGGCATCATACCGCACCGCTTGTGCGATGCAGCACAAAAATCAGTGTTCCCTATACGGACCCCATGCGGGTTCCTGCACGTTGCCGCCGGCAAGTGCCAGCCGCTGCCGGACCAGACCATCGGCGGATACGGAATAAAGCACTCCGCGATTTCCATCGGTGGCGGCGTACAACAACATGCTTGCATTGGGCGCAAACGATGCACTGTCGTCGATGGGCCCCTGCGACACGAAACGCACTTGGCCTCCCAGACTACGGTCCATGATGGCAATACGATACACGTTCCCGTTGCCCTGCACCATCGCGATTTGCTTGCTGTCGTAACTCACCGACGCCTTGGCGTTGTTCTGGCCCTGGAAGCTGATGCGCTGAGGCTCTCCGCCATCCGCCGAGACCTGGTAGATCTGCGGCTTGCCGGAGCGGTCGGAGGTGAAATAAATGCTTTGCCCATCCGGCGCCCAAGTTGGCTCGGTGTTGATCGCCAGGCCGCCGCGGGTAAGCTGGTTTTCGGCATGGCCGCTAAGGTCGGTCACGAAGATCTGCGGATTACCCGTGAACGACAGCGATACCGCAAGCCGATTGCCGTCAGGCGAGAACGACGGAGCGCTATTGATTCCCTTGCTATGGGCCTCGATCAGCTGACGTGCACCGGTGGTCAGATCCTGCACGTAGATGTGCGAATTGCCGCTCTCGAACGAGACGTAGGCAATCTTCTTGCCATCCGGCGACCAGGCCGGCGATAGCAGCGATTCCTTCGAGCGGGCGACCACTTGCGGGTTGAAGCCATCTGAATCGGCCACGATCAGCGAGTACGTCGTGTTGTTGCCCAGTCCAACCGCGGTGATATAGGCGATGCGGGTCCAGAATGCGCCACGCACTCCAGTGATCTTTTGATAGACAAGGTCGGCAATCTGATGCGCTACGCCGCGCAGGTCACCTGCCGGTGCGGTGAATGACTGCGCCAGCAGGCTCTGCTGCTTGTTCACGTCCCACAGTTCGAAGTCGACTTTCAACATGCCGCCGCCGGCATCGCTGACGCGACCGACCGTGATGTAGTCCTGCTTGAGCAGGCGCCAGGTAGCGAACTTGATGTCCGAGCCCTGCGCCGGGAATTCCACGATGCTCGCCTTGTCCAGCGAGCGAAACTTGCCGGACCGGTTGAAGTCATTGCGCATCACGTCGGCGATGTCGGTCGTCAGCGGTGCACCACCCTGCTGGGCGAACGGCACCACCACGATCGGCGTGGCTGTCTTTACCCCACCGACGATGTCGATATTGAGCGACTGGGCTGCAAGCGGGCCGGCGAACAACGCCATGATGGCCAGCAGGATTAAGGCGAAGCTTGAGCTTGATTTGCGCATGGGCGTGATCATTGCGGTCTGAATGTGAAGGTTAGGTTGCGCTTGAACACACTTTCAAAGCCTTTGTAGGGCAAAGTCTTGGTTCGTAGCACAGCGTTTTCGACCGAACGCCGACCGGCGTCGTCGTAGGGGCAACTCGGGTCAACCGTCGCGCTCATCACGTCACCGCCGGGTGACTGCACGATATTAACCGCGCAAGGGGTGCTTGGCATGTTATCCGGACGCAACCAGTTCGGCGTGACCGCATTCTGAATTGCCGCCGCGTACTCGCTACTGAGATCGCTGGTCTGACTGTTGTTGCCGGTCTGCAGTTGATCGGCCTTGGGCACGTTCGCCTGGCTCTGGTCGCTGGCGTTGGCCAGATCCTCCAACTGCTGCTTGGCCTGCTTGGCCTTGCTGTCGAGCTTCTGGGTCTGCGCCGACGCCTGGTCCAACTTGGCAAGCATGTCGTCGATCTGCTTCTGCTTCTGCTGCTTGGCCGCCTGGGCGTCCAGATCAGCCTGATGTTGACGCTCTTTCTCTTCCTGCACCTTCTTGGCGTCATCAGCCTTCTGCAAAGCGTCCTCGACCACACGCTCCTGATCGACCACATCCGGATGAACCGGTGGCGGCGGCAGCGTTTTCACCGGCGGTGTCTCGGGTGTAGGCGGCGTGGGCGGGGTGACAGCCGGGGGTGGCGGCACGGTATTGGGAATTGGCTTGGTCTTGACCGACTTCGGCGGCGGACTGCCGGTCGGACCGATCAGCACAGCCTGGATGATCGGGCCCTGCAGTTGCAGCGGCGCGGCACACCGGATCGGGTTCATCCATGCCGGCAAGTGCAGCACGTTGAAAAAATTCTCATAGCTCGAGCACGGCAGAATCGCGAGGAACAGAAACCCCACGATGCCGACGTGCAGGATGGCGGAAAGTACGACCGCCTTCGGCGTCGACTTACTTTCGTCCATCGGACGCGCTCTTGCCCTGGTTCTGTGGCGCACCGGGCTGTCCCATCAGGCCCACCTTGGCGACGCCGGCCTGCTGCAGGTCGGCCAGAACCTTGAACACACCACCGTAGGCGCCGCGCTCGTCGCCACCGACCAGGACGTTGACTTCAGGATTTTCGCGCACGAATGCGCCCACCTTGACCTTGAGCGTGTTCTCGTCGACCAGTTCCTTCTTCTCGCCGCTCAGGGTCAAGTACAACTGACCGTCCTGCAGCACCGATACGAGTACCGGATCCTTCTTCTGCTGCATCGACTTGGCGTCGGCCTGTGGCAATTGCACATCGACGCTGGAGTTCATCATGGGCGTGGTGACCATGAAGATGATCAGCAACACCAGCATCACGTCGATGTACGGCACGACGTTGATCTCTGACTTCAGCTTGTAGCGCTTCTGGCGGCGGCGGGTTGACATGATTGCTGCTCCGCTCAAACCACGTCGTCGGTCTGGATCTGCCGTTGCAGCACGGAGGAGAATTCTTCCTGGAAGACGTCGTAGCGCGAGGCGATGCGCTCGACCTTGGTCGCGTAGCGGTTGTACGCCCACTGCGCGGGAATCGCCGCGAACAGGCCCATCGCGGTCGCGATCAGCGCCTCGGAAATGTGCGGCGCGACCACCGCGATGGTCACGTCCTTCATCTCGCCCAGGCCCTGGAAAGCACCCATGATGCCCCACACCGTACCGAACAGACCGACATACGGGCTGATCGAACCGACGTTCGCGAGAAACTCCAGATTGCGCTCGAGCAAGCCGATTTCGCGGGTGCCGGCAACCTGCATCGCGCGCTCGGAGCTTTCCATCACGCTGCGCACGTCGTGCGTCTTGCGCTGACGCTGGCGGGCGAATTCACGGAAGCCGGACTCGAAGATATTTTCGATACCGCCATTCTCGGCGCCGCGATTGCTGACTTCGCGGAACAGCTGAGCCAGATCGCCACCCGACCAGAAGCGCTCCTCGAACGCCTCGGCGTTTTGCATGGCCGCCTTGGTCTGCGAATATTTGCGGATGATGATCACCCAGGACAGGAACGAGAACACCAGCAACACGGCCAGCACCAGCTGTACCGGCAGGCTCGAATCCGCGATCAGCGAGAAAATGTTCAGTCCACCGTTCATTGTTTGAAGGCTCTCCGCCAGTCGGCTTGTTGTCTTGGAAGCAAGTTGACTTGAACCCGGTAGTCAGGGGGCAAGCACGGGAATCAGGTCCATCGGAATCGGTGCCGCACGCATGCGCTGGACGTCCACACAGGCCACCCGCACCTTGGCGCGGATCACGCTGCTGCCGTCGGCCCGCTTGATCGTCTGGCTGAACAGGATACTGGCTGCGCGACGTTCTTTGACTTCAACCGTTACCAGCAGTTCATCATCCAGCAGGGCAGACTTGAGGAAATCGATCTGCATGTCGCGCACCAGAAACGCCAATCCGGTGTTTTGCTTGAGTGCGGACTGGTCGATGCCCAGCCCCCGCAACCACTCGCTGCGGGCGCGCTCCATGAAGCGCAGGTAGCTGGCGTGATAGACCACGCCGCCGGCATCAGTGTCTTCCCAGTACACCCGCACCGGCCAGCTGAAGGGCTGATCTTGCGCGGGCTCAGTCATGGCCGACATCGGTATTGAACAGGTCAATCGGTTGCGCCTGGCGCGGCGGCGGCGTCAGGCCCAGATGACGCCAGCCCTTGGCGCTGACCATGCGGCCGCGCGCGGTGCGGATGAGATAGCCCTGCTGGATCAGATAGGGTTCGACCACGTCTTCCAGCGTACCGCGATCTTCGCTGAGCGCAGCGGCCAACGACTCCACGCCAACCGGCCCGCCGTCGAAATTCTCGATGATCAGGCTGAGCAGGCGGCGATCCAGTTCGTCGAAACCTTCCGGATCGATCTTCAGCATGTCCAGCGCTGCCTGCGCCGCGGCCAGCGTGATTTCACCGCCTGCACGCACCTCGGCGTAATCGCGCACACGACGCAGCAGGCGATTGGCGATACGCGGCGTGCCGCGTGAGCGACGCGCGATTTCCTGTGCCCCTTCCGTCGCACAGGCAATACCGAGAATGCGCGCTGCACGGCGCACGATCGCGGTGAGCTCATCGGCCGTATAAAACTCCAATCGCTGCACGATGCCAAAGCGGTCGCGCAACGGCGCCGTAAGCATGCCGGCGCGAGTGGTAGCACCGATCAGCGTGAACGGCGGCAGATCCAGCTTGATCGAGCGCGCGGCGGGACCCTCGCCGATCATGATGTCGATCTGGAAGTCTTCCATCGCCGGATACAGCACTTCCTCGACCACTGGCGACAAACGATGGATCTCGTCGACGAACAGCACGTCGTTCGCCTCCAGGTTGGTCAGCAGCGCCGCCAGATCGCCCGCTCGCTCGAGCACTGGGCCAGAAGTCGAGCGCAGGTTGACACCCAATTCGTTCGCGATCACATGACTGAGCGTGGTCTTGCCCAGGCCGGGCGGCCCGAAGATCAGCACGTGATCCAGCGCACCACCGCGTTTCCTGGCTGCCTCGATGTAGATCGACAGCTGCTCCCGCACCGCCTGCTGACCAAGATATTCGGCGAACCGCCGGGGACGTATCGTGGCTTCCAGCGCCTCGTCGTCGAGTTGGGCGGCTGCCGTGATGATGCGGGTGTCGGTCATGTTCGTATTATGGCTTAGGAGCAGGGATGAGGGGCGCTCTCGCTGCTCGCCCCTCATCCCTGCTTTCCTCAGATTTCCACCTGGGCACCCAGCTCGATCAGGCGATTGCCGGGAATCTGGAAGAACGCGGTGGCCGGCATCGCGTTGCGCGCCATGAATGCAAACAGCTTGTCACGCCATAGCACCATGCCTGGACGTCCCCTGTCGGCAACGATGTTTTCGCGCGAAAGGAAAAAGGTCGTGTCCATCATGTCGAACGGCAGTCCAACATTGGCGCAACGGGAAAGTGCCAGCGGGATGTTTGGATCCTCGGCAAAGCCGAAGCGTAGCGACAGTCGGTAGAACTCACCACCGAGTGGCACGATGAGAATGCGTTCGTCGGCATCGGCTGCCGGTGTTTCAAGGATATCCGCCGTCAACAACACATTGCGCTCATGCAGCACTTTGTTGTGCTTGAGATTGTGCAGCAGTGCGTGGGGCACGGCGTTCTGGTTCGCCGTCAAAAACACGGCGGTGCCGGGCACACGCAGCGGCGGATGCTCGGAGATGTTCTCGATGAAAGGCTCCAGCGCCAGGCCACCCTGCTTGATCTCGCGCACGACCAGCTCGCGGCCGCGGCGCCAGGTGGTCATCAGGACGAATACACCGAGGCCGAGCACCAGCGGGAACCAGCCGCCGTACTCAACCTTGATCAGGTTGGCGCCGAGGAAAGACAGGTCGATGGTCAGAAACAGCACGCCAGCCGCGACGACCGCGATGCGGCTCCAGTGCCACTGGTAGCGCGCCACGACCAGCGCAAGCATCGTGGTGATCGTCATGGTGCCGGTCACCGCAATGCCGTAGGCCGCGCTCAACGCATCCGAACTGCGGAAGCCGAATACGGCGATCAACACCATCACCAGCAGGAAGCTGTTGACCCACGGCACGAAAATCTGTCCGGACATTTCGCGCGAGGTATGCACCACCTGCATGCGCATCGAATAACCCAGCGACATCGCTTCACGTGTCATCGAGAACGCGCCGGAGATGACCGCCTGCGATGCGATCACCGTAGCCAGAGTGGCCAGACCGATCATTGGATAAAGCAGTACCTGCGGCACCATCTTGAAGAATGGATTGTCGGCGCATTCCGGATGGGCGAGAAGCAACGCACCCTGACCGAAGTAATTGAGCACCAACGCCGGCAGCACAAAGCTGAACCACGCGAAACGTATCGGTCGCTTGCCGAAATGCCCCATGTCCGCATATAGCGCCTCCGCACCGGTAAGCGCCAGCACCACGCCACCGAGCGCGATGAACGCCTGGATGCCATGAGTGAAAAAGAAGTGCACGCCATGCATCGGATTGAGCGCCCACAGCACCTGCGGATTCTGCAGGATCATGTGCACGCCAAGCAGGGCGATCGTGACAAACCAGACCATCATCACCGGCCCGAATACGCTGCCCACTTTCGCCGTGCCGTGACGCTGCAGGGCGAACAGGAAAAACAGGATCACGGCGGTCACCGGCACGACCCAATGCGCAAGCCCAGGGGCCGCCACCTTCACGCCCTCCACAGCCGACAACACTGAGATCGCGGGTGTGATAACGCCATCGCCGTAGAACAGGGAAGCGCCGAAGATGCCGAGGATGGCCAGCACCCAGCGCAACTTTGGTTTCTCGCGCACGCTGCGCTGAGCCAGCGCCATCAGGGCCATGATGCCGCCCTCGCCCTTGTTGTCGGCGCGCATGATGAACACTACGTACTTCAGCGACACCACCAGGATCTGCGCCCAGAAAATCAGCGAAAGAACGCCGTAGATGCTTTCGGGCGTGGGCCGCATGCCATCGTGACTGAGCGTGGTCTGCAAGGTGTACAGCGGGCTGGTGCCGATGTCGCCGTAGACCACGCCAATGGCGCCTACAGCCAACGCCGCCAGGCGACGTCGAGTGTCAGAGTCGCCGGTGCCGGGCATGGTTTCCTGGTTCACGGACTCAACCTCCGAGTGCGGCGCGCAGCGCCTTGCGAATAATGGTTTCGGCACTGTCACCGGCAACGGCGACCTTCTGCACCAGTCGTGTCACCTCGACCGGTTTGTAGCCGAGCTGTTGCAGCGCCACGGTGGCCTCGCCGGCCGGGTCGAGCGGGCCACTGGGGCTCGCCGAGCTGCCCGGCAGGGTCACGTTCAGGCCGTCCACGCGATCACGCAATTCAACGATGATGCGTTCGGCAGTCTTCTTGCCGATGCCTGGAATCTTGGTCAGCGCAACGACGTCGCCGGCATGAACCAGGCGCGCAAAATCATTGACGGACGCGCCGGACAACACCGCCAGCGCGATCTTCGCACCGATCCCGCTGACCTTGAGGAGATTGCGAAACAGCACGCGCTCCGCTTCATGCAGAAAACCGTAGAGCGATACGCCGTCTTCCTTCACCGCGTGGTGGGTGAGCAGGATCACTTCCTTGCCGATACCCGGCAGGTCGTAGATGGTCGACATCGGCGCTTCCAGCTCGTAGCCGACGCCAGCGACTTCGACCAGCAGCCATGGCGGCTGCTTGGAGATCAGGGTGCCGCGCAGACGGCCGATCATCGGCGTCGCCTCCAGGCCGTGCGCGGTATGCCCACGCGCGCCAGGCTGGCCCGGGTGTGCGCATGCGTCACCGCGATCGCCAGGGCGTCGGCAGCATCCGCCTGCAGCGGTCCCTTGAGCCCAAGCAGGATGCCGATCATGTGCTGCACCTGGGTCTTGTCACTGCGACCGCTACCGACCACGGCCTGCTTCACTTCGGTTGCTGCATATTCGTGCACCACGATCCCCTGACTGACTACCGCACAGATCGCAGCGCCGCGCGCCTGCCCCAGTTTCAATGCCGAATCGGGATTGCGCGCCATGAACACGCGTTCGATCCCGCATTCGATCGGCTGATGGGCGGCGATGATGTCACATAGTTCTTCAAAAATACGTTTCAGGCGCAGCGGAAAGGTGGCCTCGGAGGCCACCGTCAGCGCGCCGTGAAAGACATGCGTGAGCTTGCCCGTATCATCCACGTCGATGATGCCTATGCCGGTCCGTTGACTGCCCGGGTCGATGCCGATGATTCGGGTCATGAAGACAGGCGATGCGTCATGGAGTATTCGCAGGCGGCGAGCGCTTACGGATGCGCGTCGGCCGGCAGCGCAGCGTTATGGTAGATCTCGTGCACATCGTCGAGTTCTTCCAGCCAGTCGATCAGGTCGAGCAAGGTTTCCTGTGCCTCGGCAGGAATCGCCACGCGATTGGCGGGGCGCATCACCACTTCGGCGCGCGACGGCGTGAGGCCGGCGGCGGCAAGCGCCTTCTGCACCGTTTCGAAATTGTCGGGTGTACACAGCACGCTGCTTTCACCGTTCTCGTTGACCACGTCGTCAGCACCAGCGTCCAGTGCGGCCTCGAGCACTTTTTCTTCGCGCCCCGCGTCGCCATCCGTCGCGAACACCAGCTCACCGCAGCGGTGGAACTGAAACGCCACCGAACCACTGGTGCCGAGGTTGCCACCGTGCTTGCTCAGCGCGTGACGCACATCGGCCACCGTACGCACCGGATTGTCGGTGACGCAGTCGATGATCAGTGCGATGCCGGCGGGGCCGTAGCCCTCGTAGCGAAGCTCCTGCATGTCGGCATCGCCATCGGCACCGGAGCCGCGCTTGATCGCGCGCTCGATGGTGTCTTTGGTCATATTCGCCGAAAGCGCCTTGTCCACCGCTGCGCGCAGTCGCGGGTTGCCCGCCGGGTCGGCCACCCCGGCGCGCGTCGCCACGGTGATTTCGCGGATCAGTTTCGTGAATACCTTGGCGCGCTTGGCGTCTTCGGCATTCTTGCGACCTTCGATGGACGGACCTCTACCCATGGCAATGCCTGCAGTGAATCAGCTTGATAAGCGCCCAATTTTACCTGATTTCGACTCGCGTGCCGGTGAGGTGGAACGCAGCAGGCCCGTGCGACAGATCAGGCCTCGACGCGAGCGAACTGTCCGCGGCGCAGGAATTCCCCCACGTGCCGTGCCACATCGACCGAAAACAGCAGGCCCGTGTGGTTCGCTTCGACCACGCAATGGTCGGCCAATCCCGGGAGTCGGGTCTCGTCCACTGCCACAGTTCCGTCATGTTGGCCCTCGAAGTGACCCAGCACGGCGCCCAAACCCAGCGGCATACAACCAGCGATCATGCCTACCTCGCGCGGCCCTTCCCAGCGCTCAAACCCTTGCTGCAACAGCTCGCGGTTGTGTCCCAGCAAGACTTCGCCACCGCGGCCCCAACCAGCGAAGCCGCGCGCAGCGGCACTGCCGAGTACCGGCGAACCGAGGCAGACGATACGTCCCGGCGGCAACTCACCGGCGTTCAGGCAGGCACGCAGTGCCAGCAACCCGCCCAGACTGTGGCCCACCAGATGCACCGCGTCGGCTTCGGCGGCCAACTCAGCCATGCGCGCCTGCAGCCGATCCAGGATGCGTTGCTGGGTGGCGGCCACGCTCAGGTAGTCGAAGCGATGCACGCGAAAGCCGTCTTCCATCAGCCGCCGATGCAGCATGGCCAGCGCGAAACCGCGCATCCACAGGCCGTGCAGCAGGATTACATGGTCAGACATGCTGCCGATGAGACCTGATGCGACGTGAAGCGGCAAGCAACGACGCTGACTGCGGCCTTTGCCTGCACTGAACCAACCGAGGTGCGATCAACTGCCCGACGCGTCATGGGCCAGCACCTGCACATGCAGCTCCTTCAACTGAGCCGCCATGATCGCCGAGGGTGCGTCGGTCATCAGATCCTGTGCGCTGGTGGTCTTGGGGAACGCGATCACGTCGCGGATCGATTCGGTGCCCGCCATCAGCGCGGCAATCCGGTCGATACCGAACGCCAGGCCACCATGCGGCGGCGCGCCGAACTTCAGCGCCTTCAGCAGGAAACCGAATTTCGCATCGGCCTCTTCCGCGCCGATACCGAGCAATTCAAACACCGTGCTCTGCATGTCCGGTCGATGGATACGGATCGAACCACCGCCGATCTCGTTGCCGTTCAACACCATATCGTAGCCGCGGCTCACGGCGTTCACCGGGTCGGCGCGCAGCTGCGCGGCATCGTCCACCTTGGGCGCCGTGAACGGGTGATGCAGGGCCACGAAACGCTGCGCTTCGGCGTCGTATTCGAACATCGGGAAATCGGTGACCCACAGCGGCTTCCAGCTGTCCTCCACCAATCCACGATCCTTGCCGACTTTCAGGCGCAAGGCGCCCATGAAGTCGGTGACGGTCTTCCAGGTGCCGGCACCAAAGAACAGCATGTCGCCGGTTTGCGCACCGGTGGCCTTGAGGATGCCATCCAGCGCCGCGTCATCGAGGAACTTCGCGACCGGCGAATTGATCCCCTCTCGACCCTTGGCCAGATCGTCGATACGCAGCCAGGCCAGCCCCTTCGCGCCATAACGCGATACATATTCAGTCAGCCCGTCGATGTCCTTGCGGCTGAGCGTGCTGCCACCGGGAAGGCGCAGCGCCGCGACGCGACCGTTCGCATCATTCGCCGGCTCGGCAAACACCTTGAACTCCACGTGCTTCACCGCATCAGCGATATCGACCAGCTCCAGCGCGATGCGCAGGTCGGGCTTGTCCGAACCGAAACGACGCATCGCCTCGGCCCACGTCATGCGCGGGAAGATCGCATCGAGTTCAACGCCCTGCACTTCACGAAACACATGACGAATGAGCTCTTCCACGAAATCCTGGACGTCGTGTTCTTCGACAAACGCGAACTCGAGGTCGAGCTGGGTGAATTCCGGCTGGCGGTCCGCGCGAAGATCTTCGTCACGGAAGCAGCGGGCGATCTGATAGTAGCGATCGAAGCCGGCCATCATCAGGATCTGCTTGAACAGCTGAGGCGACTGCGGCAACGCATAGAACTGGCCTGGATGCACGCGGCTGGGCACCAGGTAATCGCGCGCGCCTTCCGGCGTGGCCTTGGTCAGGATCGGTGTCTCAACGTCCTGAAAGCCGCGCTCGTCGAGGTAACGGCGCAGCGCCTGCACCAGCTTGATGCGCTTGCGCATCATCTGCTGCATTTCCGGCCGGCGCAGGTCGAGGTAGCGATACGTCAGGCGCATTTCCTCGTTCGGATTCTCGTGCAGCGCGAACGGCAGATCCTTCGCGGCGTTGAGAATTTCCACCGTCTCGGCGAGCAGTTCGACCGTGCCGGTTTTCAGCTTGTCATTGACCGACAGCCGCTTGCGGATCGTGCCGGTGACGCGCAGGCAATACTCGTTGCCGATCTCGCCAGCGACGGCGAACGCCGCGGCGTTGTCGCGCTCGATCACTACCTGGGCCAGACCTTCGTGATCGCGCAGGTCGACAAACGCAACGTGACTTTGCAGGCGAAGGGTATTGACCCAACCGCACAAGGTAACGGTCTGGCCGATCAGCGCCTCATCGATGAGGCCGCAGTAATGCGTGCGCATGCGCTTGGAACTCCGGGCCGCAGGGCGGCAGAAACAGATGGAAAAGACCCGGAATCTTACCACCGCTGCGCAAGGGCCTGTTCATGATCTCGCTATGCCTCGCGTGCAAAACGTTCCGCGAAAGCGCTTTCGACGTCGCAGGACCAAGCGCTTGCGGCCTCATTACTCTGCGGATGGTTCCAAGTTGGCCTCGAGACGCCCCCTCCCCTGCTCGCAGGGGAAGGTTGGGCTGGGGTTGCTCTTCGTCCGAGATCAAAAGCCCCCTCCTAACCTCCCCCTGCAAGCAGGGGAAGGAGCAACGTCATGGCGTTCTCGCTGGGCCACAAGTGTTCGCGATCACCGGACGCCCGCCTCGTTCAATCGCTGCTGCTGGATGTGCCTGATGCCGCGGTAGGCGCCGGGGTCGCTGGCGGAGCTGCCGGGCTCGCGGCGGCCTTATCGGCTGGTGCGGCTTTGGCGCTATCTCCGCTACCGCCGTCCCCGGCCAGATTGCGCTTCTTGTCGCCATCCTTCTTGAAATCGGTTTCGTACCAGCCGCTGCCGGCCAACCGGAACGACGGCGCGCTGACCATCCGCCGCAAATGCGGTGCGTCGCAGGCCGGGCACACTGTCGGGTCGGTGTCGGACAATTTCTGCAGCCGGTCGAAGCGGTGGCCGCAACCGCTGCATTCGAATTCGTAAATAGGCATCAAGTTTCCAGACTGTCGGGCCAACTCCAGGTTGGCAACTTGCCATTATCGGCGCGTTCGGGGGGATTTCAACGCATCCCGGCGAAAGCGGCTCGTGCCGCCGCTTTCGCCGGGTTCTCGGCCTTGCATGGCATTGCTCAGTGCTGACTGAAGACCAGATGCCCACCCGCCGCAGCCACCCGGATGATGGCACCCGGCGCGTAACGACCTTCGAGGATCTCCTTCGCCAGCGGATTCTCCAGCTGCTGCTGGATCGCCCGCTTCAGCGGACGGGCGCCATACACCGGATCGAACCCGGCATTACCCAGCAGAGCCAGCGCGTCGTCGCTGATCTCCAGCTTGAGCTGGCGTTCGGCCAGACGCTTCTCCAGATAGGTCAGCTGGATCCTTGCGATGGCGCGTATCTGTTTTTTGTCCAGCGGACGGAACACCACCAGCTCGTCCAACCGATTGATGAACTCGGGACGGAAATGTCCTTGCACCACGGCGAGTACCGAGGCCTTCATCTGCATGTAGTCCGCTTCGGAGTCACCGGCCTGTTCCTGGATCAGGTTGGAGCCGAGGTTGGACGTCATCACGATCACCGTGTTGCGGAAGTCCACTGTGCGACCTTGGCCATCGGTCAGACGTCCATCATCGAGCACCTGCAGCAGGATGTTGAAGACATCCGGATGCGCCTTCTCCACTTCGTCCAGCAGGATGACGCTGTACGGCCGGCGACGCACCGCCTCGGTGAGATAACCGCCTTCTTCGTAACCCACATAACCTGGCGGCGCGCCGATCAACCGGCTCACCGAATGTTTCTCCATGAATTCGCTCATGTCGATGCGCACCATGGCATCGGTGGTGTCGAACATGAATTCGGCTAGCGCTTTGCACAGTTCAGTTTTGCCTACGCCGGTGGGACCGAGAAACAGGAACGACCCACTGGGCCGATTCGGATCGGACAAACCGGCGCGCGCGCGGCGGATCGCATCGGACACCGCGCGCACGGCTTCGTCCTGACCGACCACGCGGCGATGCAGGTCGTCTTCCATGTGCAGCAGTTTCTCGCGCTCGCCTTCAAGCATCTTGGCGACCGGAATGCCTGTCCAACGCGCCACAACCTCGGCGATCTCCTCCTCGGTGACCTTGTCCTGCAGCAGCTTGAAGTCCTGCGTCTCGGCGGCCTGCGCGGCGGCGAGCTGTTTCTCCAGTTCTGGCAGACGGCCATACTGGATCTCGCTCATCTTCGCGTAGTCCTGCCCGCGCTGCGCGGCTTCCAGTTCCTGGCGCGCCTGCTCGATCTGCTCCTTCACCTTGGTCGCGCCCTGCAGCGTGGCCTTCTCCGATTTCCAGATTTCGTTGAGGTCCGAGAACTCGCGCTCGAGTTTTTCGATGTCGGTTTCCAGATCGGCAAGACGCTGCTTGCTCGCGTCGTCCTTTTCTTTCTTCAGCATCTCGCGCTGGATTTTCAGCTGGATCAGGCGGCGTTCCAGACGGTCCAACTCCTCCGGTTTGGAATCGATCTCCATGCGGATGCGGCTGGCTGCTTCGTCCATCAGGTCGATCGCCTTGTCCGGCAGCTGGCGATCGCTGATGTAGCGATTCGACAGCGTCGCCGCAGCGACGATCGCCGGGTCGGTGATCTCGACACCGTGATGCACGGCGTAACGTTCCTTCAGACCACGCAGGATAGCGATGGTGTCCTCGACGCTTGGCTCGCCCACGAAAACTTTCTGGAAACGACGCTCCAGTGCCGCGTCCTTCTCGATGTATTTGCGATATTCGTCGAGCGTGGTGGCGCCAATGCAATGCAGTTCGCCGCGGGCGAGCGCAGGCTTGAGCATGTTGCCGGCATCCATCGCGCCGTCAGCCTTGCCCGCGCCGACCATGGTGTGCAATTCGTCGATGAACAGGATCACCCGGCCTTCCTGCTTCGACAGGTCGCTGAGTACGGCCTTCAGGCGTTCCTCGAATTCCCCGCGAAACTTCGCGCCAGCGATCAGCGCGCCCATGTCCAGCGCCAGCACGCGACGGTCGCGCAGACCTTCAGGCACTTCGCCCTTGATGATCCGCTGGGCCAGCCCTTCGACAATCGCAGTCTTGCCCACACCGGGCTCACCGATCAGTACCGGATTGTTCTTGGTGCGCCGCTGCAGTACCTGGATGGTGCGACGGATCTCCTCGTCGCGACCGATGACGGGATCGAGTTTGCCGGACTCCGCACGAGCCGTGAGGTCGATGCAGTATTTCTCCAGCGCCTGTCGCTGCTCCTCCGCGTTTTCGCTTTGTACCTTTTCGCCACCGCGCAATTTCTCGATCACCGCTTCAAGATTCGGTTTGGTTGCACCAACCGCTTTTAGCGCAGCGCCGAGCTCGCCCTTGTCTTCCAGCGCGGCCAACACGAACAGCTCGCTGGCGATGAACTGGTCGCCACGCTGCTGTGCCAGCTTGTCGGTCAGATTGAGCAACCGGGTCAGTTCGTTGCCGGCGTGAATATTGCCTTCCTGTCCGCTGACTTTCGGTAGCCGGTCAAGCAATGCGTTCACGCGCTGCCGCAACGCCGGCACGTTGACTTGCGCCTGCGTCAGCAACGGCGCGGTGGAACCGCCCTGCTGATCCAGCAGCGCCGCCATCACGTGAGCTGGTTCGAGCATGTTGTTGTCGCGCCCCACGGCCAGCGATTGCGCATCGGCCAGCGCCTGCTGAAAACGCGACGTCAGTTTATCCATTCGCATGTCTAACCCCTCGATTCGATCTGGCGGCTTCGGCCCGCCACTCCCAGCGAAATGCGGTTCATCGCGTGACGATTCAAGCCATGAAACGCTCATCGAGCCCACTTCGACCAGAACTTCTTCACATTCGGCTTGATACGGTTGACTGGATGTCAAACGCGGGCTCCCCCTCTGCTTCAACGTCGCTGCCGGCGCCACCGCTTCCCGCCGGTGCTGCGCGTTGGGCCCTCCTGCTCGATGTGGACGGCACCTTGCTGGATTTCGCCGACGACCCAGTGGCGGTCGAAGTCCGCGCAGCGCTGCTCGATCTGCTGCATCGCCTGCACAGAGCGCTCGACGGCGCACTGGCACTGGTCAGCGGTCGCGGACTCGACGACCTCGATCGGCTGTTCGGACATCCGCGCTGGGCGGCGATCGGTTTGCACGGACTGGAATTGCGACACGCCGACGGCAGCTTTCGTCGTATCGACGTCGCACCGGCACAGCAGGAACGCATGCGCGACGTCACACGATCGCTCGCCGCCCGATTCGATGGCGTGCGGGTGGAAGACAAGGGATCAGCGATCGCGCTGCATTGCCTGCGCGGCCCCGAACAGCTTTCCGAATTGCACGAGGCCGCAAGCGAACTACTGCGTGACCTGCCCGGTTACGAATTGCAGCCGGGCCGGCGGGTACTCGAATTCAAGCCGGCGAACATGGACAAAGGTCGCGCTGTAGAGGAACTGCTCAGGCACGGAACGTTCGTCGGGCGCACGCCAGCTTACCTTGGCGACGACCTCACCGACGAGCACGCGTTCGTCGTCATCAACCAGCAGGACGGGATCAGCGTGCGCGTCGGTACGCGCGAGCCGACGCTGGCGCATTTCTCGCTGTCCGATCCCACCGCGACCAGCATCTGGCTCAACCGCGTACTGGAGACACTCAACCATGGAATCCAACCTCATGCCACACCCACCGGAGGGCGACAACGCCAGTCTTGAACTTGGCGTGATCGGCAACGGCAGCATCGCCGCACTGATCGACGGCCGCGCCCGCATCGTATGGGGCTGCCTGCCCCGTTTCGATGCCGACGCCAGCTTCTGCGCGCTACTTTCACCGGCGAGCGAAGGGGGCGACTGGGCGATCGAGCTCGAGGATTTCGAGCACGCGACCCAGTTTTACCTGGACAACACGGCGGTGCTGGTCACGCGTCTGTTCGACAGCCACGGCGGCGCCATCGAGATCACCGATTTCGCGCCACGCCATCGCTCGAATGGACGTCTGTATCACCCGGTGATGCTGGTGCGAAAGGTCACGCCAATCAGCGGCTCGCCACGCATCCGCGTCTTGATGCGTCCGCTTTGCGACTACGGCGCGCGCGCAGCGCAGACCACCTCGGGCAGCAATCACATTCGCTTTCTATTGAGCGATGTCGTGCAGCGACTGACCAGCGACGTGGCCGCACCGCTGATTGAACGCAGCCTTCCGTTCGGCCTGGACCGGCCCGCACATTTCATCTTTGGCCCCGATGAAACCCTGAACGACAACCCAGCCGATTTCATCCATCTCGCCCTTGAGCGCACCTTGAATTACTGGCGCGAGTGGGTGCGTTATCTGTCGATTCCCTACGAGTGGCAGGAACCAGTCATACGTGCCGCAATCACTCTGAAGTTGTGTCAGTACGAAGCGACCGGCGCGATCGTCGCAGCGCTGACTACGTCGATTCCGGAAGCGAGCGGCAGCGCACGCAACTGGGACTATCGCTACTGCTGGCTGCGCGACGCCGCATTCACCGTGCGCGCGCTCAATCGACTGGGCGCCACTCGCACGATGGAGGAATACATACGATTCGCGTTCAACGTGGTGGCCTCCAAAGAGGACTTGGAAATCGGTCCTGTGTTCGGCATTACGTTCGAACACGACCTCGCCGAACGGCAGGTGGAAAGCCTCGCCGGCTATCGCGGCATGGGGCCAGTGCGAGTGGGCAACGATGCATGGCGGCAGCGACAAAACGATGTCTACGGCTCCGTGGTGCTGGCATCGGCACAGCTTTTCTTCGACCGCCGGCTGGAGCACCGCGGCGATGAAATAACGTTTCGCCGCCTTGAACGCATGGGCACCATGGCGCTGCGCATGGCCGAGCAGACCGATGCCGGGCTGTGGGAATTCCGCGGCCGCGCTGCCATACACACCTATTCCGCGGCGATGTGCTGGGCCGCCTGCGACCGTCTGGCGCATATCGCTACCGAACTGGGCCTGGACGATCGCGCGCGTTACTGGCATGACGAAGCCGTGCAGCTGCACGAGCGCATCGAGAAGCGCGCCTGGAACGAACGACTCGGACACTTCGTCGATGCCTATGACGGCGAGCACCTGGACGCTAGCCTGCTGCTGCTTGCCGATATCGGCTTTCTCGAAGCGCGCGACCCGCGTTTCGTGGCTACCGTGGACGCCATCGGCGCGGCGCTCGGACGTGGCGACTATTTGTTCCGCTACATAGCACCGGACGATTTCGGCACGCCCGAAACCAGCTTCAACATCTGCACGTTCTGGTACATCGATGCACTGGCAGCCACCGGCCGTGGTGAACGGGCGCGGGCGATGTTCGAACACATGCTGAAACAGCGCAACAAGCTGGGCCTGTTGTCCGAGGACATCGCGCCGGGCACGGGCGAGCACTGGGGCAACTATCCGCAAACCTACTCGCTGGTCGGCTTGATCCAGGCGGCGATGCGCTTGTCACGGCGCTGGGAAGATGCGCTGTGATGACTTCGGCGAAACATGCTGGTCGGCTGGTGGTCGTCTCCAATCGCGTGGCGTTGCCGCGCCAGGCGTCCGCTGGAGGCCTGGCGTCCGCATTGCAGGCGGCGCTGCATGAACACGGAGGACTGTGGTTCGGCTGGAGCGGCAAGGTCGCTGCCGACAGCGCCGCGGAGATCCATCGCGTCGAGGACGGCAACGTGGACTACGCCACCATCGATCTTTCGCGTCAGGACCACGAGGACTTCTACACCGGGTTCGCCAATGGCACGCTGTGGCCGATGCTGCACTACCGTCCGGACCTGGTCGATTATCAGCGCAGCCATCTGGACGGCTATCTGAAGGTCAACGACATTTTCGCCGAGCAACTATGCAAGCTGATCACGCGCGACGATACGATCTGGGTGCACGACTACCACCTGATCCCGCTGGCAGCGATGCTGCGCCAGCGTGGCGTGAAGAATCGCATCGGCTTCTTCCTGCATACGCCATTACCGGCAGCAGGGCTGCTGATCGCGCTACCCAATCATCGCGAGCTGCTGGAAACATTGTCGAGCTACGACCTGGTCGGCGTGCACACCGCGCGCGACCTTCGCGCACTCGAAGACTATTTTCTGCATGAAGCCGGTGCAGCCATGCGTACTGGCGGGCGCATGCGCATGCCGAATGGACGTCTGTTCCGCGCGGCGGCCTTTCCAATCAGCATCGACACCGCCGCGATTGCCGAAGGCGCCCGCGCCGCCGGATCGAACAAGGAGATCGGTCAGCTGCGCACCAGCCTGGAAGGCCGCTCGCTGATCATCGGCGTAGACAGGCTCGACTATTCGAAGGGCCTGCCGCAGCGCTTCGAGGCGTTCGCACGATTGCTCAAACGAGCCCCCGATCTGCATCGACAAGTCACCTTCCTGCAGATCGCGCCACCCTCACGCGGCACGGTCGCGGAATATCGGCAGATTCGCCGCGAGCTGGAGCGCAGCGCCGGCCACATCAACGGCGAGTACGCCACACCCGACTGGGCACCGATCCGCTACATCAACAAGTCGTTTCCGCATCGTCTGTTGACCGGCTACTACCGCACCGCACGGGTTGGCCTGGTAACACCCCTGCGCGACGGCATGAACCTGGTAGCGAAGGAATACGTCGCCTGCCAGGATTCGGAAAATCCTGGCGTTCTGGTGCTATCGCGTTTCGCCGGCGCAGCGATGGAGCTTACCGACGCGCTGCTGGTAAATCCTGCCGACACCGAGGAAGTCGCCGACGCGTTGGAGCGTGCGCTGAAGATGCGCCTGGGGGAACGGCGCGAGCGCTGGCGCGCCATGATGAACGTACTGGAGAAAAACGACATTACCGTCTGGCGTAATGCCTATCTGCATGCGCTGCATCATTGATGATGCAGCGTTACGTCTATTCGAGCCAGATCAGACTGGCGAAGCGGCCACTACGCGCACCTTCGCGGCGATAGGAATAGAACCGGTCGTCGACGAGCGTGTCGAAACCTCCGCCGTAAATGCGCCGCACGCCAGCCGCCTCGAGCCGACGCCGGGCCAGCGCCTCCAGGTTGCATAGCCAATGGCCCGGCCTGCCCTCTTGGAAACAGTCTGATGCCGACGCATCGTGGGCGATGAACGCGCTGTGCACTTCTTCGCCCACTTCGTACGACGCCGCGCCGATGCACGGACCAAGCCAGGCGAGCAATTGATCGCGCGGCGTATGCAGTTGATCCAGCGTCGATTCCAGCACACCACCGACCAAACCACGCCAGCCAGCGTGCGTGGCACCGATCTCGCTGCCGTCAGCGGCGCAAAACAATACCGGCAGACAATCGGCGGTGAGGATCGCCAGCACTGTGCGCGGCAGATGCGACACCGCGGCGTCCGCCTGCGGCTCCTCCAGGCTCGGCAATGGCCCGAGATCGGCCGCGGTTATGCCATGTACCTGACGTAGCCAGCGCGGCGCCGATGGCAGCGCCAAAGCCTGTTGTAGCGCACCACGGTTAGCGACGACCGCATCGACTGCATCGCCGCTGCGCAAACCAAGATTGAAACGCTCAAATGGGGACGCAGAGACCCCCGGCCCGTGACGGGTGGTCACGGCCGCGCGTACCCGTGGCGCGCCCGGCCAGTCGGGGAAAATCCAGCAATCGGTCAATGGGGATGGGTCAGACATGGAGGGGCGTTTCGCGTGAGACCGTCAATAGTCGTCGGCGCCATGAGCGGCCAGATCGGCGCGCAACGCCGTGATCAACTGTTCCTGATCCGCCGGCCGTTCGGCGCTGAACGACAGCGACTCGCCACTGATCGGATGCACAAACGACAACCGCTCCGCATGCAACGCCTGCCGGCGGAAGCCGCGCAGTTCGGCAATCAGTTCCGGCGAGGCACCCTTGGGCAATTTCAAGCCACCGCCATACATCGGATCGCCCAGCAGCGGATGGTTGATGTGCGCCATGTGCACACGGATCTGATGGGTGCGACCGGTCTCCAGCTGACACTGCAGCAGGCTGTGCGCCCGGAAACGTTCGCGCAGCCGATAGTGGGTCACCGCGCGTTTGCCGTCTTCTTCGTCACGCACTGACTGGCGCAGGCGATCGCCCATGCTGCGGCCGATCGGCGCATCCACCGTGCCACCAGCGACCATGGTGCCCAGCACCACCGCTTCGTATTGGCGCTCCACTTCGTGCCGCGACAGCAGGTCGACCAGGGCGGTATAGGCCGGAAGGGTCCTGGCCACCACCATCAGGCCGGAGGTTTCCTTGTCAAGCCGGTGCACGATGCCGGCGCGGGGCAGCTCGGCCAGCTTCGGGTCGTGGTGCAGCAGGGCGTTCAGCAACGTACCGGCCGGGTTGCCGGCGCCTGGGTGTACCACCAGACCGGCGGGCTTGTTCAGCACCAGCAGGTGCTCGTCCTCGCACACGATGTCCAGCGCGATCGCCTCGGGCGTGCTCGACACCTCATTCTCCAGCTCCACCTGCAGCAGGACCTGCTCGCCTCCCCGCAGCAGCTGGCGGGGGGGAGCCTGGGCGCCATCCAGCGTCACCGCCCCGGACTTGATCCACCCGCTGAGCCGCGAACGTGAATAATCCGGGAACATCTCAGCCAAAGCCTGGTCGAATCTGCGTCCTGCGGCTGTCAGCGGCACCGCCGCCTCGTGCCGAATCGTGGTCATGCCTGGCTCCGCGAGCCGTGACCGGTTTCGGCTATCATGTCTTTTCGATCAAACATCTGAATTCTTTCCTATGCGCCTATCAATGGGCTTGCCCAAGTTGCCGATGTCCAAATTGCCCGTCTTCAAAGTGTTCGCCGTACTCGCGCTCGTCATGTCGATGAGCGCCTGCTCCATGTTCGGTCGCCACCGCGACACCCTGGACACCTTGCCGGTGGACGCGCTGTATACCAAAGCACATGACTCGCTGGAGAACTCCGACTACGCCGGTGCGACCAAGGCTTATCAGCGCCTGATCGCCCGCTTCCCGTCGGGTCCGTACAACGAACAGTCCCAGTTGGACATGGCCTATTCGCAGTACAAGGACAACCAGCTGGACGAGGCGTACTCGACCGTCAACCGCTTCATCAAGACTTATCCAGCCAACAAACACATTGATTATGCCTTCTACCTGCGTGGTCTGATCAATTTTGATCGCACCAGCGGCGTTCTCGAGCGCTACGTCTATCGTGAAACCGCGCAGGATCGCCGCGACCAAGGTTACAACCTGCAGTCATTTGATGACTTTTCGGAACTGGCACGTCGCTTCCCCGACAGCGCTTACACCGCTGATGGGCGCCAACGCATGATCTTCCTGCGCAACACCCTGGCGCAGTACGAGATCAACGTCGCCGAATTCTATCTGCGCAACAAGGCCTACGTGGCCTCGGCCAATCGCGCGCAGTACGTGATCGAGCACTACCAGCAAGCGCCGCAGACCGGTGACGCACTGGCTCTGCTGTCACGCAACTATCAGCTGCTGGGTCACAAGGAATTGGCCGACCAGGCACGCCAGGTGCTGGCGCTGAACTATCCGAATCACCCATACCTGACCGATCCCAAATGGCCGCATGCGCCATCCACGCTGCGCAAGATGGTGCCGTTCTCGGGTCACTATTGATCGATCGGTGGGTAGGCTGAAACTGGAGAGCCGGCGAGTGATCGTCGGCTTTTTCTTTGTTCGCTCAGGCCCTTCGACTTCGCCGCTGCGCGGCTACGCTCAGGGCGAACGGGGTGGCTGGTGGGAGCTGGTTAGCGGCTCCTGAGAGTCAACGCCAGCCAGAGGTAATCGGATAGCGCCGTTCGCGCCCGAACGCACGGCTGGTCACGCGCGGTCCGGGTGCCGATTGCCGTCGTTTAAATTCATTAAGCAACACCAGTCGCACCACGCGGCGCACGGTGTCGCAGTGAAACCCCTGTGCAGCGATCTCCGCCTGCGACTGCTCGCCCTCGATGAAACGCGCGAGTATCGCGTCCAGTTCGTCATACGGCGGCAGGGAATCCTGATCGGTCTGGTTGTCGCGCAACTCGGCCGACGGTGGCCGTTCGATCACCGCGGCGGGAATCACCTCGCTTTCGCCAGTCAGCGCTGCGTGCGCATTGCGCCAGCGCGACAGCTGGTACACCACGGTCTTGTAGACGTCCTTCAACGGCGCATAGGCACCGCACATGTCGCCGTAAAGCGTGGCGTAGCCGACCGCCATCTCACTCTTGTTGCCGGTCGCCAGCAGCAATCGACCTTGCTTGTTGGACAGCGCCATCAACATCACACCGCGCGTGCGTGACTGCAGGTTTTCTTCGGTGGTATCCGCCGGCTTCCCGGCGAACGCGGGCGTCAGTGCGTCGACAAAAGATTCGTAGGTCTGCTCGATGGAGATGATGTGATAGTCGACGCCGAGCCGTTCGGCCTGTGCACGCGCACCGTCGAGTGACAGCTGCGAGGTGTAGCGCGTCGGCATCATCACTGCGGTGACGCGCTCGGCGCCCAGCGCATCGACGGCCAGGGCCAGTGTCAGCGCTGAATCGATGCCACCGGACAGGCCCAGCAGCACGCCAGCAAAGCCATTTTTGTCGATGTAGTCTCGCGTGCCGCGCACCAGGGCGGCGTACAACGTCGCCTCGATCGAACCATCAACCGCCACCGGCCAGTTCTGCGCGTGCAATCGACGCGTGCGTGCATCGAATTCGACCCATAGCAGCGCATCGACGAACGCTGCGGCGCGCGCGGCAATCGAACCATCGCTGTTGACCAGCAATGACGCACCGTCGTAGACCACTTCGTCCTGGCCACCGACGAGGTTGAGATAAATAAATGCGCAGCCTGTTTCGCGCGCGCGCGCGCTGAGCGCCGCCTCGCGTTCGTGGTGCTTGGCGGCATCCCAGGGTGAGGCATTGATTACCACCATCAGCTCGGCACCCGCCGCAGCAGCCTGCGCCGCTGGCTCTGGCTGCCACACGTCCTCACAGATCAGCAGACCCACGCGCACGCCTTCGATCATCACGGTGACCGTCTCGTGGCCCGCGCGAAAATAGCGCTTGTCGTCGAACACGCCATAGTTCGGCAGCGCCTGCTTGTGCGCCGTCACCTCGACGCGACCTTCGCGCAACAGGCTGGCCGCGTTGTACACCTCACCCTCGCTATGCGGATGACCGACCAGTGCGGCCACCCCATTGGTGGCTCCGGCAAGCGCGTTCAACTCACACTGACACGCGGCGAGAAAGCTCGGCCGCAGCAGCAGATCTTCCGGTGGATAACCACTCAGGGTCAGCTCCGGAAACACCACCAGGTCGGCGCCGCCGGTGCATGCCTGCGCGATCAGATCGCCAACCTTGGCGGCGTTCGCCGCCACTGCACCGACCGCAAAATCGAACTGGGCTAGCGCCAAACGCAGATTTGCCATGAACTTGAAGCTCCAGATACAACGAAGGCCGCGACGAATCGCGGCCTTCGCATTTTAGCGCCTAGAGGCAGGCTTACTTCATAAGCCCGGCGAGCGTCTTGCCCAGATCGGCCGGCGACTTCACCGTGGTGACGCCAGCTTTTTCCAGCGCGGCGAACTTCGCCGCCGCCGTGCCCTTGCCGCCGGAGATGATCGCACCGGCATGACCCATGCGCTTGCCGGCCGGAGCGGAGGCGCCGGCAATGAACGACACCACGGGCTTCTTCACGTATTCGCCGATGAACTCGGCCGCGTCTTCCTCGGCGCTACCGCCGATCTCGCCAACCATGATGATGCCTTCGGTCTGCGGATCGTCCTGGAACATCTTCAGGCAGTCGATGAAGCTCAGGCCATTGATCGGATCGCCACCGATACCGATGCAGGTGGACTGGCCGAGGCCTTCATTGGTGGTCTGGAATACGGCTTCATAGGTCAACGTGCCGGAACGCGACACGATACCGACCTTGCCCGGCATGTGAATGTGGCCTGGCATGATGCCGATCTTGCATTCGCCCGGGGTGATGATGCCGGGGCAGTTCGGCCCGATCAGCACGATTTCCGGGTGCTGCTGCAGCACGTTTTTCACGCGCAGCATGTCGAGCACCGGGATGCCCTCGGTGATCGCCACGATGACGCGGATGCCGGCGTCGATCGCCTCGAGGATCGAGTCGGCCGCAAACGGCGGCGGCACGAAGATCACCGACGCGTCGGCGCCGGTTTCGTCGACCGCTTCGGACACGCTGTTGAAGACCGGCAAGCCGATATGCTGGCTGCCGCCCTTGCCCGGAGTTACGCCACCAACCACCTTGGTGCCGTAAGCGATCGCCTGTTCGGCGTGGAAGGTTCCCTGCTGGCCGGTGAAGCCCTGCACGATGACCTTGGTGTTTTTGTTGACGAGAACGCTCATTCGATTGCTCCTTAAACCTTGGCCGCAGCCACGGCTTTTTGCGCCGCGTCGTTGAGATCGTCGGCCGGCGTGATCGCCAGACCGGAGTTGGCCAGCAATTCGCGGCCCTTCTCGACATTGGTGCCCTGCAGGCGCACCACCACGGGGATCTTCAGGCCCACTTCCTTGACCGCGGCGATGATGCCCTCGGCGATCAGGTCGCAGCGCACGATGCCGCCAAAGATGTTGACCAGAATGCAGCGCACCTTGTCCGAGGACAGGATCAGCTTGAACGCCTCGGTCACGCGCTCCTTGGTGGCGCCGCCGCCGACGTCGAGGAAGTTGGCCGGCTCGCCGCCTGCCAGCTTGATCACGTCCATCGTGGCCATCGCCAGGCCGGCGCCGTTGACCATGCAGCCGATGGTGCCGTCCATCGTCACGTAGTTGAGGTTGTTCTGCACGGCGGCCGCTTCGGCGGCGTCTTCCTGGGTCAGGTCGCGCATGGCGGCCAGGTTCGGATGACGGAATTCGGCGTTGTCGTCGGAGTCCACCTTGCCATCGAGTGCGGCAAGGTTGCCGTCTTCGAGCACAGCCAGCGGATTCAATTCGACCAGCGCCAGATCCTGTTCGTTGAACAGCTTGTACAGGCCAAGCATGATCTTGGTCAGCTGGCCGACCTGCTTGCCGTTGAGATCCATCGCGAAGCCGAGCTGGCGGCATTGATACGGCTGCAGGCCTTCGACGAAGTCGATCACGATGGTGTGGATGTCTTCGGGCGTGTCCTTGGCAACCTGCTCGATGTCCACGCCGCCGTGCTTGGAGGCGATGAACGAGATCGCCTTGCTGTCGCGGTCGACCAGGATCGACAGGTAAAGCTCACGGGCGATATTGGTGGCGTCGGTGACCAGCACCAGGTTTACCGGCAGCGCACGGCCGGCGGTCTGGTAGGTCGCCATGTGGGTGCCGAGCATGCCCTTGGCAGCGGCGCGGACGTCGTCGAAGCTCTTGCAGAACTTCACGCCGCCGGCCTTGCCGCGACCGCCGGCATGGATCTGTGCTTTGACCATCCACTGCGAGCCACCCAGATGCTTGGCAGCATCGACGGCGGCGTCGGGGGAACTGGCAACCTTGCCCGGCGGTACGGCGATGCCGTACTGCGCGAACAGTTCTTTGGCCTGGTATTCGTGGAAATTCATTCGATACCTCGAGCGAACGGGAACAGTAGTGGCCGCACGCGTTCATTGCGTGGGTCATGATGTCGGACGGCGGAGTGACGCGCTGCCGGGGATGCAGTGCGCTTGCCACACAAACCTGGCAAAAACCGCGCAATACGGCCGCCTATTTTCGCGGAAGCGGGCGGCAATGGAAAGGCCGGCGTGTTTCGGTCACTTCGCCAGCGGGTTTTCTTGCGCTTTGGGGCCGCGCCGCCGCAGCGGCGATCCGCCCGTCTATACTCGCGCGAAACCGCCTAGGAGTGCCCGCCCACGTGTCAAGCACGCCACTTCTGACCACACCCGTTGCGCGTACTGCGACGATCCGCCACGAACTGACGTTTCTCAATGTGTTCCGGCTGGTGCAGGCGCTGGTGTACGTCGGCCTGGCTTTCAGCCCGGAGGGATTGGGCTGGCCCACCCTGGGCACCCCGGATTTTGCCCGCACCGTTACGTCGGTCTATCTGCTGTTTGCGCTGATCTTGCTGCTGCTCAATCGCCGCAGCATGGAATACGTCAATGTGGCGGTATCCGCGGCCTTGATCGTGGACATTACGGCCGCTGTGCTGGCGATTGCCGCGATGCCCGATGCGCACATCGGCATAGCGATGATGCTGGCAGTGAACCTGAGCGCCGGCGCGCTGATCCTGCCGCTGCGGCTGTCCAGCTTCTTTGCCGCGCTGGCCACGCTGGGCATCCTCGGCCACACCTTTTTCGAGCGATCACGAGGCGGCCCCGGTGACCGCGACCTGCTGGAAGCGGCCTTGTTCGGGTTGGCTTATTTCGCCAGTACCACGCTATGTCACGTACTGGGCCGCCAGTTGCGGGCCACCGAGGCACTGGCCGAGCAACGCAGCACCGATCTGGCGAACCTGTCCCAGGTCAACGAGCTGATCATCCGCCGCATGAAGACCGGCGTATTGCTGGTCGACGACGCCAACCGCATCCACCAGATCAACGAATCGGCATGGATGCTGCTGGGCAATCCCGGTGCGGACCAGCGCGACCTGGGCCAGCTGGCACCGGAGTTGTCGCGCCGGCTGTATCACTGGATGACCTCGGGCAAGCTGGACGAAACCGCCACTCAGCTCGCCGACGGCGTGCCGGAAGTGGTGCCGCGCTTCACCCGCCTGGCACCAAATGACGACTCGCACGTGCTGATCTTTCTGGACGATACGTCGCTGCTGTCGCGCCGCGCCGAGGAGCTGACGCTCACCTCGCTCGGCCGGCTGTCTGCCTCGATCGCCCACGAGATCCGCAACCCGCTGGCGGCGATCCGCTATTCGGCCCAATTGCTGGCCGAGTCGAAAAGTATGGACGCCACCGACCAGCGCATGGTCGAGATCATCAACAATCACTGCATCCGGCTCAACGAGATCATCGAGAACATCCTGCAGTTGTCGCGGCGCGAACGCTCGCGGCCGGAAACGCTGGACCTGGGCAAGTGGGCGCAGGGTTTCGTCGACGAATACAGCCAGGGCAACGACCTGGGTGCCGATTCGCTGCGGGTGATCGCCAACACCGGCGCTCCCGTCGCGGCCGTGGCCGACCCGCAGCAATTGCAGCAGGTAGTGTGGAACCTGGTGCAGAACGCGCTGCGCTACGGGCGCATGCCGGGCGAACCGGCCCGGGTGATGGTGGTGACCCGGCAAGGCGAACACGGGGTACCGATCCTCGAAGTGATCGACCGCGGCCCGGGCATTGCGCCGAAAGTGGCCGCACAGATCTTCGAGCCGTTCTACACGACCCACGAATACGGCACCGGTCTGGGCCTGTACCTGGCCCGGCAAATGAGCGAATCCAATCAAGCGGCGCTGGAATACGTACGCGTAGCGGGTGGCGGCAGTTGCTTCCGACTGGTACTGACACCGCCAGCACGCAGCCCGGCCGATCCGGTCGAAGTCGCCCAGGCCGGCACGCGTTGACCTTTTTGCACGCCCTAGTAACCTGCATCCATTCCCAAGCCTGCCAAAGAAGCCCATGACTTCACAGACCGTTCTGGTCATCGACGATGAACGCGACATCCGGGAACTGCTGACCATCACGCTCGGCCGGATGGATCTGCAGGTTGACGCTGTGGGCACCGTGGCTGATGCCCGCCGTGCCCTGGCCGAACGCAACTACGACCTGTGTTTCACCGATATGCGGCTACCCGACGGCAGCGGCCAGGAGATCATCGAACTGATTTCCAGCACCAGCCCGGATACGCCTGTCGCGATGATCACCGCCTACGGCAACGTCGACGCCGCGGTGAATGCACTGAAGGCTGGCGCGTTCGACTTCGTCTCCAAGCCGGTGGACATCCAGATGCTGCGCGGGTTGGTGCGTACCGCCCTGCGACTGGCCGAGGAAAAGCGCAATGGCAGCGCGACGGCGAAAACCGGCGACTCCAGCGAACGCCTGATCGGCGACTCAACAGCCATGCAGCAGGTCCGCGCCACCATCGCGAAGCTCGCACGTAATCAGGCGCCGGTGTATATCGCCGGCGAATCAGGCGTAGGCAAGGAACTGGTGGCTCGGCTGATCCACGAGCAAGGTCCACGCGCGAGTGGTCCGTTTGTGCCGGTCAACTGCGGTGCGATTCCTTCGGAGCTGATGGAAAGCGAATTCTTCGGTCACCGCAAAGGCAGCTTCACCGGTGCCGGCGCCGACAAGGAAGGCCTGTTCCAGGCAGCCCAGGGCGGCACCCTGTTTCTCGACGAGGTGGCTGAACTGCCGTTGCACATGCAGGTGAAACTGTTGCGCGCGATCCAGGAAAAAGCCGTGCGACCGATCGGTGGTCGCGACGAGATTCCCGTGGACGTGCGTATTCTTTCCGCCACCCACAAAAACCTCGGCCAGCTGGTCGAGCAGGGACAGTTCCGACAGGATCTGTTCTATCGCATCAACGTGATCGAGTTGCGCGTGCCGCCGCTGCGCGAGCGTCGTGGCGACGTACCACAACTCGCCGCGTTCATCCTGCAGGCGCTCGCCAGCAAGAGCGGTGACAGCATCGGCCAACTAATGCCGGCAGCGCGTCAGGCGCTGGAAGCGTACGAGTTTCCCGGTAATGTGCGCGAGCTGGAAAACATTCTGGAACGCGCGATGGCGATGTGCGACGGCGCCAGCATCGATGCCTCCGACCTCATGCTGCCGCAACGCAGCGCGCGCCAGAGCAATGAAACGGTGCCCGTCGGCGAGCACCCGCAGAACACCGCTGCAGCGCCAGTGGCGAACAGCGACGCAAATGGTGGGCTTGACGATTACATCAGCAATCTCGAGCGCACCGCGATCGTCAAGGCACTGGAAGAATCCCGCTACAACAAGACCGCTGCCGCCAGAAAACTCGGCATTACGTTTCGCGCCCTGCGCTACAAACTGAAGAAGCTGGGTATCGACTGATAAAACTGCCGCAAACGGAAAGGCCCCGATGTACCGGTGCCGCTCGATCTGCCTGGTATCAATGATTACCAGGCACTGGTTTTTAATCGTCGTAACCGCTGCATAGACCGTTCACTTTCACGTCCCAGTCGTGCTGGAAACTCGTCGCGGCTGGCAGAGACTTGGTGGCGGTGATGGCGTCGATGATCTGAGCCGATTTACCAGCCTCCGAAGCGGCGACCACCTCGGCGCGTGCGCTGGCCAGGCGATGCAGGTCCCGCGAAACGGCATCAGCCGCGGATTTCGCCATCGGCTCAGTGACCGACTTCGTCGCGGCGTCAAAATTCGCCGCCGCTGTGCTGTAGACCTTCAATATTCCACGGTTATCCATCGATGGGTCCTGGAGTGCCGCATTCAGTGCGGACATCAGCTTCGCTCCGGCAGGATTGATCAGGCCGCAGGCTGATTTCAAACTCTGCTGATCAGCGTGCGCGCTCGAGGCCAGCGCAAGCATTCCAGCAGCAAATAACCCCTTCAGTCGTTGGTTTTTCAAAGTAGACACGGGTTTTATCTCTCTATCGTTTTTTGCTGACCATCGTTGGGCTTCACGCCCATCGTTGGGCTCTACGCCCTTTGGACGGCCGCGTTTTCATAAGTCGCCATCGAATCGTCGCGGCTGGTAGCTCTTGCCGTTCCAGACCGCACTCAAGGACTTGTTCGAAGCTGCATGCTTGCCCTTGGGGTGCAACAGGAGATCGTAGTAACCATGCGTGATGTGCCGGCTGAATGACACGACGTAGTGCTGCTCCGTGGTGTTCGCCACATCGCAGTCGTCCTGCTGGTTCTCAGTCGGCTGCTTGCCCGTTCCTGCCTTTTCCTGTGCGCAATCCTGGGCGCTACTCCTATCGTAAAGATAGCGATCGGTGAGCGCGGTGAAGATGGGTGTTATTGCACCATCCGCGTACCGATACAGGCTGAGCACCTCCTGCGTATTGCTGTGCGCGGTTGAGGTGTAGGCATTATCGAAGCGCACACCGAAGGCGTTCTCCTGATCGTTGACCCGATACGCAATCAAATCCAGCGTTACCGACGAATTCCACAAGATCGGTTCGGGTTCGACACGTTCGCTTCGATCACCCGCAAGCAGATGGAAACCCCGGCCGTCGCGGCTAAGTACACCGGTCCATAACTGGGGCTCGCTGTCGTCACCGGGAGGTTGCACCAATGCTGCCACCACCCACACGGCCCCGGCATTCGTTGGTCCATGCGTCCATGGGGCCAAGGCAATGCCCTTGATACTGTCCGGCGTCGCAGGACTCTTGCCCATCAGCGCGCGCAATGCAGCCTGCTGCTGACTCGCGTCACTCACCTCGTCCGCAGCGCATGCACCAAACGCACCGAAAATCAGTGCGCAACCAAGCGCCATGCGGCACAGGAACCTGAGCCGATGACCCGGCTTGCGGCCACATAGCACCGCGTCGTAGCGAGAGTGTTTCATGTCGTCCGACTCCTTGGGAGCGATCCGATTAAGATGATCAAAAGTCTATGGCCGTGACTATTCCGGCACTATGAGATTCATCTGAAAACGGTCGTTCTGTCCCGCATCGCCGGCTAAAGCTCGAGACAGGCAGCGCAATCAGCATGCTGCCGCATGCGTAGCGCGCCATAGCCAGGAGCCGGCACCCGCCAGCGAGCACCCGCAAAGCACCGCCGCCGCATCAGTGGCGAACACCGATGCAAATGGCGGCCTGGACGATTACATCAGCAATCTCGAATGCGCCGCGATCGTCAAGGCACTGGAAGAGTTCCGCTACAACAAGACCGCCACCGAAAAACTAGGCATCACCTTTCGCGCCTTGCGCTGCAAGCTGGAGAAACTGGGCGTCGTTTGACCGGACGGCAGCTGCGACCCTGAGAGGCTTGTGCAATCAGAGCGATCGTGTCGCCTCCACCGGTGGCACAGCCGCTGCTCGACGTGCCGGGCCGAGTACCGCCAGTTGACCAAGCAGCCACAGCAGGATGGCGCCAAGCATCAGCGCTGCCAGTGGCATCCGCGGCAATTCCCAATACTTCATCAGTGACAGATTTACCGCCACGCCAAGCAACGTCCCCAGCAAGACGCCGGCAGTGACAATCAAAAAGTTCTCGGTCTGGAAGTAACCGAGGATGTCACGGCGTGTGGCGCCGAGTGCGCGTCGGATGCCGATCTGCCGGCGCCGCTGGCTGACCCAGAAACTGCTCAAACCGATGATGCCGCCCGCGGTCGCCAGCAGCAACATGAGGCAGACCACACCCATCATGATCGCCACGCCACGATCGCCCGCGTAGCTCTGCACGCGCGCCTGAGTCAATGCGATCATGCCGTCGTCCGGATTGATCACACGCATGTGGTTCAACGCCAGCAACGCCTTTGGTGCCGCCTGCATCGTTGCCTGCAGCTCGCCTGGCTTTGCACGTACCAGATAGTCGCAGTGGGCCACATCGTCGAGGTACGCGGGCACCAGAATCTGATCGTCATCAATCGAGCGCGTTGTGCTGCCCGCATAGGGTCCCTGCAAACGGTCGACGATCCCGATGATGGTGGTCGGACCACCGGTCAAATACACCGTGCGACCTAGCGCCGAACCGTCTGGGAAAAGTTTCTGGGCCAGATCCCGAGTGATGATGACCACGGCCGGCGCTGCGGGATCATAGAGGCCGATGCGGCCAATCTCGTCGGCGTGAAAGTTACGGCCGGCGATCAGCGTGATACCGAAAGTCGTCAGCGCGTGCTCGTCGGCAAAATAGATGACCGCCAGCTGATGTCGCGGTTTGTCGGGCTGCCACTTGATCGACTCAAGCCAACCCCAGCCACCTCCCAATGGGTAAGCCTCACTGGCGAATGCATCGCGCACACCCGGCAAATTGCGCAACGTAGCCAGGTCGGCATGCATTTGCGCATCGACCTGCGCAGTATCCAGCTTGCCCACCCATTCATTCTTGATGACGAACAAGTGCTCCTCGTCCACCCCGGTAGGACGCGAGAGATGCACGACCCGGGTCTGCACGATGAAAAGCGCATTGCTGACGATGGCCAGCGTCAGCGCGATCTGCAACACGATCAGTATCGTGGCCGCTTTGTGTCGGCGCAGGGCCGCAATGATCGGCTGGATCTGCATCATCTCGCTGCGCCAGTTCAATGCATCATCCGTTGGACTTCAGTTGCCATGCGGGCTGCACCTGCGCTGCCCGCCAGGCGGGATAGAAAGCGGCGATCACGGTAGCGGCGATCGCGACCAGCATGGTCAGCATCAGCAGCGATCCATCGAAATGCGCCAGCTCGGCGATCTGCGGTTCGAACACCAAACCGATGCCTTTCATGCCCAGCCACGTCAATACCAGTCCGAGCAAGCCTCCAGCCATGCCGATCGTCGTCGCCTCGACCAGAAACTGCTCATAGATCGCCGAACGCGATGCGCCCAATGCGCGTCGCACGCCAATTTCCGGCGCACGGCGCATGAACCGCGCCAACAGCAAGCCCACCGCGTTGACCAGGCAGATCAGCAGAAAACTCAAGGAGACCATCAGAGAAAGCTTCGATGTTTTCGGTACGACACGCTCGACATCGAGCCATTGAACGACATTGCGCAGGCGCACGTTGGCAGGCCAGGCGAAGCGACCCACATGCTGCTGCTCGGCAGCATAGTTGCCCAGGTATTGAAGGTAGTGTTCGGCGTCCGCTGGCGCAGGCAGTTCCACCCAGGCGGCGATCCACCCACATTCCCCATGCAGGAAAGCATCCCAACCTACGCTTCCGGGATTATTTCCATCACCGCTGCATACCGTGTTGCCACTGGTACTTTTCTGCAGATCGACGGCCCGATTGAATGGGATATAGATCTGACCGGGATGATCGAAAGGATAGCCGGAACTGCTTACATCAAAAAAGCGTGGGCGCGGATTCCAGCTGCCGAGCACGCCAACAATGCGATAACTGTGTGTATCCAGAGTGAGCTCCCGGCCCACGCTGTTGGTGCCACCGAACAGTTGCTGGTTGAGCGCTTCGCTGATGACCACCACGCCAGCACGCTGGTCGTCATCGGCGGTACTCCAGCCACCGCCATAACGGAAGGGCACGTCGAACATCGCGAAGAAATCGCTACTGACCGCATCACCTGGCAGCGAAAACGGCTGGCGCTGTTGCTCATCAGGCACGACCGACAATCTGATCGCGTAGATCAGCGCCTGTCGACGTGCCTGGCGATCACGCAGCAGCGCTGTCGCGTCCGTGTAGCTCAGTAGCTCAGGCGGCTTGCCCTGGTAGTTGTGCGTGGGACCGAAATTGTCGATCTGGGGCACAAACAACTGGCTCGATTTCCACGGTATCGGATCAGCCGCTGTGGCTCGGAAAACAGCCCAGGTGACCATGCTGGTGGCGACACCGCAGCCCATCAACATAATCACCAGCGCGGTCAACACCTGATTGCGACGAAAGCTGCGCAGGGCCAGGCTGAAGTAGTAGCCCGGCATGCCGCGCACCGTGGCTCGCCTCGGTTGTGAGCCGTGTGCGGCGATCCACTTACCCGCCATTGGCCGCCGCCCCAAGCGCCTTGCGCAAGGTGCGCAAAAGGATCGGGGTGGTGACGGGTTTGTCCAGTACGTAAAGGTGCTCCAGCGGTGGCAGGCCGTGCAGATCCGGCGGCGCATCGGAGCGTGCCAGCAGGATCACCGCGCCGGTGTACCCGCGATCGAGCAGCGCGGCTACGGTACGCACACCGGTCAGCAGATTCATGTCCGCATCCAGCACCACCAGTTCGGGCAGGCCGCAGGCTTCGATCCACTGCAGCGCGGCGGTGCCGCTTTGGCTGGCATGCGCCTGATAGCCATAGGCTCCCAGCGTGTCGGCAAGCAGGGACAGCTGTGCCGCTTCCTCCACCACGATGAGGATAACCTCGGCGGTCCCCTCGAGACTTTCCAACTGCTCGGCGGCCTGCTCGCTGTCTGCGATGAGTTCTTCCAGTGGGAAGTAGAGATCGAAGCGGGTGCCGCGACCCGGCCCGCTGTCCACGCGCATCACGCCACCGTGGCTGCTGACGATCCGCTTGCACGACAGCAGGCCCAATCCGGTGCCGGTCTCCTTGGTGGTGAAGAACGGTTCGAACAAGCGCTCGAGTACTTCCTGTTCCATGCCGGGGCCGGTGTCGATCACACTCATACGCAGATAGCGACCAAGTCGCGGCTGCTCCTCGGCCAGGAAGAAATCCGCCGGTAGCTGAGCTTGCGTGGCCTCGATGCGCAGGTTGCCACCATCTGGCATGGCCTGGATCGCATTCAGACACAGATTGAGCAGGCACTGCTGCAGCTCGGTGTGATTGCCCTCGAACCACAGTTCCGGATCATCGATGGCCAACTCCATCTCGACCGTGCGTGGAATGCTGCCCTGCATAAGCAATCCAAGCGCGTTGAGCAGTCCACCAAGGCGCACCTGCTCCGCACGCCGCGCACCGCGCGCGAACGACAGCATCGACTGCACCATGTCCAGTCCACGCTTGCCGCAATCGCGCACCAGTTTGCCCAGTCGCGCCAGTCGTGGGTCGTCCTGATAATCCTGCAGGCTATCGCCAGCCAGCAGCAGTGGTTGCAGCAGGTTGCGCAGATCGTGGCTGAGGCCGCCGGCGAGCATGGCGAGACTTTCGAAGCGCTGCGCGCGTATCAGCTCGGTCTCGGCCCGCCGACGAGCCCGTCGCGCCTCCGTTTCGGCCAGCGCACGACGTACCGCGCTCGCCAGCCGGGCCGGATTCTGTTTGAGGATGTAATCGGTGGCGCCGTTGCGAAGCGCCTCGATCGCTGCTTCTTCGCCAAGCGTTGCGGACACGAAAATGAATGGCAGATCTTCATCCTGCTGACGCAACAATTCGAGCGCGCGCTGACCGGAAAAGCCGGGCATGCTGAGATCGGACAGCACGATGTGCGGTTTGAATTCGCGCAGGGCAGCGACAAAGCGCGGCTCATCGTCGACCAGCTGCACTTCGTAGGCGATGCCGTCACCCTCGAGTTCGGCCAGCACCAGCTCGGCATCGAGTTCGCTGTCCTCGACCTGCAGCACACGAATCATGGATTTTGGCTGAAACTGCCGGTTTGGCATGTACTCCCCCTGCTGCTTTTGCTTCTCCGCGCCGGCCCACTATTTGTGAGCCTCGCTAGCCTGACCCTACTGAACTCCGAGCCCGCTCCATTCTACTCGGGCGCCTGATTGAGTACGGCCCAGAATTGTCCCAGCGTGCGTACCGCCTCGAAGAACTGGTCCACATCGACCGGTTTGATCACATAGGCATTCGCGCCCAGATCCCAGCTGCGCGCCAGATCGCTCTCTTCGCGCGAGGACGACAGAATGACTACCGGAATCCGCCGCAGCCGCTCATCCTCGCGCATCTTGGTCAACACCTCGAAGCCATTCATGCGTGGCATCTTGATGTCCAGCAAGACCACCGCCGGATCGCCAGTATCACGACCTTCCCACGCACCCCGCGAACAAAGGTAATCCAGGCAGTCCACTCCATCTTCCACGTGTACCACCGGGTTCGCCAGATGGGCATCCACCAACGCGTCCATGGCCATCTCGGCGTCTGCCGGGCTGTCCTCGGCCAGCAGAATAGTGCGCAGTATTCGCTTGTTCATACGTCAACCTCAGGTGCGTGCTGCGGCCATGTCGACGGCTGGCAGCGAAAAATGAAAACGGGCACCCTGCCCCAGCTCGCCCTCGGCCCATACGCGACCGCCATGGCGCACTATGATCCGCCGCACATTGGCCAGACCGATACCATTACCGGGAAACTCCGACGGACGATGCAGCCGCTGGAACACACCGAACAACTTGTCGGCGTATTGCATGTCGAAGCCGGCGCCGTTGTCGGCCACGGTGAACTCGTAATCACCGTTGCGGTTCTGCTGCGTGCTCACCTCGATGCGTGCCACTTCGCAATGCCCGGTGTACTTGACCGCATTGCCGATCAGGTTCTGCCACACCGTGCGCAGCATGTTCTCATCACCGATCACCATCGGCAGCGGCGCGACGGTCCATACGATACGCCGGTCCGCAACGTCTGATTCGGACAGTGCCCGCGCTTCATCGACCAGCGACTGCATGTCCACCGCCTGCAAGCGCAGCGCGCCACGACCGAGCCGCGAAAACACCAGCAGGTCGTCGATCAGCAGCGCCATGCGTTGCGCTGAACTGACAATCACCTGGATGTGGTGGCCGGCCTTGTCGTCGATGCGATCGCCCAGGTGTTGTTCGAGCTTGCGCGCAAACCCAGCGATATGACGCAATGGTGCGCGCAGATCGTGCGACACCGAATAGCTGAAAGCCTCGAGCTCCCGATTGACTTCGGAAATCTGCGTCACCTTGCCCTCAAGCTGGCGATTGAGTTCGTTCACCTGCTGCTCGACCAGCGCGCGTGCAGTGACATCGCTCACCGTCAGCAAGAGCGCGGGCATGCTGTCATCCTCTCGTTGCAGCCGACGCGCATTGATCACCACATGGCGATCGATTCCATCGACCGTGCGCTGGATCATGTCGTAATCCCACAGTTCACGATCACGCAGCAGTACGTCGGTAAGCCGTTGCAGCAAGACGCTATCGCTCCAGGCACCATCGCCCATCTGTGCCAGCGGCTGCGAACTCTGTGGGTCCAACCCGTAGAGCTCGCAGAAAGCGGTATTCGCGACCAGGCTGTGAAGGTTCTCGTCGAACAGCGCTATCGGTTCGCGCACAGCCTGCAGGATCAATTGCGAACGCAGCTCCGCTCGACTCTCGCGGGTTTCCGCCACGCGGCGTCGACCGATCTGGCGCTCGGCTGCAATCACGATAATGATCAGCAGTACCAACTGCCCCAGCGCGGTGGCGGCAAGAACGGCAATGGTGTTGAACGATTGCTGCCTGGCAGCCGCCTGGCGGCCGTGCAACAAGTTGTCCTCGTTCTGCACGATGCTGGTGATCGACGCATTGATCTTGAACAAGTCACCCGCATCGCGCATGGATTGCCTGGCCCCCGCGAGATCTGACTGCTGAAGACGCGACAGTCCCTGGTTCATCAACGTGATGTGGCCGTTGATATTGTTTTCCAGCGCGTCGATCTGGATTTGCTGGTCAGCGTTGTCATTCGTCATGGCGCGCAACTGCCGCAGCAATCCCGTTGCCTCACGGGTGGCACGCTGCGCACGCTGTCTCGTCAGGTCGTTGCCTTCGCCTGCCAGCATTCGATAAGCCGCCGCGTCGCTGTCACGATCTACATAGGCGATCTGGTAGGTCAGCGCCTTTACCGTATTCGAATGAATCACCCATCCAACCGCCTGTTGCGTGCTGCGGGTATTGGACAGCGTGACGACATACGGCAGCGCGACGATGACCAGCACCGCCAGCAACAGGCCGGCCATGCGCCAGCGAATCACATCTCTGACTTTCATATGACTCGCAGCATCAGCAAACCCGAGACCGGACTAGCTCACATTCTGGCATCTTTTAGCCGGTCGCCGATGGCTCCTGCCAAGGCGTCAACCGGCTCATCCGGCTCGTCGTCAGCCATTCAGCAAGCAACCTATAGCGATCGTCTATTGGCCGTACCGACTCGACGCCGTCGGCCTGGCCGCTTCGGCCTGACCCCACTGCTCGTTCGGCGTGGCCTGCATGGTGAAATGCAGTTCGCCGCCAGCAAGGATCTCGGCGTGGCGCAGATAAACGCGATCCAGCGGTTTGCCGTTGAGCGTGACTGCGCCCACATAGGGATGCGCATCATCCATGTGGTCAGCTACCACGTTGAAGGTACGGCCGTTGGGAAGATGGATCGCCGCCTTCGGCACAAACGGCCGGCCAATCGCATACTCATCGCTGGCCGGCGTCACTGGATAGAAGCCAAGCGCGGTAAACACGTACCACGCCGACATCTGCCCAAGGTCGTCGTTGCCCGCAAGCCCGTCGGTACGCGTGGCGTACTGGCTGTCCATGATCTGCTTGAGCCGCTGCTGCGTCTTCCATGCGGCGCCGGCGTAGTCGTACAGATAGGCAATGTGGTGGCTCGGTTCGTTGCCATGCGCGTACCAGCCGATCAGGCCGGTGATGTCTTCCACGTTCTTGAACTGCGCAGGGTCGACCTTGGCATCGAACAACTGGTCGAGCTTGGCGACAAACTTCGCATTACCTCCCATCGCACCAATCAACCCTGCCACATCCTGCGGCACGTACCAGGAGTACTGCCATGCATTGGCTTCGGTGTAGTCGCTACCGTAGCCGGCAAAGGTGGGGTCGAACGGTTCGTGCCATTGGCCTGTGCTGAGCTTCGCGCGCATGAAACCGGTTTTTGGATCCCACACGTTGCGCCAATTGGTGGCGCGTTTTTCGAACGTGGCGGCGATGTCCTGTTTGCCCATGGCCTTCGCCATCTGAGCGATCGTCCAATCGTCGTACGCGTACTCCTGCGTCTTCGATGCGGCCTCCACTTCCTTGTCGATCGGCACGTAACCCAGCTTCATGTAATCGGCGAGATCGCCGTAATCGCCATATGTCGCCGTCGACACCATGCCCTTCAACGCCTTGTCGGCATCGAAACCGCGGACACCCTTGACGTAGGCATCGGCAATGATCGCCACCGCGTGGTAACCGGTCATGCACCAGGTCTCCAGCCCCTGGTACGCCCACACCGGCAGCATGCCGAACGGACTCGCTTGCTGCGCAGCGATCAACGAACGGATAAACGACGTGCTTAGGTCAGGGCGCAACAGCACCATCAGCGGCTCTTCCGCCCGGTACACATCCCACATCGACCAGCTGGAATAGAAATCGAAACCATCGGCGTGATGCACGGCATGGTCCGGTCCGCGGTAGTCGCCATTGACGTCCATGCTCAGCGTGGGCGCCAGCATCGCGTGGTACAGCGAGGTGTAGAAACCGGTGCGCTGATCCGCCGACCCTTCCACGTCAATGGCCGACAGCGCCTTGTCCCAGGCAGCTTTAGCGTCGGCACGGCGGGCATCGAAATCCCAACCCTTGCCATCCTGGTCGAGGTTCGCGATCGCATTCGCCTCGTTGACCGACGAGATCGCCACCTTCACCAACAACGGCTGTTTCAGCTGGCCGAAATCGAACACGCCGACCAGCGCGCGGCCGTTCTGCGCATCGTGGTCTTCCGGCTGGTTACCTGGCCCACTGAAGCCCTTGTAGACGAGATCTTTTTCGCGGTTGTAGAGCTCGCGCGATGTCATCGCCTGCGAGAAGCGCATCGCGAAACAAAGCTCACGGCCTGGCGCCCAGCCACGCGTGTCGCGGCAGCCGGTGACCGTGCCGTCGGCATGCACGCGCAAGCTGGACCACAGCACCTTGCCCGGGTAGTCGTAGATGCTCGGGCGCAGGTCGAGCAGCACGTGCGCCGGCTTGCCTGTGGGAAAGCCATAACGATGCCAGCCGACCCGTGGTCCCGTGGTGAGCTCGGCGCGGATGCCGTAATCGCTCAAGGTCACCGCGTAGTAGCCGGCCTGCTCCACTTCGCTGCTATGACTGAAGCGCGAGCGATAACCGCTGCCGGGCTGGGTCGCGTCGCCCGGTTCCAGCTTCACGTCACCGGCGACCGGCATCACCAGTACATCGCCAAGATCCGAATGGCCCGAGCCGGAGAAGTGCGTATGCGAAAAACCCATGATGCTGGGGTCGCTGTACTGGTAACCCGCGGCCCATTTGTACGCGTGCTTGAAGTCCGGCATCGCGGTATCGGGGGACAGCTGGATCATGCCGAACGGCACCGTAGCGCCGGGAAAGGTATGTCCATCACCGCCGGTGCCAATACGCGGGTCGACCTCCGATGCGTGCCCCGATGGACCCGCGGCGATCGCGTCCGGCACAGCCGCAACGATGCCGAGAGAAGCGCTGAGCAGCCAGGGTAGAACGCGGCGCAACCGGAAAATCATGGGGTCAACCTCGAATTTGGATCGATTCAGGTCGACACGCTAACACCCGCCGGGAAACTACGCATGTTGCGCCGCGACGTGCGCATCTCCGCCGATAAGCTACATTTAGATCGTTCTAATTGGTTAGAGTGTTGCGATGTCCAGTCATACGCCGATCAGCCGCAAGGTCACTTTGAACGACATCGCTGCCGGTTGCGAGCTATCGCGTGCCACGGTATCGCTGGTGCTGCGTGGCAGCCCGTTGGTCAACAAGCATACTCGCGCCAGGGTCGAGGAAGAACTCCGCCTGCAAGGTTACGTCTATAACCGTGCCGCCGCCAACCTACGCCGCCGGACATCGTCCAGCATCGCGCTGGTACTGAACGACTTGGCCAATCCGTTCTTCGCCGAATTCGCCGCCGGTGTGGATCAGACGCTGGGCGAGGCCGGATTCGTCACCCTGCTCGGCTGCACCAGTGAATCGGCCACACGCGAGCAGGCTGTGCTGAGCTCGCTGCTGGAGCATGGGCCCGGCGGCATCATCCTGTCGCCGGCCGAACACAGCAACGCACATGACGTACTGGCCGCCGTTGGCGCGCGCTCACCGCTGCTGCTGTTCAACCGTGAACTGGGCGGCACACTGCCGGAGTTTGCGCACTGGGATCAACTGATGCTGGACAACCAGCACGGCGCGCGACTGGCCACTGAACATTTGATTGCCCGCGGTCATCAACGCATCGCGTTCTTCGGTGGCCATAGTGATTCCAGTTCGTGTCGCCAGCGTCACGCCGGTTACGTCCAGGCGATGCAAGCGGCACGACTGCCGATCGAACCGCACTGGCGGATCGAATGTGCACCGACCCGACTGGAAGCCGCCCACCAAACCAGCGCCCTGTTCGCCAACACACCCATGCCCACCGCGGCCGTCTGCTACAACGACGCGGTCGCGCTGGGGCTGATGCTCGGACTCAATCAACGCGGGCTGCGGCCCGGCCAGGATTTCGCCCTGACCGGCTTCGACGACATCGCCGAGGCCGCGTTGGGCATGCCGCCGCTCACCACCTTGTCGACCGCGCCGCGCGAGCGCGGTCAGCAAGCCGCGCAGCTGATTCTGCAACGACTGCAGGAACCTCGCGCCGACAGCCGCCAGACCATCGCACCGGTGCAACTGGTGGTGCGCGAAAGCAGTTGCGCACCACCCACCGCCTGATCCACCCCAGGGGAACACTGCATGACTTCAGCTATCAGCCCACGCCCGTCACCGGTCGAACCGGGTGCCGCATCGGATCGCGAGCGATATACCGATTACCCGATGGCGATGGGTGTGCTGACCACGATTTTTTTCATGTGGGGCTTCCTGACCTGTCTCAACGACATTCTGATTCCGCATTTGAAGTCGACGTTCCAGCTCAGTTACGCGCAGGTGATGTTGGTGCAGTTCACGTTTTTTGGCGCGTACTTTCTGATGGCCTTACCTGCCGGGCGATTGATTGCGGCGCTCGGTTACAAGAAAGGCATCGTTGCGGGGCTGGCGATCGCCGGCGTGGGCGCGTTGGGATTCTGGCCTGCTGCTGGCCTTCATCTGTATCCCGCATTTCTCGGCGCCTTGTTCGTGCTGGCGACCGGCATCACCGTATTGCAGGTGGCAGCCAATCCGTATGTGGCACTGCTGGGTCCGGAAAAAACCAGTTCCAGCCGGCTGACCCTGGCGCAGGCGCTGAATTCATTCGGCACGTTTCTGGCTCCCTGGTTCGGTGGCCTGCTGATCCTGTCCAACGTCGTCAGAAGCCCGGACGAACTAGCCAAACTTGCTCCCGCGCAGCAGCTGGCTTATCAGACGCAGCAGGCGCATGCCGTGCAGGGTCCGTATATCGGACTGGCCGTGGTGTTGTTTCTGCTCGCGATTTTCGTGTGGCTGTTTCGTCTGCCCGCGCTGACCGAGGCGACCGACAAAGGTGATCACGCGCGGCATGGTTTCGCTGAAGTGCTGCGTTATCCGCACGTGTTGTTCGGCGTGCTCGGCATCTTTTTCTATGTCGGCGCCGAAGTGTCGATCGGCAGCTTCATGGTCAACTATCTGTCGATGCCGGACATCGGCCACATGAGTGAACAGCAGGCCGCGCATTACGTTTCTTACTACTGGCTCGGCGCGATGATTGGTCGCTTTATCGGATCGGCCTTGATGGCAAAAATTTCGCCGCGCGTGCTGCTGGCGATCTTCGCCGCGATCAACGCATTGCTGGTCCTCACCACCATGCTCAGCAGCGGAAACGTGGCGATGTTCAGCATCATCGCGATCGGACTGTTCAACTCGATCATGTTCCCAACCATCTTTGCACTGGGCATCGAACATCTGGGGCCATTGACCAGTAAAGCTTCCAGCTTGCTGATCATGGCGATCGTCGGTGGCGCCCTGATCCCTTACCTGCAAGGCGTACTCGCCGATCAGATCGGCCTGCAGCATGCCTTCATCCTGCCACTGCTGTGCTACCTGTACATCCTTTTCTACGGCGTCCGCGGCTCCAGGGTAGGTACGCCTGGATGAGCGGCGGTTACACCCTACTCACGAAAGCAATGACTCGACGCATCTCAACATCACCGCGGAACGGATCACCACGGAAACCAGGATCATGACGCAACCCATTCTCTGTTTTGGCGAGGCACTGATCGACTTTCATGCCGAAGGCAACGATGG
>Ga0302220_10000226_pt1 | contig 51041 bp, 43 predicted proteins | sample II_Palsa_E1_3_FD_194572 | JGI IMG/M metagenome (GOLD analysis project Ga0302220, IMG submission 194572) | Peat permafrost microbial communities from Stordalen Mire near Abisko, Sweden - II_Palsa_E1_3 | ecosystem: Environmental > Terrestrial > Soil > Palsa > Peat permafrost | place: Sweden...
CGCCGATGCGATTTGAATTATTTGTGGCTGCTCGATATTTGCGCGCTCGACGGCGGCAGGCCGTGGTGGGGTTGATCACCGTGATTTCGGTGGTGGGCGTGGCGGCAGGGGTGGCGGCGCTGATTATTGCGTTGGCGATTACGAATGGGATGCGGCGGGATTTGCAGCAGCGGCTGGTGGGGTCGACTGCGCATGTGCAGCTGATGCGGACGGCGGGTGATGGGATCAGCCACTGGCAGCCGCTGATGGCGCGGCTGGCGGCTGTGCCGCATGTGACGGCGGTGGCTCCAGGGCTGTATGGGCAGGTGCTGATTTCGCGTGGGGCTCGGAGTGGCGGCGCGCTGATTAAGGGGATTGTGCCAGCGGATGAGGCGACGGTTGGAAATTTGCTGGAGTCGGTGAATGAAGGGTCGGCGGCGGAGTTGGCGCCGGATACGCGTGCGGCTGCGCCGGGGAGCGCGTTGGCACCGCCGCTGGTGATTGGGCATGAGCTGGCGTTGACGTTGGGCGCGGCAGTGGGCGATTCGCTGCTGGTCACGTCACCGCAGGGAGAGCTGACGCCGCTGGGATTGGTGCCGCGGTATCAGCGGTTTCGGGTGGTGGGAGTTTTTTCGTCGGGGTTCTATCAGTATGACGATGGGTATGCGTTCATGCGGCTGACGGATGCGCAGCGGCTGTTTTCCGAGCCGGATTTGGTGAGCGTGATCAGCTTCAAGATCGATGACCTGTACAAGGCCGCGCAGGTGGGCAAGGCGATTGAGGCGCAGGCGGGGCCGGGATTTCAGACGACGAATTGGATGGAGCAGAATCGCGAACTGTTTCGCGCGATGAAGCTGGAGCAGGATGTGACGTTCATCGTGCTGGCGCTGATTGTGGTGGTGGCGGCGCTGAATATTCTGATCGCGCTGACCATGATGGTGATGGAGAAGACGCGCGACATTGCCGTGATGATGAGCTTCGGGGTGACGGCCGAGCAGGTGCGGAAGATCTTTCTGCTGCAGGGGCTGCTGATTTCGGCGGTGGGGACGGTGCTGGGGTTGGTGTTGGGATACGCGGTGAGCATCGTGGGGTCGCACTACCGGTTTATTTCCCTGGATGCGAGCGTGTATTCGATCGACTATCTGCCGTTCGCGCCACGGCTGGTGGATGCGCTGGTGGTGGCGGCGGTGAGTTTGGGGATGAGTTTGCTGGCGACGATTTATCCGTCGAGCTCGGCGGCGAGCGTGTTGCCGGCGGAGGCGCTGCGGTATGAGTGACGCCAGGCGAGCTGAGTGGGCGCAGAGGCTGGTTCGTCCGTAGCGGCGGATGCTGCGAAGGCACAGAATTCGGGGTCGGTCTGCTACCCTGAAGTTGCTGCAACCCCCGGCATGGAGGGATGTGTGAGTGGTTGAAACAGGCGGTCTTGAAAACCGCTTAGCCCTAACGGGCTACGGGGGTTCGAATCCCTCTCCCTCCGCCACGATTTGTTTCCAGATTCGCACGCAGTTGAAGGTGTCAACAAGGGCGCAAGCCGATGCCATGTTTTCTCCCTGCCCGCTCTCGATTGCAGCGGTTTGGACTTATCATCTCCACAGACATCTTCGGAGGTACTATGTCCTCAACGGCTCGCCCGGAAACAGGATTTGCTCCCATACCCATCAGTACGGCCAGCAGGGTCGGCGCACGTAGTGCGACTGTGCCTTGGTACATATGGGTCGGCGCGCTCGCGGTTACTTCGGCCAGCATTGGGGGAGCGTGGGATGTGTCGTGGCATCGCTCCATTGGCCGGGACAGCTTCTGGACCCCGGCGCACATGCTGATTTACGCGTGCGGAGTTCTGGCGGGCGTCGTCGGGACATGGCTGGTGCTCAATGCCACGTTCGGCCATGACGAAAAACTGCGCGCTGCTTCGGTCAACATTCTTGGACTGCGGGCACCGCTGGGGGTGTTCCTTGCCGGGTGGGGCGGGGTCGCGATGCTGACATCCGCGCCGTTTGATAATTGGTGGCACAACGCTTATGGGCTCGACGAAAAGATTGTGAGCCCTCCGCACACGCTGCTGATCCTTGGGATTCGCGCCATCTCGGTTGGCATGATGTTTCTGATCCTCGCCGCCATGAACCGCGCGGCGGATGCGGGAACGTCCGACTTCAAATCGCTGCAACGGCTCTTCCTGTATCTCGGCGGCCTGGCCATCGGGGGCCAGATGTTTTTCCTGCAGGAGTTTACCTTTGATACGGGTCTCCACCGCTCGATTGCTTACATCTCGATGGGAATCGGGCTGCCGATTTTGTTTGCGACCATCTCGGAGGCGTCGCGTTTTCGCTGGGCCGCGACCACGACGGCCAGCATCTACATGCTCTTCATCATCGGCGAGATCCTGATTCTGCCACTCTTTCCGGCTCAGCCAAAGCTCGGACCGGTCTTCTTCCCCGTCACCCACTTGGTGCCGGCCAAGTTTCCCGTGCTGCTGTTCGTTCCGGCGCTGGCACTCGATCTGTTCTGGCAACGCGCGCGCTTGTGGAAGCCATGGCAGATTGCCATCGTGTCCGGAATCCTTTTTGTCGCCGTGCTCGTCGCGGTCGAGTGGCCCTTCGCAAACTTTCTGCTATCCAAAGCCAGTGAGAATCGTTTCTTCGGGACCATCTACTTTGACTACGGCACTCCCGCGACGGATTTCGACCGGCTGCGGCGCTTCTTTGAGCCACAGTACGGCATCGCTCTCGTCAAAGGGCTGGGGATCGCTTCGCTGTGCGCCATGGCCTCGACGTGGGTAGGCCTGCGCTTTGGTCACTGGATGCGTGGTGTTCAACGATGAAGCGCTTTCACTTGCGGAATCTCTTCCTGCTGCTTGCCGCGCTGATCACGGTCGCTCAGGCGCACGCGCACGTCGGCAATAAAGATGTGTTTCAGACCATCACCGCCGGTCCTTATAAATTCTTCGTTACGATCCGCACGCCGACGGTCATTCCCGGCGTGGCGACTATTGAAGTCCGCAGCACGGGCGCCCCGGTCACGTCGCTTACCATCACGCCGCTGATGCTGACGGGTGAAGCGTCGCATCATCCGCCAACACCGGACGCGCTGAAGCCCTCGGCCGCTGACCCAAACTTTTATACGGGTTCGCTGTGGCTGATGGGATCAGGTTCCTGGCAGGTTCGCTTTGGGATCAACGGAGCCGCCGGTCCTGCTGCGGCCAGCGTTCCCGTACCCGCAGCGCCGACCGTACTTCTTCGCATGCAGCGTCCGCTGGGCATTCTGCTGGGAATCCTGGGGGTGATTCTGATCCTTGGGATCGTCGGGATTGTGACCGCGGCGGTGGGCGAATCGCGTCTCGCGCCTGGGCTTCGGCCTGACGCGCCTCGCCGCAAACATGCAGCGCTTGCCGGCGTGCTTGCGCTGGCCATTGTCGTGTTCGCCGTGTACTGGGGCGGCCGCTGGTGGAATGTGGAAGCGGCCGGCTACGCAGCCGATCTTTACCGGTCCTCGGATCTTCGCACTAGCATCAGCGGCGACACGCTCAATCTCCGCATCGGCGATCCTGACCCCAAAAGTCCGGGTGGATGGAAGCCTCTGAAGACCGCCAACCTTTTACTCGACCACAACCACGTGATGCATCTTTACGCGATTCGTGAACCCGAGATGGACGCGGTCTTCCATTTGCATCCTGCACCGGTGGGCGAGAACGATCTGAGGATTGCGCTGCCAGCGATGCCTCCGGGCACGTACAAGCTTTTCGCCGACATCGTGTATCACAATGGCTTTCCGGAAACAGAAGTGGCGACGCTGATCATTCCGCCTGGCCTGCCTTCGGTTCCGCTCGCACCGGAAGACGCCGCGGCTGCTCCGGCTCCGCTTTCTCACGGCGAGTTAGACCTGAGCTACAAGCTTCCGGACGGGTTCACCATGGTGTTCGACCGGCCGTCGACAATCACGGCGAACACCGCGTACGCGTTGCGCTTTCGCTTGCTGGACAGCACTGGGAAACCGGCGTCGGATATGCAGCCGTATCTTGGAATGCCCGGCCACGCTGCCTTCGTGAAGTCTGACTTCAGCACGTTTGCGCACACGCATCCTGACGGATCTGCTGCCATGCCCGCGGTGATGCTCGCGGACGCAAGCACTGCAGCGAGCGCGCCTGGAGCGACGAGCAACGCCGCGGCGATGAGCGGGATGGCGATGCCGGGCATGGCGATGAGCGCTGCGCCCTCGGAGCCGGTGTCGTCTACCGTTGAGTTCCCTTACGGCTTTCCGTCCGCCGGTCGCTATCGCATCTTCATCCAGATGAAGCACGGCAGCACGATCGAGACGGGGGTATTCGACGTGGCCGTCCAGTAGTCTCTAGACGTCATACTGCCAACCTAGTTCACCGTGAGGCTGTAGGTTGCGGTCTGGGTCATGGTGCCGGATGTACCCGTGACCGTAAGCGTGTAGGTTCCTGGCGGGGTCGGGCTCGCGTTATAGGGTGAGTTGCAACCCGTGAATGCGCCCGCAGCCATCAGCACCAGTGCCAGTCCGAGTTGCATGAGCCACCAATTCTTGCGCCACCTGCGCAGCAGCGTCCATCCCAGCAGCGCGCCGCCGCTGAGCAACACCACGGCTCCTCTCGCGTCGCCGGGTAGAGAGTTGTGCGCCGACATCGCCGAGATTTGCGTCTGGACCGCCAGGGTTGCGGTGACAGCGTCGGCGTTCTTCGGTGTGACGGATGTGGGGCTTATGGCGCATGCCGCGTTGGCCGGTACTCCTGAGCAGGTGAGGGTCACCGCCTGGAGAAATCCGCCAGCGGGCGTGACCGTGATCGTCGTGCTGGTGGCACTGCCTTCGCCAACGGTTCCACTCGCCGGGGAAATTGAGAGCGCGAAGCTCGGCGGGATGGCGGCGCTGATGCTGACTGATACCGCTGTTGACGCCGAAGCCGAAAAGCTTGAGGTTGCTCCGAAGGACGCGGTCATCGAATGCGTACCGACTGCGAGGGAGGTCGTCGTGTAGGTTGCTGCGCCCGAGCCGTTCAGTGTGCCGGTGCCCAGCGTCGTGGCGCCATCGAGGAACGTGACGGTGCCGGTGGGCACCGTCGATCCGGAGGCGGGCGTCACGGTCGCCGTAAACGTAATGCTCGTCCCGCTCACGGCTGTGGTTGCCGAGGCGGTAAGTGCCGTGCTCGTCGCCACCGGCGTTACGACGGCTGACACTACCACTGTCACGGCTGTGGAGGTGCTTCCGCTGAAGCTGGTCGTTGCTCCGTAGACTGCCGTCACGCTGTCGGATCCAACTGGCAGGGCCGTGGTTGCGAGCGTGGCCACGCCTGAGCCGTTCAGCGTTCCCGTGCCGAGCGACGTGGTTCCGGTGTAGAAGGTCACGGTTCCGCTGGGCGTTCCGGTACCTGCCGTCACAGTTGCCGTCAGCGTGACGCTGGCACCCGACGTGATGGACGAAGCCGATACGGCCAAGGCAGTCGAGGTACTCGGTAGCGTTGCAATCGTGCTGTGGTCGTTGAGCAACACCGTCGATCCAGCGAGGATGTCTGGCTTGCCATCGCCATTCAGATCGGTGGCGATTGAGGTTCCGCCGGCGGCCAGGTTGATCAGATCTTTCGGAGCGAGGCCGCTGCCTGTGTTTACCGACGTGAACGTTCCATCGCCCTTGCCGTAGAAGATTCCGCTGTAGGAGTTGAAGACGAAGAGCGCGATGTCCACATTGCCATCGCCGTCGAAGTCCGCCGCAGCGATGCCGCCTTCGATTCCTCCCGAGGTGCTGCCTACGCCGCCAGTGAGCGGCATGGTCGCCGGCAGTGCGAACGTGCCATCGCCATTGCCCAGCGAGATCGCCAGTTCGGGATTCGCATTCTCATCCGCGCCCGGGCAGGCGAGGTCCAGCTTTCCATCCTTGTTGAAGTCCGCAATCGCGCAAGGCACAGCAGTAGCCGAAATGCTTGTCGCGGTAATCACGGTCTTTGGCGTAGCGAACGTTCCATCTCCATTCCCCGGATACATCTGCACATTCGAACCGAGGTCGCCGTCCGGGTTGTAGACACCGTTCGACCCGGTCGTCAGCAAGTCTTCTTTGCCATCGTTATTGAAGTCTGCAACGGCGACCACCTGCGGCAGGCTGACAAGGTTTGGCGGTGGCGACGTGCTGTTGTAGCTATAGGTTGTGACGGCCGTGCCGAAGGTGCCATCGCCATTGCCCGGCAGCACCATGAACCCGCGCAGGTAGATGTTCTGCGTGGTGTAGATGTCCTCGTAGAAGCTGAAGAGGATCGACGCGTTGCCGCCCTTGGTCAGCGGTGCGAGCTGGACGCCTGTAATCGTCTGCGTCTGCGCGTCGTTGTCGCCTGCCGGCGCCAGCTGCGGCATCTGGTGCGGGACGGGAGCGGCGAACGTTCCGTCGCCGTTGCTCAAGGCCGTCCAGTAGATCAGGCCGCTGTAACTCAAGCTGCTGGCGCCACTGGTGATGAACATCAGGTCGGCCTTGCCATCGCCATTCAGGTCGGCCACGGCGTAGCCCTGGATGCTCAGGGTCGAGCCGCTGATGGTCGTGGCGTTTAGCACAAAGCTCGTCGGGATGTTGATTGTTGCTCCCGGCGTGAAGATGCCTTTCTTCGATCCCATGTAGACCGTGAAGGTTGAGTTCAACACATTGTTCGAATAGCTGCCGAGGGCGATCAGATCGGGCAATCCGTCGCCGTTCACATCGCCCATGTTCGTCCCGGTGTAGGCCGAGTAGATGCCTGTGCCGGTCACGTAGGGCGCACCCGCAAACGTTCCATCACCGTAGCCCATCAGCGCATACGCGAGGTTCGGATCATCGCCGTCGCCCACATAGACTCCGCCATTGGCGAGGCCGTTATAGATGTCGAGGTTGCCGTCGCCGTCCAGATCGGAAGCGGTGACCTCGCCGTAGTTGCCGATCGAGGCATAGGCGGCGCCCGCAGTGAACGTGCCATCGCCGTTGCCGAAGTAGGTGGAGAGAGTTCCATTGCCGACGACCAGGTCCAGCTTGCCGTCCTTGTTGAGATCGCCCGTCGCGAGATACGGTCCCGCCGATGACGCGGAATCCACCTGGTACGGAAATGCCGGCGTCGCCACTGGCGTAAACGTGCCGTCCCCATTGCCCAGAAAGACCTCACCATTGTCGGTGATCAGGTCCTTCTTGCCGTTGCCCCGCAGGTCAGCCGTAATCAAGTTCCCAATCGGCGTCGAGTATTCGGGCGTGGATCCAGGCAACGCGGGCACGGTAAAGCTCTGCGCCGCCTCGAACGTTCCATCTCCCTTGCCGAGCAGCACAGAGATTTGCTGGGCCACGCCGCCGCTGTTCGCGAGGGAACTTGATACCGCAATGATGTCGAGCTTGCCATCGCCGTTCACATCGTCGATGACGGCGGCTATGGTTCCCTGTCCCAGCGTCGGATACGACACTGCGGTTTGGAAGGTGCCATCTGCATTTCCCAGCAGGACTGAAACGCTGCCACTCGTCGTCAGAACGCTGTTGGTCACCACCAGGTCGCCATTTCCATCCTTGTTGAGGTCGGCTGTGGTGACCGCGCTTGCCGTGGAGAAGCCGTACACGTTGAGCGCATAGTCCGTGGTGAACGCGCCTGTGGGAAGGTAGCTTCCCTTAGCCAAGGTGCTGGTGACAACGTAAAGACCGTTTGTCCCGGCGATGGGATCGTAGGCGACTCCCACGAATACGTTGACGCCGGAGGTGGTGGTCCCCACGAAGACTTCCTGCTCGGCGCCGAAACCGGTGGTGGGTGGAACGCAGCCGGAGGCAAACACATCGGGAGTGGTCGTCAGGCCGGCTTCAGAATGCAGCACCAACTCGTAGTTGTTGGCAATCGTTCCGGTCAGCGCATCACTGTTTCCCGTCTGTTCGGAGTAGGTGCCGGCAGCGAGAGTGAGCGAGCAGTCGGGTTCGAGGGCAAGCGAGACCAGCTGGTTTCCCGGCGCCGTGATGGTCGTGTAGTTGCCCTGAAAGTTGGCGGTGCCAGTCACTGAGCCGTCGGTTCCCGTGAGCATGGGCTTGAGCTGGACATGGCCGGCTTTGGGCTTGGTTCCAGTCGACGACGTCTGCGCTCGTGCTGGGGAAGACTGTACGCAAGCACTCAACACCAGCGCCGGCAACGCGTTCCAGAGGACAAGTTTCCTGAACCCCACCTGACCCAAGCTAGCCTTTGCTGACATGGCCGATACCTCCGGGCTTCGCGTTGCTTCGTGCTGTTGTGTGCGGACAACTCTAGCAGCAGACGCGTGTGCGCATCAGCGCCTATATACCGCTGATCGAGCTCGGCAATTTAGTAACCACGCGAGCCGATTACGGTCGCTGGACCTTGAGTGATACTGATGCTGAAGTTTTGATTACTGAAGGTGGGGGCTGCGGAGCGCCGCAGGGCCACGGTCGATCGGGCCACGGTCGATCCAGACGCCAAGTTGGGGTGCGTCGCTTACGGCATTCCCTGGCCGCGGGTGCGGCGCTCTACGCTCGGCTGGGCGCTCTATCGGATGCGCCAGTACGCGGTTTCAACAGCAGCTACTTTGCGTGGGCTTCGATGACACACTACCATCGTGCAGAGGTCATCATGTCACGTCTTCCTTACCCAAAGCTTGCGCCGGGTGGTTATAGCGCCCTGCAATCGCTGGGGCATTACATTTCTACCGAGACGGCGCTGGAGCCGGTGCTGCTGGGGTTGGTCTATCTGCGGGTTTCCCAGTTGAATGGGTGCGGGTTCTGCATTGGGCTGCACAGCTCGGATCTGCAGAAGCATCACGAGCCGGATAGCCGCATTGATGCCGTGGCGGATTGGCGGGGGTCGGATGCGTTTACGCCGAGGGAGCGCGCGGCGCTGGCCTGGACTGAGGCGGTGACGGATGTGAATGCGTCGCATGTGTCCGATGAGGAGTATGCCGCGGTGAAGGAGTTCTTCGCGGAGAAGGACCTGGTCGACCTGACGTTTGCGATTGCGAATATCAATGCGTGGAACCGGATGGGCGTGGCGTTTCGGATGGAGTGGAAGACGAAGGCGCGGTCGAGCGCAGAGATGGCGTCGCTTCCGGCTGCAGTTGAGACGGCGGCCGAATGAGCAGTTCCCTGGTTGCGACGAACGTGTCGGAGGCGGCTCCGGTGCTGCGGGCGCTGGCGCTGGAGAAGACCTACGCACCGCTGGTTGCGGGTGGGGTGGGGCTGCGGTTGTTTCATGATTTGTCGCTGGAGGTCGCCGCCGGCGAGATGGTCGCTGTGGTCGGAGAGAGTGGCGCGGGCAAGAGTTCCCTGCTGCACTTGCTGGCAGCGCTGGATCGTCCGACCGCCGGCGAAGTTTGGTGTGGCGAGACCAACGTCACGCGCTTGAATGCGCGGCAGGCTGGGGAGTATCGCAATCGCGAGATTGGGTACGTGTGGCAGTTTCATTACCTGCTGCCGGAGTTCACGGCGCTGGAGAATGTGGCGATGCCGCTGTTGTCGCGCGGAGATCGGCGAGGGCAAGCACTCGAGGAGGCGGCGCGATGGTTGCAGCGAGTGGGGCTGGGAGATCGCGGGGAGCACCGGTCGGGGGAGTTGTCAGGGGGAGAGCAGCAGCGGCTGTCGATTGCACGGGCACTGATCACCAAGCCTAAGCTGCTGCTGGCGGATGAGCCGACGGGGGATCTGGACGGAGCGACAGCGGAGCGGGTGTTTGAGCTGCTGCAGGAGCTGCATCGGGAGAACGCGCTGGCCAGTGTGCTGGTGACGCACAACCTGGAGTTCGCGGGGCGGTGCGATCGGGTGCTGCGGTTGAAGGATGGGCGACTGGCAGTGGCTTAGACGGTCGGCTGGCGCGGGTGTAGGCGCTTACCGGCTGTTCGGGAATGGGACACGCCGGTGTCGATGGGGCGTTTTGGGCCAATTTGCGACCGATTTCCCACAGGAACGTCTAATCTTTGATTCCTGAAAGTTCCGCTGCGTTTTCCATAGACGCTTGAGACGGATACACTAGGGTCAACTCAGCTGGTTGTTTCCAGAGCTTTTCAACAACCAGTCCTCTCCGTCGCAATCGAACGCGACGGTGGCCACGCAATCGTCATTCGCAGACCGCGCTCCTCGTTTCAGATTTGGTTTCAAGCGCGGGGGCGACGGTTCGAAGGGGGAGTATGTTCGAACGCTATACAGAAAAGGCGCGGCGCGTGATCTTTTTCGCGCGCTACGAGGCGAGCCAGTTCGGATCGCCGTACATTGAAACCGAACATCTCTTGCTGGGCCTGCTTCGGGAAGATAAAGCACTTACGAACCGCTTCCTGCGGTCGCATGCATCAGTAGAATCCATTCGCAAACAGATTGAACAACGCACGATCGTGCGCGAGAAGGTTTCGACTTCGGTTGATCTTCCGCTCTCGAACGAGTGCAAGCGCGTGCTCGCCTACGCGGCTGAAGAAGCCGAGCGGCTGAGCCACAAACATATTGGGACCGAGCACCTGCTGCTGGGACTGCTGCGCGAGGAGAAGTGTTTCGCCGCAGAGATTTTGACCGAGCGCGGACTGCGATTGGCGGCGATTCGCGAAGAGCTACAGCGCACGACGCAGGAGAAGCCGGCGGCGGCGAGCGGCAGCGGCAAACAGCGCGGCGGCGCGGCGCAGCAGGAGCAATCCATGCTGGCCGAGTTCTCGCGCGACCTCACCCAAGCGGCAACTGACCAGCAGCTTGATCCGCTGGTTGGGCGCGACTTCGAAGTCGAGCGCGTGATCCAGATTTTGTGCAGACGCACGAAGAATAATCCGGTGCTGATTGGCGAGCCGGGTGTGGGCAAGACCGCGATCGTCGAAGGGCTGGCGCAGAAGATTGCTGACGGCGAGGTGCCTAGCTTCCTCGCGGAGAAGCGCGTGCTGTCGCTGGATCTTTCGCTGATCGTGGCGGGAACGAAGTATCGCGGGCAGTTTGAAGAGCGGTTGAAGACGATCATGAAGGAGCTGATCGAGAACCAGAACTGCATTGTGTTTATTGATGAGCTGCATACGCTGGTTGGTGCTGGATCGGCTGAGGGTTCGCTGGATGCCGCAAACATTCTGAAACCGGCTCTTAGCCGCGGCGAGATTCAGTGCATTGGAGCTACGACGCCGGCGGAGTATCGCAAGTCGATTGAGAAGGACCGGTCGTTGGAGCGGCGCTTCCAGGCGGTGAAGGTTCCGCCTCCGAACGAGGAAGATGCCATCAAGATCCTGATGGGCATTCGGGAGAAGTACGAGAAGTTCCACGCCGTCAGCTACACCGACGACGCGATTACGTTCTCGGTGTCGCACTCCAGCCGGTATATTCCGGATCGGTTCCTGCCGGACAAGGCGATTGATTTGATCGACGAGGCGGGTGCGCGGGTGAAGCTGCGCCAGACCACGCTGCCCGAGGAGTTGACCGAGGTGCAGAAGCGGATCAAGTTCATCGTGCACCGCATGGAGAACGCGATTGCGAATCATGAGTTCGAGAAGGCTCGTTTCTACTCGGATGAGGAGCGCAAGGAGCGGGAGAATCTGCGGGCGCTGCGCGACAAGTATCACCTCGATGAATCGAGCTCGGGCATTGTGACGCGCGAAGATATTGAGGATGTGGTGTCGCGCTGGACGGGAGTTCCGATTACTTCGATCAAGGAAGAAGAGACGCAGAAGCTGCTGCGCGTCGAGGAAGAGCTGCACAAGCGGGTGATCGCGCAGGGCAAGGCGATCTCGGCGCTGGCGCGGGCGATTCGACGGTCTCGTGCGGGACTCAAGAATCCCGCGCGGCCGATTGGCAGCTTCCTGTTCCTTGGACCTACGGGCGTTGGCAAGACGGAGATGGCGCGGACGCTGGCGGAGTTCCTGTTCGGCAGCGAAAAGTCGCTCATCCGCTTCGATATGTCGGAGTTTATGGAGAAGCATTCGGTGAGCAAGCTGATCGGCTCGCCTCCGGGCTACGTGGGCTACGAGGAGGGCGGCCAGTTGACCGAGCGCGTCAAGCGTTCGCCGTACTCCGTCGTGCTGCTCGACGAAGTGGAGAAGGCGCATCCGGATGTGTTCAACCTGCTGCTGCAGGTGTTTGAAGACGGTCAGCTGACCGATGGACTGGGCAACACGGTCGACTTCAAGAACACGATCATCATCATGACGTCGAACATTGGCGCGAAGCATTTGATGAAGCGCGAAGGCCTGGGCTTCCAATCGAGCAAGGACGAGATTGTGCTCGAGAAGATGCAGGAGATGGTGATGGGCGAGGTGAAGCGAACCTTCAACCCCGAGTTCCTCAACCGCCTGGACGAGGTCATCGTGTTCACGTCGCTGAGCGATTCGGACCTGATGCAGATCATGGACCTGCTCGTTCAAGGCCTCAACAAGAACCTGGTGCACAAGGCCATTACACTGACGGTGCGCGACGATGCGCAGCGCTGGATCCTCGATAAAACCCTGGTAGACCGCAGCTACGGGGCACGGCCCCTGCGCCGCGCGCTGCAGCGGTTCATCGAAGATCCGCTCTCCGAGGCGCTGATCGCCGGCCTCATCGCCGAGCGGCCCGCGTTCCTCGAGGTCTATCTCGAGAACAACCAACTGCACTATCGGCCGGTTGCCGCCGAGGGTGAAGAGAAGGCTGCCGGGCTGGCGCTGACGACGGTGTAAGAGCTAGTTCTCAGTTGTCAGTTCTCAGTTCTCAGTTCTCAGTTGTGAGACAAAGCAAAGCGCCCCGCTCTCGGTCGGGGCGCTTTGCTTTATGGGGCGATCAAGGCAAAAACTAAGGGCCCGCAGCGGATGGCTGCGGGCCCTTCTGTTCCTGTCGGCAAGATCGGTTGATGTTGGAAACTAAATCAGTTTGGATGACACGGTGCGCGCAGCCTTGTTGGCCGACTTCACGGCGCCGGTAGCGGCGTCGACGGCATCGTCGAACTGATCTTTGCTGGCGTCGATGAGCTTCTGAGCTTCTTTGCCCAAGCGCTCGGCCTGATCCTTGAGGTATTCGCCGGCGTCTTCGAGGGTGTCGCCGAGATCTTCGAGCCCACGCTTCAACTTCTTGCGCGTAGCAGTTCCTGTCTGCGGGGCATACAGCAGCGCGGCAACGCCTCCGATGGCTGCACCCACTCCCAGGGCAATCCAAAATTCTTTATGACGCATAGATCCTCCGTTCTAGTTGGTGAAACTTCACGTAACCTTCTGTTCACAGGATATGATTCGCAGACCGCGCGGCAGGTTGTAGTTAATCGCGATATGCGGGATCGTCTGCGTAGAATCTATGCGTTAGATCCAGCAATGTACAGCGGTACTTTATGCGAGCTTGCTTAATCCTTGCTTGCAAGCCCGCTCAATTCCAGCGCGCGCAGAAAGACGCGGGCGAACATCGGTCGATTGAGACGGCCGGTATTGGTGTTGCGCAGCGAGGGATGGTAGCTGCCGAGCAGCGTGATGTTGTTGGGCAAGAGATACTCGGCGCCATGGCGGAAGGTGAAGGCGGACCGACGTTCGATGACGCCCTCGTTGAGCAGGTGGGCGAGGTAGCCGTCCCACGCGATCTTGCCGAGGCAGACCACGACGCGGACTTTAGGAAGCGCTGCGATTTCGGAGGTGAGATGCGCCGAACAGTTGCGAATCTCCTCGGGCGTTGGCTTGTCGCCGGGCGGGGCACAGCGGACGACGGAACCGATCCAGATCTTACGGAGCTTCAGGCCATCATCCCGGCTGGTAGCGACTGGTTTGCTGGCAAGGCCAAGCTCGTGGAGGACCGGATACATGAAGTCACCGGAGCCGTCGCCGGTAAAGGGGCGCCCGGTGCGGTTGGCTCCATGGGCGCCTGGAGCGAGACCCATGATGAGGATGCGCGCGTTGGGGTCGCCGAAGCCAGGGACAGGCCTCGCCCAGTATTCCTGGTCGCGGTACGATTTGCGGCGAGTCTCGCCGATGCCGCGAATGTAGGTGATGAGTCGAGGACAACGGGTGCAGTCTGCAATGTTCTGCTGGAGCTGCGCGATGTGCTGCTGACGCTGATTGAGAACGGGGAGGGGATGTTTTGAGACAGGCCGCTGAGGGCGCACGTGGAGTCTTCCTTGGAACCGGGTAAATGTTTTAATATCGTCGGTCGATGATAACGTTGGTAGTGATCAGGCGTATAAAAGTTGAGCCATCCTATTCGTATAAGAGTTGAGCCATCCTATTATCGCTAAGGGACGTCTCTCCAATCTGGGAAGTTGCGCCGGCTCTCGGTGACAGCGCTCTCAGGAGTTTCGCTCTCAGAAGTTTAATAGGTTTAGCCTCTTAGAGGTTTATCGGTTTAGGTTTGACAGGTTAGGTAGTTTCCAGGGCTCCGAGAACGGGAGCGCAATTGGGCCTTGCCGTAGAGAACAGGGCCTGGAGATCGAAGGAAGATGAAGCTGGGACGACCACAGACAGGGCAACGGACATCAACAGCGGGGGGCCGGCATTTTTCAACGCAGGGCTGGTTGACGCCGAGCCTGGTTGGCTTGCTTAGCGTAGCGCTGCTGGTTGCGGCGTATGAGCGCGGGCATGGAAATCTCGAGAAGCTGAAGACCAGGGTGAATCCCCAGCCTCCAGCGGAGGTGCTGCCGACAGGTCCTGGTGGGCAGGATCCCATTCGCCTCAGCCGCAGTGCGACGTCGATTGGCAAGGGTGTCGAGCTGATCTCTGCGACGTTTCTTCCCGGCCGCGGCATGAATGTATTTCAGATTACGGCGCTAATTCCTGGGCATGGAGAGGTTCCGCTTCTGGTTTCACCGTCGCTGGCGAGCGCTGCTGGAGTTCTCAACGGTCAGGATGATGATGCCAATGGTTCGGGGAGCACGACCCTTGGCGGCGCGGTGCTTTTGCCCTGGGCGCAGAGGCTTTCGGGAACCTCGACCAGCACGCAGGGGACGTTGTCGACCAACTGGAACGGTAAGCGTCTGAGCTTTCCTGCGGAGAATCCGGGGAGCAATATGTCGGTCGAGGGGCTTCTGCTCAGCCGCGCCGCCGATGCGGTGAAGAGCGATGTTCTCCCGGATGGCCAGTCCGTAGTCGCCGTCTTCCATGCGGGTGATTTTTCAGGCAATTGGCAATCAACCATTGATGTAACGGTTGAAGCTCAGCTGACCGCGCACGACCTCGATTTGACAGTAACTGCGCAGAATACCGGACAGCAGCCGGCGCCCTTCGGCGTGGGTTGGTATCCCTTCTTCGCGATTCCCAGCGGCGACCGGGCGAATGCACTGCTGAGTGTGCCTTCGCAGACGATGATGGAAGTGAACAAGCAATTTGGCAGGCCCACTGGACGGATGGTGAGCGTAGCCGGCAAGGGTGAGGATTTCTCTAAAGCCGGAGGAACGAAGCTGGGACTGACGCCCATTGGAGCTACGTACACCAGTCTTTTGTCCGGGGTGGCTAGTGGACCGGTCGCTGAGCTCAGCGATCCTTCGTACAATTACCGGCTCAGCGTGATTCCGCTCACGCCCGACATTACGAGCATGCGGGTGGTCTCGCCCGCGGACAAGGCATGGGTCTCGATCGGGCCGAATACGAACCTCGACGATCCCTTTGGGCCGGAGTGGGACAGCCCGGAGAATGCGGGCATGATCACGCTGGCGCCGGGAGCTACGCTGCGATGGAAGGTTCGGCTGGAGATCTCGCAACTGGGCGCGTCGACGGCCCTGCCGTAGCCCAGGTTCTACTGCCGATGATCGCATGGCCGAGCTTGCAGTCCGCAGGCTGCATTGGCAAGTCGTGCTGGATTGTGACCGCTACGTTTGACCCTCGCGCTGCAGACTCGTATTCTTAGGATTGGCGAACTCAGTGGTTCGTTCCGGGGAGCGCCACCTGCGCTTTCAACATCAGAATCTGGACCAGACACCCCGCCAAAACCTTCGGAAGGCAATCATTTGACCCCCACCACAGATACACCCACCGGCAGTTCCCTCGATCTTCAGGACGACAACCTTACCCCGAGCGCGACCGCAAGCTCGCTTGAAGATCACGATGTTGAAGTCCACGATCTGGACCACGACCATGCAGGCCATGACCACGCAGGCCATGATCACGAGGGTCACGAGCATACGCACGCTCCTGCACCCACGCTGAACCCTGAGCTGACGCGCTCGATTGAGGTGGAAGCCTCTGCCGAGGATGTAAGCAAGGCGTTCCAGAAGGTGACCAAGCGCTACACCAAGCTGGCACGCATTCCGGGCTTCCGCGCGGGCAAGGTTCCGCCGTCGCTGATCAAGTCGCGGTTTGCCAAGGAAGTTCGCCAAGAGGTGCTGGAGTCGCTGGTGAGCGACAGGTTCCGCAAGGCGCTCGAAGAGCAGAAGATTCAGCCGGTCTCGCAGCCGCAGATCAGCGAGCTACTGCTTGCCGAGGGCGCGCCGCTGAAGTTCAAGGCGACGTTCGAGGTGCTGCCGGAGATCAACATCGACGGCTATGACGCGACCAAGGTGGAGCGGCCGAATGCGGCGCTGGAAGAGGGAGAGTTCGAGGCTGAGCTGGCCAACGTGCTCGACCACCACGCAACGGTCGAGCCGGTGGAAGAAGATCGTCCGCTGACGGATGGCGACTGGGCGGAGATCGAGTTCAAGGGTAAGATTCAAGACCTCGCGCAAGTTGTTGGTGAAGAAGGTCTTGAAGATAAGGACAATAGCCAGCAAATCAGCGGCGAGGATGTGCTCATTGAGATCGGCGGCAAGAATACGCTGCAGGCTTTCAACGAGGCGTTGCGCGGCGCCAAGGTTGGGCAAGAGCTCTCGTTTGAGGCGACGTATCCGGCGGAGTTCGGCGATGAGCGGCTCGCAGGCAAGACGGTCAGCTACGACGTGACGGTGAAGGCGATCAAGAAGAAGACCTTCCCGGAGCGCGATGAAGAGTTCGCTAAGCAGCTGGGACCGTACACCGATTGGAACGACTTCGAGACCAAGCTGCGCGAGCGCCTGGCAAACCGCAAAAAGGAAGCGCTGGAGTCGCGGGCGCGGGACATCATGCTCGAGCAGCTGGTGGCGAAGTACCAGTTCCCTGTTCCCGAGACCTTTGTGCAGGCGCAGATTGACGCCCGCCTCGAACGTGGTCTGCGTGCGCTGGCGCAGCAGGGCATGACCTCGGAGCAGATGCGGGGGCTCGACTTCGAGCGTCTGCGTGCGGCGCAGCGCGATCAGGCCATCAACGAGGTGAAGGTCTCGCTGATTCTGGACCAGGTGGCCGAGCGTGAGCACATCGCCGTGACCGATGAAGACATGGAGCGCGAGCTGTTGATGCTTTCGCTGCAGTCGCGCGAGCCCGTCGAGGCGCTGCGCAAACGGCTGGCTGAGGATGGGTCGCTGGACCGGATTCGGGAACAGATGCGCCGGGAAAAGACGGGGACCGTGCTTTTCGACAAGCTGGCGAGCTAAGCTGGACACAACATCAGAGCTCCCGACGTTAACCCCTAACCTCACGCACGACTAGACGCAAAGGAAAAGAGCTATGGGACTTATACCGATGGTGCTCGAGCAGACGAGCCGGGGCGAACGCTCGTACGATATTTACAGCCGTCTGCTGCGCGACAACATCATCTTTCTGGGCACGCCGATTGACGACAACGTCGCCAATCTGATCATCGCGCAGATGCTCTTTCTTTCGGGTGAAGACCCGGAGAAGGACATTCAGCTGTACATCAACTCACCGGGCGGATCGATCTCGGCCGGTCTGGCCATTTACGACACGATGCAGTACATCAAGAACGATGTCGTGACGTTCTGCATCGGGCAGGCAGCGTCGATGGGCGCGTTTCTGTTGATGGCGGGCAAGAAGGGCAAGCGGTTCACGTTGCCCAACTCGCGCATCCTGATTCACCAGCCGTCAATGGGCGGACTGGGCGGACAGGCTACCGACATCGACATCCACGCGCGCGAGATTCTTCGTATTCGCGAGCTGACCAACAAGCTGATGAGCCAGAGCACCGGTCAACCGCTGGATCGCATTGAACGGGATGTGGAGCGCGACTTCATCATGACCGCACCGCAGGCCAAGGAGTACGGGATTATCGATGACATCATCGATCGTCCCCGCACCTAGGAACCAATCCAACGAACGTTCGCGACGTTGCTGCCTCGTTCCGGGTGCAGCAACGTTCGCGTTTAAGCCCCACCCTGGCGCGGCAAACGACAAGAGAATGACAATCGGCTGACAAACGTCCTCGCTCCGGGTTGATACCTTGAGAGCATGATGGTGCGGGATACCACGCAATGCTATGACACCAGCCTGGCGGGCGAAGGCTCCGCGGTGGACCGCAGCCGTTTCGAGCAAGCCCTGCGAGAGTGCGTCGAGTCCACCGGGATCGATTCGATGGACAGCATCCTCATCGTCGGCGGCAGCTACAGGGATGCGAATGTGGTGTACCGGGCCGGCTTCCGGCGCATCACCCTCTCGAACATCGAGCCGATGGCCGATGCTGAGAAGACCTTCTTGAAGGAAGCCGAACTGACCGTTGTGTACGCCGATCTGGAGAGCCTGTCCTTTCCTGACGGCTCGTTCAACGTAGTGCTGGCCCACGAGGTGCTCCACCACTGCCGCTCTCCGCACCGCGCGCTGCTGGAGATGCTGCGCGTGAGCCGCAGGCATGTCATTCTGATGGAGCCCAACGATTCGCTCTCGATGCGGGCGCTGATCAGGATGCAGCTCTCCTTCCCCTATGAGCTGCCAGCCGTGACCGCCAACAACTACCAGAAGGGTGGGGTTCAGAACTCCAGTATCCCCAACTACATTTATCGCTGGGACAGGCGAGGCATCTACCAGGCGACCGCTGCGTTCCTGCCGGAGTCCGAATTTACCCTCAACGTGCGTCAGTACTGGGACTTCAATGTGGACGAGCAGGAACTGGCCAAGCGCAGCGAGACTCGGATTGGAAGCATCACGAAGATATTCGGTCCAGGCGTGTTCCTGGCCGGATTGCGTTTCGTGCAGCTCGTTATGAACAGCCTTCCCAGCCTGAGCGCGCAGGGCAACAAATTCTTTGCCTGCATCAATAAGCAGGACAAGCTAAAGCCGTGGATTATCAATAACGAAGGCAAGTTGGATTTCAATCGACTTTATAGGACGGCAGGCGACTAAGAGCCAGAGACATCCTCCAGGAACACACAAAAACGATAAGCGCGCACATATTCCCGGGTAGGCCGGGAATCGAGTCAGGCATCCCGCAATGCGCTTTGAGGCATCGCCCGGAGAACGACGCGGGTGTAAACTAAATTTCGTTGATGACACCCGCCGGGTTCCGCGGGCGTGAAGGAGTGCACCCTGTCTATGAAGACCTCTCGTGGCGCGGAAGAGTCCCTCCGCTGTTCGTTCTGCCATAAATCACAGGACGCCGTTGCAAAACTTATCTCCTCGCCATCGGATTATCCTCGTGCGTACATCTGCGATGAATGCGTCGCGGTATGCAACTCCATTCTCGAAGACGACAAGGGTGAGGCGCAGGCCGGGGCAACCCCTGCTCATCTGCCCAAGCCAGCCGAAGTCAAGGCGTTTCTGGACGAGTATGTGATCGGCCAGGACCAGACCAAGAAGAAGCTCGCCGTCGCAGTCTACAACCACTACAAGCGCATTCAGATGAATAAAACGCGCGGCAATGATGTAGAGATGCAGAAGTCGAATATTCTGCTCGTCGGACCGACGGGATCGGGCAAGACGCTGCTGGCCCAGACGCTGGCGAAGATGCTCGATGTGCCCTTCGCGATTGTTGACGCGACGACGCTGACTGAGGCCGGGTATGTCGGCGAAGATGTTGAAAACATTATTCTCAAGCTGCTGCAGGCGGCCGATGGGGACGTGGCGCGCGCACAGCAGGGCATCATTTATATCGACGAGATCGACAAGATTGGGCGCAAGGATGAGAATCCTTCGATCACCCGCGATGTGTCAGGCGAGGGCGTGCAGCAGGCGCTGCTGAAGCTGCTCGAAGGCACCATCGCCAACGTTCCGCCCCAGGGTGGACGCAAGCATCCGCACCAGGAGTTCACCATCGTCGATACGACGAACATCCTGTTTATCTGCGGTGGCGCGTTTGTTGGATTGGAAAAGGTTATTGGCCGGCGCGTCGGCAAGAAAGCGCTTGGTTTCAAGGCCATCGGCGAAGTCGCTGCCAAGGAAGACGACGTGGTCACGCCGATCCGGGCGCAGCGTGATTCCGAGTTGCTGCGCCAGGCCGAGCCGCAGGATCTGCTGAAGTATGGCTTGATCCCAGAGTTTGTTGGACGGCTTCCCGTTTTAGGAATTCTGGATGAACTGGACGAGGCGGCGCTGATCGACATTCTCACCCGTCCGCGGAACGCGATCCTGAAGCAATACGCGCGGCTGTTTGATTTCGAGGGCGTGAAGGTTACCTGGACCGACGAAGCGGCCAGCGAGATTGCGCGCGAAGCCTTGCATCGCAAGGTGGGTGCACGCGGTCTGCGCATGATTCTGGAAGAGTTAATGCTCGACCTGATGTATCACGTGCCGGGAAACAAGAAAGTGAAGGAACTTGTGATCACGGACGAGATGGTGCGTACCCGCGAGATCATGGTGCCGGTGGTTCTGGAGAAGGCCGGGTAAGTTAAGACCAGTTTTTGCACAGGTAACGGACAGCCGAGGCTGTCCGTTTTACTCTTAAGCCACTTCCCTCTTTAGTGGGATCAAAACTCGATTCACTCCGCCCTCCGCCGAGCGCGTACAATTCCGTTCAAGCATGCCGCGCATCGTTCCTGCGCAAAGCACGTCTAATCAGGAGGCCTATGACAAACGACGAACGCGACATCCTGAACGGCGCTATGCGCAAGCTTCCGATGATGCCCATCCGCGAGATGGTCATTTTTCCTCACATGATGACCCCCTTCGTGGTGGGGCGCGAATCGAGCGTCCGCGCACTGGAGGAAGCTCTCAACGGCGATCGCCGCATTTTTCTGGCGACCCAGCACGACGCCTCGGTGGATGAGCCGACTCCGGACGACATTTACACGGTTGGCGTGATCGGCAACATCGTGCAGTCGGTGCGCATGCCCGACGGCAACATCAAGGTGCTGGTGGAAGGCGTGGAACGCGCCCGCGCGAGTGAGATCAACGACGACGACGGGTTCTTCGTTGCAACCGTGAAGACTTCGAATGTGGAGCTGCAGTCGACGCCCGCAACCGAGCAATTGGTTGCGCGGGTGCACCAGCTGTTCGAGCAGTATGGCAAGCTGCAGCAGTCGCTCAATCAAGAGGCGACTGCGGCGCTGCGCATGGACGAACCCGCAAAGCTCGCCGACGTGATTGCGGCGAATCTTCCGCTGGCGATTGAAGAGAAGCAGCAGCTGCTCGAGGTGTTCGATCCCGAGGTGCGGCTGTCGCGCATTGCGGACACGCTCGACATCGCGATTGAGAAGCTGAACATGGACCGCACCATCCAGTCGCGGGTAAAGCGCCAGATGGAACGCGCGCAGAAAGAGTATTACCTCAACGAGAAGATCAAGGCCATCCAGAAGGAGCTCGGCCGCGGTGAGAAGAGCGAGTTCGACGAGCTGAAGAAAAAGATTGAAGAAGCCGGCATGACCAAAGAGGTGCAGGAAAAGGCCATGCAGGAGCTGAAGAAGCTCGAGGCGATGCCGCCGATGTCGGCTGAGTCGACCGTGTCCAGAAATTATCTGGACTGGTTGCTGGCCGTGCCGTGGAAGAAGCGCTCCAAGGAAATTCGCTCCATCGAGAACGCCGAGACGGTGCTGAACGAAGATCACTACGGCCTGGAGAAGATCAAGGACCGCATCCTGGAGTTCCTCGCGGTGCGCCAGCTGGTGAAGAATCCTAAGGGATCGATTCTCTGTTTTGTCGGACCGCCGGGCGTGGGCAAGACCTCGCTGGGCATGTCGATTGCAAAGGCGACCGGCCGCAAGTTTGTGCGCATGTCGCTGGGCGGCGTGCGGGATGAGGCGGAGATTCGCGGACATCGTCGGACGTATATCGGCGCGCTACCGGGCCAGATCATTCAGTCGATGAAGAAGGCCGGGACGAAGAACCCGGTGATCATGCTCGACGAGATCGACAAGATGGCCTCGGACTTCCGTGGCGATCCCGCGTCAGCTCTTCTCGAGGTCCTGGATCCGGAGCAGAATCACACGTTCCAGGATCATTATCTCGACGTGGAGTATGACCTGTCGCAGGTGCTGTTTGTGGCGACCGCGAACGTGCTGCACACCATTCCCGGCCCGCTGCAGGATCGCATGGAAATCCTCCGGCTGACGGGATACACCGAGCTTGAGAAGCTCGAGATCGCGAAGCAATACCTCGTGCGCAAGCAGATTGAGGCGACCGGCCTGACGGCCACGCAGATCAGCTTCAGCGACGATGCGCTTCGCGAGATCATCCGTTCGTACACGCGCGAGGCCGGCGTGCGCAACCTGGAGCGCGAGATTGGCAACATCTGCCGCAAGGTAGCGCGCAAGGTTGTGGGCGACGATAAGCATGTCGAGACCGTAACCTCGGAGTCACTGAGCACGCTGCTGGGCGTCGCGAAGTATCGCGACTCAGGCGTGCAGGAGAAGTCCGAAATCGGCCTCGTCACCGGCCTCGCCTGGACAGAGATGGGCGGAAGCATTCTGCAGACCGAGGTGCAGGTGCTGGACGGCAAGGGCAAGATGACGGCGACGGGGCAACTCGGCGACGTCATGCAGGAGTCCGCGCAGGCTGCACTCACCTACATCCGCTCGCGCTCGCATCACCTTGGACTGCCGCGGGATTTCTATCGCAACGTCGACATCCACGTGCACGTTCCCGAGGGCGCGATTCCCAAGGACGGCCCGTCCGCCGGCATCACCCTGGCTACGGCCTTGGCGAGCGCGCTGACCAAGATCGAAGTGCGGCGCGACATTGCCATGACCGGCGAGATCACGTTGCGCGGCAAGATTCTGCCCATCGGCGGCTTGAAGGAAAAGCTGTTGGCCGCGCATCGCGCGGGAATTCGCGAGGCCATTCTTCCCGCCGAGAATAAGCGCGATCTTGCGGACCTTCCGGATCTCATCAAGAACGAGATGAAGCTCAACTGGGTGGAGCAGATGGATGAGGTGCTTGAGATTGCGCTGGTCAGCAGGCCGCTCAAACTGGCGGAAGAGACGCCTGTCGCGCTGGCCCAGACGCCAGCGTTGCCGATTCCTCCACCTAAGCCGGCAGAGAACATCGCGCACCAGTAACGTTCAAGACAGCTGAAAAAGAAAGCCGAACCTACCGAGGTTCGGCTTTCCTCATTAGAGGGCATACGGACGCGTGTTGACGCTACGCCGCACGTCGTCCGCCGGACACGAAGTGCATGACCAGAGAGATCACAGCAAAGATCAGGAGGATGTGAATGAGGAAACTGCTGACGTGAAACATGAAAAATCCGCCGAGCCAAAGGAGAACGAGTACAACTGCCAGGATTAAGAACATGAGAGGGCCGCCTTACCAAAGATGGATTGACAATTATTTGTAACCACAACGAAACGTAAGACCCGTTTGCCTGTCTCCGCGTTGCTTGGATGGCTAAATTCTTTCCTGTCTTCTGTCTGGATAACAGAAACAAACGAAAGAGCATCTACCTAGGAGTTGCAAGTCACTCTCTGGAGGCACGTCGTGCTCATCGTCATCATTATTCTGTTGCTTCTCGTCTTCGGCACCTTTCCCACCTATCCGTACTCGCGCAACTGGGGCTACTATCCGGCTGGCGGCCTTGGCACGATTCTTTTGATCGTTGTAATTCTTTGGCTGCTCCACGTTATCTAGCTTGGCAGTTTTGACGCTTCACAGTCGCCGATAGGTTCGTTAGGATAAGAGGCGCACGCAAAATGTGCGCCTCTCCTATGCCTTCCACCACGCTCTCCCCCTCCGGCAATCTTCGTCTCAGCGAACTGGCGCCGCACTTTGTCCAGTCAGAGATTCGCGCCATGACCGTCGCGTGCGCGGAGGTCGACGGCATCAACATGGCGCAGGGTGTGTGCGATACCGACCCACCGCATCCGGTGGTCGAAGCTGCGATTTCGGCGATCCGGTCCGGCCACAATATCTATACGCGCATGGATGGCATCGCTCCCCTGCGCGAGGCGATTGCGCAGAAGTTTAAGAACTTCAATCGCTTGCACGTCAACCCACATACGCAGGTTTTCGTAACCAGCGGAGCCACTGGAGCGATGCACGCTTCCCTGTTGGCGCTGCTGAACGCGAGCGATGAGTGCGTGGTGCTCGAGCCCTTCTATGGCTACCATGTCAGCACGCTAAAGAGCATGCGCGTGGTGCCAGTCGTGGTGCCATTGGCCGGGTCGGATTTCGGGCTGGACGTCGAAAGGCTGCGCGCTGCCATCACGCCGCGAACACGCGCGATCATTATCAACAGCCCATCGAATCCCTCGGGCAAAGTCTTTTCAAGAGCCGAGCTCGAAGCGATCGCCGAGGTGGCGATCGAGTTCGACCTGTTCGTCTTCACCGACGAGATGTACGAATACTTTATCTACGACGGCGCGGAGCACATCAGCATCGCCACGCTGCCGGGAATGGCTGAGCGCACGATTACGATCTCCGGATTCTCGAAGACGTTTTCGGTGACGGGATGGCGTCTGGGATATCTTGCCGCGAGCGATCGTTGGCTGCCTGCGATTGGATACTTCCACGACCTGATTTACGTCTGCGCGCCGTCGCCGCTGCAACACGGCGCTGCGGCCGGGCTGCTGCAACTGCCACAGAGCTTTTATGACGGACTGACCGCGGAGTACCAGGCGAAGCGCGATTTGATCTGCGCTGCGCTCACGCGAGCAGGACTCACGCCGTCGATCCCGACAGGAGCGTACTACGTGCTGGCGGACTCAACCCGGATTCCCGGTGAAGACGCGAAGCAGAAGGCGCGCCGATTGCTGGCGGATGCCGGGATCGCGGCGGTTGCGGGGTCGGCGTTCTTTGCGGCCGATGCGGCGGGCGTGAATCCGGGCGAGAACTTGCTGAGGTTCTGCTTTGCGAAGAAGGATGAGGAGCTGGCCGAGGCCTGCCGGAGGCTGGACGCGTATCGCGGCTAAGGGTCAAGACAGAAAAGCCGCGGAGGCATAGGCCACTGCGGCTTTCGTGTTTTGCGCGAAGCGTTACTCGTCGTGCGCGGAGGACCCGCCGGCTATGGAGGGAATGAGCATGATTTCGTCGCCGTCTTCGAAGGGATGCGCGTCGCCGCCGAGGAAGCGGATGTCTTCGTCGTTGACATAGACGTTGACGAAGCGGCGGAGCTTGCCGTTTTCGTCCTTGACGTTCTGCGCAAGCGCTGGAAACTTCGTGTCGAATTCGGCGAGCAGGCCGGGCAGGTTCTCGGCTTCAGAGTCGAAGGACTTCTGGCCGTCGGTGTGGCGGGCGAGGGCGGTGGGCAGCACAATCTTTACGCTCAACGCACACCTCCTGCCAACGCTACGCCGCCCACCAGCGCGCCATCAACGGCGCGGATGTACTCGTCGAAGGCGGCGAGTTTCGGCTTCACAGCGCGTTCGGTGGCGAAGTGGCCCTCCAGTGCGTCGGTGGTCTTGAGGCCGTTGCCTGTGATGCAAGAGACGGTGAGCTGGTCGCGCGTGATGCGGCCCTGCGAGTAGAGCCGCGCGGTGACGGCGGTGGTAACGCCGCCGGCGGTTTCGGTGAAGATACCTTCGTCCTCGGCCAGCTCCTGGATGCCGGAGACGAGCTCGACGTCGGAGACATCCTCGGCCCAGCCGCCGGTTTCCTGAATCATCTTCGCGGCGGCAGGACCGTCCGCCGGATTCCCGATCGCCAGCGATCGGGCGATCGTGTTCGGACGCTGCGGCTCGATGTAGTCCCAGCCCTGCTTGACGGCGTGCGAGATCGGCGAGCAGCCAGTAGCCTGCGCGCCGAAGAAGCGCACATCCTTCGCCTCGACGAGGCCGAGCGCGATGAGCTCTTTGAACGCCTTGCGGATCTTGCGGATGAGCGAGCCGCCGGCCATGGGGCAGACGATGTTGTCGGGCAGCCGCCAGCCAAGCTGTTCGGCAATCTCGTAGCCGACGGTCTTCGAACCCTCCGCGTAGTAGGGCCGGAGGTTCACGTTGACGAAGCCCCAGTTGTACTCGTCCGCAATCAGCGTGCAGAGACGGTTAACATGGTCGTAGTTTCCGTCGATCCGCACCAGGCGCGCGCCATAAACCTGCGTATTCAAAATCTTCGCGTACTCGAGATCCGCGGGCACCAGAATGCACGCCTTGAGCCCAAGGCGCGCCGCCTGCGCTGCGGTAGAGTTCGCCAGGTTGCCAGTGGACGAGCAGCCAACGGTCGTGAACCCGAAGCCTTGCGCGTTCGCGAGCGCGACCGAGACGACGCGGTCCTTGAAGCTGAGCGTCGGGAAGCACACTGCGTCATTCTTGATGTAGAGGTTGTCGGCGCCGATGCGCTTGCCGAGGTTGCGTGCGCGAACCAGCGGCGTGAAGCCCACTGGCAGGTCAGGCAGGAAGCCCTCGGGGATGGGGAGAAGTTCTTTGTAGCGCCAGATGTTGGCTGGGCCGGCGGCGATGGTCTCGCGCGTGAAGCGGCCGCGAACGGACTCCAGATCGTACTGGACTTCTAGGGGCGCAAGGCAGTCTGGGCAGCCAGACAGAGGCCTATTGCCGTAGCTCTTGCCGCACTCGTTGCAGCGTAGCTCGTACTGCGTACAGGAAGACACCATGGATCGACTCCGATGGTCGAAGGGTGATGGTCCTGGAAGCCGCTCTCTTGTCTGGGATCTCGGTACGGAGGTTCGTGGAGGTCAGGCTCAAATACAGGTCTGCGTCCACCGAATCTCATGTACCCTGTGGCTTTCGCCATCCAGGAGAGAGTTGACACCGGTACTAACTTTTGTCCGGTTGTCGTGGCGTCGTAGGGCTCGTCCCTCAACCACTCTGCATGAAATCCGACCCGCCGAAGCGAGAGGAATGTTTAAGGTTTATCACTGAATGGCTGCGTTTGCAACCTGCTTTCCACAACAGGATAACGTTCCGTGCAGCGACGCTGATCACATGGCGCGCCAAGTCGGGGTTCTATACTCACAGACAGATCATGCCGACCATGAACGACTTCCGCGCGGAAACAACTGAAAACACAGCGACGCCTGCAGTGCCTGCGGTGGAGCTGAACCGCGTTTCGCGCCTGTATGGAAACTTCGTGGCGCTGCGCGAAGTCACCGTGAGCCTGGCCGCGGGATCGAGCGTCGTGATGCTGGGGGAGAATGGCGCGGGCAAGTCTACCCTGCTGAAGGTGATTGCCGGACTGCAGTCGCCGAGTTATGGAACGGTGTCGATCTTTGGCGAGAGACCGCGGGACCAGCGTGGCGTGGTGGCGTACATGAGCCACTCGACGATGCTGTACGACGAGCTGACCGGAATTGAGAACCTCACCTATTTTGGAAGCCTGCATGCCGAAGGCATTGGCCGCAACGTGCTGCGGGAGAAGGCCGCCGATGCGCTGATCGAGGTCGGCCTCGATCCAGCCAACACCCGCCGTGTGGGCGAGTACTCGCAGGGCATGCGGCAGCGGGCGTCGCTCGCGAGAGTGCTGCTTTCCGAGCCGGATCTGCTGCTGCTGGACGAACCATTTTCAAACCTGGACGTCGGCTCGGCGCAGAGCATGATTTCGCGACTGCTGGTGTACGGCGCACAGCCATCACGCAGCGGCCTGGCGCGCACGCTGCTGCTGACGACGCACCAGGCCGAGCTGGCAAGGCCGCTCGCGCAGAGCATACTGACATTGAGCGCGGGGCGGCTGGTTTCGCTGGTGGAGACCGCGCGATGAGTCACGCAGTCAAAACGGCCAACAAGACCAACGCGGCGCGGCAGCTCGACGCGCTTGGGATTGCGTACGAGTTGCGCACTTACGACGTCGACCCCGAGGACCTCACCGCCATCTCCGTTGCCCGCAAGATCGGCCTCCCGCCGGAACAAGTCTTCAAGACGCTTGTCACCCGCACCCATGATGGCGAGCACCTTTTCGCCGTCGTGCCGGGAGATGCCGAGCTCGATCTGAAGAAGCTGGCCGCGGTTGCGGGCACGCGCAAGGTAGAGCTTGCGTCGCTAAAGGATGTTGAGCCGCTCACCGGATATATTCGCGGCGGCGTCACCGTACTCGCTGCGAAGAAGCCCTTTTCTGCCTTCGCCGATGAGACGATCGAGCTGTTCGACGTGATCTCGATCTCGGCCGGGCAGCGCGGCTTGCAGATCTTTCTAGCGCCCGCGGATTATCTGCGCGCCACGCACGCGACCCTCGCCGACCTGACCAAAGCTCCCACCGGAGGACACGCATGAACTACGCGCAACACGTCCTCACGCATCTGCGCAAAGACCTCCGCCTGGAGTGGCGTACCAAGGACTCGATCAACGGCATGCTGTTCTTCGCGCTGCTGGTCGTCGTGGTGTTGGCGATGGCGTTTGATCCGGCCTCCTATCCAACCATGACCCGGCAGATCAGCGGCGGCCTGCTGTGTGTCGCGGTGTTATTTGCGGCGATGACGGCGCTGAACCAGTCGTGGGCGCGCGAGACCCACAACAACGTACTCGATGCTCACCGGCTTTCGGCGGCGCCGGCGTCGGCGTTGTTCGTCGGCAAGGCGCTAGCGAACTTTCTGTTTGTGATGGCGGTGGAGATCGTGCTGGCGCCCATCTTTACGGTCTTCTATAACCTGCATCCGCTGGGCCAGACGTGGAAGCTGCTCTTCATTCTCCCTTTGGGCACATGGGCTTTAGTGGTCAACGGGACGTTCTTCGCCGCGCTCAGCCTGCGATCGCGCAACCGCGAGACGCTGCTCCCGCTAGTGCTGCTGCCCATCTCCATGCCGGCCTTGCTGGCGATGATCCAGGCGAGCACCGCCGTGCTTACCGGCGAGTTTGAGCCCACATTATGGATCAAAGTTTTGGTCGCCTATGTGATTGTCTTCACAACGGCGTGCGTGCTCTTGTTCCAGACTGTTCTTAGCGCGGATTAGCGCCAAAGGGTTTCAGGAGGCCCCCGCTCCGCGCACTCCAACTAAGAGCTAAAATCATCGATGGTGACTAACATTCGAAAATCTCCCCGAACGATGCCGAAGTGGGCGCTGGCCTACTTCGGACTTACGCTGGTCGTGCTGGCCTACGGCTTCTACGCGGCAATGGTTGCGCCGAAGGAAGCGACGATGGGCAACCTCTACCGCGTCTTCTTTTATCACCTGCCGCACACGATCCTGAGCTTCGTGTTTCCGTATCTGAACTGCGGCGCGTCGTTCCTCTATCTCTTCTGGCGCAATCGAAACGTCGAGCGCGCAGCGGCAGCCGACGCCTTCGCCCTGGCCTCGGCCGAAATCACCGTGCTCTACTCGAGCATTGGTCTGGCGACCGGCATGCTCTGGGGCCGCGCCGCCTGGGGAATCTGGTGGGCCTGGGACGCCCGCATGACCACCTACCTGCTGCTCTGGCTGCTCTACGTCAGCTACCTGCTGGTGCGGCGTTTCTCCGCCACCGGGCAGACGGCCGTCATCTCCGCGGTACTCGCGATCTTCGCCGCCATCGACGTTCCCATCTGCTTCATGTCGATCCGCTGGTGGCGCACGCAGCATCCCTCCGCGGTTTTCGGCGGCGGAGACAACTCCGGCATCGATCCCAGCATGGTGCCTGCGGTCCTTTGGAACATGCTCGCCTGGGCAATGTGGGGGGCCTTCCTCATCGGCATGCGCTACGCCATCGAGCGCCGGCGCCAGCGCCAGTCCAATGCATACGCGCTCGGCTTCCTCGGCGACGAAATCCCGCAAGCGTTTCAGGAGGCGCGATGATTCCCTTCCACACACTTTCGGAACGCCATCTCGTCTACGCGTACCTCGTCGTCTGGCTATTTCAATTTGGATACATCGCCTGGCTGGTCGCGCAGTGGCGCGCCTCCCGGGAACCCAAGAGCCGGGGATGAAGCCTGTACGACGCGCAGTCGCTGATCTTAAGCTGGCGCCTCCTAGCGCGCTTGCTCTCCTGCTGCCTTTGATCCTGGTGGGCTGCGGGCGCGATCGCTTCCCCAGCTACCCGGCGAGCTATCACGAGTTCGCCTACGTCTCCAACGGCACGAGCAACACCGTGACCGTGCTTGACCTCGTATACCTGCGTCAGGATCGAGTGCTCCAGGTGGGGCGGCAGCCTACGGGCCTCGCGGCGAATCCAGTTCGTGATGAAGTCTACGCGGTCAATGCCGGAAGCGACTCGGTCTCCGTAATCGACGCGACAACCAACCGTGTCGCCGCGACCATCGGTGTGCAGCGCACGCCGTACTTCATCGCCATCGCTCCGGACGGCAAGCGCGGATACGTTGCGAACTCGGCATCGAACACCGTGAGCGTGCTCGACCTGGACAAGCGTCGCCAGGTCGGCGTGGCCTCCACCGGCGAGGGCCCGGGCATGGCAAAGGTCTCACCAGACAATCGCACGCTGGTGGTGAGCAATCGCATCGCCGGCAGTCTCTCGGTCTATTCCATCACCGACTCGCACGAACATCCGCTGCAGTTGCGCGAAGCCTATTCAGGATGCGCCGGAGCGACGGATATAACGGTGGTAGCGAACTCCGCGAGCGAGCTAACCTCGGGAGCAAAGGCCTTCGTGGCCTGCTCTTCCACGCACAAGGTGATGGTGGTATGGCTGGCGGCGGCGCCAGACTCCTGGCGCGGCAAGCAGGATGCGTCTCTGCAGCACGATCAACTGCTGACCTTCCTGGATGTGGGCGAAACGCCGGTGCACCTCGCCGCGCAGCCGAATGGGAATGAGGTCTTTTCGATTAACTTCGGCTCCGACAGCATCTCTGAGATTTCAGTTTGGACCAACGAGGTACTGGGCACCTATCCCATCGGCACCAGGCCCACGAGCGCGGTCATCAGCGAAGATAACTCCAGCCTCTGGGTCACCAACTTCGGCGCCGACTCCGCCGCAATGTACAGCATCGACGATGGACGCGTGGTGGCCAGCGTGCACACCGGCGTACATCCGGATAGCATCGCCTTCTCCGCCGACGAACACCTGCTGCTCGCCGCTGACTCCGGTTCTGCTGATGTTGCCGTGATCCGCATGCAGAGCAAGGACGGCCCAACCCTCTTCACGATGCTGCCCTCCGGCGGCCATGCCAACGACATCGTGGTGAAGTCCTTCCACGCCAAGCCCTAGCTTCCTTATCAGCTGGAAGCTTCTTCGCGCGCACGTTCCATGTCATCCACGCAGGCTTCGCGCAACGCCTGTCGGGTCGCAGAAACATACGCGCCCGCGAGCAGAAGCAGGCCGCTGAGAAACGCCCACAGCATCAACCCCACAGAGACTTCAAACGGCCCATAGACGGAGCGAAGGTCCAGGTGCGGCAGCGTGAGGATGTAGAGATACTTCGCGATCTCCCATAGCACGCCCATGATGATGGCCGTCGGAAGAACGGCGCGGGCGGGAATCTTGCGATTCGGCAGGCCCCAATAGATCAGGAAGAAAAGTCCAATGCTGGCCACGCCACCGCAGATCTTGAGAAAGCTGGCCGTCAAGAAGGTGAATACCACATTGCTGGTGTGGCCGAAGAAGAGGAAGCCGAGGACCGATGCCTGGGCCGTGCTTAGCACGACCGAAGCCATCGCCAGCATGCCAACGCCGGTCGCGAGGGCCAGCGAAACGAGTTGATTGTGGATGTAATTTCGATTCTTTCGAACACCCCAGACGCTATTGAGCGCAACCTCCAGTGGTAAAAAAACGCCCGTCGTCGTGATCAGCAACATTACGACCGAAAAGATCCTTGTCTGCGTATGCGCACCCGCAACAATCTTCATGTTTTTCATGACGAAGTCCTGATTGCTCGGCAGGAAGTTGTTCATCATCTGGACGACGACATTAACCATCCTTGGCGAATGAAAGACGCGCTGCGCGAGCGTGAGCAGCAGCACAATAAACGGAAACAGTGACAGGATGACCTGGGCCGCCACGCTGAACGCGTAGGTATGCACCTCAGTCTTGGTCATGTAGTGGGCGAGCGCAATAATCTGCTGCAGGGTTCCGCTCGCCGCGACAGGCACGGCGGGATCGGCGACCAGGTTGGGTTCAACCTTCTCATCGCCCGCCGCAATCGTTGCTGAAGGGGCTCGCGACACGCTGCCCCCGGTGCTGGAATGTGCTTCATCGACGAGCTTCTTCGCATTGTCAGGAACAATGCTGAATTTCTCAAAGGGCATGTCATCAGTTTACTTTGCCGCGCGGCGCTCTTTTCCAAATCATCGACAAATCATGGTCGAGAACCAGAAGAGTTCTCCCGCAAGCGATCTGCCGCCCATGCTGCGGCCTCGGCCAGAACCACATCGTCGCCCGCGATCCACACCTCAAGCTGTGGGAGAAACTCTCGCTCGCCACTGTTTCCCATCGCGATCGCCACGTTGCGCAGGATTCGCTTGCGTCGCGTGCGCTCCAGCGGCGATCCGCGAAAGACTCGATTGAATGTGGGCCCCTCCATGTCCGCAAGCCACTGCAGCGCCGGATTGATCAGCTCCTGCCGCGCTGGAAGAAGGCCTGACGCGGCAACGGGCGCGCGCCGGTTCCACGGGCAGACATCCTGACAAATGTCGCAGCCAAATACCTGCCTACCCATGGGAGGCCGCAGCTCCTCTGCGATACTTCCCTTCTTTTCGATCGTAAGATACGCGATGCAGCGGGTAGCATCCATCTGCCGAACGCCTGTGGCTTCCGGATCGAGCAGCGCGTCGGTAGGGCAGGCGTCGATACAGCGCGTACAGCTGCCGCAGCGATCGGCCGCAGGCAAGCTCCACGCCTCTGGCTCGAGCTCAAGCGACGTCACAAGGACGCCGAGCAGCAGCCACGATCCCTGCTGCTGGTTCAGCACGCAGGTGTTCTTGCCAATCCAGCCAACGCCTGCGCTAGCGGCGTAGGCCCGCTCCGCCAGCGGCCCCGTATCCACGTAGCAGCGCATCGAGGCATCTGCGCCGAAGCGCTCTTTTAGCTCCAACTCCAGCGCGCGGAGCTGGTGCAGCAGCACATCGTGATAGTCGCTGGCTTGACTGGTCTGGGAGCCCGACTCCTGCCGCCCGCTCCACGCGTACCGAGCAATCCATCCGGCCTTCGCGTCTGCAGGATCAATCGACCGCGGCGCGGCCGCATTATAGTTCACCGCACAGACAATCACGGAGCGCGCCCATGGCATCGAGCGGCGCAGATCTCCGCGAAGATATTCGCCCGCATGATCCGTTCGCTTGAGGTAGTCCATCTCGCCGGCATAACCGGCGCCGATCCATTCGGCGTAGCGTTGATCGTCCTCTGAGGCTGCAGCGCCACGCGGCTCGGGCACAGCTGTCACGCCGGCAAGATCGAAGCCGGCGGCGCGCGCTCTCTCTTCGATCCACTCCCGGTCCGCGCGCGTCAGGCTCAACCCCATCCAGCTATTCTCGCGCAACCGGGCGCTACGGTGTGATTCGCACCATGACGGCAGCGTTCGCGGGCACCTCGGCCGAGAAGCTTCCCGTCGGCCGTGCGAGGTCTTTGTGCGCCCAGAGATCACGCACGCTGGCGGGCAGCGTCGCAGGATAGCCAATATCGCGCCAGTCAGCAGCGATCGTCGCAGGCTTGTCCCCGCGATTGAGCAGCACCACCGCCCGGCCACCGTCCGCAAGCTGCTTGGACCAGACCTCGAGGTCGCCGTCCTTATGTACGCGATGCCCCTGGATGCCCATCGGATCCTGATCGATTGCGATCACGTCTTTGTTGAGCAGAATCTCGCTGATCTCCGGCGTCATGTGCGCCATGTCGTTGCCCGCAATTAGCGGCGCGGAGAATAGAGCCCACATGCTGAAGTGCGCACGATACTCTGCCGTCGTCATGCCGCCATTGCCCACCTCGAGCATGTCCGCGTCATTCCAATGACCGGGACCGGCATAGCTGTAAATCGGCCCCATGAGATCGACAATCTGAAGAACGCCATTGCCACCCCAGTCTTTTTTGCAGTTCCAGCAGTCCTGGATGTCACCGGTGGCGCGCCACATATTTCCGATCGGACCCGCCCAGAGCCACGGCTTGGTCGAACCCCACTCGCAGAGGCTAAAAACAATCGGCCTCCCGGTTGCCGCGAGCGCATCGCGCATCAGCGTGTACGACGCCTCGCTGCTCTGCCCGGGCAGCGTGTGGCACCAATCTTCCTTGACGTAGTCGACGCCCCAGTTCGCATACTGTCGCGCGTCCTGATACTCGTGGCCCATGCTGCCCGGCCTGCCTGCGCAGGTCTGCGTTCCCGCATCCGTGTAGATGCCGAACTTCAATCCCTTGCTGTGAACGTAATCGGCAAGCGCCTTGATGCCGGAAGGATATTTCTGCGGGTCGGCGAGGATATTGCCCGCAGCATCGCGGCCCACCTGCCAGCAGTCATCGATGACGATGAACTCATAGCCCGCGTCCTTCATGCCGCTCGAAACCATCGCATCCGCCTGGGCACGGACGACTGTCTCGTTGACGTCTTTGCAGGCGAACTTGTTCCAGCTGTTCCAGCCCATCGGCGGCGTGCGCGCGACGCCATTGTCCAGGCCATGCGCGGGAGCAGGGGCAAATAGTGCCCAGCCGAGCACAAGGCCCAGCAAAGTAAACGACCTCAGCGTGCGGTTCATGGAAGTCTCCGAAACCTCAACATCGTATCAAGCCAGCGCGTTACGATGCAGCTTCGGCGATTAGCCGCGCTTGCCCTTCACTGCAGCGACCGCGAGCTCCGGCCCTGCCTCTGGAACCTCCGGAATATCGGCATCGGTCAGCGCCTTTATGCCGAGCTTCTTTCGCAGCTCCGTGTCGATGCGCTGGAAGGTGTCCTTGTTTTCCTTGAGGTAGCTGCGTACATTTTCGCGCCCCTGCCCGATGCGCTCGCCCTGGTAGCTGTACCACGCACCGGACTTGTCGACGATGTTATTGGCCACCGCGAGGTCGAGCGTATCGCCCTCGCGCGAGATGCCTTCGCCGTACAGAATGTCGAACTCAGCATCGCGAAACGGCGCCGCCACCTTGTTCTTGACGATCTTCACCTTGGTGCGCGAGCCGACGACGACGTCGCCTTCTTTCACTGCACCAATGCGGCGGATATCAATGCGCATTGACGAATAGAACTTCAGCGCCTTGCCGCCGGTGGTCGTCTCCGGATTGCCGAACATCACGCCAATCTTTTCGCGAATCTGGTTGATGAAGATCAGGCAGGTGCGCGACTTCGAGACCGTGCCGGTCAGCTTGCGCAGCGCCTGCGACATAAGCCGCGCCTGCAGCCCCATGTGCGAATCGCCCATCTCGCCGTCGAGTTCGGCCTTCGGCACCAGCGCGGCAACCGAGTCCACCACCAGCACGTCAATCGCGCCAGAACGCACCAGCGCTTCCACAATCTCAAGCGCCTGCTCACCATAGTCCGGCTGCGAGATCAGCAGGTTGTCAATATCGACGCCCAGCTTCTTGGCATACCCCGGATCAAGCGCGTGCTCTGCATCGACGAAGGCTGCGAGCCCGCCGGCCTTCTGTGCCTCGGCGATAATCTGCAGCGTGATGGTGGTCTTACCCGAGCTCTCCGGCCCGAAGATCTCGATCACGCGACCGCGCGGCACCCCGCCCACTCCCAGCGCCGCGTCAAACGAGATCGAACCCGTAGAAATCACCGCGATCGGACCTATAGCTTCCTTCGCACCAAGCCGCATAACCGACCCTTTGCCGAATTGTTTTTCCAGTTGCGAAAGGGCGGTTTCAATTGCCTTGCTGCGGTCATCAGCCACGATATTGGTCTCCTCGGTGGGTTTCCCTAATTCAGATCATTAGATTTATCTAATGCTTGCATCGTAGCATCCGGAGCCGTCAAAAAGCAAAAGAAAAGCGAAAACTCTTGTGGAGATTCCGGGTACATTCCCGCAATGGAACGGTAGACTCTCCTAATGCGCCGTTTTCGCTATCTGGACGCCCTCACAACCACCTTTGTGGTCATTCTGCTGGTCTCAAACCTGGTGGCGCAAAAGGTTGTGCGGATACCGCTCCTCACATTTCATGGCCACCAATATGCCTTCTCCACCTCGGGCGCCATGCTGCTCTTCCCCATCACCTACATCTTCGGAGACATCTTCACCGAAATCTATGGCTACGCCGCCTCCCGCCGCGCCATCTGGCTGGGCTTCTTCGGCACCGCGCTCCTCTATGCCGTCTCGGCGATCGTGATCGCGCTGCCTTCTGATCCGGAGTTCAAGCATCAGCAGGCGTTCGTCACGGTCTTCGGCATCCTGCCGCGCATCCTGATTGCGAGCCTCACAGCCTTCTGGGCCGGAGAGTTCGCCAACTCCTACACCATGGCCAAGCTAAAGCTGATCACCAGGGGCCGCTGGCTTTGGACACGCACGGTTGGTTCCACGGTCGTCGGCCAGGCAGTCGACACCACGCTGGTCATCGTGATCACCTTTGCCGGAACCTTCACCCCAGGCAAGCTCTTTCAGATCATCTGGCAAGGCTACCTGCTGAAGGTCGCGTACGAGGTGCTCGCAACCCCGGTCACCTACCTCGTCGTCAACTGGCTAAAGCGCGCCGAGCACGTCGACACCTTCGACACACATACGAACTTCAATCCGTTTCGCGTTGCGGAAAGCAGCAATGTCGAAAACTAGCGTTTGGGCTTCGGCTTCGTTGCTGGTAGTTCACGGAATTGAATGCGTTTCACCAATTGATACTTGCCACCTTTGAAACGATAGGTTGCGTTCCAATTTTGAGACCGGTAACTATGGTCGAGACCATATCCCCAACCTCGAGAAACAACGTCGATTTGATAATGGTCGCTTGCTGGGCCTGTCGGAACAAACCTGTAAGCCGACGAAAAGTTGATTCGCTCTGAACTACCATCTCGCCCTGTCGGGTCATAGTCGCCAGAATTATCTTCCTGCTCCATCAGGCCCCAGACGACCGAGACCGACTTGTCGTTAGCGGCGACGATCTCGGAGTAGGTCGTCGCGTCGCCCATATGCATATCGTCAACCGAGAGCTTTACCCCGTACAAATCGTTACCTATGCGGACCAGTTCTGCGTCTGGAGGTTGACCTGATTGACCTATGGTGTCTGTGCAGGCATTCTTACTTTCGACTTTCCACTCTCCCTGTTCGAAGACAAAAATCCCTACGCCAATTTCAGGAGCACATGCGTGACACTCATACTTTCCCGTCGTCGTTTGCTGAGGCACGGCACTCGTTACGACGTACGTCCGCGATCCAGGATCACCGGAATTCACCTGCACAAATAAGAGGGTCTCGATGCTGATTCTTGCAACACCCTCATCGTTGCCGCGCCAGTGATCTCCTTTAGCCGTCTCGGTTGCTGGGTCATAGTCGCCGTAGATCGCCCGTAGCGCCGCGGCGTTCGTGAGCATGGCCTGCGCATTCGCGAGTCTGACTAGCGTCACGAACAGAAGTGCGATCGCGAGCTTCATCCGTCACCTCTTCAGCAAGTCCGCGGGCACATTCACATCGTCGATGCGGAAGAAGCCCGCCAGCGCGGGATGCCGAACAGCGATGGCGCGGTACATCTCCCAGGCCACGCGGCGGTAGCTGAAGTGGCCGGCGACGGTCGAGCGCAGCTCAGAGATATATAGCGCCTCGGCAAAGTCCATCTTGAACATGGAGCGGCAGCGGGTGCTCAGTGGCAGCAGATACTGCGCGGCCTGTGGAGCCTCATGCGCGCTGCTATCGTGTAGGGCCCGGTAGGCGGCGTACGCGGACTCCATGGCGGCCTTGTAGGCGGCCTCGAGCCCTGCCTCGGCGAGCGTAGGCTGGCCGGGGCATATCGGCTCGTCGTAGCCATGCACGTCGGAGAATTCCTGGATCAGCTGCACGCAGCGGCGGTGGCGATGCATGTCGCGGAAGCCGCCAATATCCATGAGGATGTCGAAGCGGAAGCCGTGGCCGGAGTGGAAGGCGCGCAGCAACTCATCATGCTTGCCGCGGTGCGCGGTGCCGAGCTTGAGCAGCTCATTGCGCCGCACCTCGCCGAGCGCGCCCACGGCTCCGCGTAGCTGGCGGTACGAATAGTGGCAGTTCGGGTAAAGCAACGAGGTCACCAGCTCGACCTCGAGATGCTCCTCATCGTCGAGCAGGTCGACGACCGGTGCCGGGTAGATCTCCGCGCCCTTCATCAGCTCTTGCGCTGCCTGGGTAAGCTCCTTGCGGCTGGCCATCTGGTATTCGCTGGGCTCGGCATGTTTCAGCAGCGTGGGAGCAGTCCGCACCGGCGGCATCAGCTCGTTGAGAATCTGGGCCGTCGCCTCAGCGTTGACTACACCCTCGCCGGCGAGCTCCTCCAGCTTGTCGCGCAGGACGTTCCAGGCGGGCTGGGTGGCGGCGTTGCGCAGCTTTGCGCCGAGCTCGCGAATCTCTTCGAAGGGGCTGGAGAGCAACCGCGACACCTGCGTCTCGAGCGTCCGCGCATTCACAATCTGGCCCAGCGAGGTGTTGGTCGCGAGCGGCAGCAGGTAGCGCGCCGCATCGAAGGCGCGGGCTTTGAGGGTGCGCGCGTAGGCATCCTCTTTCATCTCGCTGGGGCGAGAGACCACCCCTTTGAGCGCCTCAAACATGCCTGCACTGAGATCGTTGTAGGCGGCAAACAGCGCCTCGATGGCGTGGGTGTAGGCACTGCGGTGATGGCTGTCGAGATGCGGCGTGTACCAGCCTGAGCGACGGAAGTCCTGGTAGCGCGTGGAGCGCTCCTGCCCATCCCAGCGCGTCTCGTCCACCAGCGCGATGGCTGCCAGCAGGCTCAGCTTCTCGACCGCGAACGGAATGTGCGCCAGGTCGGCGATGGAGCGGTGCCCATACTGGAAGTAGAAGGTGTTCAGAAACTGCTCGGCCTTCTGCGAGCTGATCTCGGTGAGCGACTCCCGCATGGTCAGCGCCGAGCGGGAATACTTCGCCATCGCGTAGGCGAGGACCTCGGGTTCGGCACCATGGATAGCGTAGACTTCGGTTGTATTCTCACCTTGCTTGTGGTCGGATGCGGGCTTGTGGTCGGCTGTGTGCTTCTGGCTGTCGCTCATAACTCGCACAAGAATAGCGCGCTGCCCTGTGATTCGGTGTGACGGCGAAGGTTCGGGTTCGTCTTTATCCTGCTCCCCGGAAATCGTCTCCCCGTGGGAAACTAGAGGCGAAGCGAAAGCAGTCTGAAGTCGGAGAAAATCTTGAATCATTTATCTGGAAGAATCGCCTTGATTACCGGCGCCAGCCAGGGTATTGGCCGCGCCTGCGCCCTCGAACTCGCCAGGTCCGGCGCAACCGTCGCCCTGGCCGCGCGCTCCGCCGACAAACTCGCAGCCGTGGCCGCCGAGATCACCGCCGCTGGCGGCGTCGCCCGCGCCTACGCCCTCGACGTCTCCAGCGAAGAATCCATCAAAGCCTGCGCGAAGTCTGTCCTCGCCGACCTCGGCAAGGTCGAGATCCTGGTCAACAACGCCGGCATCACCAAAGACGGCCTCGCCCTCCGCATGAAGCTCGCGGACTTCGACGACGTCCTGCGCACCAATCTCACCGGCGCCTTCCTGCTCACGCAGGCCGTGATTTCGTCGATGATGAAGGGCCGCTGGGGGCGCGTCATCAACATCACCTCGGTGGTGGGCGAGATGGGCTCTCCTGGCCAAGCCAACTACGCGGCGTCGAAGGCCGGCATGATCGGCCTCACCAAGTCGCTGGCCCGTGAGTTCGCCAGCCGCAACATCACTATCAATGCCGTCGCCCCCGGCTTCATCCAGACCGCGATGACCGACGTCCTCGCCGAAGATCACAGGGCGACGATCCTCAGTGAGATTCCGCTGGGGCGCTACGGCAGCGATGCGGACATCGCCGCCGCAGTCGCTTTTCTCGCCAGCGAGGGCGCAGGCTACATTACCGGTCACACGCTGGATGTAAATGGCGGCATGTACATGGGATAGCGGGTGTCGATGCTTGAGCTACTACCGGTTGCATACTGCACGTACGCGACGGCAAGTAGATGGGCCAGGGTATAGAGACCATTGGGCTACCACTGGTTGTTAGTTCCGCGTCAAGCACGAATCTTGATTGGTACAAGTGCAGCAATAATGTGTACTTAGCCCTTGCCACGTTCTCTTGGTATAGTTACTTTACCGTCAATGGCAAATATGCAAACAGTAACCTTGGAAGAGCAGTTCGCTGGATCCGAGCCGACTCCGATCAATATCGGAGCTACGATCCGCGACTTCCGCCTGCAGCGCGGTATGTCGCAAGGTGACATTGAGAAGCGCACGGGCCTGTTGCGTTGTTACCTCTCCCGGGTAGAGAACGGCCACACAGTTCCGTCGCTCGAAACACTGCAGAAGATCGCAGCATCGCTCGACATGCCGCTCAGCCAGTTCTTCTCCGAAGACCCCGTCAAAGAGACCTACGGCGTGACGCTGAGCGAAGACGAGATCCGGTTCCTCACCCAGATCCAGCGCTACTCCGCGAACCTCAACGAGAGCGATCGAAAGCTGCTTCTGGCCATGGTGCGGAAGTTCGCAGCGACTGCGACTGTCTCGATCAGCTAGAAAAAAACTTCAAGGCACGCAAAAAGCCAGGCTAAACGGTCTGGCTTTTTCAGCGTGCGGGCGTTCGCAATCTGGTCGTCGACGAGTTAAGATCTGCCGCGAGCGAAGTTCGCCAGCGCATACCCGAACAGGCAGAGCAACAGCGTCGCGAACACAAACGTAGCCCTCTGTCGTGCGCGATAGCTCACGCGCCCCGAGGTCATGCGCGGGAACAGCGGCAGACCCAGTGCCAAGCCGCTGAGAAACCCACCCACGTGCGCCGTATTGTCGATCCGCGGCAGCATGCTGAGGTCCAGGTGCACCAGCTTCAGATGGCCGGGCGACGCCATCCCCAGCATGTTCGGCGTCATGCCGATCACCAGGTTGGCGACGGCAAAGAAGATCACCTGGCGGCGAAGGCTTTTCAACTCCTCCCACGGCACTTGCAGCTTGCGGTTCGACAGCAGCACGATCAAAATCCCCGCAATGCCAAACACCGCGCCCGACGCGCCGGCCACCAGCGCCACCTGCCCCGACGCGATGCTCCAAGCATAGGAAAACATCATCCCGGTCGTCCCCGTGAGCAGGTATACGGCAACCAGGCCGCGCTTTCCCAGCAGCGGCTCGCCGAACAGCCCCAGGTTCCACAGGCACCACATATTCAGCGCGATATGCAAAATCGTCACGTGCACGAACGCGCCCGTAACCAGCCTCCACCACTGCCCCGCCTGCACCAGCGGCGACGCCGTGGCCCCAAAGCGCAACAGCGTATCAAAATCGAACGGCGCTGTAAGAATGCTGCCCCACGCATGTTGGTGAATCAACCCCATCACCGGCCCGAACGGAAACATCATCGCAAACACAGCGAGGTTAATCCCCATCAGCAGATACGTTGCGGGATACTTCCACAGCGGCACACGCGGTCTCGCTCCACGGCGCACAGAGAGCTCAGCGGCTTCCATCCGCAAGGCGTCCGTAGGAGATCCATTCATCGGCGATGAAGGGGGAACATCCGTCTGGGAATCGTTAGTCACAATGTCGGGCGTCGGTCCAGCTCAAACCGTCTGCTTTCGTAGGCGCTCGCGCAGTTCCGGCGAGATGCGCTCGCGGAACAGGGCTGCCACCATGCCGGGAATCGGCGTCGTAATCGTTACCAGCGTCCACAACATCATGGAGATCAGCACGCCGACGATGGCCAGCGCTTCCAGGCTGATCGATATGCTGCTGGGGATTCTCAACAGCGAGGTCGTGCTCTGATCATGCAGGTGGAGGTGCTGCACGTTGCTGATGTGGCTGATGGCCTCGACCCGGTGCATGACCATGGCGGCCAGCAAAAACGCGGCAAACGAAAGCGTGGTGATCGCCAGCAGCATCACGTCCCAGGTGCGATGCACCCTCTGGCGCTTGCGGCAGTGAGCGCAGTTGTACAGATGCGCCTCGTAGTCCACCCGCAGATCCGGCGAGATCCCCGAAATATCGTACCGCCAACCCGACAAAATCGCCCCCACAACCGGATCGTTGCAGGTATCATGACCAGACTCGCGAGCGTGGGATTTTTGTGTAGCCATGAATCTATGGATGCTCCAACCATCCTAGTCGATTCGCCGCCTGTGCGAAAACCGGTACCAACGATCGCACACGGTACGCTTTCGAACATTCGACGCCGCTAGAGGCAGATTGGTTCCAGCGGCATATCCTGCACCGCCAGCACCACCCGATTGCCCAGCAAGCTCATCCGTCCGCCAATCGCCTGCTCAGCCGCCAGCCTCGCCAGCTCTGGCAGATTATTCTGCTCCGACAGGTGTCCGAGCACGATCGTGTGCGCACCGCCGTCGTAATCGCGCAGCAGAAACTCCGCGCAGGCCGCATTCGACAAGTGCCCCACCCGACTCAGCACCCGCTGCTTCACGCTCCACGGATACGGCCCATCCTTCAGCATCTCCAGGTCGTGGTTGGACTCCAGCAGTAGCACATCCACCCCGCGCAGCGCCATCTTCACGTTCGGCGGCACATAGCCCAGGTCCGTCGCAATGGCCATCCGAATCGACTCCGACCGCGCATGGAAGACAAACCCGCAAGGGTCGGCGGCATCGTGCGGAATGGTGAAGGGGCTGACGTCAATCTCGCCAATCGAAAATCCATGCCCGGCGCGGAAGTACTCCACGGCCGGCAGGAAGGCGGGATCGGCCTTCACCTTGGGAGCCTCAGCTTCCCCGGCCGCAGCGCAGTCGCCAGCCTCAGCCTCCATCGGATCGTCAACGGCCCCCGCATCAACCTCGGTCATCAGCGCCGTGTGCGCAGGCGCGTGGTCGGCGCGGGCCGCCTTCTCCCGCTGCACTGTCTCCAGCCACTTCGCGTAGCTCATCGTCGTCCGCGGCGTCAGCATCCGCACCCACGCCCGGTGCGTTCCCTCGGTAAAGAACACCGGAATCTTCAGCCGCCGAGCCAGCACCGACAGCCCCGCGACGTGGTCCAGGTGCTCATGCGTAATCAGGATCGCGTCCAACGCCTCGGGATCTTCGCCCACCTGCGCCATCCGCTTCATCAACTCGCGGCACGACATCCCCGCGTCCACGAGAATCCGCGTCGAGCCTGCGGCGATCACCGTCGCATTGCCCTTAGACCCCGATGCCAGCACCGTCATCCGCACTACTTAAAAATACGCCCCCAGCCTGTGACTAATTAGCCCGGGAACCAGCGGGAGTTCTCGAGAAGGTTGTCAGTTCTCAGTTGTCAGTTCTCAGGAAAAGCAACGGACCTTCGTCCCGGGGAAACTGAGAACTGAGAACTGACAACTAAGAACTGAGAACTGCGCTCTTCAACGGCGCAATAAAGTTCACCACCGACCGCATCACCAGCTCGTCCCGCTGGTTGAACACCAGCGTCGCCGACTTCACCACCCCAATCTCCGGCCGCGACGTCGACCGCCGCGCCGACAGGATCTCCGTCTCCGTATGCAGCCAGTCCCCCGGCCGCACCGGCTGCGTAAACTTGATCTCGTCCACGCCCGCGCCAATCATCCCACCGGCCACGTGCATCGACTCCACGCGCAGCCGCATCGTGATCGCCGCCGTCATCCAGCCCGACGCCGCCAGCCCCTTGAAGAACGTCTTCTCGGCCGCCACCTCATCCAGGTGAAACGGCTGCGGATCGTACTTGGCTGCAAATTCCTTAATCTCCTGGGCTGTGATCTCGTAGCTCCTGATGGAGCGGATCTTCATCCCCGGCTGCAAATCCTCAAAATACAACTCGTCCGCCAAACCAACCTCCGCCTTCCGTGCTTCCTAGTATTGATAAAATCCGCGCCCGGACTTCCGCCCCAGCCAGCCCGCGTCCACCATCCGCACCAGCAGCGGGCACGGCCGGTACTTCGGGTCGCCGATTCCATCCTCCAGCACTCGCATGATATCCAGGCAAACGTCCAGCCCGATAAAGTCCGCCAGCGTCAGCGGCCCCATCGGATGTGCCATCCCCAGCCGAAAAATCTCGTCGACAGCCTCCGCCGTAGCAACGCCCTCCATCACCGCGAACATCGCCTCATTGAGTAGCGGCATCAACACGCGGTTGCTCACGAATCCGGCAGCATCGTTCACCTCCACGGGCGTCTTGCCCGCAGCCAACGCCAACTCCCGCACCGTAGCAAACGTCGCATCCGAGGTCTGCAGCCCGCGAATCACCTCCACCAGCGCCATCACCGGCACCGGGTTGAAGAAGTGCATGCCAATCACCTGCGAAGCCCGTCCCGTTCCCGCCGCCAGCTTGGTAATCGAGATCGACGAAGTATTCGTCGCGAGAATTGCCTCCGGCCCCAGCAGCTCGTCGAGCTCCCGAAAGATCTCCTGCTTCACCACCAGCCGCTCGGTCGCAGCCTCAATCACCAGCGTGCAGCCACTCAAATCCTGCGGCCGATACACTGGCCGAATCCGCGCAAAGATCTTCGACGCCTCCGCCGGATCGATCTTCCCCTTGGCCGCCTCGCGATCAAGATTGGTGCGAATCGTCGCCAACCCCTTCTCCAGCGCCCGCTCACTCATCTCGTACAGAACCACGTCGAACCCAGCCCGCGCAAACACATGCGCAATCCCGTTCCCCATCGTCCCCGCGCCCACCACGCCCAGCTTATGTTCCGTAACGCTCATCCAACATCTCCTAAACTCCACCCTCCACTATACGTCCGCAGGCACGCGCCGAAACATTCTGCACCACCACCCGCAGCGAATCTGTTCGATGCTCGAACGCAAACGAGTTTAGACTTGTCTCCGGAGCAACGCCTTGCCGAGCACGTCCATCCGCATCCTTCAAGAGGACAACCTCACCGCCCTCCGCGCGATGCCCGACGCCAGCGTCGAGCTCATCTACGTCGACCCGCCCTTCAACACCGGCGTTACGCAGAAGCGCACCCGCATCCGCACCGTTCGCGACACCGAAGGCGACCGCACCGGCTTCGGCGGCAAGCGTTACCGCACCGAAACGCTCGCCTCCGCGCCAATCTACGCAGACATCTTCGACGACTACATAGGCTTCCTCCGCCCGCGCATGATCGAGGCCCACCGCGTCCTGTCTCCCACGGGTTCATTGTTCTTGCATATAGATCCGCGCGAAGTCCACTACTGCAAAGTCATGCTCGACGAAGTCTTCGCTCACCACGGCGGCGCCGGCCGCGCCTGCTTTCAGAACGAGATCATCTGGGCTTACGACTACGGCGCGCGTGCCACCAAACGCTGGCCCGCCAAGCACGACAACATCCTCTGGTACACCCGTGATCCCAAGCACTACACCTTCCATCTCGACGCCTCCGACCGCATTCCTTACATGGCGCCCGGCCTCGTCGGCGCTGAGAAAGCCGCCCGCGGCAAAACCCCCACCGACGTCTGGTGGCACACCATCGTTCCCACCAACGGCAAAGAGAAGACCGGCTACCCCACCCAAAAACCCCTCGGCATCCTCGAGCGCATCGTCCGCGTTCACTCCAATCCCGGCGACACTGTCCTCGACTTCTTCGCCGGCTCCGGCACCACCGGCGACGCCGCTCTGCGCAACGGCCGCAACGCCATCCTCATCGATCAGAATCCCGAAGCCTGCGCCATCATCCGCAAGCGGTTGGAATCACCCGAACCTGCAGCCTCTCCAAAGAAACAGCGGCCCGGACAATAGCCCGAGCCGCTCGCATCGTACCGTCTTCTACTAGGGTGCCAGCGCCGCAAGCAAGCCAGCGTTCGGGCTTCCCCATCCGGTCACCAGGTCGTATCCAGTCACCGCCGTATAGCTACCAGACTTCCCGCTCGAAATATCGTGGAAGTCCGTGTCATACACCGACGTCACATTCTGAGCGTAGATGGTCGGATTAATAAACCCGATCGTCCCTTTGCCCTGTGCAGCCAGTTGCTGATTCACCAGCGCAATATAAGCCGCCCACATCGGAGCCGCAAAGCTCGTGCCGCCGTATTCATTGGCTAAACACGTCGTCTGATCCGCACAGGTGTAGAACGTGAAGTTCGCGTTCGCCGACACATCCGGCCCATTGCGATAGGTCGTCGACCCCTTGTTGCTGGAGTTGATCACGCCTGCAAGCTTCTGCCACGACGGAATCGCGATCTTATCCGGCGAGATGCCGCCGCCACTATCCGCCCACGCTGTCTCCGACTTCCACGGCCCAGCCGCGCTCGCCGTAATCAAGTCCGTTCCGCCAACCGAGACAACATAGTCATCGTCCGCCGGCCACGCCTCGTTCCTCTTCGACCACGTCGAGCTATCCCCTGACGCCGCAAAGAAGTTCTGTCCCTGCGCCGCCATCTTTTCGAAGTAAGGATCCAGCGTCGAAGGATCATCCGGCGTCCATCCCCACGAGCAGCCGATGGTCGTCGGCAGCGGGCTGTGCGTCGTCATCGCTCCAATGATCGCCGTGTCCGTTGAGCCTACATACATCACCAGGCTAGCCAGCCCGGGAGCCATGCCCAGCGCCTGCGTCATGTCCAGCGTCTGCTCCGTATCGTCGCAGTCGCCACCAGCCCGCGTGTACACGCACGACGTGCTGGTTCCATCGGTCGAGATCACCGACACCGGCACATTGTTCGTCTGCTTCACATTCTTGTAGTAGGTCGTCAGATCCGCAAGATCTGTCCCTTCGAACTCGAACAATCCAAGGTTCTGTCCCGCGCCAGTCAGCGATCCCGTGCCATAGTACGCAGCGCGCATATCGCTGCCGAGGAACGAAGCCGACGGCCCCGACCCGGTCGTCGCATGCGAAACCACATCCTTCACATCCATGCCATGCGCCGCCGCATACTCGCTGCGACTCTCCAGCAGCCGGTGCGGAATCGAGTAGTTATCCAGCCCTGATACATGCCACAGCGAAAACGACAGATCCGTCGTGGGTTCGCTGTCCGGAGCATAAAATTCCCGGCTTTCCGACGGATGCTGATACGTCATCATGTGCACGTGGAGCGCGTTCTCCACCGCCGAAACCGATCCTCGTACCTGGACATCCATCGCGTCGCGCGAGCCGCCCGTCACCGTGAATCCGTTGCTCACCGCGAACTGCACCACCGCGTCATACTGCGCCTGGCTCGGTCCAAACTTCGCGGTAAATTCTGTCGGCGTCAAAAACTTGTGGAACAACGAACTGCTCGGGTCGTACACGTCACTTAAAAACTGCTTCAAACCACCTGGATCGCTCAACGGCAACACCAGGTTCAGATTCATAAGTTGACTCGAGGCAAGTCGCCCAACAGGCTGCGCCTCCCCGTTCGTAATCGCTTCCCGCACATGCCGCGTCAATACTGACTGCGCCTGTGCCCTGACTGCAAGTATCGACACGCCTGCTGCAAGCGTGAGACAAAGAATTCCCGATCTACACATAGTGGATCTCTCCTATCGTGGAATGGCGATATTCTTTTGTGGCTGGAACTGCGGACAATCATGGGCTGCTAACTAATGACTGTCAACAACTTATTCGATTACCTTGGGATGTATCCGCGAACGACAAGCGCATCGAACTCCGCAGCAAAACCTCAAACGTGCGACGCTAAAGTGCATCAAAAGAATTGCAATCTTGAACCGTAGAGACCCAAAGGTCGCTCATCCCAGACGGGCGAATTGTCCCATCGTAAAAACACCTAAGCACCTCAAGGAAACCATGACGATCGACTCCGACAAATTCCGAGTGCATCCCGATACCAACATCAAACTCACCAAGACACCAACGAAGATCGAACCCTTCTACAAATCCAAAAAGAAGTACCACGCCGTTCTCGGCGAACAGACAGCTGCGCTCAGCGATCAACAGGAACTCCTCTACGGCTCAGATCGCTATGCGCTTCTGCTCATCTTTCAGGGCATGGATGCATCCGGCAAGGATGGCGCCATCCGCCATGTCATGAGCGGCATCAACCCTCAGGGCTGTGACGTCTCAAGCTTCAAGCAGCCCAGTGCCGCTGAGCTCGAACACGATTTCCTATGGCGCACCTACCTCCGACTTCCCGAACGCGGCAGGATCGGCATCTTCAACCGCTCCTACTACGAAGAAGTCCTCGTCGTCCGCGTTCACCCCGAGATTCTTAAAACCGAAGGTCTTTCCGAAGAGTTGAGCAACGACAAAAACATCTGGAAGGACCGCTATCGCTCCATCGTCGACATGGAGCGCCACCTCTTCCACAACGGCACACGCACGATCAAATTCTTCCTCCATCTATCCAAGGAAGAGCAGCGCCAGCGCTTCCTCGCGCGCATCGACGACACAAAGAAGAACTGGAAGTTCAGTGTCTCCGACATGAAAGAGCGCCAGTACTGGGATCAGTACACGGATGCCTTCGAAGATTGCCTCAACGCCACCAGCACCGAGCATGCACCGTGGTACGTGGTCCCCGCGGACGACAAGAACAACGCTCGGCTCATCATCTCCAGCATCGTCCTCGACACCATCAAGAGCCTCAAGCTCTCGTTCCCCAAGACCACCCCCAAGCACCGCGCCGAACTCCTCGCCCTGCGCAAGCACCTCACCAAGTAGCTGCATGCCTGCGGTGCAAAACGCATCGCAGGCTACGCAATTTAATCCGCAAGCTCATCGGCCAGGTGAAGCCACTTGTCCAGCGTCGCAATCCCCCGCTCAATCTCTTCCTTCTCCACAATCAGCGGCGGCGCAATCACAAAGTGGCTCACCCACGCTTGGATGATCACCCCGTCGGCCAGCGTCTTCGCCGCAATCTGATCCACCAGCAGCGGCTTGCCCGAAACCTTATCCGTATAGGTGTTGAACGGCTCCTTGGTCTTCTGATTCTTCACCAGGTCGACCGCCCAGAACAGCCCTTTCCCGCGCACGTCGCCAATGCTCTTGTGCTTCGCCTTCAGAGCCTGCAGCTTCTCCGCAACGAACGACTCTAGCTCCTTCGCACGCTCCACCAGCTTCAACCGCTTCATCTCGTTGATCGTCGCAACCGCCGGCCCCAGCGTCATCGGATGCGCCTCATACGTGTGCCCGTGCGCAAAATAATGGTCCTGGAAGAAGTCGCCAATCTTCTCGCTCGTCGCGCACAATCCCAGCGGCACATACGCCGACGTAATGCCCTTCGCCGTCGTCAGAATGTCCGGCGTCACGCCCCAAAGATTCATCGCGAACCACTCGCCCGCGCGTCCCCAGCCGCTCATAACCTCGTCAGCAATCAGCAGCACGCCCGTCTCGTCGCACACCTTGCGCAACTTCGGCATGTACTCTTCCGGCGGAACAATCACGCCATTCGTGCCGACGATCGGCTCCACCAGCACCGCCGCCACATCGCTCTCATTGCGAATCATGTGCTCCAGGTAATCCACGCACGCAATGCCGCACTCCGGATACGTATGCTTGATCGGACACTTGTAACAGTGCACTTCCGGCCCAAAGATAATTCCCGGCCCCTTGCCGCGCGGCTCCATAGCCCAACGCCGAGGATCGCCCGTTGCCGCAATGCTTCCCGCCGTCGACCCGTGATAGCTGCGATAGCGCGCAATCACTTTCGTCTTGCCCGTATACATTCGGGCGATCTTAAACGCCGCCTCATTCGCATCCGTCCCAGACGTCGTAAAGAAGAACTTGTTCAACCCCTGCGGCAGCACTTCGAGCAGCAGCTTACTCAACTCCGCGCGCGCCGTCGTCGCATACCCCGGCATCGCATACGCCAACTCCTCGGCCTGCTGCTTGATCGACGCAATCACCGCAGCATTCTTGTGCCCCAGGTTCATGCACATCAGCTGCGAAGAAAAATCCAGGTACTTCTTCCCGTTCGCGTCGGTGATGTAACAGCCCTCGGCGTCAACGATGTGCATCGGGTTCCAGCCCTTCTGGAACCTCCACGTGCCATAATTCGTGTCCTTCGTTATCTGCACTACTTCATCCGATGTCATCGCCAGGTTTTTCTCCAACACATCGTGAGGACTCATTTTCGTAACCCTTCCACTTCCGCCAACGCCGTGCGATGGCCATTCATCATCAGGTAATAGATTGCTCCCGAAAGGAAGAATCCGACAAACCACGCCATCTTGAACAGCCACTCCAACGACGGCACGAAGCGGCCAACCAGCGCGACAGCAATGCCCGCCGTCAGCGCAATCAACGCCGCCAGATTAAATCCATGGCGATACTCGTACATCCCGCCGCGCCGATACAGCGAATACGTATCCAGCCGCGTATGCCTCACCAGAAAATAATCGGCGACCATAATTCCCGCGACCGGCCCAAGCAGTCCCGAGTAATCCACCAACCACCCGAGATAGTTATGCGAACTCGACACCAACCGCCACGGCATGATCGCCAGGCCCAGCAACCCCGTAATCAGCCCACCGGTCCGAAAGCTGATCCATCCCGGCGCAAGATTCGAAAAATCGTTGGAAGGCCCAACCACGTTCGCTCCAATGTTCACGTTCAACGTCGCCACCAGCAGCGCAATCAGCCCCAGGAAGGCAATCAGCGGTTGGTGAAACCGCCCAAGCAGCTCCACCGGGCTCCAGATAGGTGTGCCGAAAACCACGGTCGATGCCGACGTCACGGCAATGCCCAGAAATGAGTACAGCACCATCGCCACCGGCAATCCAAACGCCTGCCCCACCAGCTGCGACTCCTGGTTCTTCGCATATCGCGTGAAGTCCGGAATATTCAAACTCAGCGTTGCCCAGTATCCAACCATCGCAGTCAACGCCGGAAAAAAGAAGCGCAGAAACTCACGCGTGCTCGTGAACTTACTCGGCGCAGCAAGCATCGGACCGAAACCACCCGCCTTGCGCAGCATGAAAATCAAGAGCATCAGCGACAGCAACGCCATGAAGGGCGCAGAAAAACTCTGCAGAAACCGAATCGACTCCACGCCGCGCCAAACGATGTACATGTTCAGCAGCCAGAACCCATAGAAGCAAACCCACGTCACCCAGCCCATGTTCGCAGTCTGCGGCGACAGCACATGCACCATCTGCGCAATCGCCGTTCCACCAATCCAGGTCTGAATCCCAAACCATCCGCATGCCACAATCGCCCGCAGCATCGCCGGAATATTCGCCCCCACCGGCCCAAAGCTCGCCCGCACAAACACTGGAAACGGAATCCCGTACTTCGCACCCGCATGCGCATTCAGCAGCATCGGCACCAGTACGATT
>Ga0302220_10000227_pt1 | contig 50980 bp, 49 predicted proteins | sample II_Palsa_E1_3_FD_194572 | JGI IMG/M metagenome (GOLD analysis project Ga0302220, IMG submission 194572) | Peat permafrost microbial communities from Stordalen Mire near Abisko, Sweden - II_Palsa_E1_3 | ecosystem: Environmental > Terrestrial > Soil > Palsa > Peat permafrost | place: Sweden...
GGTATCGGCAGATTGCGCGAGCGCGGCTTGCAATGCATCGACGGCGGGCAACAGTGCATCGACCATGGTGCGATCGCCTGGATGCGCGCCGCCTAGCGCCATCAAGGCCGCCACACCTGCGCTGAACGCCTCTGCCCAGCGCTTCGCAGCAGGCCCGCTGGATTGATCGAGCACACTGCCCGCACGCAGCAACATCACTGCATAGAGCGGCCCCGAGGTGCCGCCCACCACACGGCGTACGGTCGCGGATACGGCACGCAATACGGCACCCGGTGTCGTCTCGGCCGGATAGGTGTGGATTTCGTGCAGGATGCCTCGCGCGCCGCGTGCGAGGCTAATGCCGAGATCGCCGTCGCCCACGCGCTGATCCATCTCGGTCAATACCGGTTCCGCCTCGATCAGGCACGCGCAAACTGCTTCGATCACGTGACGCAATGCCGATTCGCGCGCAAGCCGCGCGCCACCCGTGTCGTCGGGAGCGGCCGGCACGTCCTTGACAGAAGCCCGTGCCACACGGCCGCTCAATGCGGGCCACGCGGAGGTGCGCGCGGCCGCATCGAGCCACGCGAGCCGCTGATCGTCGAGGCGTAATAAGGTTAGCGAAACACCCGCCATTTCAAGCGCACTCAGGAAGGTGCCGGCCCATGCGCGCTCCACGTTGACGCGACGCGCCGCAAGATAGCGCAGAGCTGAAGCGGCGACGATGTTCAATTCACTCTGCGGCGTGCCGCCCAGGTTGTTCACCAGCAAGGCGACGCGCTCTTCCGCTTGCAACTGGAGATCGTCGACGATCTTCGTCAAGAGGCGCGCGACGATGGCATCCGCCGGCTCCAGCGCGCCACGTTCGACGCCGGGTTCGCCGTGAATCCCCAACCCCCACTCAATCTCGCCGTCAGCCAGTTCGAAGCCCGCTTTCCCTGCTGCCGGCACCGTGCACGGCGTGAGCGCGACGCCCATCGTGCCAAGCATCTCCGCCGCTTCCCGTGCGGCCTGCGCGACTTCGTTCAGCGGCCGACCCTCGGCGGCAGCGGCGCCCGCAATCTTGTGAACCAGCACCGTACCTGCGAGGCCCCGACGGCCGGCGTGCTCGCCACTCGCCGACAGTGCGACATCGTCCGCGACGATCACCATCTCCACCGCAATGCCTTCGGCGCGGGCAATCTCAGCGGCAAGGCCAAAGTTGAAGCGGTCGCCTGTGTAGTTTTTGACGATCAGCAGCACGCCCCCAGGACCGGCTACCGCCCGGATCGCGTCGAGCACGGCATCCGTTGACGGCGACGTGAACACTTCTCCCGCCACCGCTGCGCTCAGCATGCCCGGGCCCACATAGCCCGCATGGGCGGGTTCGTGACCGGAGCCGCCGCCGGAGATCAGCGCGACTTCACCGCGCTGGGCCGCGGCTTCACCGTCGGCACGCACGATGATCGTGCCGCCCTGCAGCAACGAAAGACCGGGATTGAGTGCGGCGAGTCCGTCTAGCATCTCGGGGACGACCGCAGAAACATCGTTGATGAGCTTCTTCATGTGCGTCAGCTTCCTTGTATGCCGCGGGCTGTGCATCACGAGCCTGTTGCGGCTGGGGTTGCGAGACTGCTACCGGAATTGCGAAGGGACCGTTGCAAACGCGTCGCCGAAACCTGACTTTACCGCGCCTTGGCGTGCAGCGTCGCATCGCGTTGCGATGTCCGGGAAAGCGGAAGGGGAATATGCAGAGAGGTCGCGCAATCCGCGCGCAATGAAGAACGAAGCAACGGGTGCAGCGATGAACGAAACGAGACACGACAGCGGACAGAAACTGAAGCCATTGAAGCCTCAATGGGACAGCTTCCGTCTGCGTCGATTGTGCGTTGGTAGGCTCGATTGGATTCGAACCAACGACCCCCACCATGTCAAGGTGGTGCTCTAACCAACTGAGCTACGAGCCTTTAGAGGCGCGAATTATAGAGACTCTCATTGCACAGCACAAGCCCCTGGCGCGAGGGGATTTCGCCGGTCTGCGTGGTCCAACCAAAACGACCAGAGAAACCGCAGCAGCCAAAACGACGCTCACATCTTCACCACCGTGAGCAGCGTCTGCTTGCCGCTCTTGTAGTCATACAGCGAGATTGCGCCCTGCTTCAGATCGCCACGCGCATCGAACTGGGTACGCCCCAGCACGCCGACGAAATCGGAAGCGGGCATCGCCGAGAGAATGTTCGCAGCTCGCGTCGAATGTGCGCGTTTCATTGCATCGACGATGATATACACGGCGTCATACGCGAACGGCGCGTTGAGCTGCACGTGTTGATGGAAGCGCGCTTCGTAGCGTTGCTCGAACGCGGGACCGTCGGGCATCTTTTCGAGCGGCATGCCGGCAATCGAGCACACCACGTTGTCCGCGGCGTCGCCCGCCAGTTTGGCGAGCGAATCGGCGCACAGGCCGTCGCCGCCGAGCACGCGTGCACTGATAGCCAGCGCACGCGCCTGCTTTGCAAACGGACCGCCGGTGGCGTCCATCCCGCCGTACATGATGATGTCCGGATGTTCGCCCTTGATTCTGGTCAGAATCGAGCGAAAGTCCACGGCCTTGTCGTTTGTCGCGTCGTGCGATAGCACAGTCAAGCCATCTGCCTTCGCCTGCTTTTCGAACTCGTTGGCAAGACCTTGACCGTAGGCGGTTGCGTCGTCAACGATCGCCACAGTCTTCGCCTTCAGATCCTTCTGCGCGTAGTTCGCCAGCGCAGGGCCCTGCTGCGCGTCGGTGGCCACGACCCGGTACGCGGTTTTGAAGCCCTGTTGCGTGTAAACCGGATTGGTTGCCGAAGGCGACACTTCGACAATGCCCGCATCGCTGTAAATCTTCGAGGCCGGAATGGTGGTGCCCGAGTTCATATGGCCGACCACCGCAACGACATGATCGTCGACCAGCTTCTGGGCCACCTGAGTGCCCTGGCGCGGATCCGATGCGTCATCCTGCGCGTCCAGTTCAAGCGTCACCTTCTGCCCGTCGATCACGAGCCCTTTCGCATTGATCTCCTCCACCGCGAGACGCGCGCCGTTTTCCGTGTCCTTGCCCCATTCGGCATTCGGGCCGGTCAAGGGAGCGACGTGACCAATCTTGACCACCTCGTCCGCCTGGGCGTACCCCATGCCCGCCGCGGCCAGCCCACCCAGAATGCCGATCGTCGTCATACGACGAAACTCTACGAACATGCTCATGCCGCACCCGCCATAGTGATGGTCAACCAGGAACGCGCTATCCGCAGAGGAATGCGCGTTCGCCTACCCTGACGTATCTCCGCGGTCGTCCACCGCCTTAAGAGGTGATAGACACTGGCGATATCGTGCAAGGGTTGGAGCGAATGTAGTCAGGACGCAAAGATCGGCATTGAAGCGCTCGGCCCGAAAATAGAAGAAATGCGCCAGCCTGCGCTGCACCACCGGTACGGGCAGGCGCCCTTATACTGGCCTTATTCAACTGATGCATCCGTTTCTTCGATCAGGAAGCAGCCATGCGCAATACCGAAGGTGCAGTTCCTGGCGAAGACGCGCCTGCGGGCCGCGAATTGGTGGAACGTCTCGACCACGCCGCCGCCATGCCGGACCAGCGGAGCGGGCGCTCGAGCGCCGAACTCAACGTGGGCTTCCTGCTGTGGCCGCGTTTTCCGCTGCTTTCGCTCGCAGGGCTATGCGATGCGTTGCGGCATGCCGCCGATCTCGGCGATCAAAGCCGGCCTTTGCGCTGTTCATGGAAGATCATCGGCGAACAGGATGAAGTAGTGGAAGCGAGTTGCGGCGTCACGGTGACGGTGCAAGCGGCCTTCCCAGAGGTGGAGCAATTCGATTACATCGTCGCGATTGGCGGCCTTCTGCCCCATCTCAAACATGTCAGCCCACGCTACTGGGACACCCTCCGCCAGGCGGATCAAGCGGGCATCCCGCTGATCGGCATGTGCACGGGCAGCTTCGTGCTGGCGCGCGCGGGGCTGATGGAGGGGCACGTGGCCTGCGTGCACAGTTTCCACCTGGAAGACTATCAGCAGATGTTCCCGGCGCTGCGCGTCATCACTAACAGCGACTACCTGATCGACGGCAAGCGCATTACCTGCGCGGGCGGCATCTCGGTGATCGAACTCGCGGCTCGCCTGATCAGCCTGCACTGCGGGCCGGACCGCGCATCGAAAGTGATCCATCAGATGACTGTCAGCCGCCACAGCGGTGCCTCGTTTATCGAACGGCGCCGCGCGCTCGGCTACCTTTCCGTCGAAGACGTGACGGTGCGGCATGCCATCATCCTGATGGAAGAAAATCTCGAAGCTCCCTTGAACATTGCCGTGATCGCCAAAATGAGCGGCACCAGCGTACGGCAACTCGAGCGCGCGTTTATAGCAGCGATGAACACATCGCCCAATGAGTTCTACCGCCAGATGCGCTTGCGCTACGCACGCTGGATGCTGTTGAACACCGCCAGGCGCGTCACCGACATCGCTTATGAGTGCGGCTTCGCCGACTCCGCGCATTTTATTCGCGTGTTCAAGGAAACGTATGGCGTAACGCCCGGCAAGTTGCGCACCTCGCTGGGCGTGCCGGCGACGGAAGCCTGACGCCGCCTGTGCCATCTCGGCGCTTTTCTTCTATTTTTTCGCACATCGGTGCAATGCCATCGCCTGGCTTTACACGTACAGTCACATTCGCCTAGGCGTGGCACGATCCTGCACGCCTGAGGTATGGACGGAGGTCGCCTTGCGCACGTCGTGCGCGCCGGCCCTCGCAACTCCTATGAGCGAAAGACCCATGAAAGAGAAGGCCCACATCGTCGTGATCGGCACCGGCGGCACGATTGCCGGTCGCGGGGCATCGTCCGTCAACACGTCGGCTTATGCGTGCTCCGTCCTGTCCATCGACGAAGTCCTGTCCGGCATCCCGGAAGTGGCAGCCGTTTCACGCGTGAGCGCCGAACAACTGATGCAGATCGGCTCCGAAAACTTTACGACCGAGCACTTGCTGCAACTCGGCAAGCGCATCGACACGCTGCTCAAGCAGGACGACGTCGACGGCATCGTGGTGACGCATGGCACCGACACGATCGACGAGACCGCCTACTTTCTGCATCTGACGCTCAAGAGTCCGAAACCCGTCGTTGTGGTCGGCTCGATGCGCCCGCCCTCCTCGCTTAGCGCGGATGGTCCACTCAATCTGTACAACGCGATTCTTGTCGCCAGCAACCCGGCGTCCCACGCCAAGGGTACGCTCGTCGTGTCCAACGACGAAATCCATAGTGCACGCGATGTCGTCAAGACCAGCACATTCAAGCTGGAATCGTTTCGCTCTCCGTATGGACCATTGGGATATATCGTTGAAGGCAGCCCACGCTACTACCGCACGCCTGCGCGGTGCCATACGACGGAGACCCAATGGTCGGTCGGCGAGATCCACCAACTGCCGGAAGTCGGCATCGTCTATGCGTATGCCGGCATCGACGCTGCGGTCATCGAGGCCACTGCACAATCGGGCATCCGCGGTCTGATTTACGCGGCGACCGGCAACGGCAACGTCGCCGGGCATGTTGTCGGTGCGCTGCTGCAGGCGAGGCGCCGCGGCGTGCAGATTGTGCGGGCCTCGCGCACCGGTAGCGGTATCGTCATACGCAACGGCGCGCAGCCCGACGACGAATACGATTGGCTGGTCGTCGACGACCAGGTGCCGCAGAAAGCGCGGCTCCTGCTCATGCTGTCTCTGAGCGACGGGCAACACAACGCGGAACTGCAGGACGTGTTCTACCGTTACTGATGGGCGCGGTGTGCGCGGACGTTCATTGCACACCCACACCGCGTCCTCGGGAAAATTGCGCTTATCATCTAGGCCAACCATTCCCGACCTCTAACAGGAAACCACGTGAACAAGCCTGAATTGCAAAATGACCTGACGGAAATTCGCGAAATCATGCGTCAGTTCGTGAGCGAGCGCGACTGGGATCAATTCCACACGCCTAAGAATCTGGCCACCGCGCTGAGTGTCGAGGCAAGCGAGTTGCTCGAACCTTTTCAATGGCTTGTCTCCGGCGACAAAAGCGAACTCGACGAAGCCAAGCTCACCGCCATTCGACACGAGATGGCCGACGTCCTCGCCTACCTCGTTCGCCTCGCCGACAAACTGGACGTCGACCTCTTTCAGGCCGTGCAGGAAAAGATGGTGCTCAACCGGGCCAAGTATCCGGCCGACCAGGTGCGTGGCGACTCGCGCAAGTACACCGAGTACAAGGATAAAAACCGCTAAGGTTCGTCGAACCGTGTCCAGAGTGGACTGGGTCACCGCGACTACCGGCTTGGTCTGCCGCCCTGAAGCCGGCCATGCGCATTAAATATTCCCGCCGGCGAATTTTTATTCAATTTTGATTGAATATTTTTCGAGGAAACTTATCGCTGCACATTCACGCTGATTCCCACCGCGTTGTGCGCCAGGCTGGACCACTAACAATCCAGGCGGGAACAGGCCATGAAACATCGTGTGCAAGAGCTGACGGGGCTGCGTGCTATCGCAGTGACGATGGTCGTCGTGGGCCATGCGCAGCGTTTGCTCGTCGGAGGTTATACCGGCCTTCTGAGGCCGCTAAGGCTAGTGTCCGATGGGCGGCTGGGGGTGCTGGTCTTTTTCGTCCTGAGCGGGTTTCTGATTACCAGTATCCTGCAGGCCGAGTTGAAGAGTACTGGCCGCATCAGACTCTTCCCCTTCTATCTGAAGCGGGCATTGCGCATATGGCCGACTTTTTATACTTACCTCGCGACTATCGTCGTTCTATCGATGATCGGATGGACTGATGTCGACCGTCGCCAGGTCATGGTCGCAGCGCTGCACCTATGGAATTACTCCGGGTTAGGCGGCATGTCCGCCGACAATGCGCTGCACGCCGACGGCGCCTGGTACCTCGGCCACTTCTGGACCCTCGCGCTGGAAGAGCAGTTCTACTGGCTTTGGCCGCCGCTACTCTTTTATATCTGGCGGCGCGATAGCCAGCGCGTCCTCGTGTCTCTGATCTTCGTTGTGCCGTTGATCAGAGTAGCCACCTATTTCGCTGCACCGCAATTGCGCGGGCAACTGAGCATGATGTTCCATACGGGCATCGATCCGATCCTGATCGGCTGTTTCGTTGCGCTCAACAAGGAGCGCCTGGACGCCTGGGTTCGCTCATGGCCCGGCGGCACGCTCATGCCCACCGCGATGGTTGTCGTGCTGTTCGTTCTAATGCCCATTGCCGAATCGAAGCTCGGCGGATTCTGGAGTGCCACCTACGGGACCACGCTCGAAGCGGCGCTCGTCGGTATGGTGATCGTGGTCCTCTACTTCCAGAGCGATTTCTGGTGCTCGCGACTATTGCGGACACCGCCCTTCGTTTTCATCGGCACCATCTCGTTCAGCCTGTACCTCTGGCAGCAACTCTTTGCGAACGTGAACCTGCCGATCGCTCACGTGTTTCCGCTGGGCATTCTGGAGGCTGCTGCGGCGGCTACTGCCAGCTACTATTTCATCGAAGCGCCGTTCCTGCGCCTCAAAGACCGCGTGGCAAACCGGCTGAGACGCCTGCCTGTGAACGAGCCGGTTCTGCTGACGCCTGCGTCTGACGGTATCGTGCCAAAGGCGCTCGAATAGGAACTAGAGCCGGCGTCCGCGCACGGCTTTTTACCAACGCGCAGGCCTATGAAACTTGCCTTGCCTGCCTGATTTTTCCATCGCAGCGATCAATTCCCGTGCAGCGGCAGAGGTCGTGTTGGCGAACGCATAGAACTGCACATTGGGCAGAGCCGGCATGCCATCGGACGCATCCAGTACCCGCAACCCCTCGCGCAACTGACTGCGTGCGACAGGCGTCACCGCAAAGCCCGCCTGCGCAGCCGACAAACAGCCGGCCATGCTGCTGCTCTCGAACACCAGACGCCATGACCGGGCAGCGTGAGTCAACGCCGTGATAGCGGCCTCGCGGTAGACACAGGGCTCCGGAAACGCCGCAACGGGCACTTCGTGATCGCCGTCGAGGACGCTGTCCGCGTCGCATGCCCAGACCAGTTCCTCTTCCCACAGCAGCGTCCCGTTTCCCGGCACACGCACACATTGCTTGCCAAACACAATGTCGAAGTCGCCGCGCTGCAGGTCGTCCACGAGATTGGCCGTCACCCCCGCTTTCAGTTCGACGGACGCGCCTGGATGGGTGCGCCGGAACATCTGCAGGACGCGCGGCAGCCACGCCCCCGTAAAGTCCTCCGAGGCGCCGATTCGCAAGCGCTCGGCGGTCGGTACATGGCGCAGGCGGGCTCTCACCTCCCGTTCCAGATTGACGATGTTACGTGCGTAGAGCATTTCGCCCGCCGGCGTCAGCCGGCAGCTGCGGGTGGTGCGCAATAGCAAGCGGCCGTATGAGCGCGTTGTCCTCGAACGGGTCGGACATTTTCCGCAAAGAGAGGCGCCTGATGCGGTTGCGCGCTCGATCATTGGTTTCTGTGAGCGGGATTTTTAATAGCGTAAGCTGCAAGGTGTCCGATCTCAAAGGAACGCACCCTTGCGCCCTCTAAAATCAGGCAAAATGAGGAAAAACTCCGAGGCGTGTCAAGGTGCTAAATCGATCGTTATCCGTGGACTCTCAGGAATCGCTTTCCCGTGATATCGGCGTAGTCGCCCGCATCGGGGCGGTCCCGTCCATTCTGCAGATGATTTGCGACGAGACAGGAATGGGGTTCGCGGCCGTGGCCCGGGTCACCGATGAAACCTGGATGGCCTGCGCCGTCCAGGACAACATTTCGTTTGGGCTGAAGCCCGGCGGCAAACTGGACTTGCGCACCACCCTGTGCTTCGAATCACGCGCGGCGCGTTTGCCCATCGTGATCGATCGTTTCACCGAAGACGCGACCTATTGCAATCATCACACCCCCACGATATACGGCCTGGAAAGCTACATTTCGGTGCCGATCGTCCTGCCCAATGGCGATTACTTCGGCAACCTCTGCGCGATCGATCCTCGCCCGGCAAAAGTCTCCGAAACCCGCATCGTGCGGATGTTCGAAGTGTTCGCCCAACTGATCGCCATGCAGATCGACAACGAACAGCGCCAGTGGTCGACCGAGGCGCAGCTCATGAACGAGCGTGAGACGGCAAGCCTTCGTGAGCAGTTCATCGCTGTGCTGGGCCATGACCTGCGCAACCCGCTGGCTGCCGTCGATGCCACGGCTGAGCTGCTCACGCGCAATCCGAGCGGGCTCGACCTGGTCGCCGTGGGAACGCGCCTGAAAAGAACCTCCACGCGTATGGCGAGGTTGATCGATGACGTGATGGACTTCGCGCGCGGGCGGCTGGGAAGAGGCATCCCGGCGACGATCGGACCCGCCGACGATCTCGCCTCCGTTCTCCGTGCGGCCATTGGCGAGCTGTGCGATTCGAACCCGTCACGCGTCGTGCGCAGCGAGATTGCGATTCAAGGCACGGTGCAGTGCGACACCGTTCGTCTGCAGCAACTGATATCCAATCTGGTCGGCAATGCGCTTGCGCATGGCTCGGCGGATGTCCCGGTTGTCGTGGACGCCAGGACCGACGCTGGACAACTCATCGTGTCGGTCACCAATGGTGGTTCACCGATCGAACCACACCTTCTACCGAAGGTTTTCGAACCGTACTGGCGCCCACCCTCGAGCACGCCGGGCGGCGGCTTGGGACTTGGCCTGTATATCTGCAAGAAAATCGTCGAAGCGCATGGCGGAACCCTGGAGGTGTGTTCGAGCGCCGAACTGGGTACCTGCTTCACGGCTCACATTCCGCTCGGCTAAGCCACGCCGGCGACCGACGCCTCTCGTTCCAGAAGCATCGCCCGTCGCCTCTGCGTCTTTACATTTACAGATAGCTGCAGACGTAGTCGAGCGTTTCGATCACGTCGATATCGAAGCGGCTCTTGCCCGGCACCGAGAACGACTCGCCTGCACCATACGTCTTCCACTCGTCGCTGCCTTCGAGGCGGATTCGGCATTGGCCGCCCTGTACTTCCATGAGTTCCGGCGCATCGGTGCCAAAGTTGAGCGTGCCGGGCAGGATCACACCGAGCGTCTTGCGCGAGCCGTCGGCGAAGAGAACGGTATGCGAGACACACTTGCCGCCGAAGTAGACGTTGGCGCGTTTGATAACGGAAACCTGATCGAATTGCGTTGTGGCCGTCATGGCGGTCTTCCTATGGATCTACGTGAATGGATGCGTTGGCGCCGCCTCGCAGCGGCAAGCGATGCGCGATTCGACCGAACCGCACACACAGGCTCTCGGGTAGGCGCCAGCCCGCCATCATACAGGCAGCCAAAGGCACCACTCGCTGACGATTAGTGAACCGGGCACCAACGACCCGACTCCGGGCACACCATGGCGGGCTCGCCGTTCAGCCGGACTTGCTCGTCATCCAGTTGCAGAGCGGCCGCAGGGTCGACGTCGAAGGCAACCTTCAGTGCGTTCGCTACGTCGGCATCTTCGATGGGAAGCTCCCAGGTCAAAAATATCTGGACACAATCCTGGTCCGGCGCGAACTCGGCCACGTTAAAGCCGCTACTGCCGCGCTGAATGACACCATGAGGCTGGCCGGTATCGAATATCAACACCGTTCCCCGGGTCAACGGAATGCGCCTGCCCAAAGAGGGAAAATGCACGTCCAGCCCCTTGTCCTCACTCAGGAAGAGATTGCAGAAAGCCGCACCGCCATATTGCGCACCGTCATGGTGATACCTGGCGCCGCGGCAGGCCATGAGGGCTACGTCGCTTGAGGCCAGCACGCCGGGCAGTCCAAGCGTGCCGGTCCAATCGGACACCGCCTGCACGCAGCACGTGTACTCCGGCCAGCGCGCCCGCGCTCGCGCCAAAGGCATGACCTCGACGTCACCGGGCTCGAGATCCATGCGCGTCGCGATCTCCCTGTCCCAATCTGCTAGCAGACGTGCGGAGGGCGCAGGCACATCGAGCGTGCCTGACAGCACGATGTCGCTCACGCGTCGACTGCGGATGGCGTCGCCGCTCCAAAAATATGAGGTCAGCATGTCTCGCACTTGATGCGGTCGAGGGGGGAGTTGAGCCGCAAATATTAAGGATTTCTTCACCTGACGTCCATTGGCGTCTCAACGGGATAGTCGCAGCATGTGTTCACGCGCCTGCATCACGCGCCAGTTCGGTTTCCGGTCGCAGCGCCGGAATGCTGCCCCATTGCCCCCTTATCGGCGGTTACGAACCTTCTCCGGAGTCACGCAAAATGAAAACCCTTCGAATCATGGCGATCAGCGCCATCGCTCTCTTCTACGCTCAAGCTTTCGCGCAACAGGCCTCCACGCCAGCGCAACCCTCGCAAGACGCCGCGGCGCTCTCCGTGGGCGGCTCGATTCCACCCCAGACCGAGATGGGGGCACCGACCGGAAAAAGCCGGGAGCAGGTCTATCACGAACTCGTTCAGTCGAAAACGGACGGCGAGGCCGCAACCATGCGAGACATATTCAAAGGCACCCGTTGATCGCCTGCTCCAGGCGCTTCCCAGTGGTTTTACAGAACCACTGGGAAGACAGTCACGCTCAATAGCCGATGCGCTTTTCGATGCTGCGAAACTGCCCCGTCGAGCGGTAACGCTGAAACCACAGGTTGGTGCGCAATTCGCACAGCCGCGAGGAGCGCTCAGCCAACGCGGCGTCGAGCCAGTAGAACATCTCGTCCGGTTTCGCGAGTCTCGCGTAGATCTCCGCGAGCAGGAGCGGACGTATAGCCCTGCCGGTGCCGCGCCAGCAGATCCTCCAATAGCCAGTGCAAAACAGCGGCATACCCTCCGGCCTCCCATTGCGTCTGGATGGCTTCCGCCCGCGCGTCGTGGTTGCATGCGGTCAGCGCCTCCACCATTGCGTCCACGGACTCCCTGAATAAGCCCTTTATTTCAAACGCGGTAGCCAGCACCTGATAGATCAGCGGCGAGCGCTCTTTCCTCTTGCCAGCAAAATACTCTCGCACCACTTCCTCGTGCTTACCCGCCAGGATGAGGCCAAAGGCGCGGGACCCCTGGAAGGCCGCCGGATCGATTTTTTCGGCGCGCAGCCACGATCGTCTTGTCGGTCTGCCGGTAGCGCGCGGCGGTCGTTCGCGCGATCACCATCAAGCGTTCGGGCCGGAGCGTCCCCAGCGTGGCGGACGTTTCGGCTGCCAGCGCTTCGCAGAAGCTGTCCTGCGCGGGGTCGCCCGTCATATTGGCGAATGGCAGAACGATCACGCGGACGGGCGGCGCATATCTGTCCGGCTCTTCGACCGCCGACGGCGGCTCGGCGCCGTCGAGACGATAGCCCTTGCCCTTGACCGTCCTGACGTAGCGGGGGCTAACGGGATCGTCGCCGAGCGCGATGCGGATTTTCCGGATCGCCGTGTTGATGCCATTCTCGGTGTCGCGGAAGGCATTCCCACCCCACAGGGTTCTGACAATCTCGACACGCGGCACGAGCTCACCGGCCCTGCCCCCCAGCAGAATGAGCAGTTCCATGGGCAGGCGCTCCAGCCGGATTTCCTCTCCGGCGCGCCGCAATTCGTAGCGCTCGATATCGAGTTCGAAGTCCGCGAACCTGATAAGCCCTTGCGTCTTCATCTGCTCTCCGGTGCGGGGAATCCGCCGCCAACGACGCTGAAAGCACCGGAATATATAGTAGGCGACATTGAATCAATGTGAAGATAGCGCCCACCCTAAGCGCCACCTCTAAAGCCGCCACCGCCAGGGTACTCAGGATTGCCAGGATTCTCAGGCTGTGTCGCTGCGCGGCTTCGGCCGCACAATCCAAAGGTGTATCTGCCACCACCGCTGGATGTTCTTTGACTGACATGATTCGAAGTTCCGTTTTTCAGAAGCACGGCAAGCTGCCGGTGCCGGACTAGCTGGCCACCGGCGGCTTGTTACAACAGTTCAAGCAAGTCGATTACCGATCGACGCGCTGCTGCAAATGAGCCGGATAGCGATCTCCGACCACCTTGATCTGCTGAAGTGCTGCTTCGATTGCGGACAGGTCCTCAGTCGAAAGCCCGACAGCAGCCGCGCCGATGTTTTCCGTCAGCCGATGCAGTTTGGTGGTGCCCGGAATCGGCGCGATCCACGGCTTCTGCGCCAGCAGCCAGGCAAGGGCGATCTGCGCACGAGTCGCACCTCTGCCCTCGGCAAGCCCGCCCAGCACCTCGACGAGTTCCGCATTGACCCTGCGGTTCTCCTCGGAAAAGCGCGGCACGATGTTGCGGAAATCGGTTTTGTCGAACGTGGTGTTTGCATCGATGGCACCGGTCAGGAAGCCTTTGCCGAGCGGACTGAAGGGCACGAAGCCGATACCCAGTTCCTCCAGGGTCGGCAACACTTTCTCCTCCGGCTCGCGCCACCATAGCGAATACTCGCTTTGCAGCGCCGGCACCGGCTGCACTGCGTGAGCACGACGGATGGACTGGACGCCCGCTTCGGACAGACCGAAATACTTGACCTTGCCCTGGGCGATCAAATCCTTGACCGCGCCGGCGACGTCCTCGATCGGCACGTTCGGATCCACACGATGCTGGTAGAACAGATCGATGCGGTCGGTTTTGAGGCGCTTGAGCGATGCCTCGGCCACGGCACGAATGTTCTCCGGGCGACTGTCGAGCCCCTTGGCGACTTCACCGGCCGGGAAGCCGAACTTGGTGGCGATCACCACCTGATTCCGAAACGGCGCCACCGCCTCGCCGACCAGTTCCTCGTTAAGAAACGGACCGTAAGCCTCGGCGGTATCGAAGAACGTGACACCCTGCTCGAAAGCAGCGCGAATCAGTTTGATGCCCTCGGCCTTTTCGGTGGCCGGTCCATAGCCGTAACTCAAACCCATGCAGCCGAGGCCGATTGCCGATACCTCGAGACCACTGTTACCCAGTTTGCGCGTTTGCATACCTCTCTCTCCTTTCAATGCGTCGCAAGCAGACCTTGCGCTGACCGTTCAATGCGACCATCTTATGACGTTGCAACTTGCTCAACAATCCAGCTAGACTTGCACGGGTTATTGAGAAAAATTCAACTATGCTGCGCGCCGGACTTCCCGAACTCACCGCTTTCGTCGCCATCGCCGAGCAGCGAAGCTTTCGCGCGGCCGCGCGCATACTCGGCGTTTCGCCTTCGGCCCTGAGCCATTCCACGCGTGGTCTGGAGGAGGCGTGGGCCCGTAGCCATTAGGTGTGCCGCTGACCAGCTGAGGCTCTTCGGCAAAAACCTTTGGACCGTGGCCCATTCGTTAGCCTACCCGTCGCCCTTCGATCGGATATCCGGGATCCGTATAGCCCGGCGTCGACGCATGCCCCGGTGCAACGAGACTGTCGACGAGCTTCTCGTCTTCCGCTCCGAGTTCCAGCTTCAGCGCTTCCTGATAGCTGTCCCACTGCGCTTCTGTCCGGGGCCCTGCAATCGCGCTGCTGACGAACCGGTTCTTCAACACCCACGCAATTGCGAAGGCGACCGAGGTCGTACCACGCTTCTCGGCATGCGCGGCGATCGTCTGCGCGATCTTGAGGGACTCCGGCCGCCACTCCGTCTGCTGGATCCGCTTGTCGCCGCGTCCTGCACGCGAATCGGCTGGTGGCGGCGCGTCCACCGCGTATTTGCCGCTGAGCACCCCACGGGCGAGCGGGCTATACGGCACCACACCCAGACCGTAGTGAGCGGCCGCCGGCAATTGCTCCACCTCCGCCGTGCGGTCGACAAGGTTATAGAGCGGCTCGCTTGCAACCGGCCGGTCGATGCCGAGTTGATCGGCCAGACGCGCGATCTCGGCAATCCGCCAGCCGCGGAAATTGGACACACCGTAGTAGCGGATCTTGCCCTGCCGGAGCAAATCGGCAATCGCGCGCATACCCTCTTCGAGCGGCGCATCCGTGACGGCGCGGTGAAAGTACAGGATGTCGAGGTAATCGGTGCCGAGACGCTTCAGGCTCGCGTCGACAGACTGCATGATCCACTTGCGCGACTGGCCCTGCTCGTTCGGACCCTGCGTGGTCGGATAGCCGAATTTCGTTGCAATCACCCAACTGTCGCGTCGATCCGCAACCGCGCGGCCCACGATCTCCTCCGAGCGCCCCGCGTGATAAACGTCGGCGGTGTCGATGAAATTGACGCCCTGGTCGAACGCCTTGTCGATGATGCGCTTCGCGGTTACCTCATCCGTCTCGCCGCCGAACATCATGGCGCCCAAGCACAAGGGTGACACTTTGAGGGCACTACGGCCCAGATACCGATAATCCACTGTGTTTTCTCCGTTCAGGCTACTGCCAATACCGATCAATTTAACGGCCGCCGCTGGATGTGACTAGACGGTAGAATTGGCATGCACATATGAACTGGACTCATGAATGGCACGCGAAAACTTTAATGATCTGTTGGCGTTCCTCGCGGTAGCACGCGAACGCAGCTTTACGCGGGCAGCGGCGAAGCTCGGTGTGTCGCAGTCGGCACTCAGCCATACGATCCGCGGTCTCGAGGCGAGACTGGGGCTGCGCCTGCTGACGCGGACCACACGCAGCGTGTCCCCCACTCCGGCCGGCGAACGGCTGCTTGAGACCGCGGGACCGCGCTTCGACGAAATCGACGAGGAACTCGCCGCATTGAGCGAACTGCGCGATAAACCTGCGGGCACGATTCGCATCACGACCGATGAACACGCCGCGCGCAGCATCCTACGGCCCAAGCTCGCGCAACTGCTGCCCGCGTATCCGGACCTCAAGGTCGAGATGATCGTCGACTATGCCCTGACCGATATCGTCGCGCAGCGCTATGACGTCGGCGTTCGTCTTGGCGACCAGGTAGCGAAAGACATGATTGCGGTACGCATTGCGCCGGACATGCGCATGGCCGTCGTCGGCTCGCCTTCGTACTTTGTGAAGCGAACACGGCCGAAAACGCCGCGAGATCTCACGGAGCACAACTGCATCAATCTGCGGCTGCCCACGTATGGCGGTCTATATGCCTGGGAGTTCGAGAAGGCAGGTCATGAGCTGAAGGTTCGCGTCGAGGGCCAGCTAGTGCTCAATGCAGCCACCCAGATGCTCGATGCTGCAGTCGACGGCTGCGGCCTCGCGTATGTGCCGGAGGAAATGGCGCGGCCGCATATCGCCGATGGCAGCCTCAAGTCGGTGCTCAAGGACTGGTGTCCGGCGTTTCCGGGCTATCACCTGTATTACCCGAGCCGCCGCCAATCTTCGCGGGCCCTGAGTGTGCTGATCGATGCGCTGCGCTATCGGGCGTAGCGCAGCGCCGCATTCGATCACTTAACCATCCTTAACATATTCAACGATTTCCGGTGCCTCGGTTGCCTTTACACTAGTTCGCCAGCCCGAACTATTCAACGGGGCAATGCTCAGGCGCCGCGCCCTTCCTGTCCCCCACGCCCGACCCGTTCATGCTGCCAGATCGCCTATCGTCATCATGAATACACTTCAGACTTCCATCGCCCCTGCGGCAACTGTGCTACTGGTCGACGATCAACCAATTGTTGGAGAAGTGATCCGACGGGCGCTGGAGAGCGAGACCGGAATTCAGCTCCATGTCTGCATGGATGGACGCGAGGCCCTCTCCACGGCGTCTCGCGTGAAACCGACGGATTCTTCAGGTCTGATCATGCCTGGCGTGGACGGTCTGGATATCGTCCGCAGCTACCGCTCCAACCCGGTCACCGCCAATATTCCGGTTGTGGTGCTGTCGTCAAAAGAGCAGCCGACGGTCAAAAGCGAAGCCTTTCTTGCCGGGGCCAACGACTACCTGGTCAAGCTGCCTGACACAATCGAATTGATCGCGCGGATCCGCTATCATTCGGCGTCCTATATTAGCCTGCGTCAACGCGACGATGCCATCGACTTCCTCTCGCATGACATGCGCTCGCCACAGTCGTCCATTCTCACGCTGCTCGAGATGTACCGGCTAGAGCACGGCGCGCTGCCGCCCCTGCTCGAACGCATTGCCACACATGCCACCCATGCGCTCGAATTGGCTGACGGCTTTTTGCATCTGGCTCGCGCGCAATCCGAATGGCGGCAATTCGAAATGCTCGATCTGAACGAGATCGTGGTGGTTGCGGTCGATCAGCTCTGGGAAAAGGCGGTCTCCAAAGGTTGCCACATCTCCATCGACGCCCCCAACACTTCGCTCACGCTGTTCGCCGACCGGTTGCTGCTCACCCGCCTCGTCACGAACCTGCTCGACAATGCCTTGAAATACGGACCGGAGTCCTCAGCGGTGCGATGCATCCTCGCGGATACGCAGGAGGGTCTGCTGATCGGCGTCGAGGACGAGGGGACAGGCATACCGGCGAGGGAGTCGGACCGGGTCGCGGAGCGATTTGTCCGGCTGCCGTCGGGCGTGATCAATGAGGGCAGCGGCTTCGGACTGGGCCTCGCCTTTGTGAATTTCACTGCTACAAAACATCGAGGCCGCGTGATCATGAACCGCACGGAACGAGGGTTTATGATCGGCGCGCTGTTTCCCAAAGCAGAACAGCCGGCGCGACCCTCAGGCGGACGGTAAATCGCGACGAGCAAGCGCTTCGCGCGAACCGCATCCACCAGCAATCCCGCCGGCATCTGGCAGATGGCTGCAGCGACACCGCTGGCAGCCATAGCCAGTCCGATATTGCCCGCCCCCCCAATGTTGCGCTTTGAGGTACACGGAGCGGAGTTCGGCATTCGGCCCAGGCGGAAAATCCGGCTACCCTCGCGTATATATTGCACGTCGAGGTTACCGGTTCTGCGCTTGCCCCTGCTGCGTCGTTTGGGCCTGCGACTGCTGATTCTGTGAGCGGGCGGCATCCTCTTTCGCCTTCTTGTTAGCCATGTGATGGCCGACCGCGCAGCCGCCCGCCGCGCCAAGCACCGCGTGGCCGTTGCCGACAAAGTGTCCGGCTACGCCGCCGGCAGCCGCACCCTTCATACATCCTGCTGCGTTTGCTTCGCCCGCAATTGCCAGCGACACGATGCATGCAACCAGCCCAATAGCTTTGGATTTCATTTCGCTTCCTCATTCGTCGGTTCGATGTTGACTTCAATAGTGCACCGCGCAAGTTCCGTTCCAACCAGGAACAAGGTCGACACGTTCGACTCACTCATCGAGTCAATGCAACGAGCGGGCGCGCCGATTTTTGACGAATTGCAAACAGCGGACATCGCGACTATCGTGAAAGCGTCTCCTCGCCATATCTCATCCTGATGTGGACTTGCCCGCCGCAAGGCGGGTATTTTTTGAGCCCACCTTTATTCGTCTGCAAACGCCCTTCCAACTTTCGAAGTCTTTCGAACCCTCAAGCCTGGGAAGATTCCGGCCGATACGCGAATAGTCAATGCAAGGAAGCCGTACGCCACAGACCTACGCCGATGAATCCATAGCCGCACGGACGGCCGGAGATGCCAGGATGAAACGCTCAGAATCACTGTCACGCAGAAAGCGCGCGTTGTTGACGTTGAGGCTACACAGACTGCGATGGTATTTCCGGCTTCGGCTTAACCCGCGCGACCTCGACGCAATACTTCGCCCTACGCGCCGTCTGACCCGGGAGCCTACGGGCTCATGACGCCGATCGAAGGCGCGGCGCCAAAATCGCGGCGCTTGCTGCACTGCACGCCGCCCTGCGACGGCTTCCCGGCGCGTTCTTGACGCAACGCCACACCCATCTCGCCGCTTGCTGCTGCGCCTGAGGCATAGGGCAAGTCCCTGGCGCCGTTTAGCCGGGCACTACCCGGCCGCCGATTGCCCCACCTAAACTTGAATCACAAGGGGGACACGGTAATGGCCAAGTTAATCCATACGATGGTCCGTGTGCAGGATCTCGATCGATCGCTGCAGTTCTACCGCCAGGCGTTCAATCTCGATGTGTCGCACCGGCTCGATTTTCCGGAATTCACCCTCGCCTATCTGCGCAACGCTGAGGCCGAGGCGGAAATCGAACTGACCTGGAACAAGGGGCGTGCCGAACCCTATACGCACGGCGACGGCTACGGTCATGTCGCGTTCTGCGTCGACGACGCCAAGTCCGAGCGCCAGCGTCTGGTCGAACTCGGCTTAACACCCAACGACATGCGCGAATTTCGCAACGACAGCGGCGAATTGCTGGCCCGCTACTTCTTTATTCAGGATCCAGACGGTTACAAGATTGAAGTCCTGGAGCGCCACGGCCACTACCAATAAAGCAATCGCCGTAGGCCCCAATTCGAATCACACCAAGGAGACAGAGATGAATACAAGGGTGATCCCCATCGCGTCCGGCCCCACGGACCACACCGGGCACGCAGAGCACGCGGTGTCGGCTGCATCGAAAATTCCCCTCACCCGCCGCGAGTTGTTGAAGGGGACGGGTGTCATCACAGGCACGCTGGCGTTCTCGTCCATCTTCGCAGCACTCGCGCCGAGCCGTGTCTGGGCCGTCGAACTGCAGGGACTCGACAGCCATCAGGGCGAGGTGATTCTTGCCTTCACGCGCCAGGTCTATCCGCATCCAACACTTGATGACGCGGTGTACGCGCTCGTCGTCAAGGATCTGGATGCAAAGGCACGCAAAGACCCGGCCGTCCAGCAGCAACTCGCGAGCGGCGTCCAGCAACTGGATGCGCTCGGAGGCTCGAACTGGGCCAAGCCTGACTCCGCCGCTCAGGCGCGCGATGTCGAATCGATGGCCGGGACGCCATTTTTCAGCACCGTGCGCAGCACCGCCGTGGTTTCGCTGTATAGCAATACGCTCGCCTACACGCATTTCGGCTATGGGGCGTCCGAGGGTGACGCGGGTTATCTGTACAAGGGGTTCAACAGTCTGTCCTGGCTGCCTAACCCGCCCGCTTCAGAAAGCGGCCCAATTCCTTCGGATAGCTAACTTTGGAGACAAGTCAAGGCTCAAGACAACAACAAGGTGCGGTTTTCCCACAATGACGACCGTGTCGTCGTGATCATCGGTTCGGGCGCTGGAGGCGGTACGCTCGCGAACGAGCTCGCGCAGAAAGGGGTCAACGTCGTCGTGCTGGAAGCCGGTGCATTGCATACTCAAGGCGATTTCGTCACCGACGAATGGGGCTCTTTCCAGATGCTGTCGTGGCTGGACAAGCGCACCACCTCCGGCACCTGGCGCGTCGCTAAAGACTTTCCGAATCTACCCGCGTGGATCTGCAAGACCGTGGGTGGCACAACGACGCATTGGGCCGGAGCGAGCCTGCGCATCCGTCCGTACGAGTTCAAGGCAAAGACGACGTACGGCGACATCAAGGACGCCAACCTGCTCGACTGGCCGTTGACGCGCGAGGATCTCGACCCTTACTACGACCGCGCCGAGAAAAAGTTGGGCGTGACGCGCACCAACGGCTTGCCCGGTTTGCCGGGCAATAACAACTTCAAGGTGATGTCGGCCGGGGCGATGAAGGTCGGCTACAAGGAGTGCAATACCGGGCACATGGCCATCAACAGCATCGTGCGCGACGACCGCAGTCACTGCTTCCAGCGCGGCTTCTGCTTCCAGGGCTGCCGCACCGGCGCCAAGTGGTCGACCCTGTACACCGAACTGCCGCGCGCGCAGGCCACCGGCCATATGGAGCTGCGCACGCAAGCTCACGTGGTTCGTATCGAGCACGACGCCCGCGGCAAAGCGAAAGAAGTGGTGTACTACGACAGTGACGGCAAACTGCAGCGCCAAAAGGCTCGCATTATTGCGGTAGCGGGCAATTCGATCGAAACGCCGCGCCTGTTGCTCAATTCGCATTCGGGACGGTTTGCCGACGGACTCGCCAATTCGTCCGGCCAGGTGGGACGAAACTACATGCGTCACACCACGGGCTCGGTGTATGCGGTATTCGACGATAAGGTCGACATGTTCAAGGGCACCACGATGGCCGGCATCATCGAAGACGAAGCCGTGTTCGACCCGAAGCGCGGCTTTGCCGGCGGCTACCATATGGAAACCGTCTCGCTTGGCTCGCCGTTCCATGCAGCATTCCTCGATCCGGGCGCGTGGGGTCCAAAGTTCACGCAGGCCATGGACGAGTATGCTTATACCGCTGGGATGTGGATTGTCGGCGAGGACATGCCGCGCGCAACAAACCGCGTCACGCTGAATAGCGACGTCAAGGACCAGTACGGCCAGCCGGTTGCCAACGTGCACTTCGACGACCATCCGAATGACGAGGCGATGCGCGAACACGCATTTACGCAGGGCTCAGCGGTATATGCGGCAGCGGGCGCGAAAACGGTGTACCGCGTGCCGCCCTATTCCTTCGGCTATGGGCAAACGCACGACGTCCCCAACCTGTTCGTCTCCGACGGCAGTCAGTTCACGACCGGCGCCGCCGAGAATCCCACCCTGACGATCGTCACGCTGGCGATCCGGCAGGCCGATTACATCACCGGGCAGATGAGCAAACGGTCCATCTGAGTCTTCACGAGGAAAGTGCCATGTGTGGGATCTACATTAACGCCGATCCGATTCTGTACGAGTCGCGTACGCGCTCGCTCCGTATCCACGGCGTCATCACGACGGTGCGGCTGGAAAACCTGTTCTGGGACGTGCTTCATGAGATCGCGGGGCGCGAGAGCATGACCACCAGTCAGTTCGCCGTGAAGCTGTACGACGAGCTGATCGCGCTGCGCGGCGAAATGCCGACCAACTTCGCGTCGTTTCTGCGCGTTCGCTGTCTGCGTTATCTGTCCATGCGGGCGGCGAACGGCACGAGTTCTCCTGAGGTCTCAGCCGATCCCGTCGCCGCGAACGAGATCAGACCGCGTATCCTCAAGACGGTCTGAGCGAGCTAACTGACGTAGTCCTGCCGTTTGCTGTACCAACGGCGGGACCTATCGGCCGGACGACGCTGCGCGCGGTCCGCGGCGGATCCTGGCTCCGGCAACCTCAGCGTGAAAGTCGTGTGCACGCGCGGCATCGACTCGCACGAGATGCTGCCGGAAAACACCTCGCAAACGCGGCGGCAGAAGGCGAGACCCATGCCCGTGCCGTGTTCATGTGACTTGGTCGAATAGAAGGGATCGAAGATGCGCGGCAGCACGTCGGCCGCGATCCCCGGACCCGTGTCACGAAAGTTCAGCACGCAGAAACCGTCTTGCTGATGCGCGTTGATCTCGATCTTTCCATCACCGCTCTCCCTGATCGCGTACAAGGCGTTCTTGAGCAGATTGAAGATGACGAAGACGATCAGCGAATCTGAACCGGAAAAACGCAATAGCGGATCGATCGGCTCAACAAACACGAGGTTGCGCTCCCCAGGATGAAACGGAAAGCGTTCCAGCGCCGAGTCGATACAGGCGCGGATCGAATGAGGCGCAAAGCTTCTGGGGTCCAGCCTGTCGAGGTTAAACGACGCCAGCGACATCTCGACCACCGCGCTGGTACTATCAACCTGACGCCGGATCGCCGAGGCGAGACTGGCCAACCGCTCGGGTTGTCCGGGGTATAGGCCTTCTGAGCACAAGCGGTGTTGCACGGCTAGATGGTAGCCGCGCAGCAGTTCCGGAAGAGCCGTGCCGATTTCCTCCGCATGCATGTCGATGGCAGCAAGCGGCATGGCTACCTCATGCGCCACTGTGGCTGCGAGCAGGAATGGACGCATCAGGCCATGGCGAGCGATGGTGATGCCAAGGATACCCAGCCCTGTCGCAATGAAGATGACGCCCGGCGGATAGAACGTGTAGCCATAGTTCACGGCATAGTCCACCGCCGCGAGCGAATACAGCCCCAGGCTAAGCAGGCACAGGTCGAGGAGCCTGCGTCTCGCCTTGCCGCGAACCTCGCGCCGCGCCCTCAGCAGCAACCAGCCGCTGCGCCACGCGAGGAAGAGAGTCTGCAGGACATGAACGGGATGCAGAGGACCGGCCTTGGGATACGGTCCGAAAAAATACGTTTCGAAGCCGGCTACTACCTCGTCGCCTGTGAGCAGAAAAATGGCAAGCAGCACGCATAGGCCGTAGGAAGCGAGCAACAGGCGGCGCTCGCCTCGCGGCCCAGCCACTTCGGTGACGAAGTGATAAAAGGTGGTCGGCAAAAACAGAATGAACAGGTAGCCCACTTTGACAAGCACACCGGCGACTTCGGCATTGGTGGTCTGAAACAGAAACGCCCACGTGCCCTGCCAGAAAAAGGTGCAGACGCACATCAGCGCGAACGGCGTGGATAGGCGCGTTAAGCCTTCGGTGAGCAGCACGTAAAGCCCGAGCCCCAGAAATAATGCTGAGACGAAGGCCGGCAATATCGAGTACATGGCGCTCTGTTAGCGTTTTCGCTTTTTACTGTTCGTAGTCGTTCAGGGGCAGCCGCCACGACGAATCACCCCTGTTTTTTCGTCATGGCCCCGTGTACAAATCGTATCATCCCGGTCGTTACGATCGACCGTGAAACCGCCGTCAACCCGGGCAGGTATATGCAAGCGTATTACAGTTACATAGCGGAAAGGTAACTGTCAATATTGACAGGGAATGGCCAGTCGCGACGTTTTGGCATCGTTCGCTGCCATTTTGGATGGAGATTGAAAACCGGCACGATTTTGTTTATAAGTGAACTCTGGTGCGGTTTATCTCGAAAAGCGCATCAAACGCGTGGCGAGCCTTCAAACTCGTGTTTATGGGCGATTACGCGTGAATCAGCAGTAACCCGGTAAGCACATGCCCGGAAACAACTACAGAGCCAACCGGCAACGACGGATGAAGGTGTTTTCACGAGGGCTTCATAGTGGCATTGCACCTGTTCGCCGGATCGGCAGCGACCCACCGCAACTCGACGTCGCTACGGGGAGGTGATGATGGACCCACTCTTTCATGATGCTTACCAGCGCTTTCTCGCCGCAAAGGACGAAGATCAGCTGTTCCAGCAGATCGCGTCGTTCGCGGGGCAGCTCGGGTTCGAATACTGCTGCTATGGAATCCGGATGGCGGTACCCGTATCGAAACCCGTGGTCGCCATCTTCGATACCTACCCGGAAGGGTGGATGGAGCACTATCAGAAGAGCAGCTTTCTCGACATTGACCCCACGGTCCGTGCAGGCATGCGCGGTTCGGAACTCATTGTCTGGCCGGAATCCCCTGATGGCGACGCGAAACGGCTTTGGGCCGACGCCCACGATTTCGGACTAAAAGTGGGCGCCGCCCAATCGAGCTGGGCCGCGCAGGGAGCGTTCGGCCTTCTGACGCTGTCCCGCCCCGCTGATGGATTGAAGGAAACCGAGGTCGATTCTCTGACGCTTCCGATGAGCTGGCTCGCGAATGTATCGCACACGCTCATGAGCCGCTTCCTGATGCCGGTCCTCGCACCTGAGAGCGCGGCGACGCTGACCCTGCGTGAACGCGAAGTGCTGTGCTGGACGGGCGAAGGAAAGACCTCTTACGAGATCGGGCAGATCCTGAATATCTCCGAGCGCACCGTCAATTTTCACGTCAACAACGTGCTGCTAAAACTGGCTGCGACCAACAAGACACAAGCAGTGGTCAAGGCGATCGCAATGGGGTTGATCTATACCACCTGAGGCCCCTTGGTCACCTGCGAGCACCGCCCGGGAGCGGTGCTATCCGTTGTTATCACGGCGTAAAGTATTGCCGCCGTTGATGCTGGTCCTGATGCGCCGGGAACATGGTGGCGTAGAACTCAGTCCAGCCCCCCATCCGTACCCGCACGAGATCGTAACGCTCAGGATCCTGCACCGCGGCCTCGTAGGTCTGAAGGTCAGCACAGGTCAGCGTGATCAGGTTGGAGCCCACCTCACCGCGCGCATAGGCCTTGATGAAGCGTCGCAGGTCCTCTAGCGGAAAAGACTCCTCGATATTCATGTCCACCGGCGAGGCGTTGGACAGACCGTATTCGACGCTCTCCGATTGCCAGCTCTTCATGGCCTGGTAGATATTGCGGAACGCAGGCGATGGCGGAAGATCCTGTGCCGCAGGCGAAGGCGACAGGTCCGAGGCGATCGGCATGCCGTTGCGCCGGCCATCGGCCGAAGCGCCACACGCGGCTCCATCTCCCACATAGCCCTCGAAGGTGCCGATACCCGGCGTCACCACAAACTCGAAGCCGCCGTAGTTCTGGGCGATGGCATCCAGTGTGGGTTTGAGCGCCGGCGATGGCTGACGGATCGCATCGACGCACAGGCTCACCAGATGTTCGAGCAACCAGTCGCCGAGTGCATTGAGTTCAGCGTTGCCGCCGCCCCACTTCGGCAAGGACAACGCCGCCTGGCGCAGTTCCTGGAAACGCCGGCCGCGTTCAGCGGAATCTGCCGGTCCCAGAAGCGGGTTCTGGTACGGCTCGATCATCGTATAGCCCCAATCGTTGATCAGGCAGTCCACCAGTTCGGGCAACGTGGTCAAAGCCGTGGCCGGATCGAATACGAGCTTCTGGATGGCGTAGAGCGAGTCGATCGTGTTCGAGACGCTGACGCACAACGGCGCGATGATGTGAAAGCGCGCGCCGCCGTTGGTCAGGTCGCGGCCTTTCTCGACACAGCCGTCAATCAGAACGGAAAGCAGCGGACTCGGGCAGATGTCGGCGAGGTTGCCATACGCGCCGAGGATCACGTTGTAGCTCTGAACGACGAGCCACTCCAGTTGCTCCAGAAAGATTGACTGCAACTGCTCGAAGCTTTTGATTTCCGCAGCGGGCGGCGAGCGAAACGTCTGTTTCAGACCGCGCAGATACTCGGGCCCAGCGGCGCTATAGGTGGCGCCCTGGTTGATCGTCTGCTCGAGCGCTAGCAGTGGCGTGACGTTGTTGAAGGCAAACTCGGACGCACCGGCCAGCATCGGTTCGTAGCAGCCGTCCGCGGCGTAGTTGCGCGACCAGCCGCGGCTCACTTCTTTACCTGAACGGAACAGCGCTTCGCACAACTTATCGTCGTTATAGAGGATCGGTTGGGCACCACCGGCGAGAATCGCCTTCGCGGCTTCGTCCAGCAGTTCATCCGGCATGTCCTTATAGACGCGTAGCGACAGCGTGGGCGCATTGACCGGAATCCGCCGCGCCGCCTTCAGACACAGCAAGGTCACCGGATTGGCGCCGCCCTCGGGTTGCTCGCTATCGTTAGGGAGGTAGCCACCCACGGTGATCTGCTGCACCCATTGGTTGATCCCGCCGCCTTGCGGAAAGTTGCCGCCTAGTCCGCACACGGCGGTGGTGCCGTAGCTGACGTAGTCATAGATGAACGCGCGGTTCACGAATGCATTTTCGCCGATCTTGATGAACAGGCAATCGACGATCTCCTGGGCCCGAACCGGGTCCGGCGACTCACGCTGGAGCAACGGCCAGAGAATCTGATCGAGACGGCCGAGCGAGGTCAACTCGCCGACGAGATGCAGACAGCAGTGGTAAGAGAAGATCAGTTGGACGGCGTCCTGGAAGGTGCTGGGGGCTTCGTCTACGAGGCGCCGCAGACGAGCGGCGACCTCGCGCATGTTAGATGCGTCAGCGGGGCATGTGGCTTTGTCCGCGACGGAATCCGCGAGCTGCGACCAGTTGCGCAGATAGTCCTGCACGCCGACCAGCGACCACAGGGCCGACTCGTAGAAATCGCCCTCGGCACTTTGCTGCTGGGAACGAGCTGACGACAACTTGTCCTGCAACTGCGCCACGAGCCGCCCGAGCCCCTGTGCGACGAGGCGCTGATAGTCCGGCACCACATGTCCCATGGCCGACCATTCGTTGAGTTCGCCCTTTAACCACGCGGCAAGGGTTTCGTCCTTGGTCAGATACGGGACGACCTCCTTGCCACGGCCCAGGGTGAAATCGGGGATGACGCCGACGATCAGTTCTCGCGCGTCGATCCGCAGCAGGTCGTTATCGCGCGCGATATCCGACTCCGGTGACGACAGCAGATGAGCCAGCGTCTTGCGGTTGGCGAGGCCTTTGCGCAGCGGAACGGTGGCGCGCAATACGGCGCTTTCGTTGGCGTCGACCAGATGGTCCAGATGAGGCAGGCGCGGGAAATCCCGCCGATCCACCCAGCCATCGCGCCAGTGCGAAAAGGTCCGCCCCATCAGACTGAGCAGACGCTCGCTGGGCGGGTCGCCGCCGATGTAGCGACCGGTTGCCATCTGATGCAGGTAGTCCTGCGAGTTGTAGAACAGATAGCCGGTAGCGCTGCGGACCTGCCAGTGCGGGTCTGCGTAGACATCGTCCGGGCCGCTGACGTGCGGCACTTCCAGTTCGGCCGCCGCAGGCACATACCAGTACGTGCCCCCTACCCCTTCGACCACGCTCATCAGCCGGTCCACCGGACGGTCGGGACGGTCGCCCAGCAGATGGGCGAGAATTTTCTCGAAGCGCTCCTGCTCATTGCAGAACGCGACGAACATCAAGCCCTCCTCCCGTCCCGCGTGTCCCGCCGAGGCGCCGAAGGGAAGCGCCTGGCGCAGCAGCTTGCGGTTGTCGCCGTTGCTGTCGAGGACGTGCGCCCGATGGATATGCGAGTGCGTGGTGTACTCAGGCAGCACGGTCCCGTCGGGATTGCGGCCGATCATCTCGTCCTGCGTGTCGGGGGCCTGCGAGGCGATGGATGTCCAGTCGAACAGAAACTTCTGCGTGAACCCGAAACAGGCACCGCGATACGGTCCGTCGATCAGGATGTCTTCGGTCAGGCTGACGGGATCGTTTGGATTGGTGATGCCGTCCAGATACCGTCCACCCATCACGCGCCCATCGGGACGCTTGCCCGCGACGACGACGTCCATCTTCTCGGCGAGCGCTTCCAGCCTGGGCATAAGCGGAGCGAGGAGCCGTGCGGCCGTTTGGTGGTCGGGCGACTTCACATACAGCAACACGTCACCGCCGGTATTGCGAAACTTGACGCCATGGTCGAGCACCGCGGTGTGGATGGGGATCTGCCGCCCGCTCCACTCACCCCAGAGCGCCGGCGCGAAGGCGGCGACCAGACCGCAGCCGGTGCCGCGAGCATCGATCGCGGCACTGAGATCTCGGATCAGACCAAGCACGACCTCGCGGGAAGCCGGGGTACGGCTTTTTAGATGGATCGTCAGTATTTGCCCGAACACGGCGCGCATCGGCAAACCGCGCTGTGCGCCTTCTAGCGTTGCGTCAATCGTCATTGCAAGATCCCCGTGTGTTTGTGCTCCGCTCGTGCGGATTATTTATGTCGCGACAAAGCCATCGTCCGTCACGTTAAAGCGATGTCGGCAAAACTGGTATTGAGAGGGTGTTCTACGAATTGCTTCAGATGACATTGAATGAATTCGCGCCGGGCGCGTCATTCGGAACCGAAGCATTATCTGCAGCGGTCGTGCGCCAGCAAGGCAAGCCGCGACCGGGCGACCAGTTCCTGGTCATAGTTGGACAAGCAACCATTCAGGTTGCGCGTGACGGGGAACGTCGCCACCCCGCGGATGCCCGCGCCTCCCGATTCCAGTGAATCGGGCAGTTCGCGCGTGAAGTGGATGACACGCGAATTCGTGCGCGTGATCTGCAACTGCCCTTCTTCGACGAGCGCACGCAGCATCCCTAAGACTGTTACGCGCGAAACGGAAAACAAATGGGCTAGCTGCGTCGCGGTGTATTTTTGCTCGCATTGCATGCGGTTTAGTAGCGCGATCTTGGTCAGTGTCATGTAGCCTCGGATCCATCGGGTATCGATACGGGCGCATCTTTACAAAACACCAACAGCGGCGCGATGTGCGCATTCGATGTTGCGGCAGGCCCGTCGTGACGTGGGTCGCGTGGGCCTGCTCGTCGTTCTTATCGTGCTCTCAGGTTCCAGCAGCCCTCGGGAAGGCCTAAAACTTTTCTTTGCGCCGTGCGGGCACGACACCGGGTTCGTGGGCGGCTGGCGGGTTTGCTGCCGGTCCTTGCCCGCCAACCGACTCACGAAGTCTGATTATGCGTGACGACTATTTGGGAGATAACTGTCAGAAATGACAGTATCGGCGGGGGCTGGGAAATGGTGTGCCTATCACGCGCCGGCAAGCAACGCTCCGGCGCCGGGGACGATCGGCTCAAGCTTAAGATGATCCAGCATGCGCCGGACGGTGCATACCGCAGTCGAGACGGTGCGGATACCCAGCATGTCTTCGATGCGCTGGATTGCCGGCAATGAAGGCATTTGGACGCACGCGGACGCCACGACGACGTCCGCGCCTTCGGTATTCAGTCCTCGGACGTCTTCAATCAATTGCATCGGGTCGCGCAGACCGACTTCAAGGTTGTCGGGGATCTCGAAGCAGATGGAATCGATGACCTCAATCCCTTCGTTTTCGATGTAAGCAACGACGAGGTCAGTCAAGGGCCGCATGTACGGCGCCATCAGCGATATCCGGCGGGCGCCCAGGATCTTCAGGCCTTCCACCAAAGCTCCTGCCGAGGTCATGACGGGTGCAAGGCAATGACTGGCACGAGCAGCCTCCAACAGTTCGCGTTCGGTTTCCCGATGATATCCGGGCCCCATCGCCATGATCGCGACCAGACACGCCGTGCTCATCACGTCGACACGCGCGTCCGCGAGTTCCGCCGCGCAGCGCATGCCTTCCTTGTTCATCGCGACCAATTCTTCCTTGGTGACCTTGTGCATTCTCATCCGGCTCGAATGGAAAGTGAACCGTTCGGGGCGGATCGCTTCACGGGCGCGCAACATGGCGGGAATTTCAGTTTCCATGGTCGTATTTGAACTCGGAACAATCTGACCAATACGGAAATTTTGAGGCATGTTTCTCTCCAAAACAACAGTTAGATATCCAAAATTAATGAATGAACTAGTCCGGCATGCCTGCGCCGCGCGTTTCAGGCAGGAACCACGGCAGCACGATGCCCAGCAGATACACAGAACCGAGTGCCAACGCGGCCTGCGACACACCACCGAACGATTTGATCATGCTGCCCGCGATGATTGGGAAGACCCAGGCGATCAGGCGCGCCGCATTGAACACGAAGCTGATCGCAGTGGAACGCACGCTGCTGGAAAAGAGTTCACATGGGTAGATCGCCATCCAGACATAGGCACAACCCAAGGTGAAGAAACCGTTGATCGGCGCCACAACCATCATCGCTTCGACGCTCGTCGTCAGCTTGTACGTGATGAACGTCATCACCAGCGCACCGACAAAAGTGAGCGACAGGAACGCGCGCCGGCCGATTACATCCACCACGAAGCCGGCGATCATATACGCCGCAATCGCACCAACGGTGTACGCGATCGATATCTTCGAGCCCCACGACAAGGCATCGGGGATACCTTCGGCTTTAGCGAGCGCCACCGTATAGGTCGGCAGCCAGCTGGAAATGGCCCACCAGCCGACGGTCGTGACGATCGACAGCACGAGCAGAAGCAACGTTCGGCGCAGCGCTACGGGTTCATTGAACAGTTGAGTGAGCGTAAAGGGGCGCTTGTCGGATGCGGGCGGGTTGCCTGCAACCGGCTGGGCGCTCGTCGCGCTCCAGCGTTTCTCGCGCACCGCAGCTTGCCATTTCTCCGACTCGTTGACCCCGCGTCGGATGTACAGCACGAAGAACGCGGGGACTGCGCCAAGCACGAACATCAGCCGCCAGGTTTCGGCACCGAGAGGATGCGTCGACGAAAGCGCGTACCACACGACCGCCGCGATCATCGTGCCCCAGCCGAAGCCCGATTGCAGAAAACCCGCCCCTTTCGCACGAGCCCGCTCTGGCCAGGTTTCCGATAGCAGCGCGACGCCCGTGCTCCATTCGCTGCCCATGGCGAGGCCAGTCAGGAAACGCAGCCCGCACAACATCCAAAAGGTTTGAGAGAACGCGGTCAAACCCGAAAATATCGCGTACAGGAATACGGACCAGAGCATCATCCGCTTGCGGCCGATATAGTCCGCGAGAATCCCGCCGATCAGCCCCCCCGCCCCCCAGCCAAGCAAGGTGATGCCGATGACCAGACCCGCGTACGTCGTGGGGGATGCGGCTTGTGCCGGCGACAGCACGGAATGCAACATCGGACCCAGAACCACGACGAGTGCCAGTGCTTCGTAGCCGTCGAAAATCCAGCCGAGAAAGCTCGCCTTCAACACACGCCAGTGCATCCCAGTGAGCCCCTCGTACCAGTGGGACCGCGGGTTCAAAGCAAGTTGTTTGGGTTCCATCTTTTGTCTCCTTCCGTTCTTCAAGAATATTTTCATGCGTTCTCGCCGCGCATCGGCTTGTGCGGCGGCGGGCCACCTCCCGCCGGCGGCCAGGACAACCTCGCCTCCTCGACATAGAATCGCGGGGGACATTGCCCGGCGCGCGCCCTAACCGGTGGCCCTGCGAGGGTCGAACGCCATGGCACATAGGATGCCGGTTGCCGCGCGTATTGAGAACTTCTCAATGTTCAACAGAGGCATCGCCAAATGCGATGGGTGCTAACCGGCCGGATATCCAACACGAAGGAGTGAAGATGCGTGTCTCAGCAGATCGCCCGTTGCGGCTCGACATGGAGTCCCTGCGGATTTTCGTGGCTGTTATCGAGGAGGGCAGCATTGCGGCGGCGGCAGCCCGCACGCATATCGTGGCATCGGCCGTCAGCAAGCGTATATCAGACCTTGAAGACGACACCGGCACGCCGCTGTTATATCGTCACAGCCGCGGGGTTCAGGCGACGCCTGCGGGAGAGGCGCTCTATCATCACGCGAAACGGCTCAGTGAGCACTTGCAGCAAATTTCGGACGAATTGTCTGAATATTCAGCGGGATTGAGGGGGCATACCCGCATTTATGTGAACTTTACCGCCATGGTTCAGTATCTGCCCGGTGTGCTCCGCTCCTTTCTGCGCGCAAATCCGAATGTTCGGATCGATATGGTCGAAAAATCGAGCGATGAGGTGGTGCAGGCGATCGCAAGCGGCGTCGCCGATCTCGGCATCTGCTCGGCCACTGAGGACTCGCTCGGCGATCTGCAGTGGCGTCCGTACAGCATCGATAAGCTGGTCGTGATCGTGCCGTCGGATCATCGGCTTGCCGGACACGCAAGCATGACCTTCGCGGAAGCGCTGGAGGACGACGTCGTCAGCATGCCGTACGGTACGTCGATTTCGAAATTGTGTCGCGCGGCGGCTGAGCGTGCCGGTAGGCGGCTTCGCGTGCGTATCGAGGTGACAAGCTTCGAGGGCGTACGCAACATGGTCAGCGCGGGTCTCGGCATTGGGGTGCTCCCCATGGGAAGCGTGACACCGTATGTGCATTCGGCGGCGTTTCGCGTCGTTGAGCTTGACGAACCGTGGGCGCTACGGCCGCTGTCGATCATCGCGCGCAATTTCGACACGCTGCCGCTCCCTGCGCGCATGCTGGTCGACCACATCGACAAGTACCAGGACAACGTGTGATGAGCCCAGTTACCAGTCGATGGCGAGCCGCCGCCAGCTTGACTTTGTAACGCTGCGCGTTGTCTGACCAGACTAGCGCGCCATCGCCGTTCGCGATGGGTGGCGTCGCTACTTGTTGATTTACGTCGTGGGTCGGGTTACTTAGGATTCAGTTGACAGCAAGGTCAACAATTCATGGAGCACACAGCATGAACGCCAAATCCCCCGTCAAGGTCGCGGTCCTCGACGACTATCAGAACGTCGCGCTCCGCATGGCAGACTGGACGCCCCTTGAGAACCTCGCAGACGTTACGGTGTTCAACGACCACGTCTCCAACGTCGGGGACCTGATTCAACGCTTGCAGCCATTCGATGTCGTATGCGTGATGCGAGAACGCACACCGCTGTCCCGCGTGGTCATCGAGAGCTTGCCGAACCTGAAGCTGATTGCCTCGACCGGCCCTGGGAATGCGTCGATCGATCAGGATGCGGCTGCGGAACGCGGCATCGAAATTCGTCATACGGGCTATTCGTCCACGCCGACGATTGAATTGACTTGGGCCCTGATTCTCGCGATGGCCCGCAATATTCCCCTCGAGAATCACTCACTGCGTCAGGGAGGCTGGCAGGTTGCGCTCGGCGAGCAACTCGCAGGCAAGACGCTCGGATTGCTTGGTCTGGGCCATATCGGCTCGGCTGTCGGCATCATCGGGCGAGCGTTCAGAATGAACGTCATCGCATGGAGCCAGCACCTGACCGCGGAGCGTGCCGCGGAAAAGGGCGCGCAGCTAGTCAGCAAGGATGTGCTGTTTTCCACAGCAGATTTCCTGTCGATCCACGTACGGCTTAGCGAGCGAACCCAAGGGTTGGTCGGCGCGACGGAACTCGCGCAGATGAAACCTACAAGCCGGCTGATTAACACGTCCCGGGGACAGATCGTCGACCACGCCGCACTGCTTGGGGCACTCTCGACCGGTCAGATTGCTGGCGCCGCACTGGACGTATACGACGTCGAACCGCTCGACAACCCGCACCCTCTGCGCGAATTGCCCAACGTGCTCGCGACGCCTCATATCGGCTATGTGTCGGAAGAGCTGTATCGCACCTTCTATGGCGATACCGTGCGTAACATCGTTCAGTGGCTCGATGAAATCGGACGTTCTGCGCAAGGGTAGGCGCGGAAATGATCTTCGCCGGCACTGCGCATGATGCCGCCGCAGCAATCGACCGTTTTCGACAATTCAGCGGCGTCGCCTGCTCCGCTTGCGAAAGCTGGAACACATCCCCTTCCGCATCCGCTCCGTCGCATCAAAGTTAACGATTTCTTCAGTCTCGCACCATGGTGCTGGCACCGACTGGCTCGCAACATTGCGGAACGCGCGCTGGATGACGCGCACGCACGCCCCGTCAGCAGCCGGTCAATCAACCGGTTCGCGTTTCAGTGCCTCGGGGAGCGGATTGTCTATGTCACCCGAGTCCCGATTCACGGACCCGTGACCGGCATAGTTCTGTTTCCCTGTCTTTCGGCATCACCGGCGCTCGCGCAGCGGGTGGGGACGTGTCGCGCAGCTCGCGGCCCCCTGCGCGCCGTCATGTCAGGCGCCTGATGCGGTGACAAGGAGATGACCATGAAGATCAAGCATTTAAGCATTCTGTCGGCGACAACCGTTGCACTTCTCTCGCTCAGTGGTGCCGCGCAGGCCGGCGGTCCCGGCGGCTTTTGCTCGAACGCCACGCTAAAGGGACCCTATGGGTTTAGCGGTCACGGAGAAATACTTGGATTGATAGGTGCAGACAATATGGTGCATGCGTTCGCCTCCCCGTCGATCCTTGATGACGTCGCCCTGGTGACGTTCGACGGTATGGGCAATTTTTTACGCACCGACTTCGGGGTTATCGGCGGGCTGCCGAAAGGGGGGCAGACTACATTCAATCCGAACCAGAGCGGCACCTATACGGTGAACTCCGATTGCACCGGCACCATGAAAATTGTCTATACCGCAGGCGGACCCGTGCCGGCCGGCGTCGAGACTGATCTGAACATCGTCGTCGCTGCCGACGGGACGCTCATCGAATCCGTGGTCTACAGGGCGGTCACCGTGTCAGGCCAGAGCGCGGACGGGGTAGTAAAGTGTCCGCCGAATTGCGAGCAAGGCGTGCAAGAAAGCTTTGAAGGGAAAAAGGTCCTAGTCTACGGTTTCCGTTAGCCGGGTCCCGGACGGGCTCACGCTTGCTCGCTATGGCGCTTTCCATGAGCAGAGCTGAGCCGAGCCCGGGCGCAGGTTTTCCGCCCTCTAATGCCTGCGCCTTTCCCGCTGCACGCCATCGAAGCCAGGAAACTCCTCGAACTTTTCGGAACATGGAATAAACAGGAAAGCCCATTCGTTAACTCGACAATGGGACATACCCAGGGGCGAACCTGGGCGCAAGCGCGCGTTCTGCGTCGCTTCAGACTGTTGTACGTGTTCGGAGCTAAGCCGGGCGTCGTGAACGGCAGGCAGTTCAGTCGCACGGCGCCGAAAAATACTATCGAGGAGGAGGATTCAGCATGCTCAAACTAGCCAGTACGCTCTCACTCGCCGCAGCAACCACCTTTGGCCTCGTTGCATGCGGCGGCAGCTCGCACAACAACATGCCTGCGCCAGTTGCGGGCACATTCAAGGAAACCGTTCTCGTGTCGAATGGCGGCGTCGCCGCGCCGAACGTCGACCCGAATCTGCAAAATGGCTGGGGTATAGCGTTCAATCCGACCGGCGACGTATGGGTATCGGATAACAATACGCAGAAGTCCTCACTGTATGACGGGAACGGCGTAGTGCAGTCGCTGGTTGTCACAATCCCGCCGGCGGCAAGCGGCCAGCCTGGCAGCCCGACCGGCATCGTGTTCAATACGACATCGGATTTCTCCATCACCTCGAACGGCTCGACGGGCAACGCGGTGTTCATCTGGGTTACGCTCGCCGGTACCATTGCCGCATGGAATCCCAAGGTCCTGCCTACACAGGCGGTTACCGTTCATGACGATAGCTCGGTCGCAGCAGAATACACAGGCCTTGCAATCGCCACCAATGCGGGCGCGAGCATGCTGTACGCCGCTGATTTTCACAACGGCAAGGTGAATATGTTCGACAAGACGTTTACTAACGTCACGCCCGCCGGTGCCTTCACGGACCCGGCAATCCCTGCGGGGTTCAACCCGTTCGGCATCCAGGCTATCGGCAGCACAATCTATGTGGCTTATGCAAAGCTCGGGCCTGATGGTGAAAGAGATCAAAGCGGCCCAGGCAACGGCATGGTGGACGCGTTTGATACCGCCGGCCATCTCGTCATGCGTGTCGCGACAAACGGGCCGCTCAATTCGCCATGGGGAATCGCTCTCGCGCCAGCAAATTTCGGGGCGGTCAGCAATGATCTGCTGATCGGCAATTTCGGCGATGGCACCATCAACGCGTTCAATCCGTCCACGGGCGCGTCCATGGGACCGCTCACGCAGGCCGATGGCTCAAAGCTTGTCCAACCCGGAATCTGGGGTATCGCATTCGGCAACAACTTCGATAGTCAACCTACCAACACGCTTTTCTTCGCAGCAGGACCATCGCAGACGAGCGGCGTGTACGGCCGCATCGATTCGTCGCAGTAGCAGAGTCCTCCTGCTTCACGACACAGTACCGGCGAGTTTTGCAGCGAGCGCGACAAACACCAGACTGGCAAACCGGTTGAGCGCTCGCTGGGTGCGCGCTGATCGTCGCAGCAGCTTTCCGCCAACGCCCGAAGAGAATGCGATCAGGCTGAACACGATGAGGCTCGCCGCAATGAAACTCATCCCGAGCACGGCAATTTGAAGGGGGATATGCCCTCGGGCTCCGATGACAAACTGCGGCAAAAACGCGAGGAAAAATATCACCACCTTAGGGTTACTAAGGTTCATGAGTAGGCCGCGCCGATATAGGTGGGCCGCGTCAACATCCTCGACCTTACCTGGATCTGTGCCGGCTGGCGCACGCCACGCCTGCCACGCCAGATAGACAAGATACGCGGCACCGGCGCTTTTGAGCAGCGTGAAGGCGACTTTGGAAGCCACCAGCAGAGCGCCGAGTCCAACTGCGACAACCAAGGTGTGCACCAGAAGCCCCGTACACAGTCCCAATACGATCATCATGCCTGAGCGAGAACCTCGCATCGCGGACTGCAGCAGCACGAAGAGATTGTCCGGACCGGGAGTGAGCCCCAGCACAAGCGAAATTCCGAAGAATGGCAACAACGTCGAGAGAGGCAGCATTTAGACAACTCCTTGCGATTCCGTACGAGCAACTCGGGCAGTCAACGGATCCAAGCATAAACGGCTGACCGGGCCCCGCGAACCGTCAAACGACTCAAAACCATGCTCATTCGTCTCAATCGATTGCGGGAATCATGCGTCTGGCCCGTGGTGCCCTTTGCGTAGTACAGAGGCGACGTGTGAAGTCCTGGCGCCACCGGGGGGATTCCGGCTAGCTGTGCATTTTGTTCGTGGGCGCGCGCTTCACTCCTCGCGACCATAGCGCTCTGACGTGAAGTACCCCCAGTGTGACGATCTGGTTAAAAAAATGTCATCTCTTTCATTGCAGTTCGATAAGTCGCGCAGCGCAACATCGCACCATCACAACCGCGCAAGGAACTGACGACATGAAACCCTTCTGGAGCAAATCCGCAGTGGCGCTTTGCGTGCTGCTGGCAAGCGGCGTGGCGTCGGCAGCCAGCACGCTGACGCCTGCCGAATGCAACGACTATCCTTTCCAGCCGTTGAGCAAGCCCGTCACGCATGCTCAACTGATGCAAGAGCTCGGCGAACTGGAATCGGTCGGCTACGATCCGTCGGCTGGCGACGAAAGCTACTATCCATCGGACATCCAGTTGGCGGAAGCGCGCCTCAGGTTGAAATATCGTGCCGATTGTCTCGGAGAAAACGTAAAGGTGCCCACGACACGGATTGAATCGAGCAGTGACCTGGTAGCGCCGATGCTAAACTGATCTTCATTAAAAGCCTACCAGCAGCGCCCTTAGCTAGTTCTTTAGACACGACCCGATACGCAGTCGCATCGCGGCTACTGGCGATACTTGAGAGAAAATTCAAACCATTTGTCGGGCCGTTAGCCGTTCGTGGCATCCTCGTTCTACGAACCATCCCCCGGCGTCAGACTACTTGTCGTGTTATCTGATTCTTATAGACATGGTCCGGGGGCGGTAAAATCAGGGTGAATGAAAGCCTACTCAGCAGAAAGAAAAGAAGCGCTGGTGCGTCGCATGATGCCGCCGGAGAACGCACCGGTTTCGGTGCTGGCCAGAGAAACGGGGATTACCGAACAGTCGTTGTACACGTGGCGCCGACAGGCGAAAGGACAAGGATTGGCAGTGCCGGGCGATGGGAAGAATCCCGAAGGGTGGTCTTCGGAAGACAAGTTTGCGGTAGTGCTGGAAACCGCGCCGCTCAACGCAGCGGAGCTGGCCGAGTATTGCCGGCGCAAAGGTCTTTATCCCGAACAGATCGCGGCGTGGCGGGCTGCTTGCCAGTCGGCCAACGCGAATGCTGCCGAGCAGGCGCGCGAGCAGCGCCATCAGTCGAAAGACGACAAGAAGCGCATCCAGCAGCTCGAGAAGGAATTGCAGCGCAAGGAAAAGGCGCTGGCGGAAGCCGCTGCGCTGCTGATTCTGAGAAAAAAAGTCCAGGCGATCTGGGGAGACAAAGAGGACGATTGATCAACGTCCCGGATCGCCTGTTATGTATATCGTTGATACGCGAGGCAGTGCAGTCAGGCTGCCGGCTGGAGAAGGCCTGCGCCGAGCTGGGCTTGAGCGTGCGCACATTCCAGCGCTGGGTGAGTGAGGGCGACGCGGTGTGCGCCGATGGCCGCACCACGACCGAACGGCCGCCGCCGTCGAACCGGCTGAGCGAGGCCGAACGGCAGCAGATTCTCGAGGTCGCCAACAGCGCGGAGTTTGCCAGTCTGCCGCCCAGCCAGATCGTACCGAGCCTGGCGGATCGCGGCGTGTATCTCGCGTCGGAATCGAGCTTTTACCGCGTGCTGCGTAGTGCTTCGCAGCAGCACCACCGGGGTCGTGCGCGCAAGCCTTCAACCCGGGTCGTGACCAGTCATTGTGCGACAACGCCAAACCAGGTCTGGTCGTGGGACATCACGTGGCTACCGGCGGCGGTCAAGGGCCAGTATTACTACTGGTACATGATGCTGGACGTGTTTAGCCGCAAGATCGTCGTTCACGAAGTGCATGAAGCCGAATCGGCGGAACTGGCTGCATTGCTGATGCGACGTGCCAGTCTGGCCGAGGGTCTGGCTGGACGTCCTCTGGTGCTGCATTCGGATAACGGCAGCCCGATGAAGGGTGCGACGATGCTCGCCACCCTGGAGAACCTGGGGGTCGTGGCCTCGTTCAGCCGGCCGCGTGTGAGTAACGACAACCCGTACGCGGAGTCGCTGTTCCGGACCTGCAAGTACCGGCCCGACTACCCACGCAAGCCGTTCGGCAACGTGGATGAGGCACGGGCCTGGACGCAGCAGTTCGTGCGCTGGTACAACCATGAGCACAAACACAGCGGTCTGAAATTCGTCACGCCGGTGCAGCGCCATAACGGCGTGGCGACAGCAGTGCTTGCGCAACGTGAGGCCGTTTATGCAGAGGCCAGGCAGCGCAATCCACGGCGTTGGTCCCGATCGACGCGCAACTGGGAATTGAAGGATGAAGTCTGGCTCAATCCGGAGCGAATGCAGCCGGAAGAACTAAAGCAGTTTGCTTGAAGTGACGCGACAAGTACGTTGACAACTGCCGCCATCGAAAGACTAAGGAGGCGTTATGGCTAGCTCAACGGCAACAGAAAGAAAGCTCGTGTTGAAGATGTCCGTCTCCCTGGACGGCTTTGTCTGCGGACCGAACGGCGAGCTTGACTGGATATTTCGGACACGGGGCGCTGATTCTATGGCGTGGGTTCTCAATACGCTTCATGAAGCCGGCGTGCACATCATGGGGAGCCGTACCTATTACGACATGGCGACGTTCTGGCCGTATTCGGACTCCCCGCTTGCCCCGGCGATGAACGACATCCCCAAGGTCATCTTTTCGAGGAGCGGTATCAAGGACGGCACAACGGCGGATCGGACGCGTGGCGTCACGCCGACTGCAGCGGTCCTGCAGTCCTGGGCCGAACCCACGGTGGCATGCGGCGATCTCGCCGAGGAAGTTCTCCGACTGAAGGAACAGCCGGGCAATTTCATCCTTGCGCAGGGAGGTGCCCGGTTCGCTCAAAGTCTCGTTGCCTCCGGCCTCATTGACGAATATCGAATGGTCATTCATCCGGTTGTACTGGGCCGAGGCCAACCGCTGTTCTCCGGACTGCGCAGCCCCGTCGATCTGCGCCTGATCAGCGCGACCCCTTTCAGCTCTGGCGTCGTGGCGGCCGTCTACCAGCCGGCATGAACCGTCGCGCGCCGACGACGATAAATGACCGTGAGAGACAACAGGAGGCAGCCCAATCAGTTTCCTCGCGGGTCCTTAGCATGCACCGCGCAATGCCGAACCACGCGGGGCTCACATTGGGGCCAAGAACCATTAAGGGCAACTCCGAAAATCGAAATTCACCCTTGCGAATAAGGCGCTTAATTATCAGCGACCACTTGCCTAAACTTGCTATCACCTCCTATGGACTCGATCCCGCGCTGTAAGCGCACTGTATGTTGTCAATGCTGTGCAATACCAGCTTGATAAGCGTTATCGTGCGTCGCTGAGCTGATTGAGACATGGAGGGCTTCGTGGGCCTAAACGAGGTGCAGGGCACCCGGGTAGGCCTTAGGAGGGCGAAGATTCTTTGTAAGGATGAAGTACGTGTCTCGTTGGCGGCCCTGAGCGGCGATCTGTGGTTTGCTTCACCTGCACCACTGCGAACGGTCGCGCAAGGTTGATCGCCACGAGCCAAGCGTACGACGACCGCTATGGAGAAATACGAGTGGATCGTTTGCGTCGAAATTCCAGTCCAATTAAGGAGAAACGGGTCATGAACAAGGCAACCAGCACATTAATCGCGGCCGTCACCGCACTCACGCTTTCGGGCGCCGCTTATGCACAGAGCAACAACACGCTGGCGACCCCGAGCACCATGTCGCCGGCCAATGCAACGAGCGGCTACGGCACGCCTGGCGTCACCAACTCGGAAAGCGGCATGAGCGCCGCGTCGCCGAACTCAGGCCTGCCGAATAGCACGAGCAATAGCTCGACGTCTCTCACCAACGCTCCCGGAAGTCACAACACGCTGGCGACTCCGTCCACCATGTCGCCGGCTGCCCAATAACAGCAGTTGAGGATGACAACCAGGCGCAAATAAGCGCAAAGCGACTAAGCGCTTTGATCGCGTAGGGCGTAGTTGTCATTGTGACCGGTGCCACAGTTTCGCGACTAGCGGGAGCTAGTTAATACGATCGACCTATGCGGTTCCATGCGACGCGCTTAGCGTGTGTTGTAATCGACTATCGTCACGAGATCCGCAAATCGGGAGTAAGAGTCCGTCACTGGTCACCCATCGTAAGAAAGACCGCTGCCCTTACGGACAGCGGTCTTTTGTTTCTCTCTGGCCTCTTCCTGGCGGCGGCTTGCGGTACATCAATTCATGCGAAACGTGACGTAAGTTTTCAGACAACATGCGTCCCTCTCACTCCGGATGTCGACTCAATGCGCCACGGCGGTATCGATGAAAGCGGCCAGATCGCGGTTGAACCGATCCGGCTCTTCCATGAAAGGTGCATGACCTGAATTCGCGTACAGCTTGCTTTGAATGTGCGGATCAATTTCCTTCGCACGGGCGATCGCGCCGCTAGTATTCACAAGCGCGTCGTGCTCACCATAGAGCAACAGGACGGGCACGCTGGCCCTGCTTAAGCCTTGGAACGCAGCGACAGTCATCGACTGAACTGCGCTCTGCATGTTCCACGACGCCATCGCTGCATTGGCGAGCAGACGCTCGGTTGTGGATCTGTCGGGCTGCGTATGGAAGCACAGGCTGAGGAATGTGCGTTCTCCATCCAGATGCGTTTTCAAATCGGGGGAAATCATGTCGCGATAGATCTCCGGACGGGCCACAATCTGGTCCTCTTTCAGTTCGATCACACCGTCGACATAGACCGCTCCAGCAATCTGGCTGTCGCCATACGCTGCCAGATAGTTCGATATGACTGCGCCCCCCAACGACCAACCGACAAGCACAGGATGACCCGCATGCGACGATGCGATGACGGTGGCGAGATCATCTGCCCATCGCCGCCCGTCGCGGTAGGCTCCGGGCTCCGTTGGTTTGCCGGACAAGCCGTGGCCGCGCAGGTCGTAGGTGATGATGCGATAGCGCCGAAGTTCAGCGCTGTTGACCTCCGCATCCCAGTTCAGGCGGCTGCCAAGCTCGCGCGAGGTCGCAAGCACCTGCCAGCCAAGATGACAGTATTCCTCCGCGAGTGCGAGGCTCAAGCCGCGTGACGCACCAATGATCGAGATGACAAAGCGTCATCGCGACACGCGGATCCCGACGGCTAGAAATGATGCTCAATACCAAACTGGATACCCCTGACCGGCGCGCCCGGATAGTCGACCGGCACGCCAGCAACGACCGCCCCGTTCAACGTAAATTTCGCAGCACGCCGATTGCGCAGATAGCCGCCATCGATATAAAGAAACGTGCGCTTCGACAGGTAATGCTGGTACTCGGCACCGAACTGGTCCGCGTCGTTGTGCGCAGCCGTCGTGTCGTCAAGGTAGGTGTAGCCAAGCGAGAGCGCGTCGAACGCTGTCAGCTCGTAGCGGGCCGACACGCCCATGTCATTCCTGGCAAGTGTCGCGGCGGACGTCGCATGCTCGATTGCCGCGTAGAGACGCAGTCCGCCGAAGCCGTACGACAGTCCATAGAACAACGCGCGGGTCGGGCTCGTGCCAGGATTGTGGACCCACTGATACCCTCCCTCGGTCTGCAGCGGGCCGCCGTCGTCGTATTCGAAAGCGAGGTGGTAGCCGCCGATTCCGTTCGCCGCTGCGCTCGCCGGATCCCGCAACGACACCATCGACTGGAAACTCCAGCCGCGAAACAATGGCGAGTCGTAGCGGATCGAATTCGCCGCGCGCGGTACGATCGTCAGGAAATTGTTGAAGCCGGAGGCCATCGAGGCCACGCAGAACGCATCGAGCCTGCACGCGACGACGTTGTAAAGCGGCGAGTGTTGCAGGCCGAAGCGAAGCGATCCGAACGGACCGGCGAGTCCGATCCATGCCTGCCGGCTGAATGCGTCTGCCGCGTTCGCGGCAGCGCCGTTCGCGCCGGAAAAACCATTCTCGAGCTGGAACTCGATCGCGTAGCCGGCACCGATCGCCTCGCTTCCCTTCAACCCGTATTGCGTACCGATCTGGCTTCCCGAATCCATTCGGATCGTTGTATGAGTCCCGGTATTCGTTATCTCGACGCTTGTGTCGATGATCCCATACAGGGTGACGGTCGACTGGCCGCGGGCGTCGGCGGCGATCACCAACGACACGCCACAAAGGACTAACACCCTGCACGCGCGCTCACCGCGGCGGACCAAGCGCCCGTGAGCGGCCCGGCCGATCTGCATTCCGTGGCTCATTTGTCTCTGTCTCCATGCGAGCCGCCGACTCGTGCGGCGGCTCTGGATATTTCGCAATCCGAATTTTTATGCCGGAAGATCCAGAGAGGCACGCTTGATCTTCCGGCTCGGTGGCCGGCTCAGTCGATAAGTGCGGGGGCATCGTCCGGTGTTACGCGTTAAGTCTACGGCGAGATTTCCTCGAGCCGCTTTCCGGCTGTCTCCGGTGCAAGAGCCACGACGATCGCACCGACCACGAATGCGACCGCGCCGAACACCAGAAACACGTTGTTCAAATCGGTCTTCACGACCATTCCGACGAACGCCGGCCCGATCATCGACGCGGCGCGGCACCATGCAGTCGCCATCCCCATGCCTTGCGCGCGCGCGGGTCGGATAGCATTCCGGTGTGTACAGGTAGGCGCAGACCGCCGACAGCGTCGCGAAAAAATACGCGGCGCTCACGACCACGACGAACATCGCGAGATCGCGAATCCCCATCGCGTAGAGCCACGCGAACGACGCCGCGCAGCCGACGAACGACAGAATGAAGATCGGCCGCCGCCCAATCACGTCGACCGTAAAGATGCACAGGAACACGGCAGCAACTCCACACGCGTTGGTGATCAGCGCGTAGTGCAGCGCATCGTCGAGCCCGAGTCCGAATACACTGCGGTAAAGCGTCGGCATCCAGGTGCCGAGACCGTAGTAGACGATGAACGCGCCAAACCAGATCGCCCAGAGCGCGAGCGTGCGCGACAGATACGGCGCCGCGAAGTAGTCGCGCCAACTGTTCTTCGGCTCGATGCGCGGCGGAAGGGCGACGACAGGCGGCAGATCCCGGCCGGTTGCCTTCACGATCGCCGCCTCGATTCGCGCGGTCGCTGCCTGCGCCTCGTGCATCCGGCCGCGCGACGCGAGCCAGCGCGGCGATTCCGGCAGGACCCGGCGGAGCACGGGCACGATCACGATCGGCAGCGCGCCGATGAAGAACATCCATTCCCAGCCGAGGCGCGGCACAACCAACGTGCCGATAACACCGCTCAGGAACACACCAACCGAGAAGATGAATTCATACAGCAGGAGAAACCGCCCACGCGTCTTCGCGCGCGTGATCTCGCTGATGTAGACGGCTCGGCGGGCACCTCGCCGCCAAGCCCGAAACCCTGCACGAACCGTCCGGCGACGAGCGTCGAATACTGGCTCGCCAGCCCGCAGGCGACGCTCGTCACCGCGAAGATCAGGATGGCTATCTGAATCGTGCCGAGCCGGCCAATGCGTCCGGCGAGCCAGCCGAAGAAGATCGCACCCAGCAGCTGGCCACCATAGCCGGCCGCGATCAGCCAGCCGACGTCGGCCGAACTGAGTTTCCACAGAGGCACGAGCGCAGGCAGCACTTGTGCGATCGTGAGCGCGTCGAACGCGTCGAAAAACGTTGCGACGCCTAGCATCAGCCGGGCTTTCGCGTGCCACGAACAGATCGGCAGGCGTTCGAGTCTCGCCGCCAGTGCGTCGGCATTGCTTCGCTGCGTGACCTCCCCGGCCTGCGTGTCAGCAGCAAGCGGGTTGCCGCTCATTGTGCCCGGCTCCATGCATGTCTCCTGAATCGTTATCGGTTGCGCTGCGAAGCGCGCGCGCCGGCGAAGCCGACGCACGGCGACATGCAAATCAGCGATCCACGTGCGCCACGCCGCGCAAGTGACGGTCGTACCATGCGATCGCCTTTGCGGACACGACGGGCAGCAGTTCGTCGTAGACCGCCCAGTGCGTGCCGTAATCCGACAGGTCGAGCGCCTTCTCCACCGTCAGACGGTCGTAAAAATCAATTGTCTGACTGACCGGCACAAGCTGATCCGTCTTCACGCCAAACATCAGCGTCGGTACCGCGATGTCGGCAGCGCGAGCGATCGGCTCGTGGTGCGAGACGTGATAGAACGTCTCCATCGCCATCGGAATTTTCTGCGTGTAGCGCTCGAGCGACAGCGGATCCGGAATCATGATGTCGAAGCGATCAACCATCGCGATCGCTCCCGTCGCGGTCTTCTCCCGAATCGACGCCATGGCCTTCGCCTTCAAGTCGCGGAACTCGTAATAGCGCGTCATGCTCTTTAGCCAACCGCTGCCCGATGTGACCGGCACCGATACCGCCAGTGCCTTGGGCCGGTCACTGTATGCGGCCGCGAGCGCCGCTACGCCGCCACCGAAACTCGTTCCGTAAAGTCCGACCTGCTCCGGATCGACTCGGCCGCTACCGGCCAGATATTCGAGTGCGTGTACCGTGTCCTCGACCTGCTCGTCCGGCACGAGACGGCCGACCTGCCCGCCGGTGCCACCGAAGCCGCGAAAATCGAATGTCAGCGCCGTATAGCCGGCCCCGGCGAGCAGCGTCGCCAGTCCGGGCAGCACCCCTTCCTTCACGCCGCCGAAACCGTGGCACATCACTATGCCAATCCGATGGTTCTGCCCCGCGGGCGGCAGATACAGCTTGCCCGAGACGCTCGCCCCCGCCGCGCCGAAGAAGCTCACGTCTTCTGTCCTGACCTCACTCATGTTCATCTCCACATCCTGTTTCCGTCACGTTCATTTCGTCCGCCTACCGCAGACTTGAAAAATCCGTCGGGCGCAGCGGTTTCGTCGCGAATGACTCGACGATCGGGCCGTCGCACTCCGAATGTGCCTTCGCATCGAGCCAGCGAGGATCCTTCAGGAAAGCCGCCATCTTCTCGTCGCGCTGTCGTTCCGAATCCCATCGCAGCAGGTAGACCAGTTCGCCGCGCTCACCGGACTCGGCCGTCCAGAAGCCGAGCGGCTCGATTCCGAGCTCCTCCCAGATCTGCAATACGGGTTGCCGGAATCGCGCGAGCACGTCGTCGAGACGACCGGGTGCCGACACGTAGGTTCTGAGCTCGTAAATCATCGTCATACCCCTGGTTACCGTTCGTCGTTTAGTAGGCGGCCATCACGCCAGCGCCACCGTCGACGTACGCGATCGAGCCGGTGACGAAACCACTGCGCATGAAATACAGATACGTTTCGGCGAGTTCACTGGCCTCGCCGACATGCGCGACGGGCAAGAGCCGATTCGCGTTCTGGAACAGCGCGTCGCGCGCCGCGTCGGGCAGGCCATCCCACAGTTCGGTACGTACAGTCCCGGGGCTGACGACGTTGACACGCACGGGCGCAAGCTCCACCGCGAGCGCTCGTGCGAACGATTCCGTCGCGCCGCAGAGGCTGGAAATCACCGACCAGCCCTTGCGCACGCGCTGCGACGCGAGTCCGGAGGTCAGCACGATCGAACCGCCCGCGCGGATCTTCGGCGCCCCGTACTTCGTCGCGAGCAGCGCCCCCCAGTAGCGGATGCCGAACGCCGCCTGCGCATCCGCAAACGTCATGTCTTTCAGCTCGACGGCCTTCAGAGCGTCGCCGGCCGTATACACGAGATGATCGAACGCGCCGACGTCATCGAAGAAAGCAGCAATGCCGCGCTCGTCCAGCAGATTGACGACCCGGCCCTCGACCTGCGAGCCGATGCGCTCCGTTGCGTTCGCAACCTTTTTTGCGTTGCTCGATGCGATCACGACCTGCGCACCTTCCGCAGCGGCGGCCTTCCCGGTAGCGAAGCCAAGTCCCGACGAACCGCCGAGAATTACGATTCTTTTTCCTTCAAGCGACATAGTGTTCTCCGAAAAAAAAGTGGCCCGGCTTCTGCAATCCCCAGCCGGATTCAGGATTCAGTATGACGCGCGGTCACTGTACGAAACAGTGGGCTTCGGTTGCATCACCTCGAAGTGAAGCTTGCCAATGCCGACACGCGACGAACAGCGGCCCCGCGCTATGTCAGCCGCGTATGGTTTGAAACTGCTCGCCGAGGCCGGTGACGCCGAGCCGCATCGTGTTGCCGCTCGCGAGATAGCGCGGTGGCTTCAGGCCGAGTCCGACGCCCTGCGGCGTGCCCGTTGTCAGCACATCACCCGGATACAGCGTCATGAAACGGCTCACGTAGCTGACGCAGGCGGCCACACTGAAGATCATGTCCGCCGTGTTGCTGTGCTGCAGTCGTTCTCCGTTGACCTCGCACCAGAGTTCAAGCGCCTGCTCGTCGCCCGCCTCATCTCGCGTCACCAGCCACGGGCCGATCGGGCAGAACGTGTCGTGGCTCTTTCCCTTCGTCCACTGCCCGCCGCGTTCGAGTTGGTGCTCGCGCTCCGACACGTCGTTGACGATCACATAGCCGAACACGTGCGCCAAGGCATCCTCTTCCGATACATTTTTCGCGACACGTCCCATCACCACGCCAAGCTCGACTTCCCAGTCCGTCTTCGTCGATTGCGTCGGAAGCACGACGTCGTCGTAGGGGCCGTTGATCGACGAATTCGCCTTCAGGAACACGATGGGCTCGGCTGGAATCGGCGCACCGGATTCCTTTGCGTGCTCGCGATAGTTGAGACCGATCCCGACAACCTTGCCAATATGCGCAATCGGGCAGCCGATCCGCGCACCACCCAGCACGCGGGGCAGCGCGTCGAGCGCCGCCATATCGAGCGCCATGAGGCGGCCCGACGCGAGCGTATCCGGATCGATATCGCCGACGAGATCACCCAGATCGCGAAGCGTCCCGTCCAGATGCAGGACACCGGGCCGTTCATTGCCGGGCTCGCCATAGCGGATGAATTTCATAAACCACTCCTGTCAGAACCGTTGAAAAATACGCGTCAGACGACAAGCGCCGTCGAACGCAAACCGAGTTCCAGCGCGTACTGATCGAGCGCAAGCGAATCGGCACCGGCATCGCCGAGCCGACGCACAAGCGCGTCGAGGCTCTTGCGGTCCGCCGGCTCGACCCGCTCGACGAGCACAAGGTAGCGCTGGTCTTCCGCCTGCTGCCCGTAGATTTCGCGCTCCTTCGTCGTCACGCCGGTCGCGGCCTGGTCGATCTCGAACAATCGGCCCCGATGTACGCCTTCTGGCAACGACGCGTCCAGGATCTCGAGCGCAACGTCGGTCGGATCGACGCCGGCGCGCGGTGCCACGTCGAAACGCGCGCATACGATGAAGTCCGACGCGCGGCCAGGCGCTGCCCCCTGCTCTTGCAACAAGCGGTACAGGTTACGCAACGGATTGCGGAAATAGCGCAGCGATTCCGTCGTCCACGGCGTCGGATGATTCAGTGCACGCAGATAGGCGTCGCTCTTCAATACTTCGGCCGATGCGGTGTCGTAGTACATGAAGAACATCCGGCCGCCGTCGACGCGCGCATAGCGCTGCCCGGTATCGAATCCCGGGATCGCGACGCGTTCCGGAATATGTTCTTCGGTATGCCATTGCCGATATCGCTCGACGTAGGACGGCTCGATATCCGCCCAGAACGCGACGAGCGCATTGCTGCGTCGTTCCATTCTTCCCTCCGATTAAACGTGATGGGCGAAAGCCCGCTGTAAGATCAGCGCACCGGGCCAGCCGTGCCACCGCCGTCGATCATGTAGGCGGCGCCTGTGCAGTAGGACGAATCGTCGCCGGACAAAAACATTACGAGCTTCGCGACTTCGTCCGCCGTACCGTATCGGCCGAGCGGTATCGCCGACAGCACCTTGCGCTTGCCGGCTTCGTGATCGCCCGGGTCGATGCCGGCGGCGAGCGCCTGCATCATCTCGGTGTCGATCGGCGCCGGGCAGATCGCGTTAACGCGGATCCGATGCGGTGCCCCCTCGAGGGCGGCCGTCTTCACGAGACCCAGCACTGCGTGCTTCGACGCGACGTATGCACCCTGCCCCGCCGTGCCACGCGTGCCAGCAATCGACGAAGTGACGACGATGCTGCCGCCATCCTGTGCGCGCATCATCGGAAGCACCCCCGCGAGTCCGAGCCAGACACCGCGCACGTTCACCCGCATCACACGATCGAACACCTCGTTCGGTGTTTCCTCAATACGCGACACCGCGCCGACGATGCCCGCATTCAGAAACGCGATGTCGATGCGCGCATGGAGCGTGAGCGCATCGGCGATGTAGGTGCGCGTCTCGTTCTCGTCCGACACGTCGGCGAGCGAATAACTCGCCAAGGCGCCAAGCGAATTGGCCAGCGCTACGAGCGGCTCTTCCTGAAGATCGACGAGATGCACGCGCGCGCCCTGTCCAACGAACGCGCGTGCGACCGCGCTGCCGATACCGCCCGCCGCGCCCGTGACGAGTGCGACCTTGTCGTTGAGTCGTGCCATGGTCATAGTAGGGTTCGGGTTGAGCAAGCCGGTACGCGTGCCGTTGATGGTGCGTGACGGCGTGACGATGGGGCGAACTCTGAAATGCCAAGACCTCGTCCACGGCGGGATGAATGGGGCATTGTTTGTCTCCTGTGCGGTCGCTGCCCGAGGAACAGTCAGCGGCGGCGATGTGTTGATGATCCAATTCTGCGCCATGCCGCTCCGGCAAAAAACTGTGTACGGCTTGCAGCAGTCGTAACCCACGCTTTGGAATGGCACCTCGTCTGCTCGCTTCCTGTCGGGAAAACCCCATTGCACGCATGCCGACCGAATCGGGGACAATGACGGACGCGCTGCTGAGCCGCCCAGTTTTGCGAATGTAGTCATTCGGCCCGGTCGTCAACACAGTCCGAATCGGCATGAACGACGTAGCGCGTATTCGAGCGCTATCACAACCCGAGTGAATCCGATGGATCGCTTTGCAAGCATGAACGTGTTCGTTCGCGTCGTAGAGCGCGGCAGTTTTTCCGCCGCGGCAGAAGCCAGCGGCATGACGTCGACGATGGTCGGTAACCACGTTCGCGAGCTCGAGAAAATGCTTGGCGTCACGCTATTGCAGCGCACGACACGCCATCAATCGCTGACGGAAGCCGGCAAGGAATACTATTCTCGCTGCGTCGAGATCCTGCGGCAGGTTGACGAGATGGAGATGACGACGCGCGAGTTGCGAATGACGCCGCGCGGCCACCTGCGCGTATCTGCGCCGATAAATTTCGGCAGCGCATGTCTCGCACCCGAAGTCATCCGTTACATGCAGCAGTGCCCGGAAGTCACAATCGAGTTGTCGCTATCCGATCGTCTGGTCGACATCGCGAAGGAAGGATTCGACGCGGCGATCCGCGTTGGCGTGCTGGCCGATTCGTCTGTGTATGTCGGCCGGCCGCTGAAGCCGTGGCGTCGGATCCTCTGCGCGGCGCCCAGCTATCTCACTCGTCGAGACCCCCCGGCCACACTGCAGGACCTCGGCACACATGACTGCCTGTGTTTTGCATATCCGAACGGCATCGAGCGCGAGTGGAAGTTTCCACTGAAGATCGGGGACGTCGATCTCGTACACGTAAACTGCACGCTCAGTATCAACAACGGCCATGCGCTTCGCGCGGCCGCGCTGTCCGGCGCCGGCATCATATTCCAGCCCGAAGAACTCGTCAGACCGTACCTCGACAGCGGCGAGCTTGTCGCGGTGTTGCCCGAATGCGCGGTCGTGCCGTCGCCCCTACATATCGTCTATCTGAAGGATCATCAGATGACACCGAAGATTAGTCAGTTCATCAGCTTCGTGATCCAGCAGTTCGGCTAGACGCCACGGCGCATCATGTCGGGATGCCGCCACGACATTGATCGTCGAGTCGACCTACTATCATGGTTGCAATGACGAAATGGCGTGGAGTATGCAAACACCCAATTGCAAGGACGAAGCTTCAGATTGCTTTTCTAAGGTTCACACATCGTTGCGATGACCAGCACATCCACGTCTTCCATGCGTTGCTCCTGACGGGTTCGTTGCACAGCTCTTGAAGGTGCAGAAAAGCATAGTCCGGAACTGTTCGTGTTCGTACAAAAGAACACGAAATGCCAGCCACTGAGTTGCAGGCGAAGATTCCGGACGTGAGGTGCGGCTGCGTACGTGCGCTGAGTCACGCCTCGACAAAGCGAGGCATGCCCTGCTCGGGCGGAGACATTGCCGGGTTTGGTTGGTCCCTCAGGCTTGCATTTATTAAGCCATTGAGCGCAGCCCGGTCCGATATACGCGGTCGTCCGCGACCCTCCCTCTTTCGGCGCCTGGACTGCGGCAGTAACGGTTCGATCAGTGTCCACAATTCGTCGTCAATGATCG
>Ga0302220_10000234_pt1 | contig 49999 bp, 47 predicted proteins | sample II_Palsa_E1_3_FD_194572 | JGI IMG/M metagenome (GOLD analysis project Ga0302220, IMG submission 194572) | Peat permafrost microbial communities from Stordalen Mire near Abisko, Sweden - II_Palsa_E1_3 | ecosystem: Environmental > Terrestrial > Soil > Palsa > Peat permafrost | place: Sweden...
CGTATTCTGCCCACGGAGGGCTGTGTCAGGCGTATCCATTTGCGTGCTCCTTCGGAGAAAACGAGTGTGCAACTCCCGTTTTACACCAGTCGGGCTTTCTGTAGCTGCCCTCCCACATAGCATCTAGTGGCGAAGCGCATTCAAACGCCTTCCACACCTGTTTACCCTGACACTGCCCTAATCGACGGCGTCTCAGCGGTCGTATCCCACCCCATTCAAACGCCTGTCCGCGCTGGGCGAGCGCAGCGCGCGCGGTTGCCATACGCGGGAATCATCAGACGGCATTTATCTTAAAAAGATTTTTCCCACATATTGATCATTTGCGCTGTCCCGAATTAAGATGACTTCCCTCGATGCGCTGCGCGTGTCGAGTCGGCGAAGAGTCATATTCGCGGTATCCGTTCAACGAGTCAGGTTCGGGACGCGACGGCCCACCGTCAGCATCCCGTCAACGCAGCAGCTAAAAACTTGGGAGACGAAGATGCTGAGCCCTCACGAATTCGCAACGCTGATGCTGGTCAAGGACGCCACGGAGCAACTGGAGGTAGACCGGGCTGATCTCGACGTACTGCTGTCGCGCCGACTGGTCAGCCTTGAACATGCTTCGTCGGGTCAGGCGTTGCCGCGCTTGACCCATGAAGGTCATTCGTTCCTGAAGGCCGCCGGACGGATTCACTGAGTGAACGTCCTTGAAACGCAAAGCGGTTCGCACTGCCAAACCGAGGATTCCATAGAACGATAAAGTAAACGTACGTGCTGTTATAAAACCTGAGAGACCAGAAAGTTAGTTTGCTATGCTTAATTAAAACAAGAAAATATCGCGGGGATGAACGAGACATTGCGATGCCGGCGTGCCGCACCACGCTCGTCGTCCCCTCCTAGCCATTCCACGACTTGTACGCGCCTCGCCAATCCTGGAGGTGCAACGGCGAGTCGATTTCAGGAGCTTTACGATGAACGAGTGGTTTCCGGAGCAGTTTGCCGCGGCTCAAAAGGCCAACCTCGAAGCGTTTCACGGCGTGGCCAATCTGGCCTTCGAGGGATTTCAAAAGCTGACTGAGTTGAATCTGCAAGCGGCCAGATCGGCGCTCGCCGACACGCAAACGCTTTTGTCCGCGACTGACCCGCAAGCGTTCGTCGCGCAGCAAGCCGGTCGCAACGGCGTGCTCGCTGAACGGGCGCAGTCGTACTACCGCCACCTGTATGAGATCGCCGTCAGCACGCAGACGGGTTTCTCAACGATTGCAGGGGCGCAGTACGAAGCGCACAATCGCCGGGTACAGGCGCTCTTTGAGGACGTGTCGAAGCAGGCGCCGGCCGGTTCCGAAGCAGCCGTTGTCGCGCTTAAAAAACTGATCGATTCGAGCAGTGCGCTCTACGACGGCGTCAACAAGTCGGTTCGGCAAGCCGTCAATATGGCCGAAGGCAGCTTCGAAGCGGTGCTCTCGCATACACCAAAAGCATCGGGTGTTACGACCGGGTGAGCGGCCGGCCAGGCTGAACGCGCGGTGACCGGATCAGGATCCTCTCACACGAGGCCGTCGCCATGACAAGCCAGATCGCATTAGTTACCGGTGGAATGGGCGGGATCGGAGAAGCGATTGCCGTCAAATTGCACGACACGGGTTATACGACAGTCGTCACCTACTCGCCTGCCAACACCGGTGCGCATGCGTGGCTCGAGCGGATGCAGGCGGCGGGGCGCCGCTTCCACGCCTTCGAGGTGGACGTTGCCGATTACGAGTCGTGTCAGCACGGCGCGCAGCGGCTTCAGGCCGATGTGGGCAATGTCGACATTCTCGTCAACAACGCCGGCATCACGCGCGACGCCAGCTTCAAAAAGCTCGACAAGGTCAACTGGGACGCAGTGTTGCGCACCAACCTCGATTCGCTCTTCAACATGACGAAGCCGCTTTGCGACGGCATGGTGGAGCGCGGATGGGGGCGCATCATCAACATCGCCTCCATCATCGGATCCAAGGGCGGCTTCGGCCAGACCAACTATGCTGCGGCCAAGGCCGGCATGCATGGATTTACAAAGTCGCTGGCGCTGGAGGTGGCTAAAAAGGGCGTGACGGTCAATACCGTGTCGCCTGGTTTCATCGCCACCAAGATGGTCACGGCCGTGCCGCAAGAAGTACTCGACACCAAAATCATTCCGCAGATCCCGGTTGGACGGCTCGGCCAGCCTGACGAAGTGGCCGCGCTCGTGCTCTACCTTTGCTCGCGCGAGGCGGCGTTCGTCACCGGCGCGAACATCGCCATCAACGGCGGTCAGCATCTGCAGTAGAGCGCGGTAAAGAGCGCATCGCTCTCTTCCGCCAGCATGCCTAAGCATCGTGCCGGGCGTGTGTCCCACAGTTTGCACTTTGCCTGCGTCCGCGCCGGTCGATTATTTCCGCGCAGTCTTTTTTTCGTGGAACCATCTATATTGTTGCAATGGTTAGCGGCAGGCAGGTTGGCACGCGATCCATCCACAGCCCGGCAGTAGCTTGCGCCGGGACCACTCGTCAGGCACAGCAGAAGGGGAAGACATGTCGACCTCACCGCTTATCGATGGTGGCGCCCCGCGCGATGCGGGTGGGCATGTCCCACAGACCGACGAACGTCTGTATAACCACGACCTTGCGCCGGTTCCACTTAACAAGCGCACGTGGACCGGCTATTGCATCTTCGCCATGTGGATGTCGGACGTGCACAGCGTCGGCGGTTACACCTTCGCGGCGAGCCTGTTTCTGCTCGGCATTTCCGGCTGGCAGGTGCTGATTGCGTTGACCATAGGCATCCTGATCGTCTACCTGCTGATGAACCTGGTCGGCAAACCCAGCTACGCGCACGGTATCCCGTTTCCGGTGATGGCCCGCGTCAGTATGGGCGTGATGGGCGCAAACCTCGCGGCGGTGATTCGCGGCGTGGTGGGCATTGTCTGGTATGGCGTGCAGACCTATTTTGCGTCGAAAGCGGTAGCGACGCTCGTGATCCTGTTCTTCCCGGCGGCCACGGCGCTGCACAACTTCAGTTTCTTGCGGCTCGACGGACTCGGCTGGATCAGCTTCCTGTTCATGTGGGTGTTCCAGTTGATCATCTTCCAACGCGGCATGGAAGCGATCCGCAAATTCATCGATTTCTGCGGGCCGGCCGTGTATGTGGTGATGTTCGCGCTGATGGCCTGGATTCTCTCGCAAGCGGGCTTGGGCAGTCTGAGCCTGACGCTCGGCGGCAAGGTGTTGTCCGGCAGCGAGCAATTCGCCAGCATGGGCAACGCCACACTGCTGGTGGTGAGCTACTTCGCCGCGCTGCTGCTCAACTTCGGCGATTTCTCGCGCTTTGCCAAAAGCGAGCGTCAGATGAAGGTGGGCAATTTCCTCGGACTGCCAGTCAATTTCATCGTCTTCGCCATCATCACGGTGATCGTGACCTCGGGAAGCGCCACCGTTTTTGGTTCGATGATCATGGACCCGGTGGCGATCGTCGCCCACATCCAGAACAAGGTGGCCGTGGTGATTGGCAGCCTGACGTTCATCGTGGCGACAATGGGCATCAATATCGTTGCCAATTTCGTGTCGCCCGCTTACGACATCGCGAACCTGTTCCCCAAACATATCGACTTCAAGAAAGGCGGCCTCGTGGCCTCCATTCTTGCGGTACTCGTGTGTCCGTGGATTTTTGTCGATAGCCCGAAGGCGATTACGATCTTCGTCAGCGTGTTCGGCTCGGTGCTCGCGCCGTTGTATGGCGTGATGATGGCGGACTTTTACCTCATCAAGAAGCAGCAGGTCGAAACAGCCGAGCTGTACAGCATGTCGCCGAAAGGGCGCTTCTATTACGACGGCGGCTGGAACAAGGTGGGTATTTCCGCGCTCGTCATTTCCGGGGTCATCTCGGTGGGTTGGGAGCTCTGCACGCAACTGCTGCACGTTTTGCCGGACAACAATTTTGGCTGGCTGATCGGTGCAGTGGCCGGCGCGGTGCTGTACGTGGCGATGATGCGGGCGGCGCGACGTACCTAGCGCGCGGCCCGAAACGACCGCTCCGGATATTTATTTGTGTTGCGTGCGCAGATCGACCGCCGTCGAGGCGCTGGCCGGTCTTCCCGCATCGTCGAGATGAACCGCGACGTTGCGATACACATCGCGGCAAAACTGCATACCGATACGGGCTTCGGAGGTCTTTTCGACCGTCGGTTTGATTTTTGCCGGGTTGACGAGCGCCGCGTCCACCGCCATTTCGTCGGCGGGATCTGCTTTCATGATGCCGATGCCCTGAATCGTCACTGCTACGCACGGGTCCGGTACGTCTTTGCCGTGCGTCGCAGCAACGTTGAAGTTGATATTCAGGCGCCAGTACCCATCACGAATGTCCTGATGAATGATCACGGCCTTGACGAGGTCCTGATGCGATAACAAATACTCGGTGTTCGCCATGATGTTGCTCCTCGAACGGGGTCATCTTTCGAGTGCCGTGTCGCCTGAAGCGCTGTATTGGCCTCACGTGACACCGCATGCCGGAACACATTGTACGAGGCTGAAAATCACAATCAAGGCGCATGCTGCAAACATGCGACACGTTGCGACCTGGACCTGTTTAACAAACGCAAGACACTCATGCGACGAGCGGCAATACCACCCAAACCTCAAGGCCGCCTCCTTCGCGTGCATGAAACTGCAACGAACCACCGTGTAATCGCGCGATACGTTCGACGATAGCGAGCCCGAGCCCCGTTCCACCCGTTTGGGAACGTGCATTGCGGCCACGCTGAAACGGCGCCTTCAGGGCTTCCAGTTCGTGCGGCGCGAGCCCTTCGCCGCGATCGCCGACCGCGACATAGGCGGTGCCGCTCTGTACCCACGTGCGCACGGCGAGCCCGACGCGCCCGTACACCACCGCGTTCTGCATCAGGTTCATCAAGAGCCGCATCATGGTGATCGGACGAAACGGAAATATCGGAACTGCACCCAGCGAGAGCTCGAATTCGTGGCCCAGCCCCGCAAAATCTGCAGCGAGCCGGCTGACTAGCGCGTTGAGGTCGCCAGGTTGCGGCGTCTCGCGCTCGCCGCTGCCGGCGTAGTCCATGAATTGCTGGAGGATGGTTTCGATCTGGTCGAGGTACGCCTCGGCGGCCACCACAAAGCTGTCGTCGCCGTTGTCGGTGATCGCCATGGCCATCGCCAGCCGCAGTTTGGTAAGTGGCGTGCGGATGTCGTGCGAGATGCCGGCCAGCATCATCGCGCGCGTCGCCTCGGCCTGCTGCAGCGCTTGCATCATCTGGTTGAAGGCGCCACTCACCTCGCCTATTTCCGTGGGGCCGTCCGTCGGCAGTGGCGGCGGTGTCTCGCCCGAACTGACGCGGCGCGCCGCATGTGCCAGATTTTGCAGCGGCCGGTTCAGGTGCCGCTGGATCAGATAGCCGGTGAGCGCGGCCGCCGCGGCGAGGCCGAGCGAGAGCAGGATGGCCGCGTCGAGACCTGAGCCAGGGGCATCCTCAGGAATTGGCAGCGCGATCCAGTAGGGCGCGTCATGCGCATGAATCCGGATCCACAGACGCTGTCCGCCCACGCTTTGCCAGCGCACCAGCATATCGGCAGGGAGATGTTGGCGCAGGGCGTCCAGAAACACCTCGCGCTGATAGGTGATATAGGAACGCGCCAGGCTCGAGGTCGTCTCAAGCTCGTCCGCGTCCGGCGGCTGTGCGCCATGGTTGAGACGTGCCACCAGCGCGTTGCGCGCATTGTCAGGTGCAGCTTCGAACAGCCCGTCGAGCGTGATGACGTAGTTGGCGAACACAGCGGCCGTGCGTTCGACGCGCGGTCTTTGCACGTAGTGCAGCAACACGGCGAGTGAACAGACCTGCGACAGCATGACCAGTACGATCAATAGTGCGATGTTGCGCGCGAGCAGGGTCTTGGGCAATCCGAGGCGTATCGAGGCCAGCTTCATGATTCGACGTCGGCGATCAGCATGTAGCCGACACCCCAGACAGTCTTGATGAAGCGTGGCTTGGATGGATCGTCCTCGACGATCTGGCGCAGGCGCAGCACCTGTACGTCGATGCTGCGATCCAGCGCATCGTGATCGCGGCCACGAGCGCGCGCGATGAGGTTGTCGCGGCTGACCGGCCGGTTAGGCGACGACGCTAGCGCCGTCAGCAGCAGCATCTGCGCGGAGTGGATGTCGAGTGGCTCGCCCTTGCGCGAGAGCGATTGCTTGCCGATGTCGAGACTGAACTCGCCGAAGCGCACGCTCTGCGAGGTGACCGTCGGATCGCCGGAGGCGATTTTCTGGCGCCGCAGCAATGCGCGGATTCGCGCCACCAACTCGCGCGGCAGGAAGGGTTTCGCGAGGTAATCGTCAGCGCCTGTCTCGAGCCCCACGACCTTGTCGAGCGGGTCGCCCTTGGCGGTCAGCATCAGGATGGGCAGCGTTTGTCCTTCTGCACGCAGGCGGTTACATATTTCAAGGCCGTTCTCCTCGCCGATCATCAGATCGAGCACCAGCAGATCGTACGGCTCGCGCTGCAGGTAGCGATCGAGCCGCTTGCTGTCCTCCACGACGCGCACTTCGAAGCCATGTCCGGTGAGGAAGCGCTGCAACATATTGCGCAATTCGGCTTCGTCGTCGAGCACGATGATTTTCGCAGGTCGATCCATGCGTAGGCTCCTTAGTGGGCTCGTCAGGCGCGCATCCGGCTACCAGAATAGCGGTTTTCGGGGACAGTGCGCTCATATCGACCGACGCCCGACGCGCCTACGATCCCTCTGATGATTGCCCCATTCAGTGCGCTGCCGCGCGTTGCTGCAGGAATGCTTCAATTTGCGGCAACGTTACGTAGCCGGCCTTCGCCGTATCGATCTCGTCGAAATGCCGGGCGACCATCGGCATGGCGGCTGCCGCCTGTTGCCGCGTCAGCTTGCCGTCCTGCGTGGTATTCGCGCTGGCAAAGCGGCTTTGCAACTGCTGTGCCATTTGCGCCATGCGCTGCGGATTGCCGCCCGTGGGTTGCGCCGTGGTTTGCGCAAAGGCACCGCTGCAAGTCAGGCATAGCGCCAGAATCGTCAAAATCTTCTTCATCTCGTTCTCCGGGCAGTCTGTCATCGTGCGTCGTCAGCGTCGTGCTGCGATCCGTTCAACGACAGGCCGAATTCTTGTCGAGTCTGGGGGGGAAGGCAACTTGGGAATCATGTCAACGTGTGTCGCGGGTCGGTTCGGAATGCAGGGGGCTCTGATACCGGTATGTGCGGTTCTCGCCGGGTCGGCGCAGCCTCGTGCGTGCGACATGGAATGAAACAAGTTATCGCTGTTTGAGCGTGAGCGTTTTGCGTATCTTTCGTCGGTCGTCGCCATGAGCGGCCCGATCGATTGGGTGCGGTACATCAGCAATCCGAATCATCCGGTCTCGCTCCTTCAGAAGCGAAGGCGATCACCTTCGTTCATTGCATCGGGAGTTCAAGTGAAAATTCGTTTTGTCTGTGCATCCGCCGCCGCCGCATTTGGTTTTGCCTGTTCGTCCAGCGCGTTCTCACGGGTGGTCGTGGCCTATGCGCCTGCGGCCGTCGTGGTGGCTGCGCCGCGTCCGGTCTACTACTACGGTCCGCCGGCGCGCCCTGCGTATTACTACATGTCCCCGCCGCCGGTTTATACAGTGCCGGTCGTTTTGCCGGTTCCAGTTGCCGTAGCTGTGCCGGCGCCTGTGCCGAAGCCGTTGCCGATGTACACGACAGTTGTCGTGCCGGCTTCCACCAACTATGGGTGGGTGTCGGCAGCGAATGTGATGTACGCGCAACCGGTTGTCGTCGTGCCGCGGTAACGCGCCTTGACGAAAGTGTGTTGAGCGGTGACGTTGCACTGCAAGCGCGCCGCACGCCGGAGCACGCGCAAAGTCAGGGCCAGCAACAAGCATCCGCCGTTGCGTCCGTAGAACACAACGGCGAATGCCATGACGCGCGCGATACTGCCGCGCGCGTGCCGATAGGCTCTGTACTTCTTAGGACGTCACGTCAATGGAAAATCAGATAAAGGATGACGAGGACGATGAGCGGCACGCCGAGTAGCCAGCCAAGGATATAAGGCATGAGAGTTCTCCTCAGGTTGATGGTTGCAGTACCACCGCTAACCAGCATCCGGCGTGCCTACCCCTGGTGATGACTGGACGGAGTCCTTTGCAGACCCTTCAATCGACGCTGTGCGCTGCAGCGAAAAAGGCAATTCACCGCGCACGACCGTCTCATATGCCGTGTTCAAGCGCACCATATCCTGCTCGCGATCGCTCGCCTGCACGTTGCGCAGATCGGGTAGATTCAGCGTGACAGGCTGGCAATGCGGATAGTCCCGCACCCGCAGTTCAGGGGCGATGGTGGTGAAAAATGCAGTGGTAGGGACATCGAACCCGGCGGCGATATGTACGGCTGCGGTGTCGGAGGTCAGTACGTAGCGAGCGTGTCTGATCCACGCAAGAAAGTGCGCAGTGCTTGTAGAGGTGGCCGCCACATCGACGTAATGGGGATAATCCACAGGTCCAAAGCCGAGCACCGGCAGACCGAAGCGCTCAAACAGGCGGCCCACCAGTGTGGCGCGCACCGGCTGCGGAACGCTGCGGATCGGCGTGCTGGCCGTCGGGCAGAACAGCACATAGGGTCGATCCCGCCAGGCATCGGGCAAGCGTGGTAACTCGAGCATCTGCAGCCAGCGGTTAGCCTTGTCCGCGGACGGGACACTCTCGGGCGGCACGCCGAGCGCACCGAGGAAAAAGTCGATCATCGGCAACGACATGAAGCCCGGCCAGAAGAGGTGGTTGCCCATGTCGATGCGTGTTTCGTCGGACGAGACATCGCGAAGCGGCCACGGCAACGGACGTGTGCCCGCGACCTTGTCTGCGGCCAGAGCGTAGAGCTGTTCAACGTAGGGCGGCGAAAGTTCAGGCCGGTAGACCACGAAACGTACCTGCGGATGGGCGTGCCGGATCGCAGCCACTGCAGTCAGGCCGATGATCGAATCGCCTAGCGTCACGCCCATGCCGTTGATCACATGGACGACGGCGATCTTCGAGTAGTCGAGCTGGAATGGATGGGCCGCTGCGTTGAGGATGCCGGGCTGGCTCGCGAGCGCGACGTGCTCACCGATCTCGGTATCGCGCTGCTCCAGGTCGTACGGCGCGATGACGCGTCCGTCGGGGGCAAGCAGGGATCCGGGGTGGGTCAGCGCTTCGTCGGCACGTAGACTTTGCAATTCGAGGGTTCCGTTGATTGTGTCGAGGCTGGTTGAGCGGCTTGGCGGCGCGCACGCGCAGCACGGCAATTATGGCCGTTCGCGACCAGGCCCGCAGTCAGGCTGTCCATCAGCTATCAGCAGTTGACGATGCGCGCCGGTTGCCGGCGCCGGGTGGATTGATGGATGGCAGGACCGTTAGCGGCGGTAGTCGGAGCCCGTGTTGTCGATCAGACGCAGTGCGGCTTGCCACGCCAACTCGGCGATCCCCTCTGAGTCGTCGCGACTGAACTGGCTGGCCGTCAGTTCGCACACTGACGCCGGCGGAATCCGCAGCGTCGCGCCGCCGGCGAGCGCCGCGATCTGCGCCTCGCAGGCGCGCTCGAGAAAGTAGATCTCGTGAAACGCCGCGGCCGCACTCGCGCCACCGGCGAGCAGGCCATGATTGCGCAGGATCATCGCCTTATGCGGACCGAGGTCGCGCACGAGGCGCTCGCGTTCGGCGAGATCCAGCGCGATGCCTTCGTAGTCGTGATAGCCGAGCTTGCCGTAGAACTTCAGCGCGTGCTGGCTGATCGGCAGCAGGCCATGCTCCTGCGCGGCGACGCCGATGCCGGCGGCCGTATGCGTATGGACCACGAAGTGCAGGTCTTCGCGCGCCATATGGACGGCCGAGTGGATCGTGAAACCCGCGGCATTGACGCGAAAATGGGCGGGCTCGGTTTCCGCGCGTTCGTCGATGACGCGGCCCAGGTGGTCGATCTTGACCAGGTCCGACGCACACATCTCATGAAACAGCACGCCATAGCGGTTGATCAGAAACGTCGGCGTAACGCCCGGCAGGCGCGCGGTGATGTGCGTGTCGATCATGTCCGTCATGCGGAAATGTGCGACAAGGCGGTACAGCGCCGCCAGGTCCGTGCGGATTTTCCATTCGACATCGGCGTTGGTGTTTGCATTGGATGAGGCAGGCGCATCCGATGCGTGAAGCGAAGTGGGCTGGGTTTCCATCTGGGACGTCTCTCAGGTTTGCGGTGACAAGTTGACAGTTATCGCTTGCGCGCGGGCCGTCTGCGACGACCCGCTCCCCGGCCTTCCGGATCAGGACTTCGGCGCAGGCGCGCTGAGACTCGCACGCAGCTCCTTGCGCATCACCTTGCCTGTCGCCGTCATAGGCAAGCTATCCACGAAGCGTATCTCGCGCGGATACTCGTGCGCGGCGAGTCGCGTCTTCACGTGCTGCTGAATCTCGCGGACCAGATTGTCGCCGGGCACGAACCCCGCATTGAGCACCACAAACGCCAGCACGATTTCGGTACGCTGGGCATCCGGTGCGCCGACTACCGCCGCCATGCAGACCGCGGGATGCTGGAGCAGGCAGTCTTCGATCGAGGCCGGCCCGATCCGATACCCGGCACTGGTAATCACGTCGTCGTTGCGCCCCACGAAGCGGATGAAGCCATCATCGTCGCGTTGGCCCAGATCGCCCGTGAGCAGATAGCGGCCGCGGAATTTGTCGCGCGTGGCGTCCTCATTGCGCCAGTAGCCTAGAAACATCACGGGATCGGGGCTGGCAATCGCAATGTTGCTGATCGCGCCGTTCGGCACGGGCTGACCGTCGTCGTCGACGATCGCTACTTCGTGGCCCGGCACCGCCTTGCCGATGGCGCCAATACGCGGCGGGAACAGCGACGCACACGACGACACCACGACGTTGCACTCGGTCTGCCCGTAGAATTCGTTGATGGTCACGCCGAGCGCGGCGCGTCCCCATGCAATCAATTCCTCGCCGAGCGACTCTCCGCCGCTTGCCACCGCTTGTAACGACAGCTTCCATCGCTCAGGCTGCGTCACGGTACGCATCATTTTTAGCGCGGTAGGCGGCAGGAACGTATGCGTGACGGCGTGACGCGCCATCAGATCGAACGCGGCCTCGCCGTCGAATTTGTCGAAACGGCGCGCGAGTACGGTCACTCCGTGATGCCACGCGGGCAACAGAACGTCGAAGAGACCGCCGATCCACGCCCAGTCTGCCGGAGTCCAGATCACCTTGGCCTGCGCCGGAAAGCACGCCTGCGAGAGCTCCACGCCAGGGAGATGCCCAAGCAGGACGCGCTGTGCGTGCAACGCGCCTTTCGGCTTTCCGGTGGTGCCGGAGGTGTAGATGATGACGGCGGGATCTTCCGACGAAGTGTCGACCGGCGTGAACGCCTCAGGCTCGGCATTGAGCGCGTCCCAGAAAGCATGCACGCTGCTCGCCGTGGCGGCGTCGTCAGCGTCAACGCAATACACCGCTTTCAGTTCGGGCAGTGTGTGGCGGATTTCAGCGAGTTTTTGCAGACCTGCCGCGTCGGTAATGAGCGCCGCTGAGGCGCTGTCCGCGAGCCGGTACTGGATCGCGTCGACGCCGAACAGGGCAAAGAGGGGCACCGCGATGCAGCCGGCCTTGTAGGCCGCCAGATGCGCAATCGCGGTTTCGGGCGATTGCGGCAGAAAGATTGCCACGCGGTCGCCCTGCACCACACCGCCGCGGCGCAAGGCGTTGGCGAACTGATTGGAACGGGCCTTGAGATCGTCGAAGCTATAGCGCGTGGCGCTGCCGTCGCGCTGCTCGTAGATCAACGCGAGACGGCCCGAACCATCGGCCCATTTGTCGCACACGTCCACGCCGATGTTGAATCGCTCGGGAATCTGCCATGCAAAGCTTGCCGCCAAAGTTTCATACGTCTGTGCTGCTGGAAGCATCGCTTCCTCCTGGTATCCCTGAAAACTGCTGCGCGCGGCAGCCTGCGCTACACGCCTTGGTGCGTAGCCGGATTTGAGTAGAGCCCAGCTATGGATGTGAGTCAAGCCGGAGAAATGAGTCGCCTTACAAACTCAAGGACTGCAACGCATCTTTACCGGATTCGAGAAAATCGCAGGCGTTATTCATGCAACAATCGGAAGGGGTTTTCGAAGGATCGTATGGATACGCTACAAAAAATGCGCGTGCTCGTTCGCGTTGTCGAAGCGGGCAGTTTCACCGGTGCTGCACAGCACCTCAATACCACCACAGCTTATGCGTCGCGCGCGGTCTCCGATCTCGAAGCGCGTCTGCGTACGCGCTTGCTTAACCGTACGACGCGCCGCATTGCGCTCACGGAAGCGGGCGAGCGCTATCTGCATCGTTGCGAGGAGATTCTCGCGTGTGTCGACGAGGCCGAAGCCGAGGCGAGCGATGCCCAGGCTCGTCCGTCCGGCAGACTGAAGGTCCACGCCATGACCGGTATCGGCCAGCATTGCGTGGTGCCCGCTGTGGGCCGTTATCAGCAGCGCTATCCGGACGTGAAGGTCGAGCTGACGCTCGCGCAACGTGAGCCCGATCTGCTCGATGAGGGCTATGACGTCGCGCTTGTACTCGCCGGGGAATTGTCGGACTCGGGGCTGATCTCGCAGCGCCTGGGCAGCACGTTCAGCATTGCCTGTGCTTCGCCGGCGTACCTCGAACGCCACGGTGTGCCGAGGACGCCCGCGGAGCTGGTCGCACACAGTTGTTTGCATACGGTTACGCCGATCTTTCCCGCGCACGAGTGGGTGTTTCACGGGCCGCGTGGCTGGGAGACGTTCGCGCCTGGCACGGCGAAGTTATGCGTCAATGTTGCTGAGGCGCTGGCGGTCGCGGTGGGCGAGAGCATGGGCATTGGATTATTGCCTTTTTACTCTGCGGCGCATGGCCTGCGGAGCGGCGAACTGGTGCGTGTTCTTCCGGAGTACACATCGCAGCACACGAACGTCTATGCGTTGTATCCGTCACGCCAGTACCTCGATGCGAAGATCCGCACGTGGGTTGAATTCCTGCGCGAGGAGTTGCCTGCCACACTCAATCACGAATGCCTGGATGCCGTCGCGGCGAATGATCTGCCGTACTAACAGAGATTTGCTGCGGCGCATTTACTGCGCTGCAGCAAGAGGGGCTAGACAGTTATGTCAAAGGGAAAACCCGCAGTCGGTAAAGTGTGGCGTCCTGATTGACTCGACTCATCCACCTTCGCCCTAATCGGGAAAGCCCTAACACCGTCTGAGCATGGTTCGCGCTAGTCTTCTCGTTAGAGGAGGCAACTCATGAGACGCGTATTTAATATTGCTGTACTGATGCTCCTTGCGTATTTGACGGTGGGCCGCGCATTCACCCATGCCCAGGCTGGGGAAGCAGGCTCGATATCGTGCGAACGAGGGGCCGAAATGGTCCGGCTGGGGGCGATGGACAAAGGCTTCTCCGAAGCAGCGTCCAGCGGGCAAGGGCAGAACTTCCTATCGGGCTGTCTCGTGACAGGCGAGGCACGCATCAACGATCAGATTGTTGCGCGCGATTAGCGTTCAGGAAATGTGGGCTGCATTGAGCGCCCGATTGCCGATCTGCGACCCGCCGCGTATCAGGCGTCACATCATTTACGGCGTATAGCACCGTACGTTATCCGGCTCCTAATCGGGGCCGGATTTATTTATTTCGTGTGATGAATCAGGCGGCGTGACGCACCACAGCGATAAAAAAATGCTGCGTCGCGCTAAAACAGATCCTCGTGCCGGCAATTGACGAGAATCTCGGCGACGCTCGCCGAGTTCGGCATTTCAATCGTATTGGCAACCAGCAGCGCAATATCCTCGGGTTGGGTCATCGCTTCAGGCGGCAGGTCGGCGAGACTCGCTGCCATGTCCGTATTCACGAAGCCCGGGCAGATGGCCGTGGCACGGATGCCGTCGTCCCAGCCTGCGCGCCTTACGGCGTGATTGAGTGCGATCACCGCATGCTTTGACATCTGGTAGCCCGCGTTGAGGTTCTTCACGCGCTTGCCCGACAGCGACGCAATCTGCACCACGCGTGCATTGCCGGCGCGCCGCAAATGCGGCAACGCCGCCTGTATTAGCCGGAACGGCGCCTTGACGTTGATATCCAGCGTCTCTTCCAGCAGTTCGTCGGTGCCGTCTTCCAGACTGATGGGCTTGCAGATGCCGGCATTACTGATCAGGACGTCGATACGCCCGAACCGTTCTACGGTGGCGTCGACCCAGCGGCGCCCCGCCTCGGGATCGCGCGCTTCGTAGGGAAAGACAAGGCTGCCGAGGTGACCGTAAAGCCCCGCTGGACTTCGCACGCCCAGTGACAGCAGATAGCCGCGTCGGGCCAGTTCTTCGGCTATTTCCCGGCCGATACCGCGGCTTGCGCCGGAAATCATCGCTACCTTCTGCATACTTGCCTCCCTAGAACCCCGCATCGATCACGATTTTCGTGCCGTCGCTAAAGCGGCTCAGACGAAACGCGTGCGGATCCACAAGCGGCGTATCGTTCGCGACCAGATCGGCCATCAGTTTTCCGGCTGCCGGACCGATGCCGAATCCATGGCCCGAAAAGCCGGTGCCGATAAATAGCCCCGGTACGGAGGTCACGCCCGAAATCACCGGAATCGCGTCGGGCGTGACATCCATGTAGCCGGCCCAGCGCTGCGCGATCCGTGCGTGGCTCAGATGCGGGAACACCTTGATGAACTCGCGCAGTCCCGTGTCGACGTAGGGGACGATCGGCTCGGGATCGAGCGTGCGAACCTGTTCGAATGCGGTGGGTTGATCGAGCGCCCAATGTCGTGGACGCCGGAGTTCTTCGAAGAAGCGTGCACCGATGCCGATGCGCAACGAGCCCAACTGGCTCTTGAGCGCTTCGACGTACTTGAAGAACAGGCGGAAGCAGTCAGGGGTGAGGTCGCTGTAGGTGCGGAACCCGTACGCCACCGTATAACCTCCATCCGCGCGCTTGCGAAACGCAAACTGCTTGTTGCTCGCACTACAGGCGGGTCCGCCCTCAAGCGGTTCGGTTCGTAGTACTGATGCCCGTACCAGCAGTTGCGGCACGTCGATATCGAGGTTGCCGCAGAATAACCGCGACCACGCGCCGCCCGCCACCACCACACTCTGGCAGCGAATCGTGCCGTGCTCGGTGACGACCGCGCTGACCCGTCCGCTGCTCGTTTCGATACCGCGCGCCGCGCAGGGAGTCAGTATTTTGACGCCGCGCTTGCGCAACGCGTCGGCGATGGCGGGCGCTGCCCGTTGTGGCTCAGCGCGGCCGTCGCCGGCGGTGTAGAGACCGCCCTTGAACGATTTCGTTGCGCCAGGCAGCAGGGCGGCCACGCCCTTCGAGCCGAGTTCGCGAGTATCGAACGCGTCGCCTGCGAGGCGCCGTGCATTTTCGAGCCAGACGCGATGCCCCTCCATGACTTTCTCGTCCTCGGTCATGTAGAGAATGCCGCACTGGTTGAAGCCGGTCTCGATGCCAAGGTCGCGGTCCAACGTGCGCCATAGTTTCAGGCTTTCGATGCTCAGTTCGAATTCGCGCATGTCGCGATGGGTGACGCGAACCCAACCCCAGTTACGGCTCGACTGCTCGCCTGCAATATGTCCCTTCTCGCAGAGCGCCACCCGCATGCCTTTCTTGCTCAGATAAAGCGCCGTACTGACGCCGATAATCCCGCCGCCGATGACGACGACATCGACTTCGGCGGGCAAGCTGGTATCGCTGGCGACAGTCTCGACTTGTGGTCCCATAGTGGTTGTGGCCCGTTAGATGCGGGTTAGTAGATTAGTGACGTTGCTCGGCGACCGCGTTATCGGCCGCCTACGCCTGAGCTTTGCGTTGCCCGCGCGTCGCGCCCCGGGCTGCACCGCCTTGCCGTGGATTCGCATGGCGGTTAGTCCAGCGGTCAATGTGATTGATCGCATGCGTGAGCGGTACCGTGATCAACAGATAGACCACGCCGGCGGCCACCAGCGGCGACAGGTTGGCCGTATTGACCGACGTATTCTGTCCAATGGTGAAGAGATCGCGCTGCGAGGTCAGCAGGCCGAGAAAGTAGACAAGACTCGAGTCCTTGACGATCGAAATGAACTGGTTGGCAAGCGCCGGCAAGATGCGGCGGATACCTTGCGGCACGATGACGTGACGCATGCTGCTCCAGTACGTCATGCCGAGGGCCTGACACGCGGAAAGTTGCCCACGTCCTACGCTTTGAATCCCGGAGCGGAAAATCTCCGCGATATAGGCTGACGAAATCAGTCCAAGCGCAACGATGGCGAGCGGGTAGGGATTGGGCCCGAAGATCGCCAGCCCGACCGGCGCGAGCCCCTGTCCCACCAGCAGGATGACGAGCGCCGCGGGCAGGCCGCGAAACACGTCGATAAAGATTTGTGCGGGCAACATGAGCCAGCGCGTGTGCGACACCGCCATCAACGCGAGGATCATGCCCGCGGCAATGCCGAGCACCGTTGAAAACAGCGACAGCACCAGCGTATTGACGAGACCGGTGCATAGCAACGAAGGCAGCGACCCGATCAGCAACGGCCAGTCGAGAAAGTTCTGCAGGAAGGCATTCATGGTTCGCTCCTGTCTGAGCGTCGTTGGCCGTCGGGGGTCATCTGGCGGCCGCCGGGTTGCGAGTTCGTTGCTGCTTCGCCGCGTTTTACGTGTCGCTTAGGCGCGTCTTAGCTGCCGGTTTTCATGGCATACGGCGGCAGATTCGCCGGCTTCGGATAGCCCGGATGGAATTCCAGGTACAGCTTGAGCCAGGTGCCGTCGGCGACGAGTTCGCCGATGGTCTTGTTCAAGGCCGCCTCGAGCTTCGCGTTGCCCTTGTGCACCGGAAATCCCGCAGGCAGATTGATCGCGGAGATATCGAGCTTGTCGGCGATGTTCATTTGCGGGTATTTGCCTTGCAGCCCTTCGACGAGCGTTTTATCAACGAAGTATCCGTCGATAAACTTGGAGCGCAGCGACAGGAAGCCCGCATTCAGATTCGGAAATCGCACGATCTGGGCGCCGGGCAAGTAGCTGTCCGAATACGTATCTTCGATCGTGCCTTGTACGACACCGATGCGCTTGCCCTTCACCGAAGCGGGGTCGCTCGTGATCGGACTCCCGGGCAAGGTCGCCACGCTCAGCAGGCCCGTCAGGTAGCCCTCAGAGAAATCGACCATCTTCAGGCGTTCCTTGGTGATGGAAATGGAACCGGCAGCAAGATCGATCTGCTGGTTCGCCACGCTCGGCAGCAGGCCGCTGAAGTCTTGCGCGCGGAAGTCGGCGCTGAGGCCAAGCTTCGCGGCAATCGCGCGCAGCAGTTCGACGTCGAAGCCCGTCATCTTGCCGTCGTCGATATACGAGTAGGGCTTGTTGTTCGCATCCACGCCGGCGACGAGCTTGCCCGGTGTCAGCGTGCCGACATCCTCGGCATGCGCAGCCATTGCGGCGGTAAAGGACAGGGGAACGACTATTGCAATGAGGCTCAGAAATTGGCGAAACCGCATGATGTTTGCTCCGTCGAAAAGACTACCGATTGAAGAGTATGACGAGGAAATCAATGCAATATCCGCGAGAGAAACTCGCGTGCGCGAGCTGAGCGCGGACGGTCGAACAAGACTTCCTTCGCTTCGTCCTCGCGTTAATCGGGGAGATCATGGGACAGGCCTCGTTCTTGACGTGTTTCACGATAGGGCGGCGCGCGCGCGGCCGTCCCAGAGATCGTCGAGTTTGTAGAGCGCAGCGCCGACCGGCACCGCCCAGTGGCTCGCCATGCCGGCTACGCTGACCGGGAACGCACCTTCGCCGAAGGCGCCCGGCGTGGCGTCGAGACCAAGCAGGTGCCGCGCCATGCGTTGACCGAGATAGCTCATCAGCGCCACGCCGTTGCCGTTGCAGCCGAGTGCGTAGTGAATGCCGTCGTGTTCGCCGATATGGGCGAGCTTGTCGCCGGTCATCGCGACGTAGCCTTTCCATGCATGCGTGATGCGCACATCGCGCAGCGCCGGCCAGAGCTGGATCATCTTTGCGTACAGAATCCTCGCGGCTTCGCGCTCGTCTACTTCACGGATGGCGGGCCGCGAGCCGAAAATCATCCGGGTGCCGTCCGGCGAGGGTCGTGTGTAGAACAGATTGCGCTTGGAGTCGCTGATCATCCGGCGGCCCGGGTTGAGAGCGGACATCAGCCCGGCAGGCAGCGCTTCGGTGGCGATCTGGTAACTGGCCACGGGCAAGACGCGCCGTGAAAAGAATGGCAGTAGCGGGCCCGTGTAGCCGTTGGTGGCGACCAGCACCTGCTTTGCTTCGATCGGACCGCGTGCGGTTTGAACGTGAAAGTGCGCGCCGCGCCGTTCGATCCGCTCCACGGCGGCGTGCGAGTGCAGACTCGCGCCGCGTCGCCGGGCCAGACCGCGCAGGGCGCGATGATATTTGGCCGTGTGAAGACCGCCGTATTCGTCGACGAGAATGCCGCCGTAGTAGTAGTCCGAACCAATGATCGAGCGTTGCTCGGCGCGGGTAATCAGGTGCACCGTGACGCCGGTTTTCTCGTGCAGCAATTCACCTTGCTTGCGCAGATGCTCGAAATGTCCCTGCGTGAACGCACCGAAGAAGCGGCCGGTAATCTGCAGATCGGCATCGAGCGCTTCATCGGCGATGAGACGTTGCAGATACTCGAAGCTCGCCATCGATTCACGCATCAAACGGCCTAAACGATCTGCTGAGACCCCGCGAATCGCGTTGGTCAATGCAAGTTTCTGTCCGCTCGACACCATGCCGCCGCTGCGTGTGCTGCCACCAGCTCCGATTTCGGCCGCGTCGAGCACCGCAACACTCGCACCGTGGCGCGCGGCTTCCGCTGCAGCAGACAAACCGCAGTAACCGCTGCCGACGATTGCCAGATCGACGCGCTCCGGCACCGGACCGCGCGACGTCTCGGGGGGCGCCGCGTCCCACCAGTAGGGCGCGAGCCGGAAGTCGCCGTGGAATAGCAGGGCGTCGGGTCGCATGGCTTCTTAAGCGTTTCAGGATAAGAGCCAGTCTAGGTTTGTGTTGATCATCCGGTCAAATACGGCCAAAAACGTCTGCTATTCAATTTTGATATGGCATGCTGGCCAGAAGCGAGTCGAGACGGACGGGCAGACCGGATGAATCAGCGACAGATTGAAGCGTTCAGGCTGGTGATGTTGCGCGGCTCGATGACGGCGGCGGCCGAGGAATTGGGCACTTCGCAGCCAAGCATCAGCCGGCTGATCGCGGAACTGGAGGAATCGACAGGGCTCGCCTTATTCACGCGTAACGGCGGCCGCATCCGGGCGACCGACGCGGGAAGCGCGTTCTATCGCGAGGTCGATCGAAGTTTTGTGGGGCTGGAAAAGCTCGTGCATTCCGCGAGGGAGATTCGTCAGTTCGGCACCGGGCGCCTGCGGCTGGTCGCGGCGCCCGTACTCGCGCTGTCGTTTGTGCCGATGGTGATTGAACGCTTTCTGGCGGCGTTTCCGCGCATCGCGGTGTCGCTGGAAATGCGCAGTGAAGGGACTATCCAGCGCTGGGCGTCGTCGGCGTATTGCGATGTCGGTTTTGCCACCACCACGCCCGATGCGTTCGGTGTGACGAGTGCCGAGCTATACCGCTTGCCGGGCGTGTGCGCGCTACCGGCGGGGCACCCGCTTGCGGCCAGAAAACACATTCACGCGCGCGATCTGAGGGACCAGCGCCTCATCTTGCCCTCGTATGCAGACGACACGCGCTCGGCCCTCGATTGCGTGCTACGCCAGGCGGAGGCGAACCAGGTGCCCACAATCGAGACGCCGTATGGGGCAACGATTTGCGCCATGGTGTCGCGCGGACTCGGGATTGGTGTGGTGAATCCGCTCGCTACGCTCGATACGAATCCCGAGCGGATCGTGTTCCGGCCGTTTTCACCGGATGTGATGTTCCGGGGCTTTACCGTGTGTCCGCAACTTCAGCACGTCAATCCGATCGTGCTGGCCTTTCTCGAACTCGCCAAGGAAACCATGGAACAGGAAGGTGGGCACTTTCGCAGTGACGTTGTGGTGAAGGCTTAGCGCGGCATGGATCAAGGCTTGGTCACACACCGCCGGAATCGTGCTGCGTATCTATCAGCGTGGATAACGTATGCACGATCTCGGTGAACGACGGCCGGCTCGTAACGGCCTCGCTCATACAGGCGTCCCTGAGTTGCACCAGCGCGGCCAGGGTAGCAGACGCTGATGCCGACTGAGGTTCATCGCATCGCGCGATCAACTCTTCAAGCAGGCAACCGAAGGCGCGCACTTCAATGCGCTGAAGCGAAGGGGCGAGCGCCCGATCATGCGGCGCGTAGAAGGATGCCGCGCCGAAGTCCCCCAGCAGCGGCCGCCCTTCTCCGCAATGCAGAATATTGTGGGCGTACAGGTCGCCATGCATGATGCCTTGCTCATGCAAATGACCGGCAGCCGAAGCGATACCGTGTGCAATGCGTAACGCCGTGGCGAGATCGAAGCGCGTGTCGTCGCTGTAAATGTCTCGCGTGCACGAATCGAGACTGGGCGGCCCGGCCAGGTTTTTGAATTGCGGATCGATCAACTCCATCACAAGGCCGTGGCTGTCTTCAGGATGGTCCTTCAACTTGCCGAGCACCGGAATCAGGTTGGGATGGGAGCCTGCGTTGATGCAGGCGGCCATCTCGGAGTGCGGCAAACCGTCGCTCGTGACGTCGCCTTTGAACAGCTTCACGGCAACGTGGCGATCATCTTCCTCAGGACTCCGATGCGCTGCGTGATGGATGACGCCCGAGGCGCCCTCGCCAAGTTGATGATGCAGTTCCAACGCTTCCCAATGCATATCCGCGATGGGGGTCTCGTCCAGCGCTGCGGCTTCGAGCGCCGCCGTGAACGGATTGCCCGCGTAGGCGAGCCATGAGAGCCGAGGTAGCGCGAGCAACCACGCAGGGAGTTGCGTGAGTCGATTCGCCGCGAGCCGGATCAGTTCAAGACGGGAGCACGCAGCCAATTGCGACGGCAACGTCGGCAGGCGGTTGCCTGCCAGCATCAGCTTCTGGAGTTGCGTGCAGTTGCCGATTTCTGGAGGCAGCGCCTCAACTTCGTTGTCCGTCAGGATGAGCCAACGGAGCACTCGTGGCAGCGATTTGCCTGACACCGTGCGGATCCGGTTCGCCTTGAAGCCCACCATGCTCAACTGCTTGCACTGGCCGAGGACTTCGGGCAACTCGGTGAACCGGTTGTCGGAGCAGAAGAGAATGCGTAGTTTATGCAGGCGCGGCAATTCGTCCGGTAGCGAAGAGAGGGCGTTGCCGGAGAGATCGAGAATTTCCAGCGTGTCCGCCAGATCGAAGATTTCACGCGGAAATTCGCTGAGTCCGCAGGCGAGCTTCAGGCGCTGCGTACCGGCCAGTTGTCCGGCAAGCAGTTGGTCGAGGGTGTTGGTCACTGTGTCGAGGCGAGCGTGGCGCGTGCCGGCAGGTTGATTCCGTAAGGCTCGATTCTACCGCGCAGGCGGCCCAGCCGCCGTTGTGGATCCGCTGTCTCGCGGATAACACGAGCCGATATTTCCCCAGTACTTCTACGTGCATCGGAAATCTCCAGTGCGGCGGCTCACGCGCCTGCGGCCGCTTGCAGCTCCGCAAGACGCTTGCGCAGCAGGCGATCCTCTTGGAAGCGGCTGGTTTCGTCGCGGATCACTGCGACGATGCCGGTGAGCTCGTTCTGCGGCGAATGCAGCAACGCAACCGTAAAGGCAATCGACAGTGCGCGCCCATCTTTATGCGTGGCCGGGACACGCAGCACGTCGTTGCCATAGCGGGTCTCGCCCGTTGCCATAGTCTTGTGATAGCCGTTCCAATGGCGTCCGCGCAAACGTTCCGGAATGATCAGGTCCAGTGAGTTTCCCAGCGCCTCGCTTTGCGTAAAGCCGAACATGCGTTCGGCCGCGGGGTTCCACAATGTGATGTTGCCGCCGGCATCGGACATGATGATCGCGTCGCCGATTGCGTTGACGAGTTGCTGAAAGTCGATGGCTGTTTGCATGGCGCTCCCCGGAAGTAAAACCGCAGATCCTTGAACTGGATACGGCGCCCGCTGGGGGGCGCCGTATCCACAGGCCCGAGCCTACAGCTGGGCCCGCGGCGTAACACCGCTAAACCGCTTTGACTTCGCGCAGGTTGAAGATATCCTGGTTGCTGTAACCAAGGCTCGCCAGTACTTCGTCCGTGTGTTCGCCGAGCAGCGGCGACGCGGTCACTTCCGGCTTCATGTCCGAGAACTTGATCGGACTGCCGACCGTCAGATACGAGCCGCGTTTCTTGTGCGGCACTTCAACGATCGTGCCGCTCGCGCGCAACGATGGATCGTTGGCGAGTTCCTTCATCGTAAGCACCGGCGCGCACGGAATGTCGAACTTGCGCAAGATGTCGACCGCTTCGAACTTGGTCTTGTCGGCGAGCCAGGTTTCGATGGCTCCGAAGATCTCGAAGATATGCGGTTGACGTGCTTCGGCAGTCTTGTAGGCGGGGTCCTCGATCCATTCGGGTTTGCCGAGTGCCTTGCAGATCGGCTCCCACGCATGACCCTGAATCGTGAAGTAAATGTACGCGTTCGGATCCGTTTCCCAGCCTTTGCACTTGAGTACCCAGCCCGGCTGACCGCCACCGCCCGCGTTGCCGCCACGCGGCACGACATCGCTGAATTCGCCGTGCGGATACTGCGGATATTCCTCGAGATAACCCACGCGCTCCAGCCGCTGCTGGTCCCGCAGCTTCACGCGGCACAGGTTCAGCACGCTGTCCTGCATCGACACCGCGACCTTCTGGCCTTTGCCGGTTTTGTCGCGCCCGAGCAGCGCGGTCAGAATGCCGATCGCGAGATGCATGCCGGTGTTGCTGTCGCCGAGTGCCGCGGCGCTGATGGTCGGGGGACCGTCCCAGAAGCCGGTGGTGGACGCCGCGCCGCCTGCGCATTGCGCGACGTTTTCGTAGACCTTCAGGTCGTCGTAGTGATGGCCGTCGCTGAAGCCCTTCACCGAAGCGACGATCATCTTCGGATTGAGTTCATTCAAGCGTTCCCACGAAAAGCCCATCCGGTCCAACGCGCCTGGGCCAAAATTTTCGACCAGCACGTCGGATTCGCGAATCAGTCTTTCGAGTACTTCCTTGCCTTCGGGATTTTTTGTGTCCAACGTCAGCGACTTCTTGTTGCTGTTGAGCATCGTGAAGTACAGCGCGTCGGCGTCCGGGATGTCGCGCAACTGGTTGCGCGTCACGTCGCCCGAACCCGGTCGTTCGACCTTGATCACGTCGGCGCCGAACCAGGCGAGCAACTGGGTGCACGCGGGGCCGGCCTGAACATGGGTGAAGTCGATGATCTTGATGCCTTCGAGAGGTTTGGTCACTTTGGTATCTCCGTGGTTACGCTGGATCACTTTTTCATTGCCGCGCTTTGCGGATTCAGATTGGTCAGGCGGCCGCTTTCGGTGCCCGCCGCTTCGTCGATGACGGCATTGATCAAGGTCGGCTTGCCCGATGCGATCGCTTCAAGCAGCGCCTTGGTCAGTTCTTCCGGTGTGGTCGCGTGGTGGCCGACACCGCCGAATGCCTCGATCATCTTGTCGTAGCGCGCGCCCTTCACGAACACGGTCGGCGCGACGTCCTTGCTGCCCGTCGGGTTCACGTCCGTGCCGCGATACACGCCGTTGTTGTTGAATACGATGGTGCAAACCGGCAAGTCGTAGCGGCAGATGGTTTCGAGTTCCATGCCGCTGAAACCGAAGGCGCTGTCGCCTTCGATCGCGACAACCGGTTTGCCGCTCGTCACCGCCGCGCCGATCGTGAAGCCCATGCCGATGCCCATGATTCCCCACGTGCCCGAATCGAAGCGTTTGCGCGGCTCATACATATCGATGATGCTGCGCGCGTAGTCGAGCGTGTTCGCGCCTTCGTTGACGACGTTGATGTCCGGGCGCGTCTTCAGCACATCCCGGATCGCGCGCAACGCACTGTGGAAATTCATCGGCGACGGGCTCTTGTCGAGCGTTGCGGCCATCTTTGCGAGGTTCTTGCTCTTACGCTCGGCGATCGCGCCGGTCCACTCGGCACTCGGCTTCGAAAATCCCGCATCGAGGCCCGCGCGCAATGCCGCCACGCACGAGCCGATATCGCCGATCACCGGTGCGGCAATCGCGACGTTGCTGTCGATCTCGGTTGGCGAAATATCAACCTGGACGAACTTCCTCGGCTCCGTGCCCCACGTTTTGCCCTTGCCATGCGAGAGCAGCCAGTTCAGACGCGCGCCGATCAGCACGACGACATCCGCTTCCTGCAGCACGAACGAGCGCGCCGCCGACGCCGATTGCTCGTGCGTATCGGGCAACAAGCCCTTGGCCATCGACATCGGCAGATACGGAATGCCGCTTTGCTCGACGAACGCGCGGATCTCGGCGTCAGCCTGCGCATACGCCGCCCCCTTGCCGAGCAGGATCAGCGGACGCTTTGCGTTCCTCAGCACATCGATCGCACGCTCGACCGATTGCGGCGCGGGCAACTGACGTGGCGCGGCATCGACCACTTTGACCAGCGACTGTTGCGCCTTCGCGGCGTCCAGCGTTTGCGCGAGCAGCTTGGCCGGCAAGTCCAGATACACGCCACCCGGGCGGCCCGACACCGCAGCACGAATCGCACGCGCCACGCCGATGCCGATGTCTTCCGCATGCAGCACGCGATACGCGGCCTTCGCGTACGGCTTGGCCGCATTCAACTGGTCCATTTCTTCGTAATCGCCCTGCTGCAGATCGACGATTTCGCGTTCGCTCGAGCCGCTGATCAGAATCATCGGGAAGCAGTTGGTGGTCGCGTTGGCGAGCGCCGTCAGGCCATTGAGAAAGCCCGGTGCCGACACCGTCAGGCAGATGCCTGGCTTTTGCGTCATAAAGCCGGAGATGGCCGCTGCGTTGCCCGCGTGCTGTTCATGACGAAAGCCGATGAACCGCATCCCTTCCGCTTGTGCAAGCCGCGCAAGGTCGGTGATCGGGATCCCGACAAGGCCAAAGATGGTGCTGATGTCGTTCAGTTTCAGTGCATCGATGACGAGATGAAATCCGTCGGTCGTCTCGGCTGTCTGTTGCTTCGGGGTCGCTTCTGTTGCGGGCCTATCGGCTTCTGCCATGATATGTCTCCTTGGTCACGGGGCTTTGTGGGATTCGTCGTGAGGGGCGCGCTCACGTTGTCGTTTATTCAGGCGAACCGCCAGGCGATGGCTGCAGTCGTGCTTCGGCGATGACCACACCGGCCGGCGCGCCAGAGTTTTCGATCCAGCGCTTTCTCATGGGTGCGAGGATGAACTTCGCGGACACAGCCGCCGCGATCGAGATCACCGCTGCCGAGATGAACACGGTGCTCCAACCGCCGTTTGCCGATAGCACCGATGCGATCGGCACCAGCATCGATGCGGTACCCTTGGCGGTATAGAGCGTGCCCGCATTAGCCGCGGCGTATTTGCTGCCGAACGTGTCCGCGCAGGTTGCCGGGAAGATCGAGAAGATCTCGCCCCAGCACAGGAACACGGCAGCCGCGAAGAACATGAATGCGTAAGGATTGTGGCCGAACTGCATGAGTCCCAGCAGCGCGACGCCTTCGCCGAGAAAGATCATGAACATGGTGTTCTCGCGGCCAATGCGGTCCGACAGAAAGCCGCACAAGGGGCGCGTGAAGCCGTTGCACAGATTGTCGATCGACAGCGTCATGGTGAGCAGCGGCAGGGTGATGCCCAGCAGATTCACCGGCAGCTTGGCAAAGCCATATTCCTTCGCGATCGGGCCAAGCTGCGCGGTCGCAATGATGCCGCCGGCCGCGACGAACACGAACATCAGATACAGCACCCAGAAGAGCGGCGAACGGATCATCTCGCCGGGCGTGTAGTCGATCTTGCTTGCAACCACGCGTTTGGCCACGACCGCGGTTGCGGGCGGCTTCGGCCGTACCAGCATGGTGGCAAGCAGCAGAATGCAGACGCCCTGAAAAATGCCGAAGAACATGAACGTGTGCTCATAGCCTGAGCGCTGGATCATGTTGGCGATTGGAATAACGGTGACGGCCGCGCCGGCGCCGAAACCTGCTGCGGTCAAACCGGCTGCGAGACCGCGCCTGTCCGGAAACCATTTGAGTGCGGTGCCGACGCAGGTGCCGTACACGCAACCCGCACCGATGCCGGCGATCACTGCCGCGATGTATAGCTCAGCCAGACTGCTCGCATGAGCGTCGATGATCCAGCCGAGCGCCACACACAGCGAACCGCCGATCACAACCGGGCGCGGCCCGAACTTGTCGACGAGCCAACCCTCGACGGGCACGAGCCAGGTTTCGGTGACGATGAAGACAGTGAACGCGGTCTGGATCGCCGCGTGGCCCCAATGGTGGGCGTTGTCCATCGGTACGACGAACAGTGTCCACGCATATTGCAGATTCGCGACGAGCCCCATGCACACGATTCCGATCGCCAGTTGGGACCAGCGGTGATGCCGGAATGCGGTGCTGCTTCGCCCGGGTACGTTGGAATGTCCCATGTCTTTCGTCTCCTGTATATTCCGTCGCGCTCGAGCGGCGCGTTGGACCCACGTGATCGAATCGCTTCATAGCCGGTTTGCCTGGGGGCAATGAAGCGCCAATGGTCGGCCAGACGAAATTGCGCTAACGAAAACCCTTACCCGCCGATCGCACGACAACTGGGGGAAACGTGTTTGGCGTAGAGCGCGTCTGAGGGATGCTGCGCGAGAACAGCAATAAGTGAAAGTTAAAACATTTTATGGTTTTCATTCGGCATACCTAATAGATAGGGTTGCCGCTTTTGGCTGTGGCGTCGTGAGCAAGGCAACGCGGCTGTCTAGGCACCACATTTTGTTGCTGTCGTCACTGGGGAACAGACGTATACGTAAAAGGTTATGATTTATCGAAATAACTTTAACTATTGTTTATTGATTCGCGAGCCTATTCTTGGTCAACGCCATTTTCCTCAAGGAGACGACCATGAACCCGTCCCAGTTCGATGTTTGCGACAGCGCGCAGGATGCGGAAGTCGAGGCGCAACTGTGCGCCTATAACAGCGCATTCGATGAACTCGGCCTGCGCTTCCGTTGGGATGCGAGCACGCTGGAGTTGCTAGCCAGGATCGACGGTGAGGAGGCGCAGATTGCTGCGTATATCGAAGGGCACCATCCGCACTTGCTGAAAGCGTATAGCTCGGGGTTTCTGAGCCGGGCCATTCTCGAGAAGAAAAAGGCTCGCTATCCAGCGCGCGTTCCGATGCACGTCGAAAGCGCACCGCCCCTGAACCACGTGGACCGTCAGCCGCCGATGAGCAGCCGGCGTGAGCGTGTGTCGTACGAGGTAGAGCTGCCGGCGCTGGCTGGTGTTTAGACGCGGCGCGCGTCGTATGCAAACGCATACCGGCAACCGCGCCGCAGCCAGCAGGCAGACGCAGGAAGTATATGACCTTCGGTTGCAAATGTTTAAACGGCGAATTCGCCATGTGAAAGTCTTTTTTGTTCTACGCTATAAGCGCGACCCGCAGGGTATCCCGGCGCTTGTCCCGCATCGCGGCTATTGGGGGAGAGCCTCTGAATACGCTGCGTCCGCCGATAGTCCTGCCGCGCAATGCAGTGCAACGAGCCGGAGACTGATCACGCGTTAAACCAATTGCCTGACTAAACAGTCAGGCAGCCCGGGGCTGACGCTTCAACGCCGGCGCGAGTACCCTGGCGCCCCCCCAATGGAGGATGAAGATGACAATTCGACTAGGAGAGGAAGCTCCCGATTTCACTGCGGAAACCACCGAAGGGACGATCCATTTTCACGAGTGGATCGGCGACCATTGGGTAATCCTGTTTTCGCACCCGAAGGATTTCACGCCCGTTTGCACCACTGAGCTGGGATACCTGGCCGGACTCAAGCCGGAATTCGATAAGCGCAACACCAGAATTATCGGACTGAGCGTAGACCCCGTCAGCGACCACCAGAAGTGGATGGGTGATATCGAGGAGACCCAGGGACACGCGATCAACTATCCGCTGATCGGCGATTCGGACCTGACTGTCGCTAAGCTCTACGACATGATTCACCCGAACGCGAGCGGCGGCCCGCGCACCGCAGTGGACAACGCGACGGTACGCTCAGTGTTTCTCATCGGGCCGGATAAGAAGGTCAAGGCGATGCTCGTGTATCCGATGAGTTCAGGCCGCAATTTCGACGAGGTGCTGCGTCTGCTTGACTCCCTGCAGCTAAACGCGAAACACACAGTGGCGACGCCGGTGAACTGGAAGCCGGGCGAAGACGTCATCATTCCGACGTCTGTTTCGAACGACGCCGCGATGCAAAAATATCCGCAGGGTTTCAAAACGGTTAAGCCTTATCTGCGGTACGTGGCCCAGCCGAAGTGAGATTCGCGTAAAGTGAAGCGGAGAGCGCGAGGCACTCCTGAGGCTGGCGCCCGAAATGAATCCGGGTACGCCTGCGTGCCCGGTCCTCTGACTGGCACCGGCGACGGAGCGAACCCGTGTTGATTTTCCGCCAGCTATTCGATCAGCAATCGTCTACCTACACCTATCTGCTTGCCGATAGCGTAACGGGAGAGGCGGTGCTGATCGATCCGGTATTTGAACAGGTGCGCAGGGATACCGCACTGATCGAAGAACTTGGATTGCGCCTGCGGTACACCATCGACACCCACGTCCACGCCGATCATGTGACCGGCGCATGGATGCTGAAGCGCCGCGCAGGCAGCCAGATTGCGATATCGGCCGCAAGCGGCGCGCAAGGCGCGGACCGCTATCTGAGTCATGGCGACCGGTGTAGCTTCGGCGCGCGGCACCTGGAAGTGCGCGCGACACCTGGCCATACGAATGGATGTGTCAGCCTCATGCTCGACGACGAAACCATGGCGTTTACCGGCGATTGCCTGTTGATCAGGGGTACGGGCCGCACCGATTTCCAGCACGGTGACGCGCGCGCGATGTTCCAGGCGGTCCACAAGCAGATTTTCAGTTTGCCCGAAACATGTCTGCTTTATCCGGCGCACGACTACCGCGGGTTGACGGTCACGAGTGTGGGCGAGGAGCGGCATTTCAATCCGCGCCTCGGCGGTGAACTGTGCGAAGACGATTTCGCCGGATACATGACGAACCTGCGCTTGCCGCATCCGAAGCAGATCGACGTCGCGGTGCCGGCCAACCTGAAATGTGGCATGGCCGCAAGCGATCCCACGCAGATGGCCGAGCCCGATTGGGCGCCGTTGACGTACACCTTTGCGGGCATCTGGGAAATCAATCCGCAATGGCTCGAGGAAAATCTCCGTTCCGTTCAGATCGTCGACGTGCGCGAGCCTGACGAGTTCGACGGGCCGCTAGGGCGCATTCCCGCAGCTAGACTCATTTCACTCGGCGATCTGGCTGGTCGCGCGACTGAACTCACGAAGGAACGCCCAATCGTGACGGTGTGCCGGGCTGGCGGACGTTCGGCGCAAGCCACGGTTATATTGCGGCAGTCAGGATTCGATGCCGTTGCCAACCTCGCGGGCGGCATGCTTCGCTGGCGTGCAGAAGGCCGCGTTGTCGAAAACGCCAGCCTTTAGTCGTGTCGGCAACAGTCGGGTAAGTCCCGATGACAACCGATCCACCTCAGCTTACATGAAAATAAAACGATCATGCTTTTATTTACACGGCGAATCTCCACACGTATGATGGGTTGAAAAAGCAGACCAGTCTGCCTAGCAGAACCCTTATCAAGGAGACCCCGGATGCACGTGAAAGACCTGTTTCAACTGGAAGGCAAGGTGGCGCTGATTACCGGTGGCTCACGCGGGCTCGGTCTGCAGATGGCCGAGGCCCTCGGCGAAATGGGCTGCCGCGTAGCAATCACCGCGCGCAAGGCCGACGAGCTGGCGGAGGCGAAAGCGCATCTGGAAGCGCGGGGTATTGAAGTCCAAACTTTCGTGAACGATCTCGGCAAATTCGAGAGGATTCCCGATCTTGTCAGCGACGTGCTGGCCGCGTACAGCCACATCGACATTCTCGTCAACAACGCCGGTGCCACATGGGGTGCACCAGCGGAGGACTATCCTGACGAAGCGTGGCACAAGGTCATGAATCTGAACGTCAATGCGCCGTTCTTTCTCGCGCGTGAAGTCGGCAAGCGCAGCATGATTCCGCGCCGCACCGGCAAGATTATCAACATTGCCTCGATCGCTGGCCTGAAGGGTGCGCCGGCAGGCATGAATACGATTGCATACAACACTTCGAAGGCTGCGGCGATCAACTTTACGCGGGCGCTGGCCTCGGAATGGGGTCGCCACAATATCAACGTCAATGCGATTTGCCCGGGCTTTTTCCCGTCGAAGATGTCCGCGGGGCTGCTCGCCTCGATGGGGGAGTCGATCATCGCGCATTCGCCGCTGCGCCGGCTCGGCGGCGAGGAAGACCTGAAGGGCTCGGTGGTGTTTCTCGCAAGCGAGGCGTCGCGCCATATTACGGGCCAGTATCTGGCGGTGGACGGCGGCGCAAGCATCGTGTAACGAGAGAAAACACCATGAATACCCTTCATCACGCACATTGGCCGGTTGGCGTGCCACGCCATCTGAGCTTGCCTCAAACCAGCCTGTTTTATAACGCCGAGGTCGCCGCGACGCGCTTTCCGGATAAGCCGTTCATCATCTTCTACGACACGCCGGTCACTTTCGCGCAGTTCAGGGATGAGGCCGAGCGGATCGCCGGTTTTCTGCAACAGGAATGCGAAGTAAAGGCTGGAGACCGCGTGCTGCTCTATATGCAGAACAGTCCGCAATGGGTGCTTGCCTATTACGGGATCTTGCGTGCGAATGCGGTGGTCGTGCCGGTCAATCCGATGAACATGACCGACGAAGTACGCCACTATGTGGAGGACAGTGGTGCGACGACAGCGATCGTGCCGCAGGATCTCTATCGGCAGATCGAGCCGTTGCTGGGCGAAGCGCCCGGGCAGGGGTTGAAGTATGCGATTGTCGCGACCTATAGCGACTACCTGAAACGCCCACCGTCGATCACGCCGCCCGAATTCGTGGCAGCGCCGAAGCAGTCGATTGAACGTCCCGGCGTGACAGCCTGGAGTACGGTGCTCGAACGCCGCCTCACGCCGGGACCCCTGACCGCGGGTCCGGACGACCTCTGCGTGATGCCGTACACGTCGGGTACGACGGGCAAGCCGAAGGGTTGCATGCACACGCACCGCAGCGTCATGAGCACCCTGGTCGGCTGCAATGTCTGGTTCTCGGGATCGCCGGACAGCACGCATCTATCGGTGTTGCCGATGTTCCACGTCACCGGCATGCAGGGCGGCATGAATGGGCCGTTGTATGCGGGCGCAACGATCGTTATATTGCCGCGGTGGGATCGCGACGCAGCGGCGCAATGCATGCAAAGTTATGGCGTCACCTCGTGGCAGTCCATTTCGACGATGATGGTCGATTTTCTGTCGAACCCCAAGCTAGGCGAATACGATCTTTCGAAACTGAGCGGTACGCGTGGCGGCGGCGCGGCGATGCCTGCTGCGATTGCCCGCAAGCTCAAAGATCTGACCGGTCTCGACTATGTGGAAGGCTACGGCATGTCCGAGACGATCGCGGCGACGCACATTAACCCACCGCAGCGTCCTAAGCCGCAATGCCTTGGCATCCCCGTGTTCGACCTCGATGCGCGGGTGATCGACCCGGCTACGCTGCGGGAAGTGGCGCGAGGCGAGACCGGCGAGATTGTCGTGAATGGGCCGCAGGTGATGCAGGGTTACTGGCGCAATCCGAAGGGTACGGCTGAGGCGTTCGTCGAACTCGACGGCAAACGCTTTTTACGCACCGGCGATCTGGGCCATATCGACGAGGACGGCTATTTCTTCATGACCGACCGCCTCAAACGGATGATCAACGCGTCGGGCTACAAGGTCTGGCCGGCGGAGGTGGAGGCGCTGATGTACCGCCATCCGGGCATTCATGAGGTCTGTGTGATCGGCGTGCAGGACGAGCGCCGCGGCGAGACCGTGAAGGCGCTGGTGGTGCCCGCTGCGAGTTACGCAGGTAAGTTGACCGAGAGCGAGGTCATTGCGTGGGCGCACGAGCAGATGGCGCCTTATAAGGCGCCGCGGCTGGTCGAGTTCGTGACGTCGCTGCCCAAGTCCGGTAGCGGCAAGATCCTGTGGCGCAAACTACAGGAAGAGGATGCTGCACGCGCTGCAGCAGCAGGGGGCAAGCAAGCGTGATGCGGGCGCGTGCCCGCATGCTCATCCGATTCGCCACGACAGTTCAGCGGCGTGACGGTCGCGTGGCAACGTGAGCGTCGCCACCAATCCTTTGGCCGCGCCGTTGCGCAGTGTGAGCGTGCCGCCATGCGCGGCGGCCACGCTGCGCGCAATCGTCAGCCCGAGGCCGGTGCCGCCGCTTGCGCCGTTCCGCGAACCCGAGATACGGAAGTACGGCTCGAACACGCGCTCGAGCAAAGCTTCGTCAGCAATGCCAGGACCCTGATCGCTCACGACGATGCGCAGCAGGGCATTGTCGTCGCTCACGCTGATTCGTGCTGCTCCACCATAGCGGATCGCATTGTCGAGCAGGTTCTGCAAGCACCGCTTCAGATTGCGCGGATAGCCTGACAAAGGACGGTCCGCGCGGCCTTCGACACTGACGTCATGGCCCGCTTCACGTGCGTCCTCCGCGAGCCCTTCCAGCATCGAATTGATGTCGATCTCGTGGCGCGCCTCGGTAATCTCGACACCCTGAACGGCGTCGAGTGTTGCTCTCACCATTGCCTCCATTTCGTCGAGATCGCCACGCAGGCGTTCCCGCGATTCAGAATCGGGCAGCATCTCCATGCGCAGCCGTAAACGGGTGAGCGGCGAGCGCAAATCGTGCGAGACGGCCGTCAAAAAGCGCGTGCGTTCAGCGAGACTGCGGGTGAGTTGCTCCTGCATCGAATTGAACGACTGCGCGGCGGTCCGTACTTCCTGCGGCCCTGTCACCGGCAGCGGCGGTCGATGGATATTGCGGCCAAGCGCCTCGGCGGCCTTGGCAAGTTCCTTTAATGGCTTCACCGCAAAGCGCACGGCCACGAGTGCGAGCAGGAGGACAGCCATTAGCCGTACCAGGTAGATCCGCAACAGATAATCCAGCACGAGCGAGCTTGGTTCGGTCAGCATTCCTGCCTGCCCTTCGTTGGCCCGCACATCGAGCCATTCGCCCTGCGGCAGCATCAACTGCAGATGAAAATCGCCGGACGGCATGCGCGAATTGAACAGACTGAGGATGCCGTCGTGGTGGCCCGTTTCGTCGCGCAACTGAACGTCGAGCAAGCGGACCTCGATCGGTTCGCCGAGCCGCCGGTGAATCACACCTGCTATCAGATCGCCGACCGTGCGTTGCGCGAGCGAGCCAGCGGGCGCGGCGGTGGGCGCATCGATCCATTGCAGGCGGTAGCGCTCATCGGTGAGCTCGGCCGCGATAGTGTGGCGTGTGGTTTCATCCGGGGCTTGCTGCAGCAAGCGGACGGTATCGGCGAGGCGGCTCGCAAAGAGCCGTGCGGGAATTTCGAGCGTACGGTTGTTGTGCGTTTCGAACCAGATCGTGCTGGTGAGGAACTGCCCCGCAAACATGCCGACGACGAGAATCAGCACGAGGCGTCCATACAGCGTATCGGGCCAAAGACGGCGCCAAAGACGAAGTTTCATCGCCATGCGCCCCTTACGCTTCGTGCGTGACATCGGCCACCAGCATGTAGCCTTCGTTGCGCATCGTGCGGATCAGCCCGGCATTGCGTGGGGAGTTCTTAAGATGCTGGCGCAGGCGGCTGATGCAAACGTCAATGGAGCGGTCAAGTGGCGTGCGCTCCTTGCCGAATACGCGGTCCAGCAAGAATTCGCGCGAGAGTGGACGGTTGGGGTGATCGAGCAGCGTGCGCAGCGCGCGATAGTCCGAGCCGCCAAGCGAGACGACCACGCCATCGGGCGAAAGCATCTGCTTCATGCGCGTATCGAGTTTCCAGCCGGCGAAGCTCACGAACGCAGACGAATCCGTGAGCCGTTCGCCCGGTACGCTGCGCGTGCGGCGCAGCACCACCTTGATCTTGGCGACGAGTTCGCGCGGATCGAAGGGCTTGGGCAAATAGTCGTCGGCGCCCATTTCGAGGCCGAGAATGCGGTCGAGCAGGCCGCCGCGCGCACTCAGAATAATGATCGGCACGGCGTGCGTGCGTCGCAGATCGCGTGTGATGTCCAGGCCGTCCTCACCTTCGAGCATCAGATCGAGTACGACGAGATCGATTTGCAACCTGCTGATGGCCTGCTTCATCTGCGCGCCGCTTTCGACGGCGGTGACCCCATAGCCCATGCTGCGCAGGTAGTCCTGCAGCAACTGGCGAATGTTGGGGTCGTCGTCGACAACGAGTATGTGGTCCATCGTTACATCGTTAAGTTCTTGTGTGCGGCTCGCATGCTATCCGCAACGCGATTTTTCCGCTCGCGTCCGCGCCAACACATTCCATTACAAAACAGCCGAGTTTCAACACATCGCCATTACATTGCGCCGCTAAAGTGGAGCCTCAAATGGCAATCATTCTCATTTACGCACTATACCATGTCGATTTTCCGGTTTCAGTTGTTCGCCCGCCCGCTCGGCGCGGCCACTCGCGCCCTGACTGCCTGCGCGATGTTCAGCTTCGCGACCCTCGGGGCCAGTATGGCGGCGCACGCCACGCCGCCGCCGGCTGCGGCGGCCGCACCGGCGCAGACCGTGACCGATCTGGCGGGCCGCACGATCCGTATTCCGGCCGAGCCGCATCGCATCCTGCTTGGCGAAAGCCGTCTGCTGATGGCGGTCGCGCTGCTGGAAGGCAAGCAACCGCTGGCCCGGATCGTCGGCTGGCAAGGCGATCTGCCGACCATGGATCCGCAGACCTTCGACGCCTACGCCGAGACGTTTCCGGGCATCAAGCAGATTCCGCTGATCGGCAAAGCCACGGAAGATAGCATCAGCGACGAGAAAGCGTTGAGCCTCAAACCGGACCTCGCCATCTTCAGTATCGCGGGTCACGGTCCGAGCCGCTATAACGCGCTGGTCAAGCAACTCGAGGCAACGGGTACGACGGTCGTATTCGTCGACTTCCGGCTGCACCCCACGCAGAACACCTTGCCGAGTATCGAACTGCTCGGCAAGGTGATGCACCGCGAGCAAGAGGCCAATGCCTACGCGCAGTTCTATCAGCAGCATCTGGCGCGGGTGCAGGCGGTCGTGAACCAGATTCCGATGCAGCAGCGGCCCAAGGTCTTTATCGACCTGCTCGCCGGCGTCTGGGATGCGGGTTGCTGCCACACCGCTGGTAACGGCAATTTCGGTGAATTCATCCAGGCCGCGGGTGGGCGCAACATCGCGGCTGGGTTGGTGCCGGGCGTGCTGGGCGACATCAGCATGGAGCAGATCATCGCTGCACAGCCCGATGTGTATATCGCCACTGGCAGCCGCAGTAAACCAGGCCTGGCTTCACTGCGGGTCGGCGCAATGACGAGCGAGCACGATGCGCAGGCGAGTCTCGCGGCGCTCGTCGCGCGGCCGGGATTCGACACCATCAAGGCGATTCACGACGGCCGCGTGCATGGGATCTCGCATAACTACTACGACTCGCCATACAACATCGTGGCGATCGAGGCCTTCGCGAAGTGGTTTTATCCGCAACAGTTCAAGGATCTGGACGTCAACGCAACGCAGTCCGAACTATATCGCCGCTTCCTTGCAGTGCCGCCGGACGGTGCGTATTGGGTCGATGGAGTGGGCGGTTCCCCTCGGGGCGCTACGCCGGTAGCTTTGCACTAAGCGGGCGGTTCATGGCGACTCTTCCGCATCTGGCCGCGCCGCACGATATCAGCGTGCGGCATTACCGGCGTCTCACGCAGCGACGCGTGATGTGTCTCTTCGCCGTCATGGCGCTGATGGTCTTTTCCTTGCTGTTCGACTTGCGCACCGGGCCGTCTGGCTTGCCGTTGATGGCACTGCTGCGTACGATCTTCGATCACGCCGGGGCCGATCCGGCGACGAGCGTGATCGTCTGGCAGATTCGCCTGCCCTATGCGGTGATGGCGCTGCTGGTGGGCGCATCGCTGGGTTTGTCGGGCGCGGAAATGCAAACCATCCTCAACAATCCGCTCGCGAGTCCCTATACGCTGGGGGTGTCGGCCGCGGCCGCGTTCGGCGCGTCGCTTGCGATTGTGCTGGACGTGGCCATCCCCGGCGTGTCGCAAACGTGGATCGTCTCTGCGAACGCGTTCGTTTTCGCGCTGCTTTCTGCACTGCTGCTCGATTCGGTTGCGCGCTGGCGCGGCATGAATACCGCTGGCGTCGTGCTGCTCGGCATCGCGCTCGTGTTCGCGTTTCATGCGCTCGTTTCGCTGATGCAGTTCATGGCCTCGGCCGATGCGCTGCAAGGTCTCGTGTTCTGGACGCTTGGCTCGCTAGCACGCTCCGACTGGCCCAAGATTAGTGTGCTGGCGGTCGCGTTGGCGCTAGCCCTGCCCCTGTCGATGCGCAACGCCTGGACGCTGACCGCGCTGCGCCTCGGCGAAGACCGGGCGGCCAGTTTCGGTATCGACGTGCGGCGTCTGCGGCTTTCCACGCTGCTGCGCGTGTCGGTACTGTCCGCGCTCGCGGTGTCGTTCGTGGGCACGATCGGCTTTGTCGGACTGATTGCGCCGCACATCGCGCGCACTTTGTTCGGCGAGGACCATCGGTTCTATCTGCCTGGCAGCATGCTGATCGGCGCGCTGACGCTCTCGCTCGCATCCATTGCGTCGAAGCTGACCATTCCGGGTGTGCTCATTCCGGTCGGTATCGTCACGGCGCTAGTGGGTATTCCGCTGTTTCTCGGCATAGTCGTGCGCTCGCAGGGGCAAATGGGATGAACGGCCTGTGCATTCACGATTTGAGTGTGCGCTACGACAAGCGCCAGGTGCTGACCTCGCTCGAGGCAGGACCGCTGCCGCGTGGCCTGATCACCGCATTGCTCGGCCCCAACGGTAGCGGCAAGTCCACGTTGCTACGCGCTTTAGCGGGTCTCACGCGAGTCCATGCCGGCTCGTTATCGCTCGATGGCGAACCGCTCGCCCTGTCGGCGGCGAGCGCGCGTTCGCATAGCGTGGTGTACCTGCCGCAGGCGCTCCCCGCGGGCGTGCGCCTGCAAGTGCTCGAGTCGGTCCTGGTGGCATGCCGTGCCACGCGCGGATACGGTGCCGCGTCGCCGCGTGCCGCGCATGGCGACGATCTCGCGCATGCCCATACGGTTCTGCGCAAGCTCGGTATTGATGACCTAGCCTCGCGTTCGCTCGACGAATTGTCGGGCGGTCAGCGGCAACTCGTCGGCATTGCTCAGGCACTGGTGCGTAACCCGCAAGTGTTGTTGCTCGACGAACCGCTATCGGCGCTCGATCTGAACCACCAGTTCCATGTGATGCAGGTGCTGCGCGAGGTCACGCGCGAAAGCCGTATCGTGACCGTGGTGGTCCTGCACGATATCAATGCGGCGATGCGCGCATGCGAATGCGCGATGTTGCTGCACGAGGGGCGCATTGTGCGCTTCGGGACCCCGCCCGAAGTCGTCACACCTGCGACGCTCGGCCAGGTATTCGGTGTCGCCGCGCGTATCGAGCCATGCTCGCGCGGCCACCATCAAGTTCTGATCGACGGACTCGTCGCTTAGACGGGCATCGCCAGCCGTTAGCCACACGGCCCAGCCAGCCCCTTCCTCGCCGCTTTTTGGCTTGAACCGGACGACGCCCGAACAGCGGCGTTGCGTCGGCGCGTGCACGGGCGGCTCACTAATAACTTCAGGACACAAATGAAGAAGACTTTGCTCATAGCCGCATGCGCGACGGGGTACGCCTGCGGGGTGCAGGCACAATCGAGCGTGTCGCTTTACGGCGTGATCGACGCGGGCCTTTTTTATACCAGCAATGAGAAAGGTCATGCCGCATGGCAAGCAGGCAGCGGCGACGTGACCGGCAGCCATTGGGGCTTCGTTGGGCACGAAGATCTCGGCAGCGGCACAAAGGCGATTTTTCAGCTTGAAAACGGCTTTAGCGTGGTGAACGGCACGGCCCGCCAGGGCGGCCGGGAGTTCGGCTATCAGGCGTATGCGGGGCTATCGAACAACCGTTTCGGCACGGTGACGTTCGGCCGCCAGTACGACTCGGTAGTGGACTATCTTGCGCCGCTCAGCTTCACGGGCATTCATCCGGGCGGCAACAATTTCTCCGCTCACCCGTTTGATAACGATAATCTGAATAACTCATTCCGCGTCAACAACGCGGTGAAGTTCGCCAGCACGTCGTACGAGGGGTTGCGTTTCGGCGCGCTGTACGGCTTTTCGAACGAAGCGGGCGGCTTCGATGACAATCGACTGTACAGCTTCGGCGCTGCGTATGATGCCGGTCCTTTGAGCCTCGGTGCGGGCTATCTGCAGGCCAATAACGGCGGCAGCAGCAATACAAACGGCGCACTGACCTTGACCGACCGCACCTTCATCGCCGCGCAGCAGCGGACCTATGGCGCGGGTGTGAACTACGCCCTCGGCGCGGCGAGGTTCGGTTTCGTGTGGACGCGTACGCAACTCGGCGGCCTCGATACGATCAACGGGGCGAACAGCCTCGGCCTCACTGAGAACGGTTTGGGCGCGAGCTTCAATAACTATGAAGTGAACGCGAGTTATTCGCTGAGCCCGACGCTCAAGCTGATCGGTGAATATACGTATACGGACGCAGCGTTATCCACGGCGAGTGGCCAGCATCATCCGAACTGGCATGAGGTGTCGGTGCAGACCGACTACTTCCTCTCCAAACGCACGGACCTGTATTTGCAGGCGAGCTACCAGCACATCAACAGCGACGGCTCAGGGTTGACGGCGGATGTGAGCGGACAGGCGCTTTCCTCGACGGACGAGCAGGTTGTGGTAGGAGTGGGGATGCGGCATCGGTTTTGATTCACGCGACATTTCAGATCATATCGAAACGTTCGTACGCGTGTGCCTCGATACTTGAGGTACTCCGCTCGCACCGCGATATGACTGGAATACCGTGTCAAACATACGAACAACGAACGCCCGAGGCACCATTCCCGTCCTCGATCTCGCCTTGCTCATGGGGTTGTCCACGCTATGGGGCGCCTCATACACGTTCATCAGGATCGGCGTTACGACGATTCCTCCACTTACGTTGATTGCGGCAAGAACCTTGATTGCGGGATCCGTGCTTCTGCTCTGGATGAGGTTTCGGGGCGTTTCCATGCCACGGGGCCAAGCGATGTGGCGGCGCTTCCTTGTGCAGGCGCTGCTGAATAGCGTCGTTCCTTTTACGCTGATTGCGTGGGCCGAGCGCTATGTGGACGCGAGTCTGGCGACGATTCTGAATTCCACTTCGCCGGTCCTCGCGTTTCTCGGAACGTGGTTGATCAGCCGCCATGAACCCATCACGCGCCGCAAGCTGTTTGGCATCACGGCCGGGCTTGCTGGCGTATGCATGGTTGTGGGTGCCAGTGCGTTGGATGGCTTAGGGACGCAGGTGATTCCGCAACTGGCCATTGTCGCCGCGACCGTTTGCTATGCGGGCGCGGCGATCTACGGCCGGTCGTTCAAGGGAGTTGCGCCCGCCGTTCCCGCGGCGGGCTCGCTCATTGCCGGAGCGATTGTGCTGGTACCTGTCAGCATAGCGGTCGACCATCCATGGACGCTTCATCCTTCGGTGCATTCGCTTCTCGCGCTTCTGGCACTTGCTTTGTTTTCGACTGCTTTAGCCTTTGTGATCTACTTTCGGATCGTGCAAACGTTGGGTTCAGTGGGGACGACGGCGCAAGCCTATCTGCGCGTTCCCATTGGTGTCCTAATCGGGACGGTCTTTCTTGGCGAATCGTTATCGCGATCGGCCTGGCTTGGGCTGGCGTGCGTCGTTGCAATGACGGTTCCCTAGTCTTCGAGACGTCGGAGGGCTGCGCCGCTGGAAGATGATGTCTGCAACGGCCGGTTCTAGCGGAGAGCTCAGGCTGTCCACAATGCCGTCCGCGTTGAACTGGAAAGTCACCTGCAGAGGCGGACCAAAGCGAGGATCACCGTCTTCCTTTAGTTCGAACGTCTTGCCGTCACGGCTCAGCAAAATACCGGTCAAACCTCGCCAGCGCCAGCTTAAGACACCAATGGATTCGAACATGGAGAACGCGCCATACGCCGGATGCTCGTATTCGCCAACGTAGCACTTCAAGGGCCGGGCTGGCCCGGTCCAGTTTGCGTGAAGTGTCTCGCGGTTGCGTCGATCTCTCTCTTCCTCGTCTAGCGCCTTGCGTTGCCTCGTGCGAAATGTTTCCAGCCAGTTGAGAGGCTCTCGCGAACGCAATCGGTCGAAAACGGAATAGATCAACAGGTCGCGCACCGGGCAGGGGTCGAAATTGGTGAGGACAACTACGCCGATACCATGCTCGGGCATCATGCTCATCATCGAACTCCATCCCGGCAGGGAGCCCGTATGCGAAACCGTCCGGTCACCGCGATAGTGTTCACAGCGAAGCCCCAAACCATAGTGGAGTGTGCCAATTTCGCTGAAGCCACACTCTTCAAAGTAAATCTGCGACGTCATCATCTGCTGTACGACGGTTCGCGTCAGTAGCTGCGATCCGTTAACCGTACCTTGAGAAAGGAGGAAATCTAACCACTTTGCCATGTCGGAAACGGAAGTATTGATGCCTCCCGCCGGCGCCGCGTGCATCGGCCACAACCTGCCTCGGTAGACGCGGTCAGCGTGTCGGGGATGGGGGAGGGCGTGGTCGTTTGATGCCACCAGCTCGTCCGTCGAAAAGCTGAAACTCTTAAAACCTAGCGGACGCAGCAGGCGTTCAGCGGTGAAGGCCTCCCAGCTTTGTCCGCTGATCTGCTCGGCTACCGCTCCGGCAACAACGTAGCCAAGATTGCAATATTGATTGACCTCTCGAAAGCCTTTGCTCGGCTGCAGGTAACGTATGGCTTCTAATATCTCGGCGCGGGAGCGCTCACCAGGCGGCGACCAGATCCTGTCGTGACGTGGGAGACCGCTTTGATGGGTAAGCAGGTCGTGTACGGTGAGGTTCGTTGAGGCTATTGCGTCATAGAGCTGAAAATTCGGCAATATGTCCTGAATACGCGTGCTCCAGTCGAGTCTTCCCTCGTCTACGAGCAAGCCAAGTCCCGCGGCCGTGAATGATTTGGTCAGAGAGCAAATCATGAACTGCGTGTCGATCGTCGCGGGCAAGCGGCTTTCTATATCGCGCGTGCCATAAGCTTGCAGCTTGATGACTTCGTCGCCTTGTACCACTGCGATCGCAAGTCCGGGAATCTGCCATTGCGCCATGGCCTCTTCGACCAGGCTGTCGAGGTTGCTCAAATCGGGTGCGCTCATCGTATCAATACTTCCTCCAGACAAGTCCCCGCTGATAGGGCTCGGTGTCGGGCGACGAAACTTTGCTTTGTTATCAACCGTTCACGATGGCGATAGCGAAGCCTGCCTCGCAAGGGCCCCTTTGGGCCGGGTGCGTCAAGTTTGTCGAGGCAGGCTAACCGGGAGAGTCAAGCAATCGAATCGACCGTCTGTCGCGTCAGTATCGCCATCAAACGCGCGACCTCCTCACGCATCTTGCGACGATCCACGATCATATCGATGGCACCCCGCTGCAGCAGGAACTCGGGGCGCTGATAACCTTCGGGTAACGTCTCGCGTACCGTCTGCTCGATGACCCGCTCGCCGGTGAATGCGATCAGTGCCTTCGGTTCGGCGATCACCACGTCACCAAGAAACGCGAAGCTTGCTGATACGCCGCCTGTCGTGGGATGGGTCAGTACGGAGATAAAGGGAAGTCCAGCCTCCGCCAGACTCGTCAGAATCGCAGTTGTTTTGGCCATTTGCATGAGCGAGTACACGCTTTCCTGCATGCGTGCGCCGCCTGATGCGGCGATGCAGATAAACGGCGTGCGTTGTTCGATCGCGTTCCTTACTCCGCGCACGAAACGCTCCCCGACGACGGACCCCATTGAGCCGGCCATGAACGAGAAGTCGAAGCATGCCACCACTGCGGGAATCGACCGGATAGCGCCACCCATTACCACTATCGCATCCGTTTCGCCTGTCTCTTCCATTGCCTCGCTCAGGCGGTCTGGATACGTTCTGCTGTCACTGAACTTCAGCGGGTCGACGGGTAGCACTTCTTGACCGATCTCATAGCGGCCTTCGGCGTCGAGCAGGTGATCCAGCCGCTCGCGAGCACCTATCGGCATGTGATGATCGCATTTCGGACACACGGAAAGATTGGCTTCGACGTCGGTGCGGTAAAGAACTGCCTCGCACTCCGGACACTTAAGCCATAAACCTTCCGGAATGCTTTTGCGGCGTTTCGGATCGGTTTGCTTGATCTGTGGTGGCAATAGCTTGTCGAGCCAGTTCATTGTCTCTCCAGTAAACGCTTGATCGTCGCATACGGTGCCGGGAAACCGGACGTTGGCGTTGCCTTCGGGCAATCACGCAGCAAATCCACTACGCCATCATACTGCTATCGCGGGGATTGACCTGTTCGCAGGTCGATCCCACGCTGCAAATCATACCGAACTTACGGGTGCAAGCAATTGCAGCAAATCTTTCCGCTTTCGCACCGATCCAGCGAATCGACCGTGGTGCGTGAAGCGGCCGCAGAGCTAATCAATCGGTTTAAGTAGTGGCGCAGTGGCGAGTCGCGCGAGCAAACCATGAAACGCCCGCTTGATGCGCTCCACTGCCTCCGTCTTGTACGGGAACTGCTGGTTCCTGCCATGCACGAGCATGCTTGCATTGACTTCGAACACGACGACGGCGCCGTCACGGTCGAGCGCACAGTCGATGCCGAAGAAGTCCAAACCGATCGCGTCGCGAATCTGCTGCAACGCCGCTTGCTGCTCAACGCCGAAGACGCGCCACGGGTCCTTGAGGAACGCCCGTTCTTCGTCCTGCATCCAGGTCTGGGTCGCCATACGGGTGGTGACGTGGTGGACTTTCCACTTGTCGTCGATAGCGAGGTGGTACGGCAGGATCTCATCATCAACGCAAATGAAGCGGTATTTGCGAAAATAGCCATCCTCGGAGCGGTAGTCGACAAACGGCGTGAGGTAGTGGCTGCGTGGTTCGTGTCCGCCGAGAAATGCCTGCAGCTGCGCGGGATTTTCCATCTTCTCGAAGTCGTCGCCGCCGTGTGTGCCGGCAGGTCTCACCAGGAACGGAAATGCCGGCAAAGCGGGCGAGGCGCAAGCGAGCAGGTCACGCAGTTCGGCTGCCTGATAGAGTCGCGTTTGCGGCACGCGACAACCCGGCAACGTCGCAAGGAGTCGCGCAACTGAGTCCCGGCTCGTACCTGCGATCGTCTTCGGATGATTGACGACAGGACCGCCGATTCGTTCTACAAGCGCCTGCGCCGGCGCGAGGAAGGCGTGCCCTCGATCGACATCGGAAATCAGATTGACGACAACGTTTGCGTAAGCGCGCAGCCGATCGACGTCGTAGTCCATATCCTGCAACAGGGTGACGATATTGCTTTCGAAGCTTGCCTGCTCGATCAGATACTCAATGGGCGTGTTGCCCGCGTTGGGCCCAAACACAAACAGCACGCGGAAGTCCGGTGGTGAGATAACGGCGGGGACGGTGATCAGCGGCTTCAATTTCACGGCACGCCGATAGGTCGCGTCGGCCTCGGTATTGAGGCCTAGCGATTGCTGAAAATTGGCGACGATGTGCAAGGTCGCAGGATCATCGGGCTCATGCTCAAGGGCATGTTTGAAATGATCAAGCGCACGTTGGCGTCGCCCCATGCACGCCTCGGCGAGCCCAAGCTGGCGATGCACCGCGACGCGATCACCGGAGCGGTGCACCAGTTGACCGAGCAAGCCGATGGCTTCGTCGAATCGATCCTGCCGGATCAACACCTGGCCGAGTCCAAAGCACGCGTCCCAGTGATCGGGTTCGATCCCCATCGCTTTACGGTAGTGATTTTCGGCGAGGTCGAGACGGCCTTCCTGCTGATAGGAGGACGCTAGGGAAAGAAGACGATCGATGGGCATAATTGGAGAGCACCGCAAGCTACGTGTAATGCGAGGTATGCGGTCGGTAAAGCGAAGGTTCAGTCGGTCCTCGTGTCCGGCTGCGAAGAATCAACGTCGCCGGACGGGACGAATGAATTGAGCATAGCAGTGCAGGGTGTCGTGCCAATCGCGGCATGAGTCAGAAAATTTACGGGCGGTTACAAGGGGGCTATTCTGTAAGACCTCGTAATGCGAAGCCGCGTGTTGATCCGGCAACACCCGCGCATGGGTTTGCACGAAGCGCGATTTCTGTAAATCTTCGAACTTCGCCTTGACGTCTCCTCGCTTGACGTGAGACTTGCGCACTCGTTTAGCATGACTGCTTTCGACTAAACAGGATAATCAGTGACCCGCCCCATCACGCGTCGAAGCCTGATCCTTGGGCTGCCACTTCTACTCGGCGTTGGCGTTGCCAATTCTCTCGACGCAGCTGAATCTCCGCTAGCCGAAATCGAACGCCGGCATGGCGGACGCCTCGGCGTGTTCGCCGTCGATACCGGTTCCGGGCGAACGCTAAGCTATCGCGCCGATGAACGCTTTCTGATGTGCAGCACCTTCAAGGGGCTGCTGGCCGCGCAGGTGCTCGCTCGCGTCGATGCTGGCAAAGAGAGCCTCGAGCGGCTCGTGCACTACACGGAGAAGGATCTCATCTTCACTTCCCCCGTGACGAAGGCCAATGTTGCGCAGGGCGTCATGTCGGTCGGTGCGCTATGCCAGGCCATTGTGGAAGTCAGTGACAATACGGCCGCAATCCTTGTTGATGCGAGGCGTGGGTGGTCCTGCCGCTTTGACTCAATTTGTTCGCAGTCTTGGCGATACGGTTACGCGCTCGGATCGGTATGAGCCCGAGTCAAACAAATATGGCGGCGTGCTCGATACAACGAGTCCCAGAGCAATCACGAGGGTGGCGAGCCGAATCCTTTTGGGCGATGTCCTGAGTCCTCAATCGCGTGCACAACTGGAAAACTGGATGATCGCCTGCAAGCCTGGGCTCAACAGGCTTCGCGCAAGTCTGCCCGCGGATTGGCAGGCGGCCGACCGCCCCGGAACGAGCGTCGAAGAAGAAACGAACGACTACGCAATTGTGCGGCCGCCGGCGCGCGCGCCGCTTCTGGTCGCCGCTTATTACGACGCGCCCGGCGTCAGCATGGCCTCTCGCGAGACCGTCTTGCAGGAAGCTGGTTCTGTATTTGTGAAATGGGCGGCGGCCGCGGCGGCCAATGCCTGACAAGTGAAGCTTGTCAGTTGACTCCGACTTATCCAACGGGTATCGTGTGCACACGTCGAAGCAGGAGTCTCATGCCTCCTGCCGCAGCGCTCGCGGATATTCGGCGTAAGCGATTCGAGCTGTCTGTTACCAAAGCGCTTTGACCTTGCAAAGGTCTTAGCCAGTCAATCCGTCACGCCCCGTCTCATTGGACAGGGCAGTCCACCCTATACATTTAGGATGGCGAAATAATGGATGAGGGCCTCACCAGATCTGCAGTGACGTCCGTCGTCCAACTGAAAGGAAACGCCATGCAGTTTCTCAAAGCTCCACGTGATGCCCTTATTCACCCGCTGCAGATCGTCTGTGGGATCGTGGAGCGACGCAGCACGCTTCCCATTCTCTCCAGCGTGCTGGTGTCCACCGCGGGCGACCAGTTGCATTTCCGCAGCACTGACCTCGAGCTTGAGCTCAGCGCAACGGAAAATATCGACTCCCGCCAGTCCGACACAGCCCTGATTGTGAACGCACGCAAGCTGCTGGATGTTGTCCGAGCCATGCCCGACGCGCCGATCAGCCTCGCCTTGTCGGGGACTCGCCTCATTATTCAAGGGCCGGGCAGCCGAATATCTTTACATGCGGGCAGTGCAGAGGATTTCCCTCAGATCAGGCAAAGCGCGGAGCCCGAGCTCGCGCTATCCGTCGAAGCCGGCAAGCTCAAGCGCCTCCTGCATATGGTGCACTTCGCGATGGGGGATAACGACATTCGTTACTTCCTGAACGGAGCGCTGTTAATCAGCGGCACCGAGCTAACCGCGGTGGCGACGGACGGTCATCGGCTGGCTATCGCGCATATCCCCGCGCAAACTGGCCACGATTCCCGAGAGATTATCGTGCCGAGAAAGGGGATCCTTGAGCTTATCCGATTGCTTCCTGACGACGACTCGACGGTTCTGCTGACCACTGCATCGGGATACGCGAGTTTCGCGTTTGGCAAAATTCTGTTCACGTGCAAGCTGATCGCGGGCCGATATCCGGACTTCAGGCGAGTGATTCCTGCTGGCTTCGAGGCGGAGTTCACGATTGAACGGCAAGCGTTTTACGCGTGCTTGCAGCGTGCAGCAGTACTAACCACAGAGAAATTCAAAAGTATCCAATGCTCTGCCGGTCATGGCCGGTTGCAAGTCAGCGTCAACAACCCCGATGACGAGGAGTCGGTTGAAGAGCTTGAGATAGCCTACGACGGCGCCTCTGTCGACCTTAGCTTCAACATTCGTTACCTGCTGGACGCCATGGCGACACTTCGAACGGAGACGCTCCAGGTTTGCTTGAGTTCGAGCAAACTCAGTGCCTTGATCGTCGCGCCGGGTGATGAAGCGTTCAGGTATGTTGTCATGGCATTGCGGAAGTGATGGCTCATTTCGTCCGCTAAGGTCTATTAAGCGTTACCCGGCTCTTGCGTTGCGCAGGGCTCTCCAGCAGACTGCGCGGTGATCGGCTTTACATACCTAAAGGAGATTGGCATGGCATATGGCGAGCATAAATACCGGGTCTCGGTGCTATGGACAGGCAACCGTGGAACGGGCACGTCGGGCTACCGTGACTATGGACGCGATCATACGATTCGCTCGGGAAGCAAACCCGACATTCCGGGGTCGTCGGACGCGGCGTTTCTCGGCGACGCGGCACGCTGGAACCCGGAAGATCTACTCATCGCTTCCGCATCGGCGTGTCACAAGCTGTGGTACCTGCACCTGTGCGCCGACGCGGGGATCGCGGTGCTGGATTACCGCGACGATGCCGAAGGGACGATGCTCGATAGTCCGCAGCAGGGAAAATTCACGCAAATCGTGCTGCGCCCTCATGTGACGATCCGTGCAGGGGATGACGCCGGCCTGGCAGAGCGTCTGCATCATGCGGCTCACGAAAAATGCTACGTCGCGAACTCGGTCAACTTTCCGATTGTCTGTGAGCCGAAGATCGAACTCGCTGCAAGCTGACACGGTGCAGCGTTCTCTACCATGTCTGGTTGACGGTTTCGTCGGCGAGGGCTTTAAGGTTCGAATAGCACGCCTATTCCGATGCGGTGAGCAACTCGTGCACCGCATTCCTCCCGTCTTGCCAGACTTTTATCCAAGCCGTATTAACGACCTTTTGCATTCCACGCCACGCACCGGTATCGTGTCGGTCCGCACCGGACAACCGGTGCGGAAATCTGCGGACCCTGTAAGGGCACCCGCGCAACGAACGAGAGCGAAGACGTGGGTGAATGGGATACGGGTTACGTTGATGAGATTGCATACACGTTCGGCTATTGCGACGAGCTGAATCCCGTACGCCTGAAGCTTCCGTTGTTGCATGCCGGACTCGCTTCCTCACCCGTTCATACTGCATGCGAGCTCGGTTTCGGCCACGGCGTCAGCGTCAACATACACGCCGCCGGGTCGAACACGCGGTGGTACGGCACAGACTTCCACCGCTATCACGCGCACTTCGCCCAGCAACTCGCCGAGAGCGCCGGCTCGCAGGCACAATTGTCCGGTGAGTCCTTCTCCGGGTTCTGTCGGCGCGACGATCTGCCCGATTTCGATTTCATCGGCATGCATGGCATCTGGAGCTGGATCTCCGACGAAAATCGCGCGCTGCTTGCGGAGTTCATTCAACGCAAGCTGAAGTCCGGCGGTGTGCTGTACCTGAGCTACAACACGCAACCCGGTTGGACACCGATGCTGCCGGTGCGCGAATTGATGCATCGGCATTTCCAGATCGACACGCTATCCGGCCAGCATGACGGCGTGCTCGCTGAAGCAGGTATGGAGGCGCGCGTCAAAGCCGCCGTCGGTTTTGCGCAGACCGTGTTTGCGACGCAACCGGGCTATGCACTGGTCAACCCACTGCTGGCAGAGCGCATCGACGCGCTATCCGGGGAGAGTCCGAAATATCTCGCGCATGAGTACTTCAATCGCGACTGGCATCCCATGTCGTTCTTGCAGGCAGCCTCGTCGCTGGCTGCGTGTGGTCTGATTTACGGCGGATCTGCGGACTATCGCGATCATATCGATGAGATCAACCTCGGTCCGGCGCAATGCGCCTTGTTAGCGGACATTGCTGATATCGGTTTGCGCGAATCGGTGCGCGATTTCTGCACGAACCGCTCGTTGAGGCGCGATTACTGGGTCAAGGACCCTCGCGTGCTGACGGACGACGAGCGTGATAGTGCGCTGCGCGCGCATCGGGTGATCCTCGCGCTACCGAGAGCGGCTGTGGTGCTGAAGGTGCGTGGCGCACTCGGCGAGACGATCTTGCCGGAAGCGCTATACGACCCGATTCTCGACGCACTGTCGAGCTATCGCCCCAAATCCCTTTCCGATATCGAGCGCAGCGTTCACGCACAAGGCATCACATTGGTGCGGATCGTCGAAGCCGTGATGCTGCTGGTCAGCATGGGCGTGTTGCTGAACGCTCAGGACGACGTGCAAATCAGCGCCGCCCGGCCGTCGGCAGAGAAGTTGAACGCGACGATCTGCGAACAGGCGCGCCATCATGATGACGTGCAGTTTCTGGTGAGTCCGGTTTCGGGTTCAGGTGTTTTTATGCCGCGTTTGCCGCGACTTTTTCTATTGGCGAGACGGCACCACGCGCAGCAACCGGCGCAATGGGCCGAATTCGCAGAGGCAGTGCTACGCGCGGATTCCGAGTCCAGGCAGGAAACTACAGCATTGCCATCAGCAGTAGAAGCTTCTCTGAGCGAGCTGACTGCGAAAGCGCACCGTTTTGCGCAGGTTCATCTCCCGATCTTGCAGGGATTGGGCGTTGCATAGGGCGATGTGGAAACAGTCGGATTTAGACGGGGAAGCGAGCGGTGCGCCTGGAAGTGCACGACGGCGCGGCTAAAGTAACGCTGGACAGCCCCACCCACTTACGCCCGTTTCCTGTTAACTGCTTGATAAGGCTCGCCGGCGCTGAACCGGTCCAGCCGGTCGCTTGCCTCGGTAATCGCCCAGAGCGGAGCTTTCTGCAATTGATGATCGTAAACCGTCGCAATCGCCGCGAAAATTTCGTAGCCGGCGCGATCAAGTGCCCATTCGCCAGAGGCGCGACCATGTTCGAAGCACGCGGCGCTCACGGCGTCCGCCGTACGCAGCGCCTCAGGAGTCAGCGTGCCGTACCCCGCTTCGACGATGAGGGCGGCAAGGAGCATCGCCTGCGTCACGGTCTGGGCGGCGCTGACGCTTCCTTTCCCCCGTCGCAGGCTGTCTAGCGCAAGGTGAACCTGGAGCGCGAGTTCTTCCGCGGTCGCCCTCGGAAGCGGCAGCAACATAGCTTTGGCTGCCCGTGCGCGGGCGGCCTGAGTGTTGCCGGAAAAAGGAATGGTCTTGGCCATGAGCGGGAACGTGAAAGGTTGGCAGATGCAATAACGGCCTTTCCGGCAAAAGCTTAAGCCCCTTCTGCGCGGCCGGCCTTCTGCACGCTCCGCGCCCCGTCTCTCAGACTATGGGTTCGACAAACTGCGTACGGTCAAATGGCGCGTCATAGGGCTCCGGCCAGAATTCGACCCTGCGCGCGATTTTGCCGCCGTTTTACCGCTCTACCGCTCACGC